>Ga0247819_10001002_pt1 | contig 15731 bp, 16 predicted proteins | sample 13C_Xylose_Day6_FD_193428 | JGI IMG/M metagenome (GOLD analysis project Ga0247819, IMG submission 193428) | Soil microbial communities from agricultural site in Penn Yan, New York, United States - 13C_Xylose_Day6 | ecosystem: Environmental > Terrestrial > Soil > Agricultural land | place: USA...
GAGGATGTTGCCGGCCAGAACCTTCTCGCCGCCGTACTTCTTCACGCCAAGGCGCTTCGACTCGGAGTCGCGACCGTTACGCGACGAACCACCGGATTTCTTGTGAGCCATCTTGCTGCTCCTCTTCCTTGGTGCGCTACCGCCCTTGCGGGCTGCTTGAGCGCGACCTTCGTCCTGCTAGGCGCTGCGACAGCGCCGGTGAATATCTTAGGCTTCGGCGCCTTCAGCCTTGGCGGCTTTCTTGGCGGGGGCCTTCTTGGCCTTCGGAGCCTCGGCTTCGACAGCTTCAACGCGCGGGGCCAGGCCACGGGCGCGAGCGTTGATCTCAGCCTTGGTGATCAGTTCGACCTTGCCGTCCCACTTGGCCTTCTCGCCGGCGCCTTCGATGCCGGTGATGCGCAGGACCGATTCCATCTGGCGGTGGCCGTTCGTGCGGCGGTAGCCTTGGCGACGGATCTTCTTGAAGATCTTGATCTTCTCGCCCTTGCGGGTCTCGATCAGCGTGGCTGCGACAGCGGCGCCGTCGACCAGCGGAGCGCCGACCGTAACACCCTTGTCGCCGCCCAGCATGAGGACTTCACCGAAATTGACGGCAGCGCCAGCGTCGCCGTCGAGTTTCTCGACAACAATCACATCGCCCGGTTGAACCCGGTACTGCTTTCCGCCGGTCTTGATCACCGCGTACATTTGGAAGCCTCAGCGTGAACGCAAAAAAGAATGCGCCCGCTAGGAGACCCTGCGGGCGAAGAGCGGCGACATATACGGAAGGGCGCGCCAGAGTCAACGTGCCGGGGGTGAAAACCCCGTCCGCAGGCTGAAAACCTCGGACAAGCTATCCCGGGCCTGTCTTCCGTGCAATTGGCGAACACGGTTCAGGAGGGGACTCGAAATGGAACAATCCGCAGACAGGCGCATCGTCGCCGCACGTCGCATCGTCGGTCATGTGGCGGAGCATCTCAAGGCGGATCTGTCGCTTCGGCTTTGGAATGGCGAGGTCCTTCCTCTGGGGCCGGGCGCCCGCGAGGATATCCAGATTGTGGTCGCGCGGCCGAGCGCGGTGCGCCGGATCATTCTCAAGCCCAGTCTGATGACGCTTTTCGAACTGTTCGCCTCGGGCGACGTCCGGATCGAGGGCGGCAGCCCGCTGGAGGCGGCGGATCGCTGGGATCATGGTCGGGCGGTTCATCTCAAGCGGTCGCTGGATCGCGGGCTCGTCCTGCGGGAAGCCGTGCCCTTCCTGTTCGGGCGAGGCGAGGGCGGAGCGGAGCGGCTGCCGGCGTGGGACGCCACGGGCGATGACGGCGTGGGGCGTGACCGCAACGGTCGGCGGGACCAGGACTTCATCCAGTTCCACTATGATGTCGGCAATGACTTCTATGGCCTCTTCCTCGATCCGGAGATGGTCTATTCCAGCGCCTACTTCACCAGCCACGATGCGACGCTGGAGGCGGCCCAGCAGGAGAAGCTGGACCGTATCTGTCGCAAGCTGCGGCTGAAGCCCGGTCAGCGCATGCTCGACGTCGGCTGCGGCTGGGGCGGGCTGTCTTGCTGGGCGGCCAGCAAGTATGGCGTCCATGTTCACGGCGTGACGCTCAGCCAGGCTCAGCTCGATTTCGCCCGCGCCAAGGTCGAACGACTCGGCCTGGCGGACAGGGTGACGCTGGAGCTGAAGGATTATCGCGAGGTCGATGAGCGCGGCGCCTATGACGCCATCGCCCAGGTCGAGATGTTCGAGCATGCCGGTTTCGCCAACCACGAACGGCATTTCGAGCAGATGCGGAGTCTGTTGAAGCCGGGGGGGCTCTATTTCCATCAGGCGTCGGTACGGCGCGGCGGCAAGGGCGAACTGCGACCCACGCCGACCACCAGGGTCATCACCCGCTTCATCTTCCCTGGCGGCGAACTGGACACGATCGGCATGACCGTCACCAACCTGGGGCGTCTGGGCTTCGAGACCCTGGACGTCGAGGACATGCGCGAACACTTCGAACTGTCGCTGCGTGAATGGACGCGGCGTCTGTATGAGCGTCGCGAGGACGCCTACCGTCTGGCGGGGGAGGCGCGCACGCGGCTGTGGCTCATCTATTTCGCCTTGTTCGCCAAAGGTTTCGAGCGAGGCGCGGTGCAGGTCTATCAGACCGTAGCTCAGAAGCGTCGGGCAGGGCCATCGGGGCTGCCGCTGGATCGCGCCAGCCTCTATCGATAGCGAAAAGGGTATCGACCGTTACAAAGTAACACGATATAGCGGCCGGAATGTCGCCGCCCGATCTCCAGCAGCCTGTTCTGATATCGCTTCTGGGCGGAGGATTCGTCGCGGCCTTCCTGCATGCGGCCCTGCCGACCCACTGGCTGCCCTTTGTCCTGGTGGGCCGGGCGCAGCGTTGGAGCCTGATGCGGGTCATGACGGTGGCGGTGACGGCGGGCCTGGCCCACATCGCCTCCACCGCCTTGGTCGGGTCGCTGATCGTGGCTGCGGGTCTGGCGCTGAACGCCTGGATCGGGGGGCTGCTGCCCCACCTGTCGGCGGCCCTGCTCTTTATCTTCGGCGCCTTCTATCTGGCGCGGGCCTCCTTGCAGAAGCCGATCACGGCGACAGGACCTGAGGCCGAGGTTCCCGAGCCCGCCGTGTCGGACCGCGCCGCCTTCTGGGGCCTGGTGCTGATGATGGCGGTGACGCCGGGCGAGGTCCTGCTGCCTATCTATCTGTCGTCGGCGACAGAGGGCGTCATGGCCCTGGCCTTGCTGACGCTCAGCTTCGCCGCGGGGACGGTGCTGGGCATGACCCTTTTGGCGGCGCTCGCCAGCGCCGGCTATTCCATCCTGCGGCTGGAACGCTGGGCGCGCTATGAAGGGGCCATTCTGGGCGTGGCCCTGATCCTGATCGGCTTCCTGGTGATGACCCATCAGCACTGAGTAGCTGATAGGTTATATATTTACATTCAATGACTTGCGTTCAGTTTCGTTGACGAGGCGCAGTGGGCGGGCCTAGAGGGGGTGCATGGCGCACGATCACGCACACGACCATGACCATGAAGACCACGCGCATGCGGGTCACGGCCACGCGCACGGCCACAGCCATGGGCACGATCATGGTCATTCACACGGTATCGGCGGGCACCATCATGGGCCGGTGGACACCGGCGACTGGCGCTACGCCGTTGGCCTGATCGTCAATCTGGCCTTTGTGGCCTGCGAGTTCGGAGCCGGAATCTGGGCTGATTCCACCGCCCTGATGGCCGATGCGGGCCACAACCTGTCCGATGTCCTGGGTCTGGCCATGGCCGGCGGCGCAGCCTGGCTGGCGCGCCGCGCGGCGGGACCCAAGCGCACCTATGGATACGGCAAGGCCACCGTGCTGGCGGCCCTGGGCAATGCGCTGCTGCTGATCTTCGCCTGCGGAGCCATCGCCTTCGAGGCCATTCGGCGTCTGGCCGAGCCGGCCCCGGTGGCGTCCGGCGTCATCATGGCGGTGGCGGGCATCGGCTTCGTCATCAACCTGGGCACGGCCCTGCTGTTCATGAAGGACCAGCACAAGGATCTGAACGTTCGCGGCGCCTATCTGCACATGATGGCCGACGCCGCCGTGTCGCTGGGCGTTGTGGTCGCGGGCGCCGTCATCCTGCTGACCGGCTGGGCCGTGATCGACGCCCTGGTCAGCCTGGGCATCGTGGCCGTCATCATGATCGGCACCTGGGGTCTGCTGAAGGACTCGGTCAATCTGGCGCTCGACGCCGCGCCGAACGGGGTCGAGGTGGATCAGGTCCGCGAGGCCTTCCTGGCCCTGCCGGGCGTCAGCGCCGTGCACGATCTGCACGTCTGGGGTCTGTCGACCACGGACACGGCCCTGACGGCGCATCTCGTCCACGACCGACCCGACGTGGACGCCCTGCTGGCCGAGGCGCAAGGCGTGGCCCGCGGCCGTTTTGGCGTCAGCCACACCACCTTCCAGCTGGAAAGCGGCGCCCTGCCGGATTGTCCGACCTGTTAAGCGCCCGGCGCCTCTTCCCTTCCGGCCCTTCAGCCGCCATCTAGCCGCCCATGACCCAGAAGACTCCCGTCACCGTCCTCACCGGCTACCTCGGCGCCGGCAAGACCACCCTGCTGAACCGCATCCTCACCGAGGACCACGGCAAGCGCTACGCCGTCATCGTCAATGAGTTCGGCGAGATCGGCATCGACAACGACCTGGTGGTCGGCGCTGACGAGGACGTGTTCGAGATGAACAACGGCTGCGTCTGCTGCACGGTGCGCGGCGACTTGATCCGCGTGGTCAACGGCCTGATGAAGCGGCAACGTCCCGGCAAACCGGCCTTCGACGCCATCATCGTCGAGACCACCGGCCTGGCTGACCCCGGCCCGGTGGCCCAGACCTTCTTCGTCGACGATGAGGTCAAGGCCAAGACCCAGCTGGACAGCGTCACCGCCCTGGTCGACGCCAAACACGTCATGGCGCGTCTGGACGACTCCAAAGAGGCGCGCGAGCAGGTCGCCTTCGCGGACCGCATCATCCTGAACAAGATCGACCTGGTGGACGAGGCCGCTCTGGCCGAGGTCGAGGCCCGCCTGCGCGCGCTGAACCCCCTGGCCCCCATCGTTCGCGCCGAGCGCTCGAACGTGCCGCTGGATCAGGTGCTGGGCCTGCACGCCTTCGATCTGGACCGGATCCTTGAGGTCAAGCCGGACTTCGTGAACCCGCCCCACGGCGCCGAGGGCCACGTCCACGACGAACACTGCGGCCATGATCATGGGCATGACCATGTTCATGACGAGCATTGTGGCCACGACTATGATCATCACGACCATGACCACGCGCATGGCCCGCGCGGGCACGCCCATAACGACGACATCAAGGGCATCTCGCTGACGCTGGACCGCCCGCTGAACGGGGCGAAGTTCACCGCCTGGCTGGACAGGCTGCTGGGCGAGCAGGGTCAGAACATCCTGCGCGCCAAGGGCATCATCGACGTGGACGGCGAGGATCGCCGCCTGGTCTTCCAGGCCGTGCACATGATTCTGGAAGGCGACCTGCAGCAGCCCTGGGGCGACAAGGAGCGTCGCTGGAGCCGCGCCGTCTTCATCGGCCGCGATCTGGACGAAGCCGCCTTGAAGGCCGGGTTCGAGGCTTGCGCGGCATGAACCCGCCCCCTCGCGCGCGGGTCGAGGCCAAGCTGATCTACGGCACGCCCGAGTTCGAGATCGTCAAGGGCGGCGACCACGTCGTCTGCGCCGTCTCGGGCGCGGCCATTCCGCTGGACATGCTCAACTACTGGAACGTGGAACTGCAGGAGGCCTACGCCTCGGGCGCTCTGATGACCCAGCGCTGGGTCGAGACGCATAAGTAAGTCGCCAACCCTCTCCCATTGGGAGAGGGCTTGAGCCTCCAAGAGCGAAGCGATTGGCGAAGGCGAAAGGGTGAGGGTTCACGCTTTCCGTCGGCGTGAGCCGTCCCGCCACGGCCTTCGGCCGATTTCGGCCGCCAACCCTCACCCTTTCGCGCAAGGGCGACGGCATCGCCGCCGCGCGCTCAAGCCCTCTCCCAATGGGAGAGGGTTTTCAGCCAGTCCGTCATCACCTTCGCCAGCGCCGTCGGCTGCTCCAGCGGGATCATGTGCCCGCTGTGCGCGACGTGAACCAGCGTCGAGCCCGCGATCCCGCGATGCAGTTCCTCGGCCTCATCCCTTCCGCGCAGGCGGTCGGCGTCCGCCGTCACGATCAGGGTCGGCTGACGGATCTCGCCCAGACGGTCCAGGTCGCCGGCCCGCGCCATGGCCGACTGGCGATGGAAGACTTCGCCGCCCAGTCGCAGGCCCATGTCGCGCACCCGCGCGATCATTGCTTCGTCCCCGGCCAGATCGGGATGCAGGGACGAGACGATGGCCGGACGGCTCAGGCCCTTGAACGCCCGGGGGGCGGCCTTGAGCGCCGAACGGCGTTGGCGGATCAGTTCCTCGGTGTCGCCGCGCGCCGAGGTGGCGATCAGGATCAGGACCGTGACCCGTTCCGGCGCGATCCGCGCCAGTTCGCGCGCCACATAGCCGCCCATCGAAAAGCCCACCGCGACGAAGCGGTCCGGCGCATCGCTCAGGATGGCGGCGGCCATGGTCTCGATGTCCTCGCCCCGGCTGAGGTCGACAGCGACCAGAGGCCCGAACGGGGCCAGATTGTCCGTCATGGCGTCCCACAGGGTGGCGTCAGCCATGAAGCCGGGAATGAGCAGCAGGGTCATGACGGTCTCTATAGGCTCATGTCGGCGTGCGGCGCGACAGACGCGACGCGGAAGGCTATGAGGCGCGTCTGACTTTCTCTGCCTTGCGTGAGCCGACATGCCGACCTTCTCCTTCGACGCCCAGGTCACCGCCGCCCTGTTCGACAAGACGGGCGCCATCTTCGCCCTGGGCGACGGCTCGGTGCGCTTCGAGAACGGCGCCCGCAGCGAGGTCCATGACGGGGCGGTCCTGTGCGCCGTCGTCCATCCTTCGGGCGAGGGCGTGGTCACCGGCGGCGACGACGGCAAGGTGGTGTGGAGCCGCGAGGGCGAGAGCGTCGTCCTGGCCACATCGAAAGGACAGTGGATCGATTCCATCGACGCCTCGGCCGAGAGCGGCCTGATCGCCTTTTCGGCGGGGCGCACCCTGTCGGTGATCGACAGCAAGGACGTGGCCTTCCGCCGCGACTTCCAGCACGAACGCACGGTTTCGGGCGTGGCCTTCGATCCCAAGGGGCGCCGCATCGCCACCTCGACCTATGGCGGGGCCTGGCTGTGGTATGCGCGCATCGAGCAGCAGCAGCCGGTCAAGATGGCCTGGGCGGGCTCGCACCTGATGGTCGGCTTCTCGCCCGACGGCGCCTTCGTCGTCACCGCCATGCAAGACAACCAGATGCACGGCTGGCGCCTGAAGGATCAGAAGAACATGCGGATGGGCGGCTATCCGTCCAAGATCAAGAGCTTCGCCTTCCTGGCCAAGGGCCAACTGCTGGCCACCGCCGGCGCCCAGGGCGTAGTGCTGTGGCCCTTCATCGGCGCCAATGGTCCGATGGGCCGCGAGGCGACCGAGATCGGCTTCGACGAGTCCACCCTGATCGCCCAGGTCGCCGCCGCGCCGGCGCACGGTCGTCTGGCGGCAGGGCTGGAGGACGGCCGCGTCTGGTGGGCCGATCCGGCGGGGCAGGGGCTGGACTTCATCAAGAAGGACAAGGGCGCGCCCATCGTCGCCCTGGCCATGAGCTCGGGCGCGGCCCGCGTCGCCTGGGCCGACGAAGACGGTCAGGCGGGCGTGGTCTCGCTCTGAGATCGCGCTTGCGCTGAAGCTTGAGCCCGGCAGGATGGCGTCATGACCCGTGCGAAGACCCGCAAGCGGCGCCCGCTGCTGACCCTGCTGCTGATCCTGGCCCTGATTCCGATCGGGGGGGTGGTGCTGCACCGCTTCGTCCCGCCGCTGTTCACCATCCTGATGGTCAAGCAGGCGGTCGCCGGTCACGGCATGGACTATCGCTGGCGCTCGCTTGACCGGATCTCGCCGCGTCTGGTCGAGGCGGTGATCGCCGCCGAGGACGCCCGCTTCTGTCAGCACCACGGCTTCGACGTGGAGGCTATCCAGAAGGCGCTGGAGGCCAATGAACGCGCCGAGCAGCGCGGTTCAGGCAAGGTGCGGGGCGGCTCGACCATCAGTCAGCAAACGGCCAAGAACGTCTTTCTCTGGCCCGGCCGCGACTGGGTCCGCAAGGGGCTGGAGACCGGCTACACCGGACTGATCGAACTGGTCTGGGGCAAGCGCCGGATCATGGAGATGTACTTGAACGTCGCCGAATGGGCGCCGGGCGTCTATGGCGCCGAGGCCGCCTCGCGCCACTGGTTCGACAAGAGCGCCGAGAACCTGACGGCGCGCGAGGCCGCTCGCCTGGCCGCCATCCTGCCCAGCCCCCGTCGCTACAAGGCCGCCTCGCCCGGTCCCTATGTCCGCAGGCGGGCCAGCCGCATCCAGGCCGCCATGGGCACGGTGCGAGAAGCCGGGCTGGACCGCTGCGTCGACCGCTAAGGCCGCATTAACCGTCGCTGTAGGGCCAAGCCTTAACCGAACGGCGTCACCATTCGTCTGAATGCGGACCTGTGTCCGTTGTGGAATTCAGGGGCCGAGACGGTGACGAACGGGCTGACGAATGGGGTGAACCGATGGGCGCGAAGGGGGTGCGGCCTTGCGCGCGGATTCGTGGCGGCCCGACGCGGCAATGTGGCGATGATGTTCGCCCTGGCCCTGCCGGTCCTGGTCATGGTCAGTTTCGGCGCCATCGACATCCATCAGGCCTCCAAGGTGAAGGCCAACCTGCAGGATGCGCTCGACGCGGCCGCACTGGCGGCGGCGCGCTCCAAGTACACCGACGACGTCAACCTGAACCGTGTCGGCATGGCGGCTCTGAAGGCCAATATGCCCGCCTATTTTCAGGATGGAACCGGCGATACCGCCAGCTTCACCCTGGAGGGCAACAAGATCGTCGCGGACGCCAACGTCAATGTGAAGGTCCTGGTCGCCAACATCGTCTTGCCGCCCTACGGCAAGCTGCTGGACGACTACCTGCCGGTCGGCAGCACCTCTGAAGTGCTGCGCGCCTCGCGTAACGTCGAGGTGGCGATGGCGCTGGACATCACGGGTTCGATGGCGGGGTCGCGACTGACGGATCTGAAGACGGCGGCCAAGGATCTGATCGATCTGGTGGTGCAGAAGGAGCAGACGCCTTTCTATTCCAGGGTCGCCCTGGTGCCCTATTCGATGGGCGTGAACGTCGGAAGCCATGCTGATTCCGTGCGCGGCGCCTTGCAACAGGCGACCACGGTGACGGCGGCGGGCTGGGCGGACGCCGCCAAGACGGTCAGCACCATCAGCCGTCAGAATCCGGCTGTGGTGACCGCCAACAGCCATGGTCTCGAGACCGGCGATCGTGTCTGGCTGACCGGCGTCAGCCGCATGACCGACCTGAACGACCGCATCTATACAGTGACCAGGGTGAGCGCGAGTCAGTTCCGCCTCAACGGGGTGAGCACGACCGGCTACAGCCGCGACGGCACGGGCGGGACGGTGCGCAAGTGCTGGCGCTCGGACTGCACGGTGGTCGTCACCTCGACCGGACACACCTTGTCGGATGGTGATTTCGTGCGGATTTCCGGCGTGCAGGGGATGACCAACCTGAACGCCACCTTCCAGGCCACGCGTATCGACGCCAATCAGTTTCGCGTCGGTCTGCTGGGTCCGAACCAGGCGAACTACAGTCGCGGCGGCTCGGCCCAGTGCGGCTACGACGGTTGCAACGAGCGCATCTTCATCAATCGCTACGATCAGCTGCGAACCCTGCCGAAGAGCAACTGCGTCAGTGAGCGCGCGGGTGCGCAGGCCTATACCGACGCCGCCCCGGCGGTCGGCCAGTGGATCGGCCGCAACTATCCCGACAGCAACAATTCCTGCCTGGGCAGCCAGATTTCCCCTCTGTCCAGCGACATCGACAGTCTGAAGAGCAAGATCAACGGCTACACCGCCACAGGCTCCACGGCTGGTCAGATCGGCATCGCCTGGGGCTGGTACATGGTGTCGCCTTCGTTCGGTTCGCTGTGGGGCTCGGCCGACAGCCGCCCGGCGGACTATGAGCCTTCCAAGACGCTGAAGGCGGTGGTCCTGATGACGGACGGCGATTTCAACACCCCCTATTGTCAGGGCGTCATCTCGCGCGACGCGCCGTCCAACGGCAGCGCCGGGCGGGCGGAGTTTCAGATCAACTGCTCCGACAACGGCAGTCCCTTCGCCCAGTCGGTCGCCATGTGCGACGCCATGAAGCGCGAGAACGTCGTCGTCTATACGGTTGGCTTCGGTCTGGGCACGAACCGCGGCGGCGCCGGCGTCGACACCGCCATCGAGGTGATGGAGGCCTGCGCGACCTCGAAGGACAAGCACTTCTTCCAGGCCAGCAGCGGCACGGACCTGAAGGAGGCCTTCAAGGCCATCGGTCGCGACATCACCCGACTGCGCATCGCGCGCTGACGCTGGACGCGGGACAGATAAAAGGGCCGGCGGATAGCTCCGCCGGCCCTTCTTCATTCTGGTGGTTCCGTCCGGTCAGATCAGGCGGATTTCCTTCAGGCGCTCGGTCAGGAAGTCCTCGGCCAGGATGGTCTTGCCCGCATAGCGGTCCGGGTTCTCCGCCGTGATCGTCGACGGCAGGGTCTCGATCGGGAAGTCCGGGTTGAAGTGCAGGAAGAAGGGCGTCGAATAGCGGGCGAAGCCGCGACGCTCGGGCGCCGGATTGACCACGCGGTGCGTCGTCGACGGCAGGACGTGGTTGACCAGGCGCTGCAGCATGTCGCCGATGTTGACCACCAGGGCGCCTGGCGGCGGGGCGATGTCCAGCCATTCGCCGTCGGCGTCCTTGAGCTGCAGGCCGGCCTCTTCGGCGCCCAGCAGCAGGGTGATGACGTTGATGTCCTCATGGGCGCCCGCGCGCACGCCCGGGGCGTCGGCCGGGACCGGCGGATAGTGCAGCAGACGCAGCACGCTGTTGCCCAGCTGGACCTTGTCCTCGAAGTAGGCGTCGTCCAGCTTCAGGTAGCGGGCGATGGCCTTCAGCACGCGGCGGCCCAGTTCGTCGAGACCGTCATAGAGGCCGTAGACGTGCTCCTGGAAGCCCGCCACCTCGGTCGGCCAGACGTTGTCGCGCATGTATTGGCGATAGGGATGGCCTTCAGGCAGCTCGCGGCCGGTGTGCCAGAACTCCTTCAGGTCGACGGCCTTGGCGCCCTTGGCCGCCTCGACGCCGAAGGGGGTAAGGCCGCGTGCGCCGCCGGTGCCGGGCTGGTGATACTGGCGCTTCACGTCTTCAGGCAGGGCGAAGAAGGCCTTGGCGTCGGAAACGGCGGCGTCGATCAGACCCTGCTCCAGGCCATGGTCGGCGATGACGGCGAAGCCGTAGCGGGCGAAGGAGGCGCCCAGGGCGTCGGCGAAGGCCTGAAAGTCGGCGTCATAGCCCTTCATCGACACGGGGACGATGGCGCGGGTCTTGGTCTTGTCCTCGGCGGAGGACGCGGTCAGCGATGAGCTCACGGGCGGATCATGCCTCTGAATGCGAATATGGCGGCTTCCATACCCTCTATCGGCGGAAAAAGGCAGTCCGGCGCCGTCGTCAGCTGCAGATCGGCGTCTGACGATTGTAGCGCGGCCAGATCACGGCCGTGCCGCTGCGGATCATGGCGCAGTTCACCTCGACGCCTTCGGGGGTCCAGCAGACGGCGGTGAGGCGGTCATAGCTGCGACCGATGGACCGGCAGGTCAGCTCCCGCCCTTCGGCCAGGCGCTTCAGCGCCTGGGTCGCCGCCGCGCCCGAGGCGACGGGGCAGGGGTGGCCGGAAGAGCAGGTTTCGTCCTTTTCGCGTGCGGCGATCGCGTGCAGCCGGATGCGGGCGCCGTCCTGACACCTCAGGCTGTCGCCGTCGTGGACATAGGCGACGCGGCACAGCAGGTCTGCGTCGCCGGGCGGCCGATTCCAGGACGGCGCAGGCGCACCGGCGGCGGCCGATCCTCTTTCGTCATTCAGAGTCAGCCAGGCGGCTGAAAGCAGGATCAGGACGAGGGCGGCGGCGAAGGTCTGGAAACGCATACTGCCGTCGGCGATAGGCCGTGGCGGTTAACGTCGCATCACTGAGGGCTGAAAAGGACGAAGGCCCCGCGGGTGCTCCGCGAGGCCTTCGATGGTGGAGCTTAGCGGAGTCGAACCGCTGACCTCTTGCATGCCATGCAAGCGCTCTACCAACTGAGCTAAAGCCCCGCGCCTTGCGGCTTGGGTATGTATCGACGAATGGTGGAGCTTAGCGGAGTCGAACCGCTGACCTCTTGCATGCCATGCAAGCGCTCTACCAACTGAGCTAAAGCCCCGAACCTTTCGGTCGGCCTCGCCGGAGATTTTGGCCCCCAGCGAGGGGCGGAAACTATGTCAGGGCTTTTGAGAGATCAAGCCGCCCTGACAACTTTTTTTCCGCTTGTTTTTCCGACCCTTGGTATCAATCGTCGTCGCGCGACGGCTTGACGATGTCGTCGTCGAGGCTGTCGTCGTCTTCGTCCTCGATGAAGGGCACCGAGTCATCGTCGTCGTCGCCCAGGGCGTCGTCGTCGTCGCCGTCGGACGAGCCCATGCCGGCGTCGTCGGCGCCGGATTCGCCGTCGTCGTCATCGTCGGGCGTCAAGATCGGCTCATGACCTTCCTCGTCGATCTCGGGGGTCGAGGCTTCGGTGTCTTCTTCCTCGTCGTCGCCGTCAGCCGACTTGTCGGCGACTTGATCCTCGGCCTCGTCGTCGGCGGCGAAGCCGGCGCCGGCGCGACCGCGCACGCGACGGTTGCGCATTGCTTCTTCAAGCGGATCGAACTCGGTGTCGCACTTGGGGCAGTGCGCCGGGCGACGGTTCAGATCGTAGAATTTGGCCTGGCAGTTCGGGCAGACCTGCTTTTGGCCCAGTTCGGGTTTGGCCACGGGATAACCTTCGGCAGGAGTTGAAAATCCGGAATTCGGCCGGCTCCCTTGCCACCCACGGGGGCCGCTGTCAAAAGCCTTCTTACCCGCGTCAGCGCGGCGTTTCCTGAACAATTGGAGTTTTTGGCCAGGTGACCGCCTCTTCGACCCTTACTGCGCGCCCCGTTGTCGCTTCTCTCAAGGGCGTCGTCCGTGCGCCGGGCGACAAGTCGATGTCGCATCGCTCGCTCATTTTCGGGGGCATGGCCGAGGGTGTGACCGAGATCGAGGGCCTGCTGGAGGGCGACGACATCCTGGCCACCGGCCGCGCCGTCGAGGCCTTCGGCGCCGGGGTCGAGCGCCTGGGCGAGGGGCGTTGGCGCGTGACGGGTCAGGGCGGCTTCAAGACCCCGGCTTCGGTCATCGACTGCGGCAACGCCGGCACCGGGGTGCGGCTGCTGATGGGCGCGGCCGCCGGCTATGACCTGAGCGCGACCTTTGACGGCGACGCCTCGCTGCGCAAGCGGCCGATGAAGCGCGTCACCGGTCCCCTGGCCGACATGGGCGCCCGCTTCGACTGGAACGCGGCCGAGGATCGCGTGCCCCTGACCCTGCACGGCGGGAGCCTGAGCGGCGTTGAATATGTGCAGACGGTCGCCTCGGCCCAGATCAAGTCGGCCATCCTTCTGGCCGGGCTGAACGCAGCGGGCGAGACCGTCGTGGTCGAGCCGGAAAAGAGCCGCGATCACACCGAGCGGATGCTGCGCGCCTTCGGCGCGACGGTGGACGTGACCGAGGAAGGCGAGGGCTGGCGCATTCGCCTGACGGGCGGACAGAAGCTGAGCGGAACCCATGTGGCCGTGCCGGGCGATCCGTCCTCGGCGGCCTTCCCCCTGGCGGCGGCCCTGATCGTTCCGGGGGCGGAGGTGACGGTCGAGGGCGTCATGCTGAACCCGCAGCGCACCGGTCTGTTCGACACCTGGATCGAGATGGGCGCTGACCTGACCATCTCCAACCGCCGCGTCAGCGGGGGCGAGGACGTCGGCGACATCACCGCCCGCCATTCGGCGCTGAAGGGCGTGGTCGTGCCTGAGGACCGCGCCGCCTCGATGATCGACGAATACCCCATCCTGTCGGCGACCGCCGCCTGTGCCGAGGGCCGCACCGTCATGCGCGGCATCGGCGAGATGCGGGTCAAGGAAAGCGACCGCATCGCCCTGATGGTCGCCGGTCTGAGCGCCTGCGGCGTGGCGGTCGAGGAAGAGGCCGAGGGCTTCATCGTCACCGGAGGCTCGGTCAAGGGCGGTGCGACCGTCGCCACCGCCCACGATCACCGCATCGCCATGAGCCATCTGATCCTCGGCCTGGCCGCCGAGCAGCCGGTATCGGTGCTGGACCCGGAAATGATCGCCACCAGCTTCCCCGGTTTCGTCGAGGTGATGAACGGGCTGGGCGCGGACGTCGGATGAGGGCGTCTGGATCGGCCGCCCGCATGCCCTGGCTGGGTCATGCCGTCGCGGCTGGTCTTCTCGGAGCCCTGCTGTGGATCGGCGGCCGCGAGCTGTTCGAGATCGTTCAGAGCGGCTGGTTGCCGGGCCGAAAGGGGCCGGGCCTTAGCGCCGGCGATCATCCGGTCGCCTTCTGGGCCATGATCGCCTTTATCGGCGCGGGGCTGGCGTGCTGCGCCAGCGTGACGCTGATCTGCGCCCTGTCGGCCTGGCGAGCGCTTTTCGGGCGGGAGCGGTCGCATTGACGCGGCGCGCGGCGTGAGCACGCCCGCATCCAGACCCTTGCCCCCGCATCTCGTTCTCAGGGCGATCGGCGCGGGTTTGCTGGTTCTGTGTCTGAGCTTTCTGCTGTTCGCGCTCGGCTTTTTCGCCGAGGGCCTGTGGGACCTTTCGGACGGCCGTATGAACGGTCACGCGGCCCTGGATCTGTCGGAAACCGTCGCGGTCGAACGTTTCTGGCGTCGTATCGGGATTATGCTGGGATCGAGCGCGGTTCTGCTGGTTTTCGCGCTCGGATGCTTCAGGATCGCTTGCGTCCTGAGACCGAAGCCGTGAGAAGCAGCGGACACGCCCGGCGGGCCGTGAAGGAAATATCGATTTGAACAAGAATCTTGTCATCGCCGTCGATGGCCCCGCCGCCTCGGGCAAGGGCACTATCGCCGCCCGTCTGGCGGCGCACTACGGCCTGCCGCATCTGGACACCGGCCTGCTGTATCGCGCGGTGGGTCTGGCGGTGCTGGATGCGGGGCGGGATCTGGGCGACGCGGCCGCAGCCGAGGCGGCGGCCCTGTCGCTGGACCTCGCGGGGCTGTCTGAAAATGCTCGGCTGACCGAGCGTCATGCGGGCGAGGCGGCCAGCCGGGTCGCCAGCCATCCGGGCGTGCGCGCCGCCCTGCTGAAGCTGCAGCAGGATTTCGCCCGCCAGCCCGGCGGCGCGGTTCTGGACGGTCGCGACATCGGCACGGTCATCGCCCCCGACGCCGTCGCCAAGCTTTACGTCACCGCCACGCCCGAGGTTCGCGCCGAGCGGCGCTGGAAGCAGCTGACCGCACGAGGGCAGGACATCGCCTTCGCTGACATGCTGGAGGACATTCGCCGTCGTGACGAGCGGGACTCGGGCCGGGATTCCGCCCCCATGGTCCAGGCCGAGGACGCGGTCTTGCTGGATACGACCGATCTGGGTATAGAGGCCGCCTTCGATGCGGCCCGCCGTATCGTCGAGGCGGCGCGCGTCCGGGCCGGGGTTTAGACCTTGCTGGACAAATCCAACGCTCCTGACCTCGGCTTCCGCGGGCGTTCTGGCTTTCCTTGTTCGCGCCCCTTGCGCCGGCCTCGCGTCCTGACGACCTGATTTTCCCTTTCCAAGTTTATCCACCCGCGCGGGACCATTCGGTCGCGCGCCTCAACCCCAGAGTTCCATGACCGACACTCTCAACCCCTCGCGCGACGATTTCGCCGCGCTGCTTGACGAACAACTGCAGGGTCGCGACCTCGGCGAAGGCCAGGTCGTTCACGGCCGCGTCGTCGGCATCGAAAAAGACATCGTCATCATCGACGTCGGCCTGAAGACCGAAGGCCGCATCCCGATGCGCGAGTTCGGCCAGGGCGAAGGCGCCGTGCTGCCGAAGGTCGGCGACAACGTCGAAGTCTACCTGGAGCGCGTCGAGAACGCCCTGGGTGAAGCCGCCCTTGACGCGAGACGACGATGTTGCCGCGCGGACGGTCCATCTTCAGGATGGCGA
>Ga0247819_10001003_pt1 | contig 15722 bp, 24 predicted proteins | sample 13C_Xylose_Day6_FD_193428 | JGI IMG/M metagenome (GOLD analysis project Ga0247819, IMG submission 193428) | Soil microbial communities from agricultural site in Penn Yan, New York, United States - 13C_Xylose_Day6 | ecosystem: Environmental > Terrestrial > Soil > Agricultural land | place: USA...
AGTTGGTTAGAGCACCACCTTGACATGGTGGGGGTCGTTGGTTCGAGTCCAATCGCGCCTACCAAACAAAATCCGCTCTGCTGGGCGGTCTAGAAGGGCTCACCGAAAGGTGGGCCCTTTTTTGTTGTCTTGGGTTTCATGCAGAACGTTCACAAAATATCGGGTTCGTTCACACTGGGCAATGTGAACGCCGATATCAGCTCATTCTCGGATGGGATTCTGCTCGGATCGGTGGGGGCTGTATCGGGTGCTGAAGGTTGAGATCAGCCTTGCGACTGCTTGACTGCAATGTCTCGGATAGTCTGAATATTCTGGTGAATTGCTGAGAGCACAAACCACACTCCAGAGCCTAGGCAGCCGACAGCGAAGCCGATTAGGGCGCCGATGTACTCGTAGTTGCCCTTCATTGCAAAATATCCCACAACTGTTGCCACGATGATCCCTATCCAAGCGAAGAAATTCACTACGGTGATCACGATGTCTTTCATTGTCTTTGCTTCCTGAGCGGTTAGAGTAGGGTCACTTTGCCATCATCAGGTTGAGCGGTAAACGGTGGTTCTGAAAGGTCTTGGCTCGTAGCTATATACAGCGGAATTGCGAGATAGGCTTCGCGCCCTTAAAAATCCGAATTACTGTTTTCAGTCGCTGAAAATCAGTGAAAAAAGGTCCGGCCCAGCAGCATCGCGGCCTACACGCCGATTGGAGCTTTCGCACACAATTTACGCACAGGTTTATCAACAGGTAGTACGTTGCAATCGCCCCCCAAAACGCATTATCTTGTATCTCGGCGGTGAATAAACCCTACATGTAGGGGTTTGCCGTTAGCTGCTGACCTCGAACGAGGTACTTAGAAAAGTCTGCGAATGGTCGTGCTTCGGTCTCCACAACTTAGAACACAACCATCCGCACCAACTAAAGCTAAACAGTAGCGATTACGTTAGCCCTAGGGGGAATGCATTGAGCCAAACATTGACGGGATCGTCAATGGTTCTCTGCTGGGTGGTACTCCTCTAGAGCTGATACATAAACCTAGTGTTGGAGTATTACCAATGTCAAAGAATGCAAAGCAATCCTCCGCGAAGGTAGCCAAGCTGGCCTCTGAAACCCTCCGCGATCCTCACGCCTCTGCAATTGCCAAAAGTCTCGCAGCCTCCACGTTGGCTCAAGCCAACACTGGAAAACAAACGAGTGCTGAAATGGAGGCAAAAGCGGGACGGGTGCTTCAGAGTGAGAAGTACAGCGAAGAGACAAAAACTCTTGCGGGTTCGGTCGTCTCTCAAGCCAACAAAGCGCGGGGGGAATGAGTCATGACCATTTTTGTAACCTTAACGGTGGACTTGAACGGTAACGTAACTCAGACAGCGAGAGCTAAGTTTTACGAATATCTCAAGGGTCAAAACTATACGAAGCACAAGCTCACAACCTTGTGGACTGCATGGTTCAATCCCGGTAGTACGATAGACAGTGCGGTCAGTTACACGAAGGCGACCGTAGCGGCTGCGGCACGTGCTGCGGGAATCTCGAATTATGAGGCGTTGGTAATGCCGGGAGAGCAGCAACCGACAGAGTGGCGGCAGTAATAGTCTTGAAAGTCTGAGTGTGATGCAAAACCCCGCTTCGGCGGGGTTTTTGTATTGCAGTATCTGTTTCAGCCTGAATGATGATTTCGACACAGCTATTCTATAGCTGTGGTGATGGCATCTGCATTCATATCAAGTCGTTCCAGTGCGGTGGTGATGTTGTAGTGCGAATCGACAGAGCGCGTGCCTCGATCAACAGCGCCACTTCCTCAAGACCGGCAGCGATTGCATGTTGGTTGAGCGATGAGACGTCGTCCTTGATTGAGTGGAATGAAGATCGTGGCTCGATTCGAGATAGGTGGGTGAGCTGGTCTGGTGTCGCTGTGGCGATTTCCAAATTCAGCGAAAATCGGGATAGCCCTCTGATGTGATCTCCCACAACCCCCCAAAAATACTACTGCCTTAGCTTTTTCAAGCCAGCCAACGCGGAGCTGCTTGCGTCAAATCCACAGATGACTAGGTCGATTCCGGACTTCAATCGTGAGTATTCTGTGATCACTCAAGAGGTGGAGGCTCATTGCTATTATCTGGGCTCTTCAGTTATTGTCGAAGGGATCAATAGGAGATAGACCGGATGGAATTGAATCGACTGAAGTTAGCCTATCGTAATAGCAAAACTAACATTTGGTTGGTTCGGGCTACGGGCGGAAGATATTTAGAACACTTCAAGCAGGCTGGGGTTGTAGCGATTGAGCATTTAGATGATATATATGATCATCGAGACTTAGTCGATACCAGTATACCAAGTTATGACGAAGTGCGGAAACGTCTACTTAGAAAGCCAGAGTATACCACGCAGGTGGAGAGTAGACGCGGATCAGCTAAAAAACTAAATGGTACAGGTACAAAACGCCTAAACCAGATCACCAGCTTCAATGAAAAAATAAAGCAAGGCGATATTATTGTTTCAACGGACGGTGATGCGCTGTTGATCGGGATTTGCGGTGCTGATGAGTCTTTTTTCAGCTCAGTGCCTGTTGTTATTACCGTGCCGCCAGAGATGGAAGCAAAAAACAAAGCACCTAAGATGAATCATCGCCTACGGCGAGAAGTTGTCTGGGGGCCAAAACTTTCACGCTCTCAGTTGCCAAGCTCAATTAAGAAAACCCTTCAGGGTCAACAAACAATTATTGATCTACGAAAACACTGGGATAAGTTTTATCACTTGGTTTATCCTTTTTTTGTAGATGAGAATTACCTATATATCTCAAATAAAATCACCAGTACGGGTGCGGTAAATAACTTATTTATCGGTGGCTTGCTCCAAAATATCTCTCTGATGCAACTCTTTGCGAGACAGATTGAAGAAACGGGCACCATAGACTTGAGTTCAATCGCCCGCTTGTTGGCGTTTGACGTTGATTTAAGTGAGCTGTCGGCGACTACTAAAGCTGAGTTCATGTCTCCAGGGGATTTGTGGAACAGAATTCCTTTAGATGGCTTTCATGATAAGGCTCAGGGGGCGATCCTGTGTATCGCTCTCACGCTTATTATGGCTGGTCACGCAAAAGCAGAAGATTTCAATAATACTTCATCTGAAACCGTATCTACATCTCAGTCGATTTCGCCTTCAGATATGGTGCGTGATATTTTTACATCTCCCAAGAAAAAAACCAAGAAGCAAAGGCAAGCGGTTAGTGCGGTTGAGAACAACTCTAAGAAGCTCTCTGCTGCTAGCACCAAGCGACATTCCAAAAAAATAAAAACTTCTTTGGCCTTGAATTTACCTACGGTTGATACGCGCTCAATTGAAAACTTTGATTTTGGTATTCCTGCCGTAAAGATTTTTGAGGAGCGATTGAGTGGTAAATAAGTTGCTGGAATCTATTAGTGCAGCGTTTATGTTAACTGCGGCAGCCTATGCCGCAGGCGTTGTTCAGAGTAAGCAGTTATATCGTGAGTTAGGTGTAGAGGCAGAACTCGTCTCGATAGATTTTCAAAAATCTTTATATGATGGTGGGTTAATTGTTTTCTCTGAATTGGCTAAAAATCTCACTTCAATCGTACCCTATTTTATAGGTCTTTTGGTTATTTTAATATTGGCCTCTTGTTTTAAAAAATTTCGGGCGTGGGTGAGTGTGTACCAAGCCACCGTAGTTGGATTTTTCTCATTTGTGCTCTATTTAACGCTTTTGTGGGTTATTTACGATGTCACGGTGAGCTCTTTCGCCGAAGGTCGGAAGGTTGGTGGTGAGCTAGCCCTGCATTTGAAGAAAGTTTGTACTATGGCAAATGTTAAGTATGAGGGAGGGGCAGTGTTAAGGGTTTGTACGATAGGTCGTACCTCTGATTTACTTTGGTTTTATGATCCGAGGGCTGACCGGGCAGTGGCGTTCGGTAAAGATAAGATACTAAAAATTGATAGTGTCGAATAGTTGACCGGTTTGATTTTTTAGATACGCCAACTGGTGTGTGGATGCCATGATGCGATGAGGCAGTTCTTGTGTGCACTGCTGGAGTACGCTCGTCTTGTTAAGGAGAGTGCGAGCTTCAAGGTAGTGAAGACAGTAAAAAAAAATAGGGGCTGTGACTAATATGACTGTAGATGAATTCAGAAGTGCTATGGATTGTGACGAGGGATTTAAATCCAAGCGCAGAGCTTTAATATTTACCTCGTTGTTGCTACTGGCTCTAATTCTAAGTGGGGCGGAGATAAAAGAAGCTAATACTTTTATATTTAAGATAGAGTTTACTAATCATTCGGGGTTGAAGTATCTGTTAGTGGGTGCAGTGTTGTCCTGTATGTTCAGATACTATGCATACTCGGAGAAATACCATGCTCAGTTATCTAAATTCTGGTCTGGTAGGCTGTTAAAAGATAGTGATGTGTTTTACTACGACCGAGAAAGTGATTCGATAGGAGGTTTGCTGGGAAGGAGGATTGATGTTTATGGTGGTGATGAGCCCGGAATAGAGCATCCTGTGTATAAAAAAACAGGGTTTCTAAAGAGGAGTGTTGGGTATCCATCAAATGGGATGGATGATTACTATGGGGAATATAGTTACACTGAGCATATTAAGTTGAATGAATATGGTGGAAATTGGAGTAAGGTGGAATTTCGCAAGCTGTTACGTGCAGAGATGAGATATAGGATAGAAGCTTGGATAAAATACCGAGAGACGCTTGATCTTGCGTCGCCGTACTTGCTCGGGATCAGCTCTCTGATAGTGTTTATAATTAGCTGTTTCATTTCATAACTTTACTGATTTATTTCAAAACGATGTTTTGATTCCCATCCCTGCCAGAAACACAGTTGGCAATCGGTATTCAATTGCGTGGTGAAAGCGATGGAATCCGATGGTGTCGTTAATTGTTGGCATGCTGGGTCAAACCACAACTGTTCCCCAAAATTCTATTTTCCCTTATTTCAGGAATTGGTTGCGGGGAGAATCCGTCTGTTCAGGTGATCAGAATCCCTAGTCATCTGGGCATTGCGGAAACGGGTTTAATCGGGACCGCTTTCAGGTAAGACTACCTGTCGTTTTGTTTCCCAAATCCCCCTGTAAACGCTTTGGTACGCTTTTATCTGAATGTTAGTTCATGTGCGCACCTTATGGATATGATCACATAGCCTTATGGGGTGTCTGAGTAGGGTTAGTTCTTCATCGCACGCTGCACAGTGCTGAGACTCACATGAAGTTCCTTTGCCACCTTGCGAAACGATGCTCCTTCTACAGCCATTGCCTTGCGGATGGCTCCATCGTCGACCGTCTTTACACGACCTTTGTAGGCTCCTGCATCCTTAGCCTTAGCGATCCCTTCACGCTGACGTTCCTTGCTGATTGCACGCTCGAACTGAGCTACAGCACCCATCATGGACAGCATCAAGTCTTGGGTGGGATTCTCTTCGCTGGTGAACAGCAAGTTTTCATTCTTGAAGCGCACGTTCACTTTACGAGACTTCAGTGCGCTAACCATGTCGAGTAGGTCAGAGAGACTGCGTGCAAGACGGTCAATGCTATGGACATGGATAGTGTCGCCTTCACGGACGTACTCAAGCATTTCCTTGAGCTTGGGGCGATCGGTTGTAGCACCGCTAACCTTGTCTTCGAAGATTCGATCAAGGGTTACACCGTCAAGCTGGCGAGATGTGTTTTGATCGACCGATGAGACTCGAATGTACCCGACGTCTGCCATGTTCCCGTCCTCTGTATTCTTTTAGCTCTAGAGGCTAGAGTATGGCCGTATTCATTGTAATAAAACAACTCTAATGAATACATTTTCTGTATTCATCGACGAATGGTCTCTAGGGTATACCCAATTGAATACACCATTCAGGATTGCCGTAGTCGGTTGATTAAATCAGTGATAGCAGATGCATTTCTGTCGATGGTCTCCAGTGCTGCGATCACGTTGTTGTGCACGTCAGGCGAACCTGTCGAGTTTGCTAACCAAGAAACTTCTTCAATGGCCGCAGCTAGGGCGTGCTGGTTGTGCAGCAACAGTGTTAATACGTCAGCAGTAGCAATGGCGGCGTGGTTGTTGTCTGACATGACTGTCGTCCTTGAAGAGTGAACAAAGATCGTAGCTCAGCACTCGGGTGACGGTCGCTCCATAAAATCATTGGCTGTCATCCTGTTCCCACTGATCTCGGATGGGACGTTCCAGTGGTGTTTAACATTGCCACCATGACTGCCATCGTGTGTAGCTCACATGTTACCGAATGACGCTGTGGTGGCACTTGTCGTGAGATCGACATACCAGTCATGGTTAACGCAAACACCCTGTAGCGGTAAGCACAGTGGATTGTGATGAGCGAGCATCTATCGCTGCGTTCTTCCCGGTTTTTATTACTGGTTTCTGGCCATGAGTCAGCAAATTGGAGAGAAAGTATGGTGTGCTTGGTCGTCAGTGACTGATTCCCAGGTTTAATCAGTGCCGCAGCCGGATTGCTATATCAAAGCTATTGAGTGACGCCCTATTAACTGGCCTGATATTCGCGCTGATAAGTAACCATGTCTAAAAGGTTGGGGAGATAAGGCACGGTTTGTCCTAAGTGCGGCGGTTGCCCCAAGCGTGTTGAATAAAAAGCTTCAAAGTCCTTGTAGCAGCTCCGACAGAGACAGACCCAACCCATCTGCTAGCACCTTGGCAGCCTCAAGGCTGGGATTAGCCGTGCCTGTCTCGATGCGGGACATGTATGTCCGAACGAAGCCGCATCTATCAGCGAATGCTTCTTGGCTGAAGCCTTGAGCGTGGCGTAGATCGCGAACGCGTTGTCCGAAGGTCTTTCTGAGATTTTGGTTAGTTTGCATTCCCGAATGGTGATGCTTTGTGCTCTAATCGTGAACACACCAATTGATGACACACCAAATGATACATATGAGAAGGCACCCTATAAATGGACTACTTCGACCTTGTCAGGAATGCTCGTATGGGAGTTGATACTGGAAACTATGGAGGGGCGAGAAAGAAAATTTCCGTGGGAGCCGTGCTGTGCACTCTTTGTCTATGTATCAATCAAGCTCAGAGCTCTCAAACTGAAGTTGAAGCGGCGGCAGCATTGTGTGACGCGATACGCTACCAAGCTTACAACACTATGGAGCTTCGTCAGTTCTCCACACCTAAATACAAACTAAAAGAAATGGTGGATCGCAATATAACTAACGTTAACAGTCGTATGACCCAATACAAACTGATCGACGAAGCCTATATGGTAGAGCTCGCAAAAACTGAGCGTGGTGATCTTGTAGCTCATGAGTTCGCAGAAGGCCAACGAGCAAAGTGTATGAGGGAGCAAAACATGTAATCGGTTTACGGCGGTCTGCGTGTGATTATAAATCTCATATTTGTATTTTACTGATTAAAAGGAACAGCTTATGCGAAAACTGATTGCTGCTGCCACTATCACCATGTTGAGCGGCTGCGCTTCACCACCATCTGGAGGTGAGATTGTCACGGCACCCAATAATCGATTGCTGGCTTATCAAGTGGAAGATAAGGGGAAGGATGCTGCCGTCACGGTAGTGAGGGAAGGTGCATTCCAAGGCGGTCAGTGCTTCTTCGGGTTGTACATAGACGGAAAGCTGGTTGCGAGAGTCGATAACAACGAGAAAGCGAGCTTCTACCTGAAGCCGGGTCGAAGGTTGATCGGCGTTGGATCGGACCCACAAGGTTCAGGAAACTGCTCTGGTAACAGTACCTTCAGAAGAGAGGTGGCGACGTGGGTGCAGCCCGGTGAAAGTCAGACGTTCAGAATTTCATTTCAACCCATGCTAGACATTCGTCCGTCTTCGTACTGACATTTGTGAAATGGAGCGGTTTCTGCTGAATTTCAACCAGATTATATTCAGTCGAAAGGATATCGCAGAGAAAGCGACGGGAATGCTTAATAGAAAATCGACTGACCCTAGGTATGATCAGTGTTTCGAGGATTTTGGTCTATGGGTTCAAGGGTTTATGGCCGATTGACAACCTTTTTGATTCCTCTGATTGGTTACCTGTTTACTGATTGTCACATTACAGATGTGACAAAGCCCCTGAGTGCGGTTAGACAGTCAAGGGCTTTGGTTGTTGCCGTTGTATCACAAACATTGCTAACGCTCTCAGATGAGATTGTAGAGTCTTACATGTACTGTTGGGTTAGTCTGGAATGACCAGTGGAGAAAATGTATTGCTCGCTTCTTTGTCAATCTCTAACAGTCGTTTGTTACGAGCGTCATCAATCCTTTTCTGTTCTTTAGCTTCTGCTGCTTGGATAAGTTGTTGGCGCACCAAGTCTTGATAGCGAGCGTGTTCACCTTGCAGGAATTCAACATACTCAGCTTTGATTCGTACACGAAGGTCATCAATATCTTTCTGCTGGTGTGATTCTGGTTTTATCATCCAGCATGAATGATTTAGTGATTCGTGTGTTACCCCGTGGTTGCGAGCTAGTGTGTAACCCTCTGAAGCTTTCAAAGCTACCAGTTCGAGGAAGTCGTGAGGAAGTGGTGAGCGTACATACTCCATACATTGGGCTGTGCCTCGGTAAACTTTAACCCATTCGTCAACACGGGTTTCAAATTCAGCATCACACCACTTAGGTGGAGTTCCGTTTATAGTAATCTTTACATTAGTCATCTTGATTTGTCCTTTTTTGTTTAATGTGGTTTAGCATTTTCTGAATAATGGTGGTTTGATACTGGTCATCACTGAGTGTCGTTAGGTTAGTTTCTGGAACCAGATTAGAAGGTTCTTCAATCTGCTCAGTGGTCGTTGCATTACTGACATCACTATCAACCTTCTGTATGGTGGCTTGAGCCTCCTCCTTTGCACGTCTGTCTTTAGCTTGTGCTGCTGCTCTCGCAAGTCCACGGCTGAACGAATTCAAGTTACTCATAACAACTCGTTCTCTGCTTCAAGCAGGGCTTGTACACCATATTCGATTACCAGTTTGTCAATGATGTCAGTAACACGGCGATACTCTGTCTTGTCACCTATACCAGCTGATGCTTGTTTGATATAAAGGTAATGCCCGATTTGTTTGACTGCCAAATGGCGGTCAAGGTCGTAGGTTGTGAAGTTCTTCACAGTGTTGTTTTCCTTTTTTAGAGTTTTAGTAGGATAGGCTGATATAGGCTGTGCTCTGTCGATATTCGTGTTTAAGATGCCCGGAATGCGCGCCTTTCAGGGGAACAAAACACCCAACCGGTAGGGTTGCCAAGGGTAGGAGTTTTTAGTGCTTTTAGACCAATGAATCTAAGAATGATGGTGACACGGCTGCAAGCTCGCCAACGGACACCAGTGTCCCGTTTCGATTAGCCTTTGACTTCAACCGATAGTACTTGTCCAGCACAGTGCTTGATGCTGCATGGAAGGTGTGATGATGATCTGGTATGGGTGTCGTAGACGTTGCGACTACAGCTTTAATCAATTGTGATGGTGTGTGCAGTACGAGGTAATTGCTCAATTGGTATTTCCTTTTTTTAGTTGAATTAAGTCCTTTGTTTTACAATGGAAGTAGGTCTGATTGCAGGTTTCGTCAGTTGCTTGTCTGTGATGTCCCGAGTAAACGACTCATCACAAACGCATCAACAGTCAATCCAAGATTGTTAGCTGAAAGACGCAAATTTTCAAAGTGATGTATCGTAAACAGTAACTTCAACGGGATGTGTTGTTTTTGACTGGATCGCCAAATACGAACTCTACAAGTTGAACTGCATGTTTTTATATGGGTACGTTTGTTAATCATTTCTTTGTAACAGCTCAAGCAATGTTTTATAAACACAGATGTACCTCCTAGTGGTTGGTAAGGTGATTGGTTGAATGGTTTCATATGTTGCCGATTGGTCAATAAAAAAGGCCAGCCTTTTGAAGGGTGACCTTTTTGTTTGGTGAGGAGAGTTACCAACATACTGTCGAGAAATGGCTAAACAACCTAAAAGTAGCGCCATGAGGATGGTGTATGATTCTTCTCTTTATGTGCCTATTGTATCAAGTTTTTGGTAAAAAGTCCATACAGTTACAACTAAATGCAACAGTTATTTCAACTATTTTTTCAAAGTCATAGAGTCATCTAAAAAGTATGTTGTTTAATTGCGGACATATTTATCTGTCTACGGATAATTCACTCTCTATCATTCAAGTTAGCAATCACACCACCGTTAACGGTGTGATGTTGATGTGCAAAGATTTGTTCGTTTCCATACTTGCTGAATGTTTGTTCAGAGTGTTTCTGTGGGTTGCCGTCGGAGAAAGTCAACAGCAGCGAATATTGGGTGCCATGCAGTTACTTTTTCATGCAATCAATGTTCGCTGGCGCGAGAAGTGTCACTACCTTTCTAATTGATGTACACCGTACCGGTGAGAAACCAACACAAAACAAAGATGTTGATCTTGACGTTATTTCAGAGCATGTCTCTGGATATACACTGTCTGTTGTATCTTTATTTGATGGGGGGACCAATCCTAAAAGGCTTCTTAGGAAAGGTCCCCCCCCCAATAGACGGACTACTACCTACTCAAGCGGCGATAGATTTTTCTATCCAATTCCTGATGGTCTTTGGGCTGACACTAGCTCTACGTGCAATCTCTTTGATTGGTACTTTATCTTGATACAGTGCAAGGGCGTTATGCCGTTCAGGGTGTAACTTGTTCCTGCCGTCAGGTTTCACTGGAATTTTCTCGCTCAGTGACCAGTCAATCACAGCATCAGACAGGTAACTTTCCATCAAATACCGTACAACCCGGTCATCCTGAACAAAAAGTGCGATTGGATTCGTATTGTCCATACGGCGGATCGCCGTTCGGGTCACCGCTTGCAGGGACGGCTCAAGCAGTCTGGTGGTGACGAATGCGGTCTGCATCACCTGCAAATCTTGCCCATATTTATTACTTAGGTACTCCAGCCCGCTGTTGTCTGAAGGACTCGGGTTGCCACCAAACATCAGGATGGCTTCCGTCGCGGAGTCGTATCCGTTCAGGCCGCGACAATCCAAGGGCACTTGCTGCACTTGGCTCTTCTGCTTGGGTCGACCCCATTTGTTCGCAAACAGAAGTGGCTTGGTGTCGGTCTCCTTCAGGATTACGTCCAGTGCAAGGTCATAAAGCTTGCTGTCTCCATGGCTGGCAGTCATCTTCCTTTTGCTGAAATTTTGTTCCTTCGGCATGATCGGGTAGATGGTTACTGGACTGGTGTATTGTCGTGCCTCAGGTGTAAACACGGACATTTTGAAGGTGAATCCGTGGAGTTTGGCAAACACCTCAAACTCGCCATTCGCGATGTTCGCAGCTAGCACATGCACTTCATCTGCGAACGACAAGATGCTCCACCAATCGAGAAACTCCTCAACTGCACGTACATGGCGAATGCCATCCTCCTGAGGCTGATCGATGAAGACAGCAACGTCGCTCAACAGCAGTCGGAAAATGTGGGCAGCCGAGGTGCCTAGGGTGGAGCAGTCAATCCCCACCGAATCTGCTCGGTTGGTGCTCACTTGGTCCCTGACGTCCTGTTTAAACTCTTCCTTGATCCAAAGCTGACCGCTTGCTTCCTCGGTGTAATCGAGTACACGGCTGAGCTCTGTCGGATTCAGGGCGTAGTCAGGGTAATCAACCACCTTGGGCACTTCGTCAATAACGAGAGTCCACCCACGCAGCAGCGAATGCCGAACTCGTCGAATGGCCTCCTGAGTGCAGATGATGAATGAATCATGCTTATCTCGAAGGGCGGCCTCCAGCTTAGGAGCAACCAGTTCTCCGTTTCGGTGATCTACGATCCGAAATGGGATACTGGCGCGTGAGGCGCGTTCTGCAATGTGGTCGATCAGGACAAGAGTCGGAAGGGCTAGGACGACTAGTCGGCCTGCTTTTTGAATGGCTGGAAGGCTAGCCAGCAGGGCTTCAGTTTTACCTGCTCCGGGGGCAGCGATAGCGGTATAGATTGGTTTGATATCGGTGATGCAAGACACTCTATGTTCTCCTTCGGTTAGTTCATTTCAGTAGGCAATTCCTCTCGGGTTGCTGCCAGTTGGTTTTGGTAAATCGCAGACGCAAAAAAACCTCCTTGCAAGGCACCAATTTGGCTCGGTGGTCGCGTGGAGGTTTTCAGATTGTCTGTCTGCTCAGTGAAGCAGGCGTCGGATTATACAGCATCTAAAAAAATGTCAACTATCATATTGCTATTGGTTGTTGTTATGTGCTTGGCAGCGAAAGGTGTCCCAGTGCTTAGACCATTGCTTTGAATGAGTGGCGGCTAAACCATTTGGATGGGGCGGGGCAGCCAACTCCTAATTCATCGTGGCTACCCCTCTAGTTTGATCAGTCGATTAGGTGCAACACGTCCCTGACATTCAGGTGGGAGTAGCGAGCAACGGATCGTGTATCACGGTGTCCAGATACGATCATGATCTGAGCGTTGTTGAATCCCTTTTTCGCAACGTTCGTAATTCTGGTGTGCCTGAGTTGGTGCAGTCGGACGCTACTGTCTAAGCCTGCTTTCACGCGTGCCAAGCGCACAGCCTGAGTTACGGCGTGCGGTGTAACCGTGAATACTTGGCCGTTTGGGTGGCGTGCCACAGTGGCCCACAGTTGGGCGAGTTCAAGAATCTCAATTGCACGGTGGGTGAGGGGAACTGACCGTGTGCCGTTCTTACCGTCGATAACATCAGCAATACGGTCCTTGAGGTGGAGACAGTCTTTTGTCAGCTTCAGAATTTCGGACCGCCTCATAGCAGTCTCGTAGGCGAGCTCCACGATGAGCTTCATGGTGGGAGAGAGCTTCGCTAGCAATCGCCCAAGCTCGCTTGCACGAATCACCTTGTCGGAGGATCGGTCGGGCTTTGGAAGTGCGATATCACTTACAGGGTTATGAATGTCGATCAACAAACCGCGTTTGGCGAATCGGTAGAACCTCGACATGAATGCGAGCTGAGTTCTGCACGTGGACGGCTTCACCTTCTTCAATCGCATGATCTTGAAGTCGTTGATCATCTGCGGGGTAATTTCGTGAATGGGTTGCGTGAAGTGTCTGCCCAAATGCTCAACGATTTTCAGTGCGTGGTCGTAGCTACCTTTCCCCTTGAGCATGGTTTCGCAGTAGGTCATGCCCAACGTATAGATGGTGTGGTGCTTGCGATCCATCGTCACAGCCTCAAGCTGATTGGCCCATGACTGAGCTTCGGCTTTGGTGGTGAAGGTTTTCGACTGGGCAGATTTACCCTTAACCCGTACCTGAGCGTTCCAGTTGCCGGACGGAAGTAAGCGAATATTAGCCATTTTTGACGCCTCATGATGTGAATGGGCGTTCTGTGAAATCCAAGAGCAGCAGGGCTTGGAGCTTGCTCCTAGCAGACCTTGACATGGTGGGGGTCGTTGGTTCGAGTCCAATCGCGCCTACCAAACAAAATCCGCTCTGCTGGGCGGTCTAGAGGGGTCACCGGTAACGGTGACCCCTTTTTGCTTTCTGCCTTTCGGCAAACTTTGGGAATATTTTGGGCAAACGACCACGCGCTACGCCTTCAGGTCGGCTTTCACCTTCATATAAACCACCGCGTCATCACCGTGCCCTGCCTGGTAGTGCTCGGTCATCTTCACGTCCGCATGCCCCATCAACCCCTGAATGTATTCCTGCTCGAAACCTTGCTGCTCGTACAGCCAGGCGCCGAGAGCGCGGATCTCGTGAAAGGTTGGGCGCTCACCGGCCGGTATGTCGTCGTAGGCGTGTGAATCGTCCCGCGCCTGGGCGAATGACTTGGTCAGGTAATCCGCTGTCACCGCATTCCAGTGTAGCTTGGCGTCCAGCTGGCTCCGCTTGCGCGCCTTCGGCGAGTAGTGGATCAGGTACGGGCAGACAACCGGCGACTTCATGCACTCCAGCACTACCTCCCGCAGCGCCTGGCCCATGACGATCTCCAGGTGAACGGGCTTCCCGTAGTTTTGCGTCTTCCCGGGCGATACCTTGATGGTGTTCTGCTCGAGGTCAACGGCCGATTTCGGCCACACCACGATATCCTCCCGCCGCTGAAGACTCAGCAACCCCAGCCGAATGGCGCGTTTCAGCCAGATCGGCGTCCCCACGTAATCCAGAATCGTGTTCAGCCCCTCAACGGTATGGCGCTGGCGCTTCTTCTCGGCCTCCTTTTTGACCAGGGTCAGCTCAGCGGAGTTGCGCTCGCACAGACCCTTGGCCACCGCGAACGCGAACACCTGGACCAGCAGCCCACGGTGTTTCGTGTAGGCGTTGTTCTCGAAACCATCCAGATACTCCGCGACAGTCAGCACATCCAGTTGTCCCATCATCAAATCGCCCAGGTCCTCGCGGTACCGGGCCAACTTAAATTTGATTTCCTTCAGCGTGCTCGCGGCGTAGGTCTTGGTGGTCAGCCATTCCTTTTCGAAGCGCTCCAGGCAACCACTGAACTTAGGCGCAGCGTCACCGGTGATCATTGCCAGCAACGATCCGTCGTCGGCCAGCAACGGAAGCAGCTTGGCGTTGGCCGCGTTCGCCAGCTTGATGGCCTCGGCCATTGGCTTGTTGATGCTGGTTTTCTTGCCGGTGATCGGGTTTTTGTACTGCCAGTACTTCCCGTTCGGGTACAGATTCGCTGGCAGGTCCCGGTTCTTTACTGTCCTGGCGCGCGGGGGAGCCATCAGCCCACCTCCAGCATCTTGGCGAGTAACGGATCGTTCGATCCAATCACCGCCGCCTGCAGGTCAACGAAGTACATCCCGCCCTTTACCTCTCCAATCACTTCGCCTTCCTCAATCCATTTTTTCAACTGCTGCACACTCGGCTTGCCGCCGGCGTAACGCAACTTCCTATACTCGCTCACCTCCATCAGGCGAGGGAGCCTTACCGTAATTTGGGCAATGACTTTTGCCATGATGATGCTCCATGCCGCGCGTGGCGGCAGAAGGTGTGGATGGGTTATTCGCCGGCCTTGGCCAGAACTGCGTCGGCGACCTTCATGGCAGCTTGCGCATCGTTGACGTAGGCGGGGTCGAAGTACCCGGCCAAGTGGATGGTTGCCTGACAGGCGCGCAAGTTCTCGCGGGTGAGTTTCAACGCGGCGACCAGCTCTTCGTGCAGTCCACGTTCCTCGCGGCCGATATCCCAGAAGCGCTGGCCCCAGTGTCCGGTCGGTGGCGGGTTGCTGTTCTGTGCGCCAAGAGCCAGCGCTCCGACTGCAGCGTCCAGTAGGTCGCGCTTGTAGGCGTTGTCGCCGTCGATGCTCAGTCCTTGGCGACGCAGCGCGTCGAGCGCGTTATTCAGGTTCGCCTCGGGCGAAGGCAGCACCAGGTCGAAATCGGCCTTGCCAGGGCGGCAAGCGATGAGAAACATCTGGCAGTCGAGCGGCAGGTGCTGGGCGATATCCGAAATCGCTTCGATAGCGGCTTCGCGCAGGTGGTGTTTTTGATCGGCCATACGAATTCCTCGCCCACCGTTCACCGGCAGGCTGGTAGGTCAATTGTGGAAATCAGATGAAGGGCTTCAGACAGGTTGAGCGGGTGAACTAAGGTTTATCGGTTCGCCTCGCCAGTTGCGTACACGCTTTCTCCCCTGAGGTGACTGGCGGGGCGAACCCTTACCGACGCGGCCCCTTGTAGATGATCCAGAGCATGCAGAGCGGCGCTGCGATCATGGCGACACCTTCGATGTTTCAGGAAAGGATGCCTCTGCCTCGGTGCGGAATTTGATGTCCGCTCCAGCTCCGTGGCGG
>Ga0247819_10001005_pt1 | contig 15700 bp, 8 predicted proteins | sample 13C_Xylose_Day6_FD_193428 | JGI IMG/M metagenome (GOLD analysis project Ga0247819, IMG submission 193428) | Soil microbial communities from agricultural site in Penn Yan, New York, United States - 13C_Xylose_Day6 | ecosystem: Environmental > Terrestrial > Soil > Agricultural land | place: USA...
GTCGGATTGCTCCGCAACTTCGGCTTGTTCTTGTTCGGCTGCCGTGGTCTCGGTGTCGTCGGCGGCGTTTTCCGGATCGGAGTCTTCGGCTTCTTCAGGAGCCGGGTCGGCGCCCGGATCTTGGAAGTTGTCGGTTACTGCTCCGTCGTCAGACGTGCTTTCTTCGCCGCCCGTGCCGGCGTCAGCTTGTTCACCGGCTTGGCTTTCGCCGTTTTCACCGCCTTCGGTTTCGCCGGTTCCTTGACCGCCTTCGGGGTCTTGGTTTTCGTCGTTGCCTTCGGGCTCTTGGCCGTCACCTTCGTCGAGGTCGTCTTCCGGGGGCTCTTGGTCGAGGTCGGCTTCTTCGTCGGGGTCGGTGTCGACTCCGTCGTCGTCGGCGTCAACGTCGAATCCGTCGTCACTTCCGGCGTCGGCGTTTTCACCGCCTCCTTCGTTTGCGTCAGATGCGGCACCAGCGTCGGCTCCGTCGGTTCCGGAGGCGCCTTCGGCTTGGCTACCAGCGTTTTTACCACCGGTTGCGGCGGCGTCACCACCAGGTTGTTCTCCGGCAGCTTGATCGGCTCCACCGCCGGTTTCGGTTCCAGCGTCCCCAGCGACGGGTTCTGTCGCTGCGTCAGGCTGGCCAGAGGCTGAGGCGTCAGCTTGGGCTTGCTCGGTTCGGGCATCGGCATTGATGCGAGCGAGCTCGTCGGCGTCGTCGTCCCCCGAATTCGGCTGTACAGCGTTTTGATCGATTGCCACATTTTGAGTGGGCTCCTGTTGAGGTGCACCAGCAGGTGCTTGAGCCGGCGCGGCAGGCGCGGCGACGGGCTGGTTCACCTGCTGAGTAAGTTGATCGGGAGTGCCGGCTTGAGCCGGAGCACCGCCCTTGGAAATGATGTCGCGAACGGCATCGTCAAAAGAGGTGGACATGCGGTTTCCTTTGAATGTCTGGTTCGGCGTGGACTACTTAGCCGGGATGCCCGAGCCGTAGATGATCCACATCGTCTGCACGAGGTCGCGCAGCCCGTTTTCTTGACCGAGCCACAACGAAACCAGTTCCGTCCAGTTGATCTGTCGGGTATGTCCGAATTGGCGAGCGAGCTCCGCGGCTGTCGCCCGGTATTCGCCTTCGATCATCTGTTGGTTGGCGTGCTTCAGAATGTGCGACCAGCTGTTCAGGCCCAGCTTGCGTTTGCCGGTGTACACGAATCCGAGCGTGTCGGCCAGGAAGTCGATGTGCGTACGGGTCAGGCAAGGACTGTTCGTTTGCTGAAGCACCCATTCGAAGAACGAGACCGGGAACTGGCTCGCTTCCAGGAACGTGGTGAGTGCGTCATCCAGAAACTGGAACCGCGTCAGGTTGGCGCCCTGGGTAACGAGGGAGTTGTAGACCTGATCCACGTGCGGGTTGACCTTCAGCAGGTTGGATTCGTTGGCCAGCACCGTCAGCTGATGCATAATGCCGTTGACCGATTCCAACTTCGCCACGGGTTCCTTGGAACGGAACTGGTTAACCGGAGCACCCAAGAAACCGCTCTTGTAGATTTGCAGCACGTTGCTGCCGCCGAACAATTTCGTGGTGCCCAGGTTAGTCATAGTAACGCTCCAGTTCGCTGATGTCATCACGCAGCACGTCCACCAGGGCCGTGAGCTCGTCGCTGCGCGCCTTCAGGGCCGGATCGAGAGTACCGGTCTTGGAGCGGATACCTTCGATCAGCTTCAACTGCGTTTCGTACAGGTTCAGCTGTTCGTTGGACAGGTGATACTTCTTGGCCCGATCTTCGGCGCGCTTGGAGAGCCAGGTCTTGATGAAGTTGTAGTTCGACGCCAAGAAGCCGAACGAGAACGGACTGGCCGCTTCGGCGCCATGGGTCTGAGCCACGATCGTGGGATCGGATTCTTCGATCAGGATGTCCGCTGCCGAACGAACCTTCTGTTCGAGCTTGCTGGTGTTGCGCACCAAGTCGCTCACCGCGTCGACGTACGCCGGCCACTGGTCGTTCAGGTAGTTGATCGAGTACTGGTTCACCAGTTGCTTGACCGGGATCTTGAACGTGTGGGCCGTTTCCGCTTGCGACAGATACGTGATCAGTGCAAGCGTGTAGTCAACATACAGCTGGGTGTCGTAGACCAGCTTGATGACCGCGGCGTGGCGATAGGTCATCGCGCTCTTGGCCAGGGTGTCCGGCAGTTCACGGGAGACCAGCTTTTCGATGACGCTCATCGAAGCCTGGACGTCCTTGGTGATGCGACCGATTCGGTCAACGACGTTCGAGGCCGAGCCCGGGTAGACCGCCTTCAGGTCTTTCTCAGCGGCGATTGCTTCGCGGCTTTCGAAACGCAGGTTGGCGTCTTTCTGGTATTGGAGAGTGATCTCCACGGCGCGACGTACCGCGTCGTCCAGGATGCTACGAGCCGCATCCAGGCTCGCTTCGATATTGCCGCGCTTGATGATCGCAGGCAACTTATCGAGGAGTTCTTTTGCCATGATTAACCTTTGTAGTTCAGGTAGGATTAAAACAGGTTGCCACGGCCGGTGGTGAGCACCGACAGGATCTGTTCGATATCGGGACCGCTCTTCTTCGAAGCAGCGACAACGTTGCGACCGGGGACCCGGTGACCGTTGGCCATGGATTCGATGTAGAAGCGGATGATGTCGCTGACCGGGTCGATGATGACCAGGATCATGATGCCGGTGTTCTCCAGCATCTTCTGGCGGAACTGTTGGTCTTCGAAACGACCGCCGGTACGGGCTTCGACTTGGTCGGCGGTGGCGCGGGAGATGACCAGGATGTTCGAGGCTTGGGCCACCGACACTTCACCACGAACAGCGGCGCGGATGTATTCGCCCGAGGTCGACGGACGCAGCTTGCGGTAGACGCCGGACTTGTCGCTGATCATGTTCTTGTAATCAGCGCGAACCAGGTCCGTGCAGAAGAGCAGCTCGGCGAGCGAGTTGATGCTGCCAGTCTTCCACTTGATCTTGCGTTCCAGCGCGGTCTCGTCCGACTTGAAGCGCGAGATCATCGCATTCACGATCGAGGGGTTGTCCACCATCGAGGTAGCCAGACGGAACGACACCGGCACGACGAACGTTTCACCGTCGGCCTTCAGTTCGTACTCGACGACCTTGCCGAAGGACAGCTGCGGCTGGTCCTTGAAAGCGCCACGATCGGCTGCTTTGTTGATGAGCGTCTTGGCGGGCTTGGGTTCACGGTCGTCACCGCCGTTCTTGTGCTGGTCGTCAGCTTCGAACGAGTAAGACAGGCCCGGCACAGCCGAGAAGCCCACGGAAAGAGGACCGCGCTTGGCCGACTCGGCGGACAACGCCAGCGAGTAGTCAGGGATCGCATTCTCGACCGGAGCGTCGTCGATCATGCCGGTCAGACCTTGCATCGTGCTGTGGTCTTGGTCTTTCAGGCATTCCAGACCGTATTGAGCGGTCAAGCTGCGCATCGAGGTGTTGGTCGGGTTGAGCGACTCCAGCCGTTTAATGATTTGAGAACCATTAACGGTGGTATTGCGCGTGGACAACGCACGCGCATAGATCGACGCGTAGATGTTCACGCACAGCTCCAGCGTTCCGTCCAGGCGCTCGTTCATTTCGAGCGTGTTGTCCACGAGCGTGATGGGATCGACGCTGGTCGCGTGCGTCAGGCGAGCGATGGACCCGGATGAAAGGGATTGACCCAGCAGGGTTTTGCCCACGTCGGAGGAACTCGCAAACAGCGAGGCCATCCCGGCGGACAGGGCAGTCAGAAGACCAGTGAACATGTTTCGATTCCTTTCTATCTTTGGAGTTAAAAGCACAAAATGATTAACTATTCGACCATTACCCAACAGCGAGACTTGGTCACAAAAGAATTAGAGCAGATGGTGAACAACTCGAACCTCGGTTCGTTTAGTCAGCCGATTGCTCGAAGTCTTTTCGGACTCAACCATCGGATCACGCCGCTTCCGCTGCCGATGAACAAAGACCAGCGAGGCATCGTCTTGATGACGCGGCCTCGTTTGAATCTTTCCGATGAGAACATCCGAATGGATCGTCGCCTGGCGTGGTTGAAGACGGACAACAACAAATCCGTTAACCACTACATCCGGTGTCTGCTCGACCCTTCGCTCCAGGACAACTACGGTATCACGTGCCCGTTCGTTGATCCCTTCCAGTCGTTTATGCCCATCATGACGAACACGCTGGAGTCGATGACGAACTGGAAAGATATCACGGCAAGCACGTACCAATACCCCGACGGTTTTTATCGGGAGAGTCAATCGTTTTACGATGGACCAAGTCTGGATTATACCCTATACGATATATCGGGTTCTTGGAAAAACGTCCTAGGGAATATCGTCACGAAATTGGCCGCGGTTTGGATTCATTATGGCTTCTTCGTCTTCGAAGATCGCCTGGTGCCGTATCCGGATTACTGGTGGAATTTCGAGATCGATTACAACACCCGGATTTTCAAGCTGACGTTGGACGCCACTAAAACGTACGTCACGCAGATGTGGTCCACGATCGCTTATCCGCTGAATGCCCCCACTGGTGCCAGTGCGAACTACGAGGCAAACAATCCGTTTAACACGAGCAACAACCAGGTGAACATCAACTGGCGAGCTCATGGAACGGAAACGTTGGACAATATCCTGGTACAGGAATTCAACGAGATCGTCTGCCAGCGCAACCCCCGGATGGAAGACAGGTATCGTAATCAGTACATGCACAAGCTGAGTCAGCAAGAACTCAACTTCTTCAACAACTGGGGCTACCCGTATATCGACCTCACCAACAACATGGAGTTGTCCTGGTGGGTTTTCAAAGAACACTACGAAACCGCCTACTTGGGCAGGGACTAAACATGAACGACAAGCCTTTGGTCGAGTATATTGACTCGGTCATCCACAACGCCTCGGCCAACATGCGTGAAACGTTGCGCTACTTGCGCAACGGCATGGCCGAAGGGTTTGACTTCACTGACCCGACCAACCCGTTCATTCAGTTGATGGGCGCTAGTGCTCAGCACTCGGCTGCCGCTATCCTGGGCTCGGAGTCGGAACTTCGTAAAGCGTTCGCGATCATTGCGGTCACGCCCGAAGACATTTACCACCACATGACCGACAAGGATCATTACGGCGTCTATGCATTGCCCGCTAAGGGGACGTTCAACTTCGTCTTCGATGCGCTGGAGCTCGTGCAGAAGATGGTCGAAGATCCGGTCAACGGTTATCGCAAGATCGTGATACCGGCCAATACCCGCTGTGAAGTGGGTGGCATGGTGTTTCGCAATCCGTACGCCGTAGAAATCCGGGAACTCACTCACGGTCACATTGCGGTGGTTTATTTGGCGCCGCAGCCTTCGCCAATCACCACGCTCACGACCAACGTGATCGAACCTCGTTACTCGAGTCAGCCGGGTACTCGCTTTATCAGCATCCCGGTACAGATGTACCAGTACGACGTGACGACGTTCAAGGAAACGATCACGCCCAGCAGCTCGCTCATCATCGAGCGGGCACTGACCACGAAGTTCATGTTGGCCCGGGTTTATATTCGCCCGGACTCGAACGACGGTACTCCCTGGCGTGAAATCTCCACGACGTTCTCGGATTACTACTACGATCCGGAAACACCCACGGCTATCGTCAAGCCCTTGGGTTCGATCGTCCAGGTAACCGTGCCTGACTATTACGTCCTGAAGGAAATGGTCGTCGGTCAAGTTCGCGTGGACATCTACGAATCCCTCGGCCCGATCAATACGGATTTGAGCTCGTTCAGCGCTGACGACTTCACGACCACGTTGGCGCCGCTGGATAACACCGAACGCACGTCTTACAGCGAAGCGATCAAATTGGTGTCGAGCACCAAGATCTATTCGCAATCACTCGTGAGCTCGGGACGTGATCCGCTTTCGTTCTCTGAACTTCGTGATCGGGTGATCCGTAATACCACGGGCCAGCGCCAGCAAGCCATCACGCCTGACGACCTGATGACGAGCCTGGAAGATCAAGGCTACGACATCACCAAGCGCGTGGACGTTGTAACCAACCGGGCGTTCCTAGCGAGCCGTAGGTTGCCAGCTCCGTCCTACTCGTCGCTCATCACGGCAGCGTCACTGGGAGTACAGCGCGTACTCTTTACCGCCGAGCAAGCAGTGCAGTCCGGTAAGGTCATCGATAACGGTGACTCGGTCACGATCACACCGGAGTCGACGTTCGTACTGAACAACGGCGTAACGAGTTTGTACCCTGATCTGGAAGTGCAGGCTATCAACTTGCTGCCGCTTGACCAGCGCGCGTTGCGGATCAACTCGCAATCGCTTTTCTATACGCCTTACCACTACGTCGTGGATTTCAAAGATCCGGCTGACATCGACGTGCGGGCCTATCACCTGACGAATCCAACGGCGCTCTCCAAGTACTTCATGGACGAGAACCCGACGACGATGCTGGTGTGCGGCATCGGGCAAGGCTACGAGTTGATCTTGCGTGACGGTCGGTACGTGTTGCGTTTGGTCACCGGTAGTAATGATGCGTATAAGGCGCTTAACGATGATGAGCTTTTCGCTCAGATCGCGTTCACGCCCTCTGGCTCAAACTACATGGTCTACGCCAACGGTCGCTTGGTCGGTCGTACGGATGAACAAGAGTGCATGTTCGAGTTCGACCTGAACACGAGCTACTATCTGAATAAGCAAGGTCAGATGGAGCTCTTGAATTTCACAGTCAACAACGACACGGCTCGCTCATTCTTCTGCGATTTGGAGTCTGAGTTCTACGTGTTCTTTGGCACCACGGCAACGCTGGGCGGTAGCTGGGTTCGTCGTGACATCGATTCCAAGCTCGGACGGCATCTGTTGCCGATCGAAGCAGCGGCCATCGCTTACGAACGTATTCGTCTTCGCCTCGGTCATGACCTTAGCAGTCTTTGGACGCAATCGCGAGTCATTGCCTCGCCCGAAGTCTACGAGGTTTACGACGTTGACCAACCAGCCGTGTATACCGAAGACCAGGTCGAAGTTCAAGTGATCAACGGTGTAGCCACGGTTGTCATTACGCACCGCAAGGGTGATCCGAAGCTTGATGACGACGGTAACCCGATCATCGAGTTCTACAAAGGCGAAGTGAAACTGAAAGACGGCAAACCCGTCATCAAGTCCCCTCGTCGCCTGGCTCACCAGGTGGACTTCACTCTGATGGAGGCGGTGTACCGGTTCAGTAACGATGAAGTCGCTCAAGCCTATCGGGCTGAAGTGGCCAATCTGCTCACGGACTGGATCACCAATGACATCGGAGGAATCAACCCGAGTCTGCTTGAAGAAACCCGAATCTTCTTCTACCCGCAAACGCGGACGGGGATGGTGCCGGTGATCTTTGATAACGCTCGTAAGACGCAGATTCCGGCAGCGCAAACGTTGACGGTTAACGTCTACGTGGATCGGGCAACCGAACAGGACTTTGCACTGCGTGATCAATTGCGTACCAAGGGCATTCGTGAGATCAACAGTTATTTCCTTGGCCAAGTCATCGGCAAGGGGGAACTCACTGATCTGGAACGGGAGGCTCTGAAGGATTCCATCATCGATCTCTCTATTGAGAACCTTGGTGGACCGACGTTGGATTTTGACATTCTGACACTGACCGAACAAACCGATCGGTTGTCGATTGCCAAGAAAGCCGAAGCGCGACCTGATGGTAAGTTGCTGGTGGTGGAAGACATCAACTTCAACTTCATTCGTCACAAACCGCGTACCGACGGGCAGTAAGCAGTAAAAGGCAACATAACCCCCAGCGCTCCCGTAACAAGGGGCGCTGGGGGTTTATGCTGTCGTCGTATTAAACGTACTGCTTACGAGCGTCGCGGATCTTGGTATCGTAGCTATTACGCTGATAGTCAGATCCGTTGTAGAACTTCGCGATGGTCGCGTAGTCCAGTTCCTTCATGGCTTTCACGAGCTTCGGGTTGTCCAACAAGAACTTCACCATGGCATCGAGCTGATAACGTTCGCCCTTCATCATGTCCGCCACGAAAGCACCGACCGTAGCATAGCCGACGATTTTGTGATTGAACCCCATGACCTGGCCCACGCCCCAGGACGCGGACTCGTAAGCCACGTCGATGAGACCAACGTCACCCTCGGCCAAAGCGATTGCTCGTTGCAAACGACCCCATTGGGAATTGACAGCGCCGTAGCCGCCGGATTCGGGGTTGCAGATGTTCGAGTCCTTGGCAAAGAACTTGTCCGCCACGGCCTTACCCTTGATCCGGGTAACGCCCTGATAGAACTTGTGACGTTCAAAGAGCGTCTTGGGGTTGCCGTCAGGCAGCACGCCGCCGCTTTCCGATTCCACCTCAACGATGGCTCGCAGCAAGGCGTACTCGATGTTGTTGGCTTGCGCTACGTTACGGTAGTCTTGTTCCGTGAGGTAGTTCTCGCGCATGAAGGCTTCGATTGCCGCGGCAGTGTAGTCTTCATACTTGCCATCGGCTGGCAGCCCGTGAGAAGCCTGCCACAGTTTGAGCTGACCAATCGACTGAGGGCCGAACTTACCGTCGGGCTTGAGCTCGATATAGCCGTCGTGGTTGTAGTTCATCTGGTTCAGTGCGCGCTGCACTAACCGGATACGAGCCTGGTTATAGTTACTGGGGAACATGCTTAACTCCTGTAAAAATGAGACCTTTAATCGGGCTTATGCTAAAGCACAAACTCGCGATAAGGACCTTGTGACCAAAGAGCGATCGTCTGGTTCTCGATGGTGTGAATCGCGTCGTAACCCCCTTCACCATTGGGAGTTTCCAGCACCCACTTCTTCAAGGAGTACTGGGTGTTATTCGACATTGCCGCAGTAACACCGACGTGGATTCGATATTTCTGGATAATGATGGGCCTGTTAAACCCGATCTCGATCCATTGTTCCCCGGACTGGTTGGTTTGCCAGCGCACTTTAGGGGTAGAACCACCATCTTCAATTCTACCATCGAACGCATAGCGAGGCCCCCAGTCTGGTGCGTACTGAGACGAGGCGGCGATAGACGCCAGGTTGTAGTCCGCCTCGGTTAAAGTCTTGCCATCAGAATCGATAAACGTCCATTCAGCAAGATAGATAGCCACCGCATTATTTCTTTCGGTAATCCTCATGCGTAACTTGGTAGCTGGGACACCGCCCTTCAGTCTCTTGGGTAGTAACGCCTCGAACATTGAAATTCTCCCTTGAACGTGTTCAGGTTAACGCTTCAGAACCGTATCGGAGAAATACAGCAGCCCGCGCAGGATGCTCACAATCGAACGCAGCGCCAAAGCGCGCTCGATGTAGAACTGGTTGATGGTGTAAAAGTTCACACCACTGGGCGAAAGTACGCGATACAGCTCGATGAACTGCGCGTTCTTACCCGCGTCCTTGTACGGATAGACACTCGGGTCGATGATCAGGTTTTGCCTGCTCGTCATACGCTCGAGGTCTTTGAGGATTTCATCCAAACGTGCGTAAAGTCGGTTCAGCTCTTGCAGATCACTGCCCTTGACGGCGATGCTGGTGCGAACCTTCGGCACCGTGGCGTCTTTGACAACCCGACCGCTCGACAATACGCGATTGACCTGACCGAACCACTGGTACGGCTTGGTAGCGGCCTCCATGCGCTTGCGGTAAGGCACGGAATCCATGTGCTTGAAGATGTCGACTTCTCGCAAGTCTTCATAGATCTTTTCCTGGATCTCTTTCAGACTGTCGTAGTTGTCGACATTCCGGGTGAAGATGTAATGGATCTCCTCCCGCGCAGCCATTTCTTGCTCGTACGACTCTCGATAACGAGAGGTCACCTCGGCCAAGTAATTGACCTGCTTAACCAACATCGGTACGAACTGATTGGCAGGCAACGTAGGTAGCAACGAACACAGACCGCCGTAATAGCCGGCCAGGTCGATACGGAAGTAAGTGGGTTTGGTGGAAATCAGCGTCTGAGACTGCCACTGGTTGAACTTCTCGTAGTCTGCCGCTGCTTGATCCAACCACTCCATGAAAAGCGTCGTTTGATCCTCGGTCAACACCACACCAGACGTATCGATGTTCAGGAACAGCTCCAGCAATGATTGCGAGCGTTCTTGTTTACGAGTATCAACTTTCTTACCAGCGACCGTGGGACCGTTGTCTACCTCAGGACGCTCGACAAGCATTTTGCCGAATGCCTTAGCGAGATCAGACCAAGACTCGCAAGTCAATGACAACGACTCTTTGGACACCGTGTACTGATTGGCGGGTTTGCGCAACCCATCCTTGTACGTTTGTTCGATGTTCGAAGATTGCGTACCCCATTCCAGATTGGTAGCGCGGTTATCGAACCGTTGGTTGTTGCCGTGCAGTACCTTCAGTCCCGCCGGCCGAGGGCCGTGGAAAGCAGTACAAACCAGATCGTGGACGTATTCCAACGTGGCGTCTTTCGCCCCGTCTTTGTAAACACTCACGCGCAAATACCGACCCGCATCACCACCTTTGGTAATGTGACCGGTCTTCTTATTCAGGATCTCGCCTTTGCGATTGGCGGCGTAACCGGGATACCCGGTAATTTCATAGAAACCTGCGCGCTCTTTGCAGGCGCGGGCTTCGTATTTTGCTTTTGTCATTTATATTCCCGGGGAGCGGAATGTTAATAAAAAATCAAGCTATGGACATACGATTGCAGCATAAAGCCCTACCCCTCTTTCGAAGGGTAGGGCTATTAGCTTCTTACGGGTATTACCTTACTGCTTACCGCTCCCAGTAGGGCTTACGACGAACCAACTTGCGCAGGCTTTCGTTAGCCACCGAGCCACCAGTATCCGTCTTGAAACGTTGCAGGATCTGGTAGGTGTGATACACCGGGATATGGGTCGACGCCGTAGCGGAGTAGCCCTCATACCGGGTACGAACCTTCGTTTGCCACTTGGTGAACGTACGAGTCACTCGACCCAAGAGTTCCAGGTCATGGTTGCTACCCATGAACTCCGAGATCAGACGCGACATTGCAGCCACCGACGAATCGCTCGAGTCCTTGCTGATAGCGTCCACACCGTTCACCAGCAACTTGTCGTAGACACCTCGGACGCGCAGGTGTACTTCTTCAAGCACAGCGATGCTCGGCGTTTTCTCCATCAACTGCTTCAGACTCGCATCGGTCTGCTCCGGAGTCGGGCGGTAGGAATCGAAAGCTTCGGTTTCCTTACCAACCTGTTCTTCGTAAGCATCCACGATCTGGTGCAGCTTTTCCACATCGTTCTGCTTGACAGCAGCGCCGATGTCAGCAACCACCTTAGCGTACGACGTGTAAGCCGAACGAAACGCTTCGATGCAATTGCTGTACTCCATCACGTAGATGCCCATGGAGGCGGACATGTAGTGTCCGAAAAGCTGGTAGACTTGGCTGGCCGATTCAGGCTTGGCCGGTTTGTCACCCTTCTTTTCTTCCGGAGTGAGCGGCTTGGGTTCTGGCGGGTTCTCCACCAGGGCCTTGGTCTGCTCCAGTTCGGAGAGCGGTTTTTCAACCACGTCCGGCAGTTCTTTCTTGACCGATTCGAAGGCCTCGGCCACCTTCTCTTGCGCGGTATCGACCTTGGCCTTCAGAGCCTGGGCGTTCTGCTTGTTACGGCGGAACAGGTTCTTCAACCATTCGATCACGCGCTTGAAAAGAGCGATCAGTTTGTCCTTCAGTTCCTTGGCGCCCTGCTTGACCTTATCGCCGAACGACTCGGACTCCATCCCGAAACCAGACCAGGATTCCATGTCCACGTCATCGAACGGAGTACGCAGACTTTCGTTTGCTGGGCTCACGCCCGGCTTACGGATGGAATTGCGCAGGTCTTCTTTCAGCTTAGCCATGAACTGCGCGGCGTAGCTGTTGATGCGGTTCACCGGGAAGTCGTGCTCGATGCTGCGCAGCGTACGTTGCAGCTCTTCGCGGTCGAACTTCACGAACTTCTGGATGTTGTTGACCACGCGCTGGATAAGCTCGATAAAGATTGCCTGGTTATCAGGCGTGAGCTTGTCCAACACCTGCTCGTACGGACTCAGGTTGAGCGCCTCGTCAGAACTCTTGAGCTGCGCTTCGGCCTCGCTGATCATGACTCTGCGCATTTCGGTCAGAATCTCTGCCGTTCGACGCAAACCATGGGCCGATGGCTTGGAGGCCATCAGCTTGACCAGTTCCTGGTTCAATTGACGCGATTCGACTCGGAAGTCTTGTCGTGCACTGTCCAGTTCTTTGGCTTCACTGCGCAGCTTGTTCGAGATCTGATCGGCCAGTTGTTGATCACCGGCCTCGACGGCCTTGATGAATTCGGCAGAGTGCTTGGCAATCCGCGTGTTCATCTCGATCACCAGGCGCGAAAGCGCCGTGCTGTAGGCAGCCTGACGAGCGGGATACTCGCCGTAGGCATAACCAAGCAGTTCAGCGATCGTACTGGCAGGCTTATCCAAGTCAAGCTTGTATTCGGGCTCGATAGCCTTTTCCGCTTCCGAGGGAGCGGGTGCAGGCTTGATAGGACCAGCGCGTTCTTCGAGGATCGGCTTGAGTTCTTCGACTTCCTCGAAAGGCTTGTCAAATTGCTCAGGTGCTGCTGCCTTAGCCTCGTCAAAAGCAGTCTCGGTTTGTTCGGCAGCTTGCTCCGTCTTCACCTTGACTTCCTGCACCTTCTTCTTACCGGCGCCAAACAGACCCTTCAGCCAGTTCCAGAACTGAGCGATCCACTTCTTCAGCTTGTCCTTGAGCGCCTTAGCACCTTCCTTGATCTTGCTGCCAAGGGACTCCACTGAGAAATCAGGGTAGAACTCCTGATAGCTCTCGGTCGAGACCTCGGCTTCGCGAATTGCCCGGGAGAGCGCTTCGCTAATTTTCCCGTGAGGGACAATCAGATCAATATCGTTGAAGAACTTCAACGAACGAAGGTTGAGTACGTGGTTCACCTTGCTGTTGAGCGTAACCAGGCGATTAAGCCCTTGTACGATCTCGCTCGGTGTGTCGTCAGACACGTTGGCCATGAGACCCTTCACCTTACTCAAGGTAGCAGCATCGCCCCTACCTCCAGTAGACCTGGAAAGGTTCATGAGTCTCTTGTGCTCTTTCATCGTTTCCGAGAAAAGCTTGTCGAGCGAACTCAAGCTCGCCTTCGCTTTCAGAAGGGGGATCATGGCACGCGCCGATGTCTCGGTGCTGGCTTCAAACCCCTTCACTCTCTCGATGATGTAGTCGACTTGGTTAGCGTACTCGTCGACCAAGGCTTGAGTCCGGGCAACGTCGCCGGCCTTTAAAGACGAGGCGTAGCGTTCGTAAACATCGGTGAAGTATTCCTCGGCTCGTTTACTCTCCATGAAAATCGAAGTGTAACGATAGTTAAGGATGGACGGCATTTCAGCCGATTCCAACCCAAGGAGCTGCCAGTTCTCGACATCCGGGAACGTGGCGTCTGCCGCGTCCCGAAGCTTACCCTGGATATGCCTCGTGTATTCGGAGGCGCGAGCCTCCTCCTTACGCTGCTTTGCTTCCTTCGAATCGAAGAATCCCTTGAACCACTCGATGATGCGGTTGATGAACGCGACGATCTTGTCTTTCAGGGCCTTCGCCCCTCGCTTGATTTCGCCGAACGACTCGGCCGCGAAATCTTCCCACTGGGGGGCTTCGCGATAGGATTCCAAGGAGAATCCCGTTACCGAGCGTCCGGCGTTAGCTTTTTTTGAGGAGCGCTCCCAGTAGGGCACCCGTTTACCGAACGTCTCCACGTTCAGCATGGGCTCGACGAACCGTTCGTTGGCGGGCGTTTGGTTGTCTTGTTCCGACTGCTTCGCAGCGGCTGAAGCTGCTTGGGCCGCTTGCAACGCACGCTTGACCGGCAAGAACCGGGCGTAGTTGGCCAATCCCCAGCCAATGTTCGCCGCTACCGGCTTGATCTCACGTTGATAGATGTTGGACGCAGTGTTCACAGCGTGCATCATTTTCTCGCCATCGGTCTCGGGCAGGTTTTCCAGGATAGCCTGGAAAGTAGCCGTGCATTGCTTCGAGGTGTCCCGATTGGACGTGGTGATCATGAGGAGCGACAGCTTGTCTTGCATGTCGGTCATCAGGTCAGCAACGCGATGCAGTGAATCCAGCGTCGCAGGAGCGTTCATCAGCTTGACCAGTTCCCGGGTATTGATCGAGGGCTGAACGCCGCCGTTCGAGTACTTCTTGTACAGCTCCCGAACTTGTTCCCCCAGACGTTCGACAATCACGCTTGCCAGGTGAGCGTCCTTTTTCTTCCAGGCCGCTTCGAGTTCCGTGCGAGCCTTTTCCTGGATGTCAAACATCTCACCCGCTGTCTGGCAACCGGTGTCCACCAGCTTGATGAAACGGGTGGTCGTCAGCGAATTTTCCAGACTGAGGAACTCGTGGATCGTCTTGACGGGTCCAGCGGGGGCTTCCTTGGAGGACGGTACCGGAGGCGGAGAAGACGGCTTCTCGCCATCCTTTTCCACCGGTTCCGGATCGGGGGTGACCGGAGGACGCTTGTCAAGGGTTTCCTTGACGCCGGGAATATCAGACAAAGGCTTGCTGCCGTCTGCCGCCTGAGTGGCGGCGGCGAAAGCTTCCTTGACCTGGTCCTTTTCTGCCTTGGCTTCGGCACCGACGGCTTCGATCTTTTGCTTGCGAGCAGTGAACATGCTCTGCAACCATTGCGCAACACGCTTCAGGAAAGCGATGAACTTGTCCTTCAAGTTCTTGGCGCCTTCCTTGATCTTGTCACCCAGTGCTTCGACCGAGTAGTCGTAGTTCGTACGCGACGGCAGTTGCGTGTAGTGACGCACATCCTTGAACGGGTTCTCGCCCAGAGTCTGGATGGACTCGGTAACGAAACCGACGGAAATCACGCGGTTGTCCTTGAGCTTCTTCAGCACGCGCGCTTGCACGATCAGCGATTCAGCAGCCACTGCAAGGTCTTCAGCGCGAGCTTCGATGACCGCTTGAGTTTCCTCTTCGGTCTGACCTTCGTGTTCGCCTTCCAGGTACTCGGGTGCGTTGAGCGAGATATCGCCTTGATCACCCACGACTTGAGCAGGCGGCTCACCGTCACCTTCGACAACTGCGGGTGCAGCAGCACCTTCACCGGTAGTCACGGCGCCGTCTTGACCGTCCTCCACTGCACCGGGTTCGGTCAGGTTTTCCTTGGAGACGCCTTCGGTGCTGCCACCTTTCTTCAGGTTGTTTTCGATGGAAAGGACAGCCGAGGCGGTCGTGGCTTCAGCCTTGACGCGGTCTTCTTGGAACTTGGCGACCTTGGCAGCAGCGCGCAGGGCTTGAGCCAGGGCGTTGCCGATTTCCGGTTCGACGTCGTGTTCTTCGATGAACTTGGCGATGTCTTCCATCGAAGCGGTCTTGACCGCCAGGACGCCGCCGTCTTCGTCGACGATAACCGAATGCTGCTTGCCGTACCAGTCACGGAACTGCTTGTAGAACTTGTTGACGTTCTGGCGCGAGACTTCGTTCACGAACTTTTGGTTGGCGTCTTTGCTGGTGGCGTACAGTTGATCCAGCTCTTCGGAAAGCTTTTCCGAATTGCGTTTGATTTCTTCAACCGACGTTTCCGAGGAACTGCCGCCAGCCTTGTTCATCGAGTCGCGGTGCGACTTCATGATGATACCGGCGCCCGCGATGATTTCATCGAAGGTCTTGTAGACGTCGCTGGCACGCTCGTCGGCGGCCTTCTGGAAGGAGCCGGCG
>Ga0247819_10001006_pt1 | contig 15695 bp, 12 predicted proteins | sample 13C_Xylose_Day6_FD_193428 | JGI IMG/M metagenome (GOLD analysis project Ga0247819, IMG submission 193428) | Soil microbial communities from agricultural site in Penn Yan, New York, United States - 13C_Xylose_Day6 | ecosystem: Environmental > Terrestrial > Soil > Agricultural land | place: USA...
ATCAGATGGGCCGTTCTTCGGGTGGCGGCGACGCCTCGAAGATGGGTGCCGGCGGCAGCAGTGGCGCCAACAAGACGGGAAGCTGACGCATTCCCGTCCCCCGGCGATGTCCTACGTTCGCGTGGGACGTCGCCGACAGGGCGCGCCCGCGCCACGCTGAACAATTACGCTCGAGGCCTGCCCGGAATTCGCGGGCGGCGAGGAGTCGCAGTTGGTTTCCAGACGTTGGATGTGGGGCGTGGCCGGAGCGGCGGCCTTGTTGTGGCTGGCGCGGTCGGCGCGTGCGGAGACCGAAGCCGAATACCTGCAGGGGCCGTTCAAGCCGAACACGCCGCCCGCGAACGCGCCGGCGGCCCGGGCCGTTCCCAAAACTTCAGCGGCATCCGCGCCCAAGGCCGCGGTGGCCAAGCCCAAACCCGCCGCCTTCGCCTACGCCGCCGAATCCGCCGGCACCGCCACGCGGCTGCCGCCCGAGGAACGCCAGGCGCGTGATTTCCTGCGGATGGTGTCGCTCCAGGCGCGCTACGAGACCGAGGCCGCCCGCCTGGCGCTGCAGCGCGCCGAGCGTCCCGCCGTGCTCGTCTACGCCAGCGACCTGCTCGATTACCACCGGGAAGCCGACGCCGAACTGCTGCACCTGCTGGCCGCGCGTGGCATGGCGCCGCCGATGATGGACAACGCCCAGCGCAAGGCGCTCAACCGGCTCGCCCGGCTGAACGGGGCGCGCTTCGATCGCGAGTTCGTGGAGCAGCTCGGGCGCGATCGCCAGCGCGACGACGTGCAGCGGTTCGAGCTGGCCGCCAAGGGCATCAGCGATCCGGCGCTGCTTGACTGGATCGACCGCCAGCTGCCCAGCCTGCGGCAGCAGCAGACGTCGGCGGTGGAACTGGCGTCGTACGGGCGCAAGCCGCGCTACGGGATCGGCGGGCCGGAGGTGCGGCCGCAACCGGTGAAGGCCCGCCGCAGCGGCGGCGCGGGCTCCTAGTTCCTGGTCCTAGCGGGTCGAGTAACCCATCACGCGCCAGCGGCCGTCGGGCTCGCGCACGGTGGTCACGGTTTCTTCCACGTCGCCGCGCTGGGCGAACTTGCTGACGAACACGACCGTCACGTACTCGCCGGGCGGCATGCGGTCGATGCGGTCCTTGTACGCCACCACGCCGGGCACCCGTTCCTGCAGGGCGCCGAAATCGGCGCGGGCCTTGGGCGCGCCGTCCATCCAGCTGGCCAGCGGCACCGCCTTGCGGAAGTTGGCGGCCGAGGTTTCCCAGGCCGTGCCCCAGTCGCGGCGATCCAGCAGGGTGAGCCAGCCGGCGGCGGCCAGCTGGCCGGCCTTCTCCTTTTCCTCGTTGGCATTCGCATCCGCCTGGGGCGCGGGAGCGGAAGCCGGGGCGGCGGCCGGTGAAGCCGCCGGGGCGGCCGGGGTGGTTTTGCCGCTGCCGGACGGCAGCTTGAGCTGCGCGGCGGCCGGGAAGCTGAGCGTGGCGACCAGCAGGGCGCCGCAGGCGATCAGGGTTCGATTCATGAAAACAGTCTACCGGGTGGGCGATCCGAAGCCGCCGCCCCCGGGCGTGTGCACCTCGAACACGTCGCCCGGCGCCATCTGCGCCGAACCGATGTGCTCCAGCGCCTCGACGCTGCCGTCCTGCCGCACCACGCGGTTGATGCCGACCTGGCCCGGCTGCCCGCCCGCCATGCCGAAGGCCGGGTTCCGGCGGCCGTTCGACAGGATGCTGGCCGTCATCTTCTCGAGGAAGCGCACGCGCCGCACGCCGCCGTTGCCGCCGGTCCAGCGGCCGGCGCCGCCCGAGCCCTGGCGGATCTCGTAGCTTTCCAGCCGCACGGGGAAGCGGAACTCCAGCACTTCGGGGTCGGTCAGGCGCGAGTTGGTCATGTGGGCCTGCACCACGCTGGTCCCGTCGAAGCCGCCGACGAGTTGACCCTGTTCGTCGTACACGCCGCCCGCGCCCGAGCCGCCGGAGATGGTCTCGTAGTACTGGTGGCGCTCGTTGCCGAAGGTGAAGTTGTTCATCGTGCACTGGCCCGCCGCCATCACGCCGAGCGCGCCGTAAAGCGCGTTGGTGATGCAGGTCGAGGTCTCCACGTTGCCCGCCACCACCGAAGCCGGCGGGTTCGGGTTGAGCATGCTGCCCGGCGGAATGATCACCTTCAGCGGCTTGAGGCAGCCCGCGTTGAGCGGGATGTCGTCGTCGACCAGCGTGCGGAACACGTAGAGCACGGCCGCCATGCAGACGGCGGTGGGCGCGTTGAAGTTGTTGGTCTGCTGCGGCGAGGTCCCGGTGAAGTCGATCTCGGCGCTGCGATCCTTCGCGTTCACGCGGATGGCGACCTGGATGCGCGCGCCGTTGTCCAGCGGCAGGGTGAACCGGCCGTCCTTCAGGCGCGTGATCACCCGGCGCACCGATTCCTCGGCGTTGTCCTGCACGTGGCGCATGTAGGCCTGCACGACCTCCAGGCCGAACTGGTCGACCATGCGGCGCAGTTCCTGCACGCCCTTCTCGTTGGCGGCGATCTGGGCCTTCAGGTCCGCCATGTTCTGTTCGGGGTTGCGGCTGGGGTGTTTCCCGCTGCGAAGCAGGGCCAGCATCCCGGCTTCGCGCAGCGTGCCCTTGTCGACCAGCTTGACGTTGTTGATCTGCACGCCTTCCTCCTCGATGCGGGTCGAGAAGGGCGGCATGGAGCCGGGCGTGGTGCCGCCGATGTCGGCGTGGTGTCCGCGGCTGCCGACGTAGAACAGCGGCTTGTCCGTGGCGGCGTCCGTCAGGTACACCGGCGTGATCACGGTGACATCCGGCAGGTGCGTTCCGCCGTGGTACGGATCGTTCAGCACGTACACATCCCCCGGCGCCATCGTCCCCGCGTTCTCGCGGATCACCGTCTTGATGCTCTCGCCCATCGAGCCCAGGTGCACCGGCATGTGCGGCGCGTTGGCGATCAGGTTGCCCTCGGCGTCGAACAGGGCGCAGGAGAAGTCCAGCCGCTCCTTGATGTTCACCGAGTAGGCGGTGTTCTGCAGCTGCAGGCCCATCTGCTCGGCGATGTTCATGAAGAGGTTGTTGAACACCTCCAGCAGCACCGGGTCGACCTGCGTGCCGACCGCGTAGCGCGCCTCGCGCGGCACCCGGCGGTCCAGGACGATGTGGTCCAGCTCCGTGAGCTGCGCCTGCCAGCCGGGCTCGACCACGGTGGTCGCATTGCGCTCGGCGATGATGGCCGGGCCGGCGATCGTGTCGCCCGGCCGCAGGTCCTCGCGCACCACCAGCGCGGCCTCGTGCCAGCGGCCGCCGGAGTACATGCGCACCGTCTCGCGGCGCGGCACCTCGCGCGGCTCCTGCAACGCATGGCGCTGTTCGGCCGGTGCATCGCCCGCCACCACCGCTTCCACCGACACCGCCTCGACCACCAGCGCCTTGCCCTGCATCAGGAAGGAGAAGCGCTGGCGATAGGCCGCCTCGAAGCCGGCCTGGATCGCGGCCAGGTCGCCGAACGGCACGACCAGCGCCGAATCGCTGCCCTGGTAGCGCACGTGAACGCGGCGCGCCACGCGCACCTCGCCGGCGTTGACCTGCTGCTGCACCAGCTCTTCGCGGGCGGCTTTCTCCAGCGCCTCCAGCCGTGCCTGCACCTGCGGCAGCGCGTCCGCCGACAGCGGCAGTTCCACCGCCTGCTCGCGGATCACGTTCTGGTCCGCCAGGCCCATGCCGTAGGCCGACAGCACGCCGGCCAGCGGATGCACGAACACCCGCGACATGCCCAGCGCGTCCGCCACCAGGCAGGCATGCTGGCCGCCCGCGCCGCCGAAGCACTGCAGCGTGTAGCGGGTGACGTCGTAGCCGCGCGCCACGGAGATCTTCTTGATCGCGTTGGCCATCTGCTGCACGGCGATGTTGATGAAGCCTTCCGCCGCCTCCTCGGCGCCTCGGCCGGTGCGCTGCGCGATGTCCTTGAACTTCGCCGCCGCCGCGTCGTGGCTCAGCGCCTCGTCGGCGTTCGGCCCGAACACGTGCGGGAAGTAGCGCGGCTGGATCTTGCCGACCATCACGTTGGCGTCCGTCACCGCCAGCGGCCCGCCGCGCCGGTAGCTGGCCGGGCCCGGGTTGGCGCCGGCGCTCTGCGGCCCGACGCGGAAGCGCGAACCGTCGAATTCCAGGATGGAGCCGCCGCCGGCCGCCACGGTGTGGATGCTCATCATCGGCGCGCGCATGCGCACGCCCGCCACCTGCGTCTCGAACTCGCGCTCGAACTCGCCCGCGAAATGCGACACGTCGGTGGAGGTTCCGCCCATGTCGAAGCCGATCACCTTCCTGTGACCGCCGAGCGCCGCGGTGCGCGCCATCCCCACGATGCCGCCGGCCGGTCCGGAGAGGATCGCGTCCTTGCCCTGGAAAGCGTGGGCGTCGGTCAGCCCGCCGGACGACTGCATGAAGAACAGGCGCACGCCCGGCATCTCGGCCGCGACCTGCTCGACGTAGCGGCGCAGGATGGGCGAGAGGTAGGCATCGACCACGGTGGTGTCGCCGCGGCTGACGAACTTCATCATCGGGCTGGTGCCGTGCGAGGTGCTCACCTGGGTGAAGCCGGCCTCGCGCGCGATGCGGCCGGCGGCCTCCTCGTGCGCGGTGAAGCGGTAGCCGTGCATGAACACGACGGCGGCGCTGCGAAGGCCGGCCGCGTGCGCTTGCTCGAGGGCCTGCCGCAGGTGGGCTTCGTCGAGCGCCTGCAGGACTTCGCCTTGCGCGCCGACGCGCTCGTGGGCCTCGATCACCCGGCTGTAGAGCAGCTCGGGCAGCACGATGTGGCGGTCGAAGAGGCGAGGGCGGTTCTGGTAGGCGATGCGCAGCGCGTCGCGAAAGCCCTTCGTGGTGACCAGCACCGTCGGCTCGCCCTTGCGCTCGAGCAGCGCGTTGGTGGCCACCGTCGTGCCCATCTTCACGCAGTCCACCACTTCGGGACGGATGGGCTCGCCGGCCTTCAGGCCGAGCAGGTGGCGGATGCCGGCCACGGCGGCGTCGCGGTACTGCTCGGGGTTGTCCGACAGCAGCTTGTGCGTGACGAGGCTTCCGTCGGGCCGCTTGCCCACCACGTCGGTGAAGGTACCCCCGCGGTCGATCCAGAACTGCCAGCGGCCGGGGGTGGGATTCGAGCTTGTCTGCATGGTGGAGTGAGGGCCTTGTGCCCCTCGAATTTACCGCCTGCGGTTAGAGTCGGGCCCATGGCTCTCGATCCCGTTCTCGAAGGCCCGGTGGTGGATGCGGCGGCGATCCGCGTCGTGCCCGGGCGCACTCCCCTCGTCTTCGATTCGCCGCACAGCGGCACCTCCTATCCCGACGACTTCGCCTACTCGTGCGACCTCGCGCTGCTGCGCACCGCGGAAGACACGCACGTGGAGAAGCTCTACGACTTCGCGCCGTCGCTGGGCATCGCCTGGATCGAGGCGCTGTTCCCCCGCAGCTACCTGGACGCCAACCGCGGCGAGCACGAGGTGGACGTGGAGATGCTCGACGGCGAATGGGTCGGCGAGGTGGTCACCGACCCGACCGCGCTGTCCAAGGTGCGGCTGGGCAAGGGCCTGGTCTGGAAGAACACCGACACCGGCGAGGCCATGTACACGAGGAAGCTGCGGCCGCAGGAGGTGCGCGATCGCATCGACCGCTGCTGGCGGCCTTATCACGACGCCGTGAGCCGCGCCATCGACGAGGCGCATGCGCGGCACGGCTGGAGCATCCACCTGAACTGCCACTCCATGCCCGCGATCGCGGGCAGCCACGCGACCGACTATCCCGGAATCGCGCACGCCGACTTCGTGCTGGGCGACCGCGACGGCACCACGGCCGATCCGCACCTGACCATGCGGCTGGCCGAGTTCCTGCGCCGGCGCGGCTACGACGTGGCGGTGAACTTCCCGTACAAGGGCGTGGAACTGGTGCGCCGCTACGGCGACCCGGCGCGCCAGCGGCACAGCATCCAGGTCGAGGTGAACCGCAAGCTGTACATGGACGAGAAGACGTTCGAGCTGACCCCGGGGGCGGAAAAGCTGCGGGCGGACCTGAAGGCGATGGCGCAGTGGCTGCTGGAGACGGATCCGCGGCGGCTCGCCTAGTCGTCATTCCCGCGGAGGCAGGAATCCAGTGCGTCCGCCTTCAGCGGACTGCCGGAAGCCTGGATCCCCGCCTGCGCGGGGATGACGGTTATCTGGCTTTCGGGACGCGGCCCATCAGATAGAACTCCGGGTTGGGCATCATCCCCGAGAAGCTCGCCATCCGGTTCGACAGGCCGAAGAACGCGGTGATCGCCGCGATGTCCCAGATGTCCTCGTCGTCGAAGCCGTGCGCGTGCAGCGGCGGGAAATCGGCCTCGTCGATCTCGTCGGAGCGCAGGCACACCTTCATCGCGAAATCCAGCATCGCGCGCTGGCGCGCCGGGATGTCGGCCTTGCGCCAGTTGACCGCCACCTGGTCGGCCACCAGCGGCTTCTTCTCGTAGATGCGCAGGATGGCGCCGTGCGCCACCACGCAATAGAGGCAGTTGTTCGCCGCGCTGGTGGCGGTGACGATCATCTCGCGCTCGCCCTTCGTCAGACCGCTCTCGCGGCCCACCGTCTCGGGCGTCATCAGCGCGTCGTGGTAGGCGAAGAAAGCGCGCCACTCGGCCGGCCGGCGCGCGAACGCCAGGAACACGTTGGGCACGAAGCCGGCCTTTTCCTGCACTTCCAGGATGCGGGCCCGGATGTCCTCGGGCACCTGCTCGAGCGTCGGGGCGGGGTAGCGGTTCATGCGTTCAGGTCTCCTTCTGCCGGGGATTGTGGCGTTTTCCTGCCGTTGTTCCGCGCTTGGTCCGCGACAGGGCTCAAGAAGAATCCTTTGCGGCCGAAAGGTGGGCCATATCGGACAAAGAGAGAGGGACATCTCATGCAGTGGTTCAGGAACATGTCGATCGGGCGCCGCCTGGCGCTCGGATTCACCGCGCTCATCCTTTTCGGGCTGGCGGGGGCCGGGGCGGGCATCCAGCGCATCAAGACCGTGGAGCGCGCCGCCGAACAGCTGGGCACCACCGACGCGGAACTGCTGGTGCTCACCCAGCAGTGGGTGCGCGCGATCGAGTCGAACATCGCCCGCACCTGGGTGGTGTTCTACGTGGAAGAGCCGGTGATCACCGGTCGCGTGCAGGAGGAGATGAAGAACGTGGTGACCACCACGTCCGCCCGCCTGAAGCGCATCAACGAACTGGTGGCCGACGACCCCGAGGCGCTGGCCCTGATCGCGCACATCACGAAGCAGCGCGAGGAATACCAGTCCCTGCGCAGCACGCTGATCAAGAAGAAGCAGGCCGGCGAATCGGTCACGGCCGAACTCAACGACCGCTTCTACCCGATGGCCCTGGCGTACCAGGCGGCCATCGACAAGGCGGCCGACTACCAGCGCCAGCGCGCCGCCGGCCACCGCGAGCAGGCTGCCGCGGCCGCGAAGCAGGGCGTGATCCTGCTGGCGGCCGGTTCGCTGCTGGCCCTGGTGGCCGGCATCGCGCTGGCGCTGTCGATCACCCGCTCGGTGGTGGGACCGCTGCGCCGCGCGCAGTCGGCCGCCGAGGGCATCGCCGCGGGCGACCTCACGGTGGACCTGAAGGCCGACGGCCGCGACGAGATCGCGCAGCTGATGGCCTCGATGGACCGCATGGCGATCGCGCTGCGCCGCATCGTGGGCCAGGTGCGCGAGAGCAGCGACAGCATCGCCACCGGCTCGACGCAGATCGCCACCGGCAACGTGGACCTGAGCCAGCGCACCGAGGAGCAGGCCTCGAACCTGCAGCAGACGGCGGCTTCGATGAAGCAGCTGACCACCACGGTGCGCAGCAACGCCGACAGCGCCCGCCGCGCCAGCGAGCTGGCCGGCAACGCCAGCAGCGTGGCCAAACAAGGCGGTGCGGCGGTCGGCGAAGTGGTGCAGACCATGGAGGCGATCAGCGAGTCCAGCCGCAAGATCGCGGACATCATCGGCGTGATCGACAACATCGCGTTCCGCACCAACATCCTGGCGCTGAACGCGGCGGTGGAAGCGGCGCGGGCCGGCGAACAGGGCCGCGGCTTCGCCGTGGTGGCGAGCGAGGTGCGCAGCCTGGCGCAGCGCAGCGCCGACGCGGCCAAGGAGATCAAGTCCCTGATCGGCGACAGCGTGGGCAAGGTGGAAGATGGCAGCCGCCAGGTGGGCGAGGCCGGCCGCACCATGGAAGACATCGTGCGCCAGGTGCAGGAGGTCGCGACCCTCGTGGGCGGCATCAGCGCCGCGACCGCGGAGCAGAACCAGGGCATCTCCCACGTCGACGACGCCGTGCAGCAGCTGGACCAGGTGACGCAGCAGAACGCCGCGCTGGTGGAGCAGAGCGCCGCCGCGGCCGAGAGCCTGAAGCAGCAGGCGCAGCGGCTGGTGGAGGCGGTGGGGGTGTTCCGGTTGCGGGCGGCCTGAAGCGGGTTGGCACGGAAGCTGCGAGTAGATCGCCGGCGGCGCCGGCGTCAGGCGGCGAAGGTGGCCGCCCGAGCAAGCTTCATGGTTCAAACGCGGGACGGAAACCGCTTGGAGGGCTGCAGCGATGCAGCCCTTTTTTTGCGCTCTCCGTCATTCCCGCGGAGGCGGGATTCCAGTGCGTCCGCTTTCGCGGACTGCCGGAAGCCCTGGATCCCCGCCTGCGCGGGGATGACGAGGCCAGGGCGTGATCCTCTGAACCGGCGTGTCCTCCATTCGCTCGCGCGCCTGGAGTTCGTGACAGGCGCCCGGCGTCTGTAGGACGCGCCCGTCTCAGGGACGCTGGTAGACCTTGCGCAGCAGCCGCAGCAGGGTCTTCTGCTCGCCGGGCGTCAGGCGGTCGGCCACTTCCTGCTCCAGCTCGGCGGCCGTGCGCTCGGCCTGCCGCATCAGCTTCTGCGCCGCGGCCGTGGGATGCAGGCCGGTGGCGCGGCCGTCGCGCGGATGCGGCTTGCGCTCGATCAGTTCGCGCTTTTCCAGCGCGCCCACCAGGTTCACCAGGTTGGGCGGCAGGATGCCCAGCGTGGTGCACAGCTGGCGCGAGGTGATGCCGGGGTTGTGCACGATCAGCGAGAGCACCGAGAAGTCCACCGGCCGCAGCTGGTAGACCGCCATCCGCTGCAGGAACAGCTCGATCACTGCCAGCGCCGCGCGGCGTGCGTTGTACCCGAGCAGGCTGTCGAGGAAGCCGGTGTCGACCTTCTCGACCACCGGCAGGTCTTCGAGGCGGGGGGCGGTGGAGCTGCGGGCTTGCGGCATCGGTGTCAGCGGCAGGAGAAGCTGGCGGCGTCGTCGAGGGGACCGCGTCCGTCGTAGCGCGCCACCGTGGGATACGCGCACATCGGCCGGGTGCGCTGGGCTGACCAGTCGGCCGGCAGTTCGGCGTTGACGCCGCCGGGGTTGCCCGCGCCGCGCGCGGCGGCGGTGACGCCCTGGGGCGCGACGCCTTGCTCCACCCATCGCACCAGCGGCGCGAGCAGGTCGAACTGGTCGGCGGCCGGGCCGGCGCTGCAGTGGTTCATGCCGGGCACGGGGAAGTAGCGCGCGAACTGCGCGCCACGGCCGCCCATGGCGCGGTCCATCCGCTCGTACCACTGGCGCGTGTCCTCGGCGGAGAACACCGGGTCGCTCACGCCGTGATAGACGACCATCTTCGCGCCGCGCCGGGCCAGCGGTTCCAGGTTGCGCGGATCCTGCTGGCCGGGCGGCTGCATCAGGTCGGCGCCCGATTCGCGGTACGGGCCGTCGGCGGCGTTCACCTTGCGCAGCAGGAGGGCGATGTCGGCGCTGCGCGTGTCCACCGGCGCGGGCGGCGCGGTGAACACGGTGCCCACGGCGGTGGGGTCGAGCACCAGCGAATTCGCGAACTTCCAGGTCGCCCAGTTGTTGCCGGCCATGCCCGGGTCGTAGGGGAAGGGGCTGTAGAGCGCGCCGCCGCCGGGCGCGCGGGCGCCGGAGAAGACCGCGGCGACCACGTCCTTCTGCGCGGGCGTCAGGCACTGGCCGTCGCGCGACGCGGCGCAGCTCGGCACGTCGCGGCGGACATCGAACGCGGCCTGGCAGGCCTGCACGTCCTGCACCATGCCGTCGCGTGCGCCGTCGAGCGTGTCGCAGCGCTGCAGGATGGCGCGCGCCACCGTCTGCCGTTCCTGCGCGGTGAACGCCGTGCCCAGGTCGGGGATCGTCGCGTTCGGGTTCATCGGGTGCCGCGTGGTGGCGCCGGCGGTCGCGACGCGGCTCCACTGCTGCGCGCCCCAGAGCTGCGCCAGCGCCGCGAAGGGGAGGCGGTAGCCCGGCGCGCCGACCAGGTAGCCGTCGTACTCCTCGCCGATGCGCGCGGCCGCCACCATCGCGTGCCGGCCGCCGTTGGAGCAGCCGCCGATGTACGAGCGATCGGGCGGACGGCCATAGGCCGCGGCGACCAGCGCCTTGGCCATCGGCGTGAGCTTCATCACCGCCTGGTAGCCGTAGTCCAGGCGCGCCTGCGGCTCCAGGCCGAACACCGCGGTCTGGGCCGCCGTGTGGCCGGCGTTGGAGCTGATCACCGCGAAGCCCTGCATCAGCGCGCCGGTCAGCGGCCCGCCGCCGAGCGCGCCGAGCGCGGGCTGGATGTTGCCGTCCAGCCCGCCGTTGCCCTGGTAGTAGAAGCGTCCGTTCCAGGCCTGCGGCAGCCGCATCTCGAAGCCGATGGCGTACTCGCGGCCGTCGCTGCCCGTGCGCCGCTGCATGCTGCCTGCGACCAGGCAGTGCGCCGGCACCGGGTCGGCGCCCTGCTTGACTGCGCCCGCCGCGACGGGCGCGGCCGAGTCGAGGACCGTGGCCGCGAACGCGAAGCGGTCCTTGAGTTCGGCGCAGGCGATCAGCGGCCCGGGTTGCGCGGCGCGCAAGGGACCGGGCCCGGCGCTGGGCGTCGCCACGGGAGTGGCAGCGGGCGCGGCGGCGGGCGCGACGACGGGCGGGCTGCCGCAGGCGGCCAGGACGGCCGCCGCCAGCAGGGCGAGACTCAGGCGGGGAGAAGCGGGCAAGGCGAGGCTCCGATGGCGATGGCGGTGACGGATCAGGACTCGGCGGTGAAGCCGATCTTCTTGACCAGCGGTCCCCAGCGGGTGTGCTCGTCGCGCTGGCTCTTCTCCATCTCGGCGGGCGTGGAGCCCTGCGCCACCAGGCCCATGAGCGCCAGCGAATCGATGACGGTCTTCTCCTTGAGCGCCTGGCCGATCGCCGCGTTGGCGGCCTGCACCACGCCGGCCGGCGTGCGGGCCGGCGCGTAGAAGCCGAACCACTCCTCGGTGGTGAGCTCGGGGAAGCCCTGTTCCGCGTAGGTGGGCACTTCCGGCGTGAACGGCGTGCGCTGCGCGCCCGAGGTCGCCAGGATGCGCACCTTGCCCGCGCGGTGGTTGGCCAGCGCGTCGCCGGTGGGCGTGGAGCAGGAGGCGAGCGTGCCGCCGATCATGTCGGCCACCGCCGGCGCGGAGCCGCGGTAGGGCACGTGCTTGAGGTCCACGTTGTTGTTCAGGCCGAGCAGCGCGCCCAGGAAGTGCGGCGTCGAACCCGCGGCGGGCGAGCCGTAGTTGGCCTTGTCCGGGTTGGCCTTGGCCCAGGCCAGGTACTCCTTCACCGTCTTCACGCTGGCCGGCACCATCGGGCCGACACTGAGCGCGTGCGTCATCACGGCGCCGATGGACACCGGCACGAAGTCCTTCACCGGGTCGTAGCTGAGCGTGCGGTAGATGTGCGGGTAGATCGACATCATCGAATACGGCGTCAGCAGCAGCGTGGTGCCGTCGGGCGCCGCGGCCTTGACCACGTCGCAGGCGATGCGGCCGCCGGCGCCGGGCTTGTTGTCCACCACCACGTTCTTCGCGAACGGCGTGCCCACCATCCGCTCGCCGATGCGGCGGGCGGTGGCGTCGGCGGTGCCGCCGGCCGGGAAGCCGTTGATGATCTTCACCAGCTCGAGCGTCTGCGCGCGCAGCGCCATCGGCAAGGCGGCCAGGGCGCCGAAGGCGGCGCCGGCCTGCAGGAACTGTCGGCGATCGGTTCTCATGCGGATGTCTCCTGTCGTGGTTGTGAAGCGGCGGAAGCGGCGCGGCCGTTGCGGCCGGCGCCCAGGTAGGTCTCGATCACGCGCGGGTCGCCGGCCAGGTCGCGCGCGGCGCCCGAAAGGCGGATCTCGCCGGTTTCCAGCACGTAGCCGTGGTCGGCCACTTCCAGCGCGGCGCGGGCGTTCTGCTCGACCAGCAGGATGGACACGCCCTGCTCGCGCAGGCGGGTGATGATCTGGAAGATCTCGCGCACGACCAGCGGAGCGAGGCCGAGGCTGGGCTCGTCCAGCATCAGCAGCTTGGGCTGGGCCATCAGCGCGCGGCCCACGGCCAGCATCTGGCGCTCGCCGCCCGACAGCGTGCCGGCCAGTTGCGCTCGGCGTTCCTTCAGGCGGGGGAACAGCTCGTACACGCGGTCCAGCCCATCGCGCCAGCGCGGCAGGCGCAGCTTCATCGCGCGGTAGCCGCCGAGCACGAGGTTGTCTTCCACCGGCATGGTGCCGAACAGCTCGCGCTTCTCCGGCACCAGGGCCAGGCCCAGCATCACGCGCTCTTCCAGCGTGGCATCGGCGATGTCCTGGCCGTCGAACAGCACGCGGCCACGCGCGGGCAGCACGCCCATCAGCGCGTTGAGCGTGGTCGACTTTCCGGCGCCGTTGGGGCCGATGACGGTGACGACTTGCCCGGCGCCCAGCTGGAAATGCAGGCCGGTCAGCACCTCGGCGCGGCCGTAGCCGGCGTGGAGGTCGTGAACCTCGAGGAGGGGAGTGGTCATCAGTGCTCCGTCCCCAGATAAGCCGCGCGCACCGCCGGGCTGGCCTGCACCTCGACCGGCGTGCCTTCCATCAGGCGGGTGCCGAACTCCATCACCACGATGCGGTCGGTGAGGCCCATGACGAACTCCATGTCGTGTTCCACCAGCAGCAGGCTCATGCCTTCCTGCTTGAGCTGGCGCAGCACCTCGCCCAGCGCCTGCTTCTCCTTGTGGCGCAGGCCCGCCGCGGGCTCGTCCAGCAGCAGCAGCGACGGGTCGCTGCACAGCGCGCGGGCGATCTCCAGCAGGCGCTGCGGACCCAGCGCCAGGTTGCCGGCGAGTTCGTGCATGCGGTCGGCCATGCCGATGCGCGCCAGCTGGCGCTCGGCCTCGGCGAACAGGCGGCGCTCCTCGGCGCGGTCCAGCCGCAGCATGGCGCGCAGCGTGCCGGTGCTGCCGCGCAGGTAGCCGCCGAGCGCGACGTTCTCCAGCACCGTCATGTCCGGGATGATCTTCACGTGCTGAAAGGTGCGGGAGATGCCCAGGCGCGCGATGCGGCGGGAGGGGAGGCCCGTGATGTCCTCGCCCCGGAACCGCACGCGGCCCGCGGTGGTGGACAGCACGCCGGTGATCAGGTTGAAGGTGGTGGACTTGCCCGCGCCGTTGGGGCCGATCAGCCCCAGGATCTCGCCGGCGCGCACCTCGAAGCTGACGTCGTTGACCGCGACCAGGCCGCCGAACTGCTTGCGCGCGGCGTCCACCTGCAGCAGCGGCTCGCCGGGCACCGGCTTGTGGCGCGCGGGCAGCGGCGGAGCGCCGTCCCAGTCGCGCACCCGGTCGGCGCGCGGCAGGCGGCGCGAGACGAACGTCCAGAGGCCGTCGGGCGCGTACTTGAGCACCACCACCAGCACGATGCCGAACACGATGGTCTCGAAGTTGCCGCTGGTGCCGATCAGGCGCGGCAGCAGCACCTGCAGCTGGTCCTCGACGATCTTGACCACGCCGGCGCCGAGGAAGGCGCCCCAGACGTGGCCGACGCCGCCCAGCACCGCCATGAACAGGTACTCGATGCCCTTGCCGATCGAGAAAGGCGACGGGTTCACCGTGCGCTGGAAGAAGGCGAACAGCCAGCCCGAGATCGCGGCCAGCACGGCGGCGATGACGAACACCGTGAGCTTGGCGCGGAAGGTGGAGATGCCCATCGCCTCGGCCATGGTCGCACCGCCCTTGAGCGAGCGGATGGCGCGGCCGGGGCGCGAATCGAGCAGGTGGGTGGACAGCAAGGCGGCGAGCAGCGCCATCGCCCAGATCAGCACGTGCAGGCCGCGGCCGGTGCCCAGGTCGTAGCCCGCGATCTTCAGCGTGGGGATGCCCAGGATGCCGTCGTACTTGCCCAGCCATTCCATGTTGGCCATGGTGTAGTTGAGCGCCAGGCCCCAGGCGATGGTGGCCAGCGGCAGGTAGTGGCCGGACATCCGCAGCGTGATCGCGCCCAGCGCCACCGCCGCGGCGACGGCCAGCGCGATGCCGACCAGCAGCGCCAGCCAGGGCGAGCCCGACATCTTCACGGCCAGGAAGGCGGCCGAGTACGCGCCCACGCCGACGAACGCCGCCTGGCCGAACGAGGTGAGCCCGGCCACGCCGGTCAGCAGCACCAGGCCGATGGCCACCAGCGAGTACATGCCGATGTAGTTGCTCTGCGTGATCCAGAAATCCGGCACGGGCAGCGCCGGCAGCAGCAGCATCAGGGCCGCGAAAGCGGGGAAGGCGAAGCGCCGGAGCTGCGCCATCTCAGTGCTCCTCGCCGTGCGGGTCGCGCAGGGACCGCCACAGCAGCACCGGAAGGATGGAGGCGAACACGATCACCTCCTTGAAGGCGCTGGCCCAGAAAGAGCTGAAGCTCTCCAGGAGGCCCACCGCCAGCGCGCCGACCAAGGCGAGCGGATAGCTGGACAGCCCGGCGAACACGGCGGCCACGAAGCCCTTGAGGCCGATGATGAAGCCGCTGTCGTAGAAGATCGTCGTGTTCGGCCCGATCAACAGGCCCGACAGCGCGCCGATGAAGGCGGCCATGGTGAAAGCCAGACGGCCGGCGCCGTTGGAGGAGATGCCCATCAGGCGCGCGCCGACGCGGTTGACGGCGGTGGCGCGCAACGCCTTGCCGGACAGTGTCTTCTCGAAATAAAGCCAGAGCAGCACGATCAGCGCGAGCGAGGCCGCGAAGATGATCACCGTCTGCCCGCTGAGCGTCAGCGGCCCGGCCGAGAAGCGCTCGCTCCAGAAGCTGGGATTGCGGAAGCCCTCCGCGCCGAAGAAATACAGGCCCAGGCCGACCAGCGCGAAGTGCACGCCCACCGAGACGATCAGCAGCACCAGCACGCTGGCGTCGGCCAGCTTCTCGTAGGCCAGGCGGTAGATCAGCGTGCCGAAGGGCGCGACGAGGGCGAGCGTGAGCAGCGCCTGCACCGCCAGCGGGAAATTGCGGGGCGCGGCCCAGATCGCGACGAGCGAGACGGCCACCGGCACAGCGAGCGTGCGCGCCACCTGTCCGGCGACGCGCACCGGCGCCTGGCGATGCCGCACGCCGTGGAACACGTCCGAGATCGCGGCGGCCGCGGCCAGGGCGAGCAGGAACCATACGGTGCCCGGCACCTTGCCGGTCTGCAGCAGCGCGAGCGTGAGGGCCCCGAAGGCGACGAACTCGCCTTGCGGAATGAAGATGACGCGGGTAACCGCGAAGACCAGCACCGTCGCCAGCGCCAGGAGCGCGTAGACGGCCCCGTTGGTGAGGCCGTCGAGGGCGAGGATGCCGGCGATGGAGAGGTCCATGGGAGAGGGACTAGGGACTGGGGGGTGGGGACT
>Ga0247819_10001011_pt1 | contig 15665 bp, 19 predicted proteins | sample 13C_Xylose_Day6_FD_193428 | JGI IMG/M metagenome (GOLD analysis project Ga0247819, IMG submission 193428) | Soil microbial communities from agricultural site in Penn Yan, New York, United States - 13C_Xylose_Day6 | ecosystem: Environmental > Terrestrial > Soil > Agricultural land | place: USA...
GTCCTTTCTTTTTTGTTGCCTTGGGTTCCACTGGCCGCACCGTCAAAACCGCGCAATGCCGTGAAACGCCCGGAAACTGTTCTGGACGCGAGGTTGCGTGACAGATAAGAGGGGGGTCGAATTATGTCAACGCACTTGCGTGGCTGGACGGCTACAGAACCGCCACATTCTGGTGGTGTTCAGCCGCTACGAGCCCAATGCAATCGCGTTGACGGCCAAAGGTGAAAGGTTACGAGCATGTCGAAGTTTAAGACCCTGGCCGCTGCGGCCCTGGTTGCGGCGATCGCCGTTCATGGTGTCGCGCGCGCCGAAGATGCGGACCCTGTCATCGCCACGGTCGGTGGCGAAGAAGTGCGCCAGTCCGAGCTCAACCTCGCCCTTGGTGGTCTCGACCCGCAGCTGCAGCAGATGCCGGAAGAGCAGAAGCGCGCCGCAGCACTTTCGGCTGTCATCGACGTCAAGCTTCTGTCGAAGACGGCCGAGAAGGAAGGCCTTCAGGACGACGCGGCCTTCAAGCAGCGTCTGGCCTACCTGACCGAGCGCGAACTGCACAACGCCTTCTTCAAGAAGCACGTCGTCGACGCGATCACCAAGGAAGAGGTGAAGGCACGCTACGACAAGGAAATCGCCGCGGTTCCGGTGCAGGAAGAAATCAAGGCACGTCATATCCTCGTCAAGACCGAGGAAGAGGCCAAGGAAATCATCAAGGAACTCGACGCCGGCAAGAGCTTCGTCGAGCTGGCCAAGGCCAAGTCCTCCGATCCGAACAAGGATGACGGCGGTGACCTCGGCTACTTCACCAAGGGCCGCATGGTTCCTGAATTCGACGCCGTCGTGTTCACGCTCGATAAGGGCGCCTACACCAAGACGCCGGTGAAGACGCAATTCGGCTTCCATGTCATCCTGGTCGAGGACAAGCGTCCGCAGGCCCCGCCGGCGCTGGAGCAGGTCGAGCCGCAGGTTCGTCAGCTTGTCATGCGCGACAAATACGTTGAGCTTCTTACTGCTGCCAAGAAGGACGCCGGTGTCGAGATTTCCGATCCGGCTCTGAAGAAGGCCTACGACGAGGCCAACAAGGCGCAGGAAGCCAAGTAATTTCGACCGGCGGGTTGTGCTTTAGGCAAGGCTCGCCGATCTACGTTTCTTGTCGATGCCCGACGGCCCGAAAGCCGCTCGGGCATTTGTCGCAACGCCACCTTGACCCCACGTTCTTCACGCAGGTTTCCCATGTCCGGTTCCGTCTCTCCGCTCGCTCCGAAAACCTTTGCCGAAATGCCCGCCTTGCGCGGTGTTCGCATGGCAACTGCCGCCGCCGGCATCAAGTACAAGAACCGTACCGACGTGCTGATGATGGTTTTCGACAAGCCTGCGGCTGTTGCCGGCGTGTTCACCCGCTCCAAGTGCCCGTCAGCGCCTGTCGACTTCTGCCGCCAGAGCCTTGGCGGCGGCGTTGCGCGTGCGGTTGTCGTCAATTCCGGCAATGCCAATGCCTTCACCGGCAAGAAGGGCCGCGACGCGACGGAACTGACCGCGAAATCGGCGGCGAAGGCTGCCGGTTGCGCCGAGAGTGAGGTGTTTCTGGCCTCGACCGGCGTCATCGGCGAACCGCTGGACGCGACGAAGTTCGCAGGCGTGCTCGACGATCTCGCCGCTGCCGGCCGCGAAGACTTCTGGTTCGAGGCCGCCAAGGCGATCATGACCACGGACACCTATCCGAAGGTCGCCACCCGCAGCGCAGAGATCGACGGCGTGAAGGTGACGATCAATGGCATCGCCAAGGGTGCTGGCATGATTGCGCCTGACATGGCGACGATGCTCTCCTTCGTCGTTACCGACGCCGACATCGCGCCAGCGGCGCTGCAGGCGCTGCTTTCGGCCGGAGTCGGCCCGACGTTCAATTCGGTTACCGTTGATAGCGACACGTCGACGTCCGACACCCTGATGCTGTTTGCGACCGGTGCTGCTGCCGGCGATGGCCAGCGGAAAGTGACGGATGCTTCCGATGCGAAGCTCGACGCCTTCCGGGCGGCCCTCAACGATCTGTTGCGCGATCTGGCTCTCCAGGTCGTTCGCGACGGCGAAGGTGCGCGCAAGATGGTTGCCGTTACGGTGGAGGGTGCCGAGAACGACGCGGCCGCGAAGCGCATCGCGCTTTCGATCGCCAATTCGCCGCTGGTCAAGACCGCGGTTGCGGGTGAGGACGCCAATTGGGGACGCGTTGTCATGGCCGTCGGCAAGTCCGGCGAGATGGCCGAGCGCGACCGGCTGGCCATCTGGTTCGGCGATGTGCGGGTCGCCGTCGAGGGCGAGCGCGATCCTACCTATTCGGAAGCCGCCGCCACGGCGGTCATGAAGGCGCAGGATATCCCGATCCGCGTCGATATCGGGCTTGGTGCCGGACGTGCGACGGTCTTTACCTGCGACCTCACCAAGGAATATGTCGAGATCAACGGCGACTACAGAAGCTGACGTCTTCGCGCGCAGTCTTTTCCCCGGGGCTTGCAGCTCCCCCGGGGCTTGCAGCTCCCAAAGCTGCTCGCATTGTCGGTAATTGGTTTGGCCTGTTGGGGGTAAGCAGATGACATCGATCGAGACCCAGCCGTCCGCAGGCGATGCCGCGGCTGAAGGCAAGGACAAGCGGATGGTTGATCTTCCGAGCGTACGGCGGCTTGAGGCCGTCGGCTTTCGCGCCTGGCCGGCGGCGTCGGTCCATTATGACGGCAGCTGGCTGATCCGGCTGAATGCTGGCCACGATTCCAAGCGTCTCAATTCGGTCAACCCGCTCGATCCCTCCGATTACCGCGACATCCCTGTTCGATTGGAAAAGGCTGCCAGGCGCTTTGCCGACTACGACCGGCCACTGACCGTGCGACAGACGCCGCTGACGCCGCCGCAACTGATCGCCCACATGGATGCCGAAGGCTGGACCGCCTTCTCCCATAGCACCGTGATGATGGCTGATATCGCCGAGCGCGACTTTGGTGATGGCATTGACCATCTGCCGATCAAGGACGTCGGCCGCTTCGTCAACGCACGCATCCGCATCGGCAAGGAAGACCCCAAGACCAAGGCGGCACTGGCCGAGATCATCAATTCGATCAAGCCGGAGAGCGGGCTGTTCCTGTTCGAGGACGTGGAAAGCGGGCCGACGGCGGTATCGCTCGTCGTTCAGGACAACGATCTCGCGGGCATCATGCTGTTTGCCGTTGATGAGCATTTCCGTCGACAGGGGCTGGGCAAAGCCATGCTCGACGTTTCGTTGCGCTGGGCGCGCCTGCGCGGCGCCAAGAAGGCATGGCTACAGGTCGAGGCAACCAGCGAGGCGGCGTTGGCGCTTTATCGCAGCGCCGGTTTCCGCGATGTCTACAGCTATCTCTACCGCACGCCGAAAGCTTGAATGATGGACGCTATCGGAAAGAAGATCGTTCTCGTCGCGGCTTGCGCCTTGGTGGATTCTGATGGCCGCATCCTGCTGGCGCAGCGTCCTGAGGGCAAATCGCTTGCCGGCCTCTGGGAATTTCCCGGCGGCAAGGTGGAGCCCGGCGAGACGCCGGAGGAAACGCTGATCCGCGAACTGGACGAAGAACTCGGCATCCAGACCAAGGTTGCCTGCCTGGCGCCGCTGACCTTTGCCAGCCATACCTACGACGATTTTCACCTGCTGATGCCGCTCTATGTCTGCCGTCGCTATGAAGGCGTGGCGATTGGGCGGGAGGGCCAGGCGATCAAATGGGTGCGCTCCAAGGCACTGCGCGACTACCCGATGCCTCCTGCCGATGAGCCGCTCATCCCATTTCTTATGGATTTGCTCTGAACCTACCCAAAAACCGACCGATTATTAATCGATCGTTTATCTCCCTCCCGCAAAGATAACTTCAATTCAGTTTCGGTGCGTAACGTTCAGCGAGCGGCGTATCGGTTTCGGACAATGTGGCAAACGAAGCTTGGGAAGGATGCTCCCGTTCGCCGCACCTTCTGCGTTTGTGAGGCTTGGATGGTAGACGACGATTTCTGGAGGACGGTTCAGGAGAAGGACATGGCGACGAGCCAGTCCCGCCGGACAGGCGTGCTCAATCTGTCGCTGCTGTTTGGAACAGCGGTGATTGCACTGACGTTGATCCTGACACCGATGCTGTCCTCGAAGACGGACAAGCGCATGCTGGCGAACACGCCGGTGGACTACGACAATATTTCGACCGGCTCTATCCCCTCGAACGGCACCACCAAGCGCTATACCGTGCGCCGCAGCGTGCTTCAGGAAATGCCGGGTGCGGTCTGCATCATCGATGCCGACGGCAGCAAGAGTGGCTGCTGATCCGGGCGGCGCGTCGGACTGGTTCCTTGCGTGTCTGCCGGTCGGGAAGTGAGTTCCAACCGGGCTGGGGACCTATGGACACGTTGAAGCGCCTTATTCGCGATAGAAGCGCGGCCACAGCGATCGAGTACGGTCTCATCGCAGCGATCATTTCTGTCAGCCTGCTTCTCGGAATGGAGCAGATACAGGCAGCGCTTACGGCCATCTTCGAGCTGTTGACGACGACATTCCAGAACGCAATGAGTTGACGTTGATCGGACCGGACGCTTAGCGCGTTTCCGCTTTGGACGAGGTCGCAGAGCGCGCCACCTCTTTGTTTTTACGCATTTCCTGGCGGAAAACCGCTGGCACTTTTCCTGGAAATGCTCCTAGACCGGTCTTTCCTTCGTCCCAAGAGCCTCCGACAGCCGCTGTTTGGCAGAGCCCGGCTTCAGCGGTTTCTGCTGGCTTTCGTGCGGTGCCCAGCCTGAGAGGTAGACGACGGAGAAGGTCGCGCGGATGCGGCCGTCCGGGTCGGAGAAGCGCTCGGCATAGATTTCCGCAGCCCTCAGGAAAAAGCGCCGGGACACGGGTGTCCGGCTGCGCGCTGTAAGCGGGCTGGTCATGCCCATCGCCCGCAAATCCCGGATCAGCGCGAAGAGCGAATCGTAGCGCACCGTATAGGTCTCTGCGTCCGCCACCGGCAGGGCAAAGCCCGCCCGCTGCAGCAATGCGCCCATGTCGCGAACGTCGGCGAAGGGAACGACGCGCGGGCTTGCGCCCCCGGTCAGCTCGGCCTCGGCGGCAAGCAACGCCTCGCGCAACTCGTTCAGCGTTCCATTGCCGGGAATAGCTGCCAGGAACAACCCGTCCGGCTTCAGCGATCGGCGCGCCTGGATGAAGGCGCCGGGCGTGTCGTTGGTGAGATGCAGCGACAGCGGGGAGACGAGAAGATTGAGTGTCTCGGGCTCGGCCGGGATGCGCTCGAGTGGCGCAATCGCGACCGGCATGGCGGTCGTGCCGAAGCCTGGATCCGTTTCCACCCGCTCGACCGTTCCGACCTTGCCGGTTTCCAGAAGCCGAAGGGCTGTTGCGCCAGTGTAGCCGTGCAATTCCATAGCCCTGTCGAACTGTCGCTCGACGACGCTGACACGGTCGGCCAGCTCCTGTGCGACGATATCGAGGAGGAAGGCTGCCTTGGGGTCGGCATTGCGCAGCGCCCGGCGACGGTGGGCCTCGACAAGGCTCTGGTCAAAGATGATTTCCACGGTACTCTGCTCCGGCAGCATGATTGCTTCCCCGGATCGAAACCGATTAAGGGAGTAAACATGCAGAATTTCAAAGTGCTACAGCGTCCTGCAAAGAAACCCACACGACGGCAAAGTCAACCTCATGAACTGGGAAGAGCGGCAATTTGGCCTGGCGGATTGCCTGGCCTTTCTGCGGCGGATCGGCGTTGATCTCATCGACGTCGTATACCCGCCCGTCTGCTGCGGTTGTGGACGCCTGATGGGTCGTCACCGGGCCGTCTGTGCGCCCTGCTGGTCGACGCTTCAACTGCTCGAGCGGCCCTACTGCGAAATCCTCGGCCTGCCGTTTGCCCATGATCACGGCGAGGGAACGGTGTCGCCCGAGGCGATCGCCGATCCGCCGGTGTTCGACCGCCTGCGCTCCGTTGCGATCCACGAAGGCATCGCGCGTGAACTCGTGCATGGGCTGAAATATCGGGACCGCACCGATCTTGCTCCGATGATGGCGGAATGGATGGTCCGGGCGAGCGATGGTGCCGTCGCCTCCGCGGATGCGATCATCCCGGTGCCGCTGCATGCCTTCAGGCTCTGGGGGCGCAAATACAACCAGGCGGCAGAGCTTGCCCGTTCCGTCGCCGCACTGTCCGGGCGGCCCTACCTGCCGACAACGCTTCGCCGGATCAGGCGCACGACCAAGCAGGTCGGGCTCGGCGCCAAGGCGCGTGAAGACAATGTTCGCGGCGCCTTTGCCGTCACCGAAAGCGGCAAGCAAGGTCTCGTCGGAAAACGCATCGTTCTCGTCGATGATGTCTATACCACCGGCGCCACCGTTTCGGCCGCGACCCGCGCGCTGAAGCGGGCGGGGGCCGGCCACGTCACGGTTTTAACCTTTGCAAGAGCCATGTCCGGTCTTATATGACAAATGGAAGTCCGGCATCGTTGCCGGTGAAGGAGCGGTTAGGAAACATGGCTTCGGTCGTTATTTATACGCGTCAGTTCTGCGGCTATTGCTCGGCTGCCAAAAAGCTTCTGGAAACCAAGGGCGTCTCGTTCCTCGAGCATGATGCAACCTACGATCCGCAGGTGCGCCAGAAGATGATCGAGAAATCGCATGGCGGAACCACATTTCCGCAGATCTTCATCAACGATATCCATGTCGGCGGCTGCGACGATCTGCACGCGCTCGAGCGCGCCGGAAAGCTCGACGAAATGCTCGTCGCCTAGACCGTTGCCGCTTTGGATGGAGTGGCGAAGCGCTCCATCTCATAAGCTTTGCGCATTTCCGACGGAGAGCTGCTTCGTGCCTTTCCGGGAAATGCCCTGAGGAGCCAGACTGCGATGACATTCAAGGCTGCCGCCATCCAGATGTGTTCTGGCGTCGATCCGGCACGAAACGCCGAGACGATGGCACGGCTGGTGCGCGAGGCGGCTGGTCACGGGGCGATCTATGTCCAGACGCCGGAGATGACGGGTGCGCTCCAGCGCGATCGTGCCGGCTTGCGGGCCGTACTCAAGGACGAGGCAAACGATATTATCGTTCGCGAAGCGGCAGCGCTTGCTGGCGAACTCGGCATTCATCTGCATGTGGGCTCGACCGCCATTGCCCTTGCCGACGGCAAGATCGCCAATCGCGGTTTCCTCTTCGGTCCGGATGGGGTGAAAATCTGTGACTACGACAAGATCCACATGTTCGACGTCGATCTCGACAATGGCGAAAGCTGGCGCGAGAGCGCTCCTTACACCCCGGGCAGCACGGCACGCCTTGCCGACCTCGATTTCGGCAAATTGGGCTTTGCCATCTGCTACGATGTTCGCTTCCCCGAGCTGTTCCGCCAGCAGGCGGTTGCAGGCGCAGAGGTGATGTCGGTACCGGCCGCCTTCACCCGGCAGACGGGCGAAGCGCATTGGGAAATCCTGCTGCGCGCCCGTGCCATCGAAAACGGCTTCTTCGTCATCGCCGCTGCACAGGGCGGCGTGCATGAGGACGGGCGTGAGACCTTTGGCCATTCGATGATCGTCGACCCCTGGGGCAAGGTGCTCGCCGCAGCGGGTGCTGCCGGCGAGGGGATCGTGCTGGCTGAAATAGACGTGGCCGCCGTGCATGTGGCCCGCGCCAAGATCCCGAACCTCAGGAATGCCCGCAGCTTTGGGCTGGATCATGTCCTGCCGACCGGAAAAGGAGGCGTTGCCGCTTGATTCGCTACACGCTTTCCTGCGATCAGGGCCACGCTTTCGAGGGCTGGTTCTCGTCGAGTGACGATTTCGACCGCCAGATGGAGCGCAAGCTCGTCTCCTGTCCCACCTGCAATTCCACGTCGGTTGCCAAGCAACTGATGGCACCGTCGGTCGCGACCGCCCGCAAGAAGGAAGCGACGCGGGCATTGGTCATGGACCAGGCGCAGAAGGAAACCGTCGCGAAAATCCGCGAACTCGTCAAGGCGGTGCGCGACAATGCCGAGGATGTCGGTGACCGCTTTCCCGAAGAGGCCCGCAAGATCCACTATGGCGAGACGGATGGACGCGGCCTGATCGGCAAGGCGACCGTGGAAGAGGCTGTCGCGCTTCTCGAAGAGGGCATCGCGATCGCGCCACTGCCGGTGTTGCCCGACGAGGTCAACTGACCTGCAGAGCGCAATGCCTGCTCGCGCCACCGACTTTCAGCGCTCTCAGGCGAAATCTAGCAAACACCCTTTAAAAACAGATCGTTGGTTCCCATTTCCGGATCTTTGTAATCCGGGATTTTGAGCGCTATGGATCTTTCCGACCTTCGCATTTCCACCGACCGCCTGACGATCAGGCATTTTGCGCCTGAGGATTTCGACGGGTTCCATGCCTATCACCGGCTGCCGGAGGTTTACCGCTATCTCTATGCCAATCCGCTTGACGAGGACGGCGCGCGCGCAAAATTCGCCAAGGCGAGCGACCCGCGTCTCGATGCGGATGGCGATGTCGCGGTTTTTGCGGTCGAACGGAGGCAGGATGGCGCGCTTGTCGGCGAGGTGCTGTTGAAGCTCGCCAGCAAGGCGGCGCGGCAGGCTGAAGCCGGCTACATCTTCAATCCGGCATTTTCGGGCAAGGGCTATGCCACCGAAGCGATGCGGGCAGTGCTCGACCTGGGTTTCTTCCAATTGAACTTCCACCGGATCTTTGCCCGTCTCGACCCGCTCAACGCCGGTTCCGTCGGGGTCGTCGAGCGGCTCGGCATGCGCCGTGAGGCGCATCTGATCCAGAACGACCTGTTCAACGGCCAATGGGGGGACGAGTTCATCTACGCGCTGCTTCAGCATGAGTGGCAGGCGCGGCCGAAGGTGGCTTGAGGCGCTACAGCGCCGTGCGTCAAATATGACGCACAAAGGACGCTGTAGCGTTTTAAACTTGCTGCATAATTTTGTCCTTAAAATCGGATCCGATTTAAGGAACTATGCAGTAGCGCTAAAAGCAAAGCCCCCCGGCGAACGGCGTCGGCGGAGGGCTTTGCATAGGATTTGATGCGGATGCGAAGGGCCGGCTGCGTTAGAGCGGGCGCTTGGCGACAATCATGTAATTGACGTCCATGTCCTTCGACAGGTTCCACTGGTTGGACAGCGGATTGAAGAATACGCCGGTGCGTTCGGTCAGTTCCAGGCCGCTTGCCACCAGCGGTTTTTCCAATTCCTCGGGGCGCACGAGCTTTTCATATTGATGCGTGCCGCGCGGCAGCCAGCGCAGAACGTTTTCGGCGGCGAAGATGGCCAATGCCGCCGCCTTCATCGTGCGGTTGATGGTGGCGACGAACATCAGGCCGCCGGGGCGAACCATATGGGCGCAGGTGGTCATGAAGAAATCGACATCGGCGACGTGCTCGACCACTTCCATGTTGAGAACGATGTCGAAGCTTTCGCCCGCTTCCGTGAGGGCTTCGGCCGTCACGGCCCGATAATCGACGTTAACGCCGCTGCCGGCCGCATGGGTCTTGGCAATGCCGATATTCTTTTCCGAAGCGTCCGCGCCGACGACGTCAGCGCCCATGCGGGCCATCGGCTCCGACAGCAGCCCGCCACCGCAACCGATATCGAGCAGGCGCAGGCCCTTCAGCGGCTGCGGGCTCTTCGGATCGCGGCCGAAATGCTCGGCAACCCTGTCGCGGATATAGGCAAGGCGCACCGGATTGAACTTGTGCAGCGGCCGGAACTTTCCCGTCGGATCCCACCACTCGGCGGCCATGGCCGAAAAGCGGTCTACTTCGCTCTGGTCGATCGTCGTGCGCGCTGTCTCGCTCATGCTGCCGTCTCCTTCATTCTGCCTGATGAAGTCGGACGATCGGGCAGGGATGTCAAGAGGCGGACCCTGGCCGCAACAGCGCATCGGGAGCGGCCGCGGGGCGAGCGCCCCGATCAGACATCCGGCTGCGGCTGGTAATGCAGGATGACGACGCCGGACTTGAGCGGTCGCGTGTGGGTGAGCTTGAGGGTGGTGCGCGTCGGCAACGATTTGAACAGAGGCACGCCGCCGCCGAGCAGTACCGGATTGATGCCAAGCCGGTATTCGTCGACAAGGCCCTTTTCCACCAGGCCTGCGGCAAAATCGGCGCTGCCGAAAATGAAGATGGTACCACCCCCAAGCGCCTTCAGGTGTTCGACTTCGGCGACCGCGTCGCCGGTAACGAGCGTGGTGTTGTGCCAGTCGGTGCTTTTGAGGGAGCGGGAGAAGACGTATTTCTCGACGCCGTTCATGAAGGTGGCGATATCGCCTTCGGCTTCGGGCCAGTAAGACGCCATCATCTCATAGGTCACCCGGCCGAAGAGCAGCGTATCGGCCTCAAGCTGGGTCTCGCCGATATAGGCTGCGAGTTCGTCCTCGAAGACGAACCAGCTGATGTCATGGCCTGGTGCTTCGAAGAAGCCGTCGACACTGACCATGTCCCACATGATGACCTTGCGCATAGTCGTTCCTCCCATTCTCCCTTGCCGCTATTTGCGGCACGGTTCGTTGATGAGCGGATCATCGCAAAACTGATTTTATATTGCAAGTGGTTTTATTTTGATATCGGAAAGTCCCGGACGACCATCAAGCCGATCATGGTATCGTCCCGCACTCGACGGCGGGCTTGCGTGAGGAGGGGACATGCACGCGGAAGGCAGAATCGGTTGGGCAGTAGAAATGATCGCACCGCAACCATCGGACTGGCTGCTTGAGATCGGCTGCGGTCACGGTGTCGCAGTTACGGGCGTTTGCGAGAAACTGGCCGATGGGCGGATCGTTGCGATCGATCGCTCTGCGAAGATGATCGCGGCGGCGAAACAACGAAACGCCAGCTATGTCGCGGCCGGCAGGGCAGACTTTGAGGCTATTGAGCTGGCGCGAGCGGATTTTGGCGACGCGCGTTTCGATGCTGCTTTCGCCATCCGTGTCTGTGTCTTTGCAAGGGGCGATCCATCGCGCGAACTGGCGGTACTTGCGCAGGTTCTCAAGCCGGACGGGCGGTTGCTGATCTTTGACGACGAGCCGTCGGGCAGTGCCGAAGACATTTCCAGCCGGATCGAAGCCCGCCTTGCCGATAGCCGATGGAGCGTGGCAAACGTCAGGACCCATCGGGTCGACCGCAGCGACGTCGTTTGCGTGATCGCACGACCGGGTCAATCCGAAAACGGTCGCCTCGGATGAAAGTACTGGACGGCATGGGCAAAGCCCGGGTGCGGTTCCGGCCCGGGCTTCTGTCTGCCCTACCGCTGGGCGTCGACGATCAAAATCATCGGCCGTTCCATCTCTTCGGCGAGATCCGGATTGGCGTCGATCTGCGCCGGCGTCGGGCGCCACTCCTCGACGTGACGGATGGCGAAACCGCCGCGCATCAAGGCGTTGAGCGTGGTGCCGATCGTGCGGTGGTACTTGACCACGCCCTTGGCCAGCCAATCCGTCGTGCGCTGGCCCTCGATGGAATAGTGATCGACCGGCCAGCGCTTCTGCCCGTTTTCCCCGACCTGCCAGCCAGGGTTCAGCGAGGCCATGTAGATCGGGTGCTCGATGGTGAACACCAGGTGCGCGCCCGGCACCAGCGCATCGTAGATTGCCTGGACCAGGCGGTCGAAATTCTCGACATAGTGAAACGCGAGCGAGCTGTAGGCGACGTCAAAGGTGCCGGTTTCGAGCGCAAGATGATCGAGATCGGCGATGCCGTATTCGATCGCCGGATCGGGCGTGTCGCGCCGGGCGCGGGCGATCATGTTTTCCGACAGGTCGAGCCCGAGCACGCGGGCCGCACCCTGCTCGCGCGCGAAACGCGAGAACCAGCCGAAGCCGCAGCCGAGATCGACCACGCGCTTGCCCTGCAAATCCGGCAAGGCGGCGCGGATTGCCGGCCATTCGGCGGCGCCGTCGAGGCCATGGACCGATCGTCCGAGCTGGCTGTAGCCTTCGAAAAATTCCGGTTTGTCGTAGATGTTCTGTGCCATTTCATTCTCCATCAAAAATGCCGATGGACGGCGCACCCGTCAAAAGAAGAACCCCGTCCGTTTCCGGCGAGGCTGCAGGTGCGCGAACGCTCTTTCGTTAGCGTGCTTTATCACCCTGCATCCCGCCTATTGGGATGCCGGCCGAACGCGCAACGATATGGACGTCATGTTCGCACATGGGTCCGATATCGCCCGATCGGGCCGCCTAGTCAAGGTTCTCAAGCAATGCAAAGACCTTAGCGCTGGAGACGGGTTATCAATCGAGATATTCCAACGGATATAACGCTGTGCCATAGTCGCGCCGAACCATCGTCCGCACCTCCATCCCGAGGCTTCACCATGATCAGATCTATCGCCGGTGCCTTCGGCGCCCTTCTTACCCTGATGCCGCTTGCGGTTCAGGCGAAACCCTTCACGGATGCGGCCGGTCGCACGGTCGAGCTTCCCGACCATATTGGCAAGGTGCTGGCGGCCGGTCCGCCGGCCTCGGTGCTGGTCTATGCCATCGCGCCGGAGAAGCTGGCCGGCTGGGTGCGCGAGCCGAAGGAAGACGAAAAGCCCTACCTAATGGAGGCCGTACGCGGTTTACCGACCTATGGCCGCCTGACCGGCAAGGGCGGGACGGCGAATATCGAGGCGGTGCTTGCGGCCAAGCCTGACGTCATCATCGATGTCGGCACGGTGGACGCGACCTATGCCTCGCTTGCCGACAAGGTGCAGAGCCAGACCGGCATTCCCTATGTGCTGATCGACGGTTCGTTCGGCAAAAGTGCCGAGACCTTGCGCAGCCTCGGCGCGATGCTCGGAGCCGAAGAGCGTGCCGGCAAACTTGCCGACTATGCCGACGAAACGCTGAAGGAACTCGGCGAGACGATAGCGGCAGTACCGGCCGACGAGCGGCCCAGGGTCTATTACGGACGTGGCCCCGATGGTCTGGAGACGGGCCTGGCAGGCTCGATCAATCTTGAGATCCTCGAAGCCGCAGGTGCAGTCAATGTCGCGGCCGTTGCCGGCAAGAGCAGTCTCACTCAGGTTTCGCCGGAGCAGCTGCTCGCCTGGAACCCGGAGATGATCATCGCCGCGAGCCCGAAGTTCGCCTCAGCGGTCGCGACAGATCCGGCGTGGAGCAGGGTGCAGGCGGTCGAGAAGGGACAGGTGTTCATCGCGCCGTCGATGCCATTCGGCTGGTTCGATTCGCCGCCCGGCATCAACCGCCTGATCGGGGTCCGCTGGCTTGAGGCACTGCTTTATGGCGGCTTCTACGAGGGTGACCTGAAAGCCGAGACGCGGGAATTCTACAAACTCTTCTACCAAGTGGATCTTGATGACGCGCAGCTCACGAGGCTTGTCAAAGGTGCCCTGCCGGAAACGCAATGACAAAGCAGATCGTTCTGAGGCGAGGGTGGGTCGGTGCACGGTCGCTGGTTGCGATCGCAGGCCTCCTGTCGCTTTCCGCCCTGTCGATGACTGTCGGCAAATTCGACGCGGGCCTGTCCGATCTGATCGGTCAAATCTGGGCAATGGTCGGCGGTACCCCCAGTGATGAGACGGTGGCCACGGTCTTCTGGAACATCCGCTTGCCGCGTGTGCTGGCCGGTCTTGCCGTCGGCGCGGCGCTTGCGGCAGCCGGCGCCACCTACCAAGGCCTGTTCCGCAACCCGCTGGTTTCGCCCGATATTCTCGGGGTTTCCGCCGGCGCCAGCTTCGGCGCCGTTGTCGGCATCTTCCTGTCGTTGCCGGTCGGCGTCATCCAGCTGATGAGTTTTGTCGGCGGGCTGATCGCCGTGCTGTCTGTCTATGCGGTTGCAACAGTGATCCGCAACCGGGATCCGGTGCTCGTTCTCGTTCTGGCAGGCATCGCGGTCGGTGCGCACGTGGGTGCCGGCATCTCGCTGATCAAGATCCTTGCCGATCCCTATGATCAGTTGCCGGCGATCACCTATTGGCTGCTCGGCAGCCTAGCCTCGGTGACATCAGGCGACGTCGTCTCCATTCTTCCCGCGCTTGTCGTCGGCATCATCCCGCTCTTTCTCCTGCGCTGGCGCATGAACGTCATGACGCTTGGCGAGGAAGAAGCGCGTGCGCTCGGCATCGACACCGGCCGGCTGCGCGTCGTGCTGGTGCTGGCGGCAACGCTGATCACCTCGGCTTCCGTCTCGGTCACCGGCATCATCGGCTGGATTGGGCTTGTCATCCCGCATGTGGCGCGCCTCCTCGTCGGACCGGATTTCGTCCGGTTGCTGCCGGTGTCGATGGCGCTCGGCGCCGCCTATCTGCTCGTCGCCGATATGCTGGCGCGCAGCATTGCGATGATCGAGGTACCGCTCGGCATCCTGACGGCGACCGTCGGCGCGCCGTTCTTTCTCTGGCTGCTCGCATCAGGGCGAAAGGGCTGGCAATGAGGCTCGAGGTCGACCAGATCGCCTTTGGCTACGGCAGCCGCCTTGTCGGCCAGGACATCAGCTTCACGCTTGATGAAAACGAGGTACTCGTGCTGTTCGGGCCGAATGGCGCCGGCAAGACGACGCTGTTCAAGACGTTGCTCGGGCTCGTTCCGCTGAGGGCAGGCACGATCCGGCTGGATGGCCAGCCGATCGGCTCCTGGTCCGGCCGCGACCGTGCCTCGCGCATCGCTTATGTGCCGCAGGCGCATGCCGCGCTCTTCCCATTCACGGTCGAGGAACTGGTGCTGATGGGCCGTGCGCCGCATGTGGGCCTGTTTGCAACGCCCGGCCGCCATGACCGCGAGGTGGCCGCCGCCACGCTGGAGCGGCTCGGCATCGACCATCTGGCGAACCGTGCCTATACCGAGATCAGCGGCGGTGAGCGCCAGATCGCCCTGATCGCGCGCGCGCTCGCGCAGGAGCCTTCGATCCTGGTGATGGACGAACCGACGGCAAGCCTCGACTACGGTCATCAGATGCGGGTGCTCGATCGGGTGCGGGAGCTTGCCGGCGAAGGCGTTTCGATCGTTCTGTCTACCCACAATCCCGACCACGCGTTTCGGGTGGCTGACCGCGTGGCGTTGGTGTTCCAATCGCGGATCGTCGCGCTTGGAACACCCGATGCGGTGCTGACCGTGACCGCGCTCAAGCAGCTCTACGACATCGATGTGGTGATCGGCACGCTTGCGGGCAGCGACGCCCGCCTCTGCGCACCACGAAACAACGCCTGAGGAAGGAATACGAGATGGTTCGCGAAAACGAAATCCGGGAAAACGAAGTCTCGATCACGCCGCCGGAGGCAACCGATGCAGGGCTGACCTTCATCGGGCGCATTTCGACGCCCTGGGCGTCAAGGCTCGGCTGCCCGCGACAGGGGCGCCATGACGGGCCGATCTGCCGGATCGAGATCTTTTCGCCCTGGGTCGAGGCGCTGAAGGGCATCGAGCGGTTCGAGCGACTGGAGATCCTCTATTGGCTCGATCGATCGCGCCGCGACCTCGTGTTGCAGAGCCCCGCCAACAATGGCGAGACGCATGGCACCTTCGCCTTGCGCTCGCCAGTGCGGCCGAACCCGATCGGCACATCGATCGTGGCGCTCGAGGCGGTCGAAGACAATGTGCTTCTGGTGCGCGGCCTCGATTGCCTCGACGGCACGCCGCTCATCGACCTGAAGCCCGATCGCACGCTGTTCAAGCCGATTGCACCGCCGCAGCCTGGTGATTTTGAAACCGGCGATGCCGGCACG
>Ga0247819_10001013_pt1 | contig 15635 bp, 13 predicted proteins | sample 13C_Xylose_Day6_FD_193428 | JGI IMG/M metagenome (GOLD analysis project Ga0247819, IMG submission 193428) | Soil microbial communities from agricultural site in Penn Yan, New York, United States - 13C_Xylose_Day6 | ecosystem: Environmental > Terrestrial > Soil > Agricultural land | place: USA...
GCTGAAGGCCGGTGTGCACTTCGGTCACCAGACCCGTTACTGGAACCCGAAAATGTATTTACCCATTTTCGGGTTCCAGTAACGGGTCTGGTGACCGAAGTGCACACCGGCCTTCAGCATATCGCGCATGTTGACTTGGGACATGATAGTTCCTTAATAAGTCGGGTTTGGCCTCCACGTATCCCAATGACCAACCAGCAGCATCAGCTGAAGGCACCCAGGTCATCGTGTCGACACGTGTGTGGATTTAGGCTTTTCGGGGCATCCCCGGAAAGCGGCGCATTTTATATCATAGGGCAGGGAAAAACGGAACCCGGATTCTGAAATCCTGGCGACCAAGGGACTGCCGCCCTTGGAATCCGCCCAGAATGCACCATTCTATAGAGAGAAGCGATGCACAGAGGCGCGGATTTGCGCTGATCGTCTGATAGAATCGCGTTTTTCAGGGCTGCGAAGATCGATTGCGCAACGCCCTTTTCGTTAAGAAAGCGCCATCGAGCGCAGAGAGAGCCTGTATGACCGTCACCCTCAAAACCCCCGAGGACATCGCAAAAATGCGCGTCGCCGGCAAACTGGCCGCCGATGTGCTGGAAATGATTGCCGAACATGTCAAACCGGGCGTGACCACCGAAGAACTCGACCGTATCTGCCATGACTACATCGTCAACGAGCAGAAGGCCATCCCTGCCCCGCTCAACTACAAGGGCTTCCCGAAATCCATCTGCACCTCGATCAACCACGTGGTCTGCCACGGGATTCCGAACGAGAAGCCACTGAAGGATGGCGACACCCTGAACATCGACGTGACCGTCATCAAGGACGGTTACCACGGTGATACCAGCCGCATGTTCCACGTCGGCAGCGTGCCGGTCTGGGCCGAGCGCCTGTCGCAAATCACCCAGGAGTGCATGTACAAGGCCATCGAACTGGTCAAACCCGGCTGCCGCCTGGGCGACATTGGTGAAGTGATCCAGAAGCATGCCGAAAAGAACGGTTTTTCGGTGGTTCGTGAATTCTGCGGCCACGGTATCGGCAAAGTCTTCCACGAAGAACCACAGATCCTGCACTACGGCCGCGCCGGCACCGGCATGGAACTGAAGGCCGGCATGACCTTCACCATCGAGCCGATGATCAACCAGGGCCGCGCCGACACCAAAGTGCTGGGTGACGGCTGGACCGCGATCACCAAGGACCGCAAGCTGTCGGCACAGTGGGAACACACCCTGCTGGTCACCGACACCGGTTACGAGATCTTCACCCTGCGCAGCGATGACACCATCCCCCGCGTCTCGGCCTGATCCCTTACCGAACCCAGCCTATAGAAAGGAAAGCCAATCGATGCCGCAGGTGGATCCCGAACTCTTCGACCGCGGCCAGTTCCAGGCTGAACTGGCCCTGAAGGCAAGCCCCATCGCTGCTTTCAAGAAGGCCATCCGCCAGGCCCGCGAAGTGCTCGATGCACGCTTTCGCAGCGGCCGGGATATCCGTCGGTTGATCGAGGATCGCGCCTGGTTCGTCGATAACATCCTGCAAAAGGCCTGGGAACAGTTCAACTGGAGTGAAGACGCCGACATCGCGCTGGTCGCGGTCGGCGGCTACGGTCGCGGTGAACTGCACCCGTATTCCGACATCGACCTGTTGATTCTGCTCGACAGCGCCGACCACGAAGTTTTCCGTGATTCCATCGAGCGTTTTCTGACGCTGTTGTGGGACATCGGCCTGGAAGTCGGCCAGAGCGTTCGCTCGGTCGACGAATGCGCCGTCGAGGCCCGTGCCGACCTCACAGTGGTGACCAACCTCATGGAAAGCCGGACCATTACCGGCCCCGAGCACCTGCGCCAGCGCATGCTGGATGTCACCAGCACCGCGCACATGTGGCCGAGCAAGGAGTTCTTCCTGGCCAAGCGTGCCGAGCAGAAGGCCCGCCACCACAAGTACAACGACACGGAATACAACCTGGAACCCAACGTCAAAGGCTCGCCTGGCGGATTGAGGGATATCCAGACGATTCTGTGGTTCGCCCGTCGCGAGTACGGCACCTTGAACCTGCGGGCTCTGGCCGGTGAAGGTTTCCTGGTCGAAAGCGAAAACGCCCTGCTCGCCTCTTCCCAGGAATTCCTGTGGAAAGTGCGCTACGCCCTGCACATGCTTGCCGGTCGCTCCGAAGACCGCCTGCTGTTCGACCACCAGCGGGCCATTGCCGGGCTACTGGGGTTTGAAGGTGACGACGCCAAGCAAGCCGTCGAAAACTTCATGCAGCAGTATTTCCGCGTCGTCATGAGCATTGCCCAGCTCAGCGACCTGATCATCCAGCACTTCGAGGAAGTCATCCTCGCGCCGGAGGACGAAGCGCCGCCGCAGCCGATCAACTCGCGATTCCAACTGCACGATGGCTACATCGAGGCGCGCAACGACAACGTGTTCCGGCGTACGCCGTTCGCCATGCTCGAAATCTTCGTGTTGATGGCCCAGCAGCCGGAAATCAAAGGCGTGCGCGCCGACACCATCCGCTTGCTGCGCGAAAATCGTCACCTGATCGACGACGATTTCCGCAATGACATCCGCAACACCAGCCTCTTCATCGAGCTGTTCAAATGCAAGATCGGCATCCATCGCAACCTGCGCCGGATGAACCGTTACGGCATCCTCGGGCGTTATCTGCCGGAGTTCGGCTTCATTGTCGGGCAGATGCAACACGACCTGTTTCACATCTATACGGTCGATGCCCATACGCTGAACCTGATCAAGCACCTGCGTAAGTTGCAGTACACCCAGGTATCGGAAAAATTCCCGCTGGCCAGCAAGCTCATGGGCAAGCTGCCCAAGCCTGAACTGATCTATCTGGCCGGCCTGTATCACGACATTGGCAAGGGCCGACATGGCGATCACTCGGAAATCGGCGCGGTGGACGCCGAGGCTTTCTGCCAGCGCCATCAATTGCCGCTTTGGGACAGCCGCCTGATCGTCTGGCTGGTACAAAACCATCTGGTGATGTCGACCACCGCCCAGCGCAAGGATTTGTCCGATCCGCAGGTGATCCACGATTTCGCTCAGGCCGTGGGCGATGAAACCCGCCTCGACTACCTCTACGTGCTGACTGTCGCCGACATCAACGCCACCAACCCGACGCTGTGGAACTCGTGGCGTGCCAGCCTGCTGCGCCAGCTCTACACCGAGACCAAGCGCGCACTGCGTCGTGGCCTGGAGAATCCGGTGGACCGCGAAGAGCAGATCCGCCAGACCCAGAGCGCTGCACTGGACATTCTGGTGCGTGGCGGGACCGATCCGGATGACGTCGAGCAGTTGTGGGCACAACTGGGCGATGATTATTTCCTGCGTCACACCGCCGGCGATGTTGCCTGGCACAGCGATGCGATCCTCCAGCAACCGGCAGACGGCGGGCCGCTGGTGTTGATCAAGGAAACCACGCAACGGGAATTCGAGGGCGGTACGCAGATCTTCATCTATGCGCCCGACCAGCATGACTTCTTCGCCGTGACCGTGGCCGCGATGGACCAGCTCAACCTGAACATTCACGACGCCCGCGTCATCACGTCCAGCAGCCAGTTCACCCTCGATACCTACATCGTGCTCGACACGGACGGAGACTCGATCGGTGACAACCCGGCGCGGGTCAAACAGATCCGCGACGGCCTGACCGAAGCCCTGCGCAACCCGGACGACTACCCGACCATCATTCAGCGTCGCGTACCGCGCCAGCTCAAACACTTCGCTTTTGCACCGCAGGTGACGATCCACAACGATGCCCAGCGTCCCGTGACCGTGCTGGAACTGACTGCACCTGACCGCCCAGGCTTGCTGGCGCGGATCGGCACGATTTTCCTGGAGTTCGACCTGTCGCTGCAAAACGCCAAGATCGCCACCCTCGGCGAGCGCGTGGAAGACGTGTTCTTCATTACCGATGCCAACAATCAGCCATTGTCCGACCCGCTGCTGTGCAGCCGGTTACAGGATGCAATCGTCGAGCAGTTGAGCGTCAACCAGGAACCCGATATCAAGCTGTCGCGCATCAGCATTTGAATTAATACCCCCTGTGTAGGAGCCGGTTTGCTGGCGATGGCATCACCCCGGTGTGTCAGGTTGCATCGCAGTGATGCGATCGACCAGCAAGCCGGCTCCTACAGAGTGCAGGTCCTCACATTGAACGAGACACATCGATGAACAACGCTCTGTCCCAGCTCCAGCCCTACCCGTTCGAAAAGCTCCGCGCCCTGCTCGGCAGCGTTACACCCAACCCGGACAAACGCCCGATCGCCCTGTCGATCGGTGAACCGAAGCACCGCTCGCCAAGCTTCGTCGCCGAAGCCCTGGCCAGCAATCTGGAAAAAATGGCGGTGTACCCGACCACCCTCGGCATTCCGGAGCTGCGTGAAGCCATCGCCGCCTGGTGCGAGCGGCGTTTCGGCGTGCCGACCGGCTGGATCGACCCGGCGCGCAACGTGCTGCCGGTCAACGGCACCCGCGAAGCGTTGTTCGCTTTCACCCAGACCGTGGTCAACCGTGGCGATGACGCTCTGGTCGTCAGCCCGAACCCGTTCTACCAGATCTACGAAGGCGCAGCCTTCCTCGCCGGGGCCAAGCCGCATTACCTGCCATGCCTCGACGAAAATGGCTTCAATCCGGACTTCGACGCGGTCTCACCGGACATCTGGAAGCGCTGCCAGATCCTGTTCCTGTGCTCGCCCGGCAACCCGACCGGTGCGTTGATCCCGGTCGACACGCTGAAGAAGCTGATCGCCCTGGCTGACGAATACGACTTCGTGATCGCCGCCGACGAGTGCTACAGCGAACTTTACTTTGACGAGCAAACCCCGCCAGCCGGCCTGCTCAGCGCCTGCGTGGAACTGGGTCGCAAAGACTTCAAGCGTTGCGTGGTGTTCCACAGCCTGTCCAAGCGTTCGAACCTGCCGGGCTTGCGTTCGGGCTTTGTGGCCGGCGATGCCGACATCCTCAAGGGCTTCCTGCTGTATCGCACGTACCACGGCTGCGCGATGCCGGTACAAACGCAATTGGCCAGCGTTGCCGCGTGGAACGACGAAGTACACGTGCGCGCCAACCGTGCGCTGTATCGCGAAAAGTATGACGCCGTACTGGAAATCCTCAGCCCGGTGATGGATGTCCAGCGGCCGGATGGCGGCTTTTATCTGTGGCCAAATGTGGCCGGTGATGATGCGGCTTTCTGCCGTGATCTGTTCGAACAAGAACATGTCACCGTGGTGCCAGGCTCTTACCTGTCGCGGGATGTCGATGGCGTTAACCCGGGGGCCGGGCGTGTGCGGATGGCGCTGGTTGCGCCGCTGGCGGAGTGTGTAGAGGCTGCCGAGCGCATTCGCGAGTTTATAAAGAACAGAAGCAACTAATCGCCATAGTTACTTGCACCGCGCAATGCGGTGCAAGTTATTCGACAAACCCAACCGACAAAAACCATTAACTTCAGCAATAAATCGAAACCCCTCACAACTGGACAATTACCCACAACTTTCAATACTTTGACGACTCATTAACAACACAAAAAATACAAAAAATGACCAGTCAATACTATTGCAAAACCATCGCAACAACCGACCCTGTCGACTCTTACTACGCCGCCAAAAACGAACGCGCCGACAATATCCCTGAAGCCAACAGCACAAGAACAAAACGCGGCATTGGCGAGCACACTAAATACTGGGCCCCAGGAAAGACCTTGAAAGTCCTTGTGTGCACTTACGACGAACATTCTTTTCAAGCAGTAAAAAATGCTGCGAATAAATGGTTGCCGTACGTAAACCTGAAATTTGATTTCTTCGAAATGGAGGAAGAGGATATTTATCAATCAGAAGAATTTCTCGGCGACATTCGAGTTGACTTCAATCCGTTATACGACGGAAGTGGTAGCTCAAAATTAGGCACCGACTCACTTACGGGAAGCCCACATCAGGCATCGATGGTACTGGGGACCGATTTTTCTTCTGATAGATTTGAATTTAGAGGTGTTCATGAGTTTGGACACGCTCTGGGATTGCAACATGAACACCAACATCCTGACGCTGGCATCCCATTCGACCGAGAAAAAACATACACCTACTTTGGCCATTTAGGTTTCACCAGGACGGATGTCGAAACCAATGTCTTTGCATTCGAGCGAGTACCTGGCCGAACCTATGAGCCGTACGACAGCCAATCCGTGATGCACTACTCCATTCCTGACTCAATCACCATGGGCGACTGGAGTCATGCAGGAAACTCGCAAATCAGCGCTGGCGATATTGCGTTCATGCGAAAAATCTATCCATAAGCTATCAATTGACTGCTGTCTCTTCGACGCAGAGACAGCAGATAACCTTAAAAGTATAAAGCCTGGACGATAACAACAATATTTCGACAAGGAGACAGTCGATGCCCCACCAACACCCCTGCAAAACGATTATTCCTATTGACGAACAGACGTCTTACGAGGCCGCCCTCGACGAAAATCCGGACAACAGACAGACTGTTCATTCTGGCGGCCGAAACAAGCGCGGTGTCGCCACTCATTCAAAATTCTGGGCAAGCCACCGAACATTAACAGTCGCTTTTATTGATCCACCGTCCGAAGCGCACCGTGAGGCTGCAATCAACGCTATCAAATTGTGGCAGCCCTCCATCAACCTCAAGCTGGCATTTGTCAGCGGTACCGCAGGCGACATTCGAATCACCATGGTTGCCCCGCTCAATTATTCAGCCGTGGGTACGGATGCCACATTACGTGCGCCCCATGAAAACACCATGAATATCGGCACCGACCTGAAACACCCTGGATTTGAATCGGCTGTGCTGCATGAATTTGGCCATGCTTTAGGGCTGGAACATGAGCACCAGCACCCGAAAGCCGACATCCCGTGGGACAAACCGTTTGTCTACCACTACTACCTCACAAGATTTAACTGGTCAAAAGAGGAAGTTGATCACAACTTATTCAACACACTGGAAACGCTCAATACACGCACAACGCCCTACGACAAAACATCGATCATGCACTACCCCATCGCGAATGAATTGACTATTGGTGACTGGAGCGTGGAGAAGAACCACAGCATCAGCCAGAATGATCGCCGACTGATGCGAAAAATCTATCCAAAATCTTTACCATCCGCGTGATACGCATCAATGTATAAAAAGACATGGACGTCCCTATGAAAAATGGAATTTGCACGATAGCCAGAAGCACCGACCCATTTGCCTCCTACGAAGCTGCAATCAATGAACGAAGTGACAATGTTAAAAAAAGCACTTCCGCACGCACCAAGCGAAGTGTCGCAGTGCATACAACTTTCTGGGAGCCAGGTCGCACTCTGAAAATAGCGATGTACGACGAAGACCAGAAAACCATCGACAGAGTCAAAAGCATCGCGGGCCAGTGGTTAGAACATGCCAATCTAAGGTTTGAATTCGTTTCAGGAGCAATGGGAGACATCCGTATAAAGATCGCGCCAAACGAAAGTGGTATCTCCATCTCTCAACTCGGCACGGATGCACTGGCGCACCCTCCTGAAGAACCCACTATGACAATAGGTGTATCTTTAGAGGATATTGATTTTGAGTTTCATGTACTACATGAGTTTGGTCATGTACTCGGCCTCGACCATGAACATCAGCATCCGGACGCAGACATTCCTTGGGATCTGGACAAGGTCTATGCATGGTACAAAGAGTTTTATAACGTTGAGCGAGAGAGAGTTGACTCAGACGTATTGCCACTACCTCGCTATCCAGATTTCAGCTATGGAGAATATGACCCGTTATCAATCATGCATTACAACATCGATAGCAGAGTCACCTTAAACAACTGGAGCCATCCGGGAAATTATATACTGAGCGAGGGAGACAAAGCAGCAGCGCGCAAGCACTACCCTTACAACACAACATACCTACCCGACATACTGCTTGACCTATTTAACACTCTTAAATCGCCATTCACTGGCCGCTCCCGTTAACCATGCTAAAAAATCCGTCACTCAAAGCCGAGGGAAACGCTTGAAGTACCGCCCTCCTTATTTCACAGCCCCAAGCTTGGCCTCACTCAAATCCAGCTCTCCCAACACCTCACGCAATACGTCATCACCAATCTGGTGATGACGACTGAGGCTATACAACTCCAGGCGCTGCGCCCGCAGCGCCTTCAAACGCAAACGCCTTTCCAGCAAGTCCATCTGAAACGCCAAGGCCTGCGCCTCGGCGGAGTCGTTGAAAACCTCGAGCTGATGTCGGTACTCAGACATGATTCGGGCCTTGAGCTCAGCGGCCAGTGCGGACTGGGCGGCGTCCTGGGGGTTGACCTCTTCTGTCTCCAGCGCATGAATCGCCGCCTCGGCGGTCTTGCGCCAGGCATCGCGCACTTCATTGCGTCGTTTGTCATCCGGACTGGCTTCGATGCCACGCAGCAACAGTGGCAGCGCGATGCACGCCGCAATCAACGAAAGCAAAATCACCCCGGCCGCGATGAAGATCAGCAAATCACGCTCGGGAAATGCTTCTGACCCCATAAGCATCGGCACCGACATCACACCCGCCAGCGTCACCGCCCCGCGAACGCCGCCGACGGTCAGCAACCAACAGGATCGCGCAGTCGGTACGCGGGTCACTTCACCTTTGCCGCGTAAGCGCCGCAGCAACACCGACAATCGCCAAATGCTCTGCACCCAGACAAACCGCAAGACCAGCAACACCAGGAAAATCGCCACGACATCGAGGCAGCGATAGAGCAAAGTCGGCCACAAAGACGTTTCGTGGCTGACCACCGCTTTGATGATGTCCGGCAATTGCAAGCCCAGCAGCAGGAAGATCAAGCCGTTGAAGGCGAATTCCAGCAACGACCAGACGCTGCGATTGAGCAGGCGGGTGTTGGTCTGGCGCGGCAACAGATCGAGCCAACTCTGCATCATCCCCGCCGCCACCGCCGAGAGAATCCCGGAGGCTCCCACCCGCTCGGCCAGCACGTAAGCGGCGAACGGCAACAGCAACATGAACACCACATGCGTCGCGGGGTCGTCCCAGCCGCGCGCGATCATCCATGCACGCAGGCGCCCGACGAGCCAGCTCAATGCAACACCGATCGCCAGGCCACCGACCGCCACCAGCACGAAGGTGACACTGGCGTTGGCCAGCGAAAACACGCCGGTCACCGCCGCGACCAGGGCGAACTTGAACGTCACCAGACCCGAGGCATCGTTCATCAACGCCTCGCCCTGCAGGATGTGCATCAACGGTGTCGGCAGCCGATTGCGGGCAATCGCCGAAACCGCCACCGCATCCGTTGGCGACAGCACGGCTCCCAAGGCAAACGCCACCGGCAGCGGCACACTGGGTATTAGCCAGTGAATGAAATAACCGGCGCCGACCACGGTAAACAGTACCAACCCCACGGCCAGCGTCAGGATGGGCCCACGTAAATGCCAGAACTCACGCTTGGGCATGCGCCAGCCGTCGGAGAACAACAGCGGCGGCAAGAACAGAAACAGGAACAATTCGGGATCGAGGGCCACGTGCAGCCCCAGGGTCGGCCAGGCCAGCAAGGCCCCGGCGGCGATCTGGACCAGTGGCAACGGCAGCGGAACCACCCGTCCGATCAGGCGTGAGACGCCGACCAGCATTAACAGGATCAGGACGGTGTAGGCGGTTTGCATAAAGCCAAAATCTCAGACAATCGACAGCGTTGAACTGCCATATTAGCTGCTTAGGATGCATTCGACCGTTGTACCAATGTCGCAGCCCCGCTTGTGGGAGCCCGCCTGCTGGCCCCCACAGGTTTTGCACTGGGAAATCGACCTCAAGCGCCGCGAAACCGTCTGGTCATGGCATAATCCGACACCTTTTTTCTCCAGCACCTGTAAAGGGGGCAATTCCTTGACCGTTTCAAGCAAAACGTTGCACCTTTTCGGCATCAAAGCCTGCGACACCATGAAAAAGGCGCGCACCTGGCTCGATGAACACGCTGTCAGCTATGACTTCCATGATTACAAAGCGGTCGGAATCGACCGTGAACACCTGACCCAATGGTGCAACGAGCACGGCTGGGAAGTGGTGCTGAACCGTGCAGGCACGACCTTTCGCAAGCTCGACGACGAACGCAAAGCCGATCTCGACCAGTCGAAAGCCATCGAACTGATGCTCGCACAACCTTCGATGATCAAGCGCCCGGTGCTCGATCTCGGTGACCGAACCCTGATTGGCTTCAAGCCAGATATCTACGCGGCCGCACTCAAGTAAGCAGCCCGTTTCAATTTGTTAGAGGTATCAACATGTCCACTACCCTGTTCAGCCTGGCCTTTGGTGTCGGCACTCAAAACCGTCAAGGCGCATGGCTGGAAGTGTTTTACGCGCAGCCACTGCTCAAACCGTCGGCCGAACTGGTCGCTGCCGTTGCACCAATCCTCGGTTACAGCGAAGGCAACCAGGCCATCACTTTCACCACCGCCCAGGCTGCACAACTGGCTGAAGCCGTGAAAGGCATCGACGCCGAGCAAGGCAAGCTGCTGACTCGCCTGGCCGAAAGCCACAAGCCGTTGGTCGCGACCCTGTTGGCCGAAGACGCTCAACTGTCGTCCACCCCTGAGGCGTACCTCAAGCTGCATCTGTTGTCCCACCGTCTGGTCAAGCCGCACGGCGTGAGCCTGGCCGGCATCTTCCCGCTGCTGCCAAACGTGGCGTGGACCAGCCAAGGTGCTGTTGACCTGAGCGAACTGGCGGAAATGCAACTGGAAGCGCGCCTGCGTGGCGAGCTGCTGGAAGTGTTCTCTGTGGACAAGTTCCCGAAAATGACCGACTACGTGGTGCCGGCCGGCGTGCGTATCGCTGACGCTGCACGTCTGCGCCTGGGCGCTTATGTAGGCGAAGGCACCACCGTGATGCACGAAGGCTTCATCAACTTCAACGCCGGCACCGAAGGCCCAGGCATGATCGAAGGCCGCGTTTCCGCTGGCGTATTCGTCGGCAAGGGTTCGGACCTGGGCGGCGGTTGCTCGACCATGGGCACCCTGTCGGGCGGCGGCAACATCGTGATCAAGGTGGGTGAAGGCTGCCTGATTGGCGCCAACGCCGGTATCGGTATCCCGCTGGGCGACCGCAACACCGTGGAATCGGGTCTGTACGTGACCGCCGGCACCAAAGTGGCGCTGCTGGACGAGAATAACAACCTGGTCAAAGTGGTGAAGGCCCGTGAACTGGCTGGCCAGACTGACCTGCTGTTCCGTCGCAATTCGGAAACCGGTGCTGTGGAATGCAAAACCCACAAATCGGCGATCGAACTGAACGAAGCGCTGCACGCTCACAACTAAGTGCCGCAGGCACCTGTGGGAGCGAGCCTGCTCGCGATGCTTTTTGGCGGCCTTACGGACGCCATCGCGAGCAGGCACGCTCCCACAAGGTGTCGTGTACACCCCGCCCATGTTCACCAGGGCTCGATAGCATGATGATTCCCTCTCCCTGGCGCGCCGATTTTCCGGCCATCGCCGCCCTGCAACGGCAAGACCAGACCTATCTGGACAACGCCGCCACTACGCAAAAACCTCAAGCCCTGCTGGATGCCCTGACGCATTACTACGCCAACGGCACAGCCAACGTGCATCGGGCGCAACATTTGCCTGGCGCGCATGCCACCCAGGCGTTCGAGGACAGTCGACGTAAAGCCGCACAATGGCTCAATGCGGGCGACTGCGGGCAGATCATCTTCACCCACGGCGCGACTTCCGCGCTGAACCTCCTGGCCTATGGCCTGGAACACCTTTTCAATCCGGGCGATGAAATTGTCATCAGCGCTCTGGAGCATCACGCCAACCTGCTGCCGTGGCAGCAATTGGCGCACCGTCGCGACCTGAAACTGGTGATCCTGCCGCTGGATACCGACGGCGTGATCGACCTTGAAGCAGCCGCAGGCATGATTGGCACGCGCACACGTCTGCTGGCCGTCAGCCAATTGTCCAACGTGATTGGCGCCTGGCAGCCGTTACCCGAACTGCTGGCGATGGCCAAGGCGCACAACGCCCTGACCGTGATCGACGGCGCCCAAGGTGTGGTCCATGGCCGCCATGACGTGCAGGCACTGGGTTGCGACTTCTATGTATTTTCCAGCCACAAGCTCTACGGCCCCGATGGCCTCGGCGTATTGTTCGGCCGCAATGCAGCGCTGCAACAACTGCGGCCGTGGCAGTTCGGCGGTGAAATGGTGCTGGATGCCAATTACCACGACGCACGGTTTCGCCCGGCGCCTCTGGGTTTCGAGGCCGGGACGCCGCCCATCGCCAGTGTGATTGGTCTTGGCGCGACCCTGGACTATCTGGCCGGGCTCGATCAGGACGCGGTGTGCGCCCATGAAGCCGCCTTGCATGCCTACCTGCTCAAAGGTCTTGAGGCCCGCAACGGCATCCGTTTGCTGGGCAAGCCGCAACTGGCGCTGGCCAGTTTTACCGTCGAGGGTGTGCATAACTCGGACCTGGCGCATTTGCTGACCGAACAAGGGATCGCCGTGCGTGCCGGTCATCACTGCGCCATGCCGCTGCTCAAACGCTATGAATTGGCCGGGGCGATTCGGGTGTCGTTGGCGCTGTACAACGATTCCGAAGACCTTGAGCGGTTTTTTGAGGCGCTGGATCAAGCGCTGGAGTTGTTGCGATGAACTTGCCTGCCGATGCCGTCACAGCGCTCGAAACCTTCGAAGCTGCCGCTGGCTGGGAACAACGCGCGCGCTTGCTGATGCAATGGGGCGAACGCCTGCCCGCATTGAGCGATGCGCAAATGAGCGAGGCCAACCGCGTGCATGGCTGCGAAAGTCAGGTGTGGCTGGTGGGCGAATTGCGCGATGGCCATTGGCAATTCAGTGCCAACAGCGATGCACGGTTGATTCGTGGATTGGTGGCGTTGTTGCTGGCACGGGTTAACGGATTGTCGGCTGTTGAGCTACAGCAGGTGGATTTAGCGGACTGGTTCAATCAGTTGGGATTGGGCCGGCAGTTGTCGCAATCGCGCAGTAATGGCCTCAATGCGGTGCTCCAGCGGATGCGGAGCCTAAGCGACGCGTAGGAGCTGCCGAAGGCAGCGATCTTTTGATCTTTAGCGTTCAACACTGGCACCGAAAATCAAAAGATCGCAGCTTCGGCAGTTCCTACGGTTTGACCCGTTCTGCCGGCCGCCGCACACCCGCCACAATCTTATCCACAGCCTTGGTCGCCGCGACCATGCCGAACGTCGCCGTCACCATCATCACCGCGCCAAACCCACCGGCGCAGTCGAGCTTCACGCCATCCCCGACAAAACTTTTCTGCAGGCAAATGCTGCCGTCCGGTTTTGGGTAGCGCAGTTGCTCGGTGGAAAACACGCAAGGCACGCTGTAATGGCGGGTCACGGTGCGTGAAAAGCCGTAGTCGCGACGCAACGTGGAGCGCACTTTCGAGGCCAAGGGATCGTTGAACGTGCGGTTCAGGTCGCAGACCTGGATCAGTGTCGGGTCGATCTGCCCGCCCGCGCCGCCCGTGGTGATGATCTGGATCTTGCGGCGCTTGCACCAGGCGATCAGCGCGGCTTTCGCATTCACGCTGTCGATGCAGTCGATCACGCAGTCGATGTTCGGCGTGATGTATTCGGCCATAGTGTCGCGGGTGACGAAGTCCGGCACTGCATGCACGTTGCAGTCCGGATTGATGCCGCGCAGGCGCTCGGCCATCACTTCGACCTTGGGTTTGCCGACGGTGCTGTCCAGTGCGTGCAACTGGCGGTTGGCGTTGCTGACACAAACGTCGTCGAGGTCGAACAACGAAATCTCGCCTACACCGCACCGGGCCATGGCTTCCGCCGCCCAGGAACCCACGCCACCGACGCCAACGATCGCCACATGGGCAGCCTTCAAGCGCTCAAGCCCTTCGATGCCATACAAACGGGCGATGCCTGCAAACCGCGGATCTTCTGTACTCATGACCATTACCCTAAAAACCGGCGCGCATTATAGGGCCGTCGGCGGCCAAGAGCATCATTGCGCTATGAACGGGCATCTTCCACGAAAACGACATCGAACGAAGATTTGCCTGACGCGCTCTAACGAAAGAACTTAAACCGACTTGGGTTGCCCAACGTCCGGCATTTCCCTGTGCGCTGTACGTTCAGAGAACCGCCAGTGTAGGATGCGCGCCCCTTGGCGATCGCCAATGTTCTTACTGTTCCACAGCCTTTGGAACCCGAAATAACTATGTCATCGCGTAAATTTGGACTCAACCTGGTGGTGGTGCTCGCCATCGCTGCCTTGTTTACCGGCTTCTGGGCGCTGATCAATCGCCCGGTCACGGCTCCCAACTGGCCTGAACAGATCTCCGGATTCTCGTATTCGCCGTTCCAGCAGGGCCAGTTCCCACAAAAAGAACAGTACCCGACCGACGATCAGATGCGTCGCGACCTTGAGATCATGAGCAAGTTGACGGACAACATCCGTACTTACTCGGTCGACGGCACATTGGAGAACATCCCCAAGCTGGCGGAAGAATTCGGCCTGAGGGTGACCCTGGGTATCTGGATCAGCCCTGACCAGGAACGGAACGAGCGGGAAATCACCCGCGCCATCGAAATCGCCAACTCCTCGCGCAGTGTGGTTCGCGTGGTGGTCGGTAACGAGGCGATCTTCCGTAAGGAAATCACTGCCCAGGAACTGAGCGTCTTGCTGGACCGCGTCCGTGCCGCCGTGAAAGTGCCGGTGACCACCTCCGAACAGTGGCACGTCTGGGAAGAACACCCGGAACTGGCCAAGCACGTCGACCTGATCGCCGCGCACGTTCTGCCCTACTGGGAATTCATTCCGGTGGACAAAGCCGGTCAGTTCGTCCTCGACCGTGCCCGCGACCTGAAAAAGATGTTCCCGAAAAAACCGCTGCTGCTGTCCGAGGTGGGCTGGCCGAGCAACGGTCGCATGCGCGGTGGTGCCGATGCATCGCCGGCCGATCAGGCGATTTACTTGCGCACTCTGGTCAACAAGCTCAACCGCCAAGGCTTCAACTACTTCGTGATCGAAGCGTTTGACCAGCCATGGAAAGCCAGCGACGAAGGTTCGGTGGGCGCCTATTGGGGCGTGTTCAACGCCGCGCGTCAGCAGAAATTCAACTTCGAAGGCCCGGTCGTGGCGATTCCGCAATGGCGCGTGCTGGCCATCGGTTCGGTGGTATTGGCGCTGCTGTCGCTGACCCTGCTGATGATCGACGGCTCGGCCCTGCGTCAGCGCGGCCGCACCTTCCTGACCTTCATCGCGTTCCTGTGCGGTTCGGTGCTGGTGTGGATCGGCTACGACTACAGCCAGCAATACAGCACCTGGTTCAGTCTGACGGTCGGATTCTTGCTCGCCCTCGGTGCGCTCGGGGTGTTCATCGTGTTGCTCACCGAAGCCCATGAACTGGCCGAAGCCGTGTGGGTGCACAAACGCCGTCGTGAATTCTTGCCGGTGGTGGGCGATTCCACGTACCGCCCGAAAGTCTCGATCCACGTGCCCTGCTACAACGAACCGCCGGAGATGGTCAAACAGACCCTCAACGCCCTGGCCAACCTCGACTATCCGGACTTCGAAGTCCTGATCATCGACAACAACACCAAAGACCCGGCGGTTCGTTGTAGCAGGGCACGTGGAT
>Ga0247819_10001014_pt1 | contig 15626 bp, 15 predicted proteins | sample 13C_Xylose_Day6_FD_193428 | JGI IMG/M metagenome (GOLD analysis project Ga0247819, IMG submission 193428) | Soil microbial communities from agricultural site in Penn Yan, New York, United States - 13C_Xylose_Day6 | ecosystem: Environmental > Terrestrial > Soil > Agricultural land | place: USA...
CAGAAAAGAGACCATCCAGAACCGCCGCTTGAACCATCAGCGTCAGGCGGCATAATCTCAAACCGGTGCGCCAGGACCCTCTCGTCCAAAATCAGGCCGCCTGTTCCAAATCATTCGACGACGGACAGAAGATAGCGGTGAGCATGAGGGAATATCCTTGGGCGCCATTCGGGAGGATCGGAACCTCCGCCTTTGTTTTTCAAATGCCGACCAGGCGAGCGTCGAAAAATTCGGCGCCCGCCCAGCTTGAAGGGTCGACCAGATCGGAAAAGAAATCGTAAACACGCTACTCGGAATAGTTGTAGCGTAGCCCGTATCACGGGTGATGTATGTGCGCCAGCGCACAGTCCTGCGGCGCCTAACTGATCAATCCCCGATTGATGCAGCTCTGCGACTGCGGTGCTGCTGGCGCACCATGGGATCCGCTATTTGACCGTGATGGAAATCGGATCCCCGAAGAGTTCGATCTTTTCCTTGCCGGGTCGCTCTGCGACGAAGATGGCCTCATAGACGGGAGTCATGCCGCCGCAGGAACCGCTCTTGCGCACGCCCTGTTTGCCGTATTGGATATGCCCGGTCTTGAATTGCACGGGCTTCATCTTGGATTTCGCGGGCAGACTGCCGCAATCTCCCCGGAGCCCGTGAACCACCATCGCCTGACCGACCTGCAATTGAACGGTCTTGCGGTAGGGGACGACATTCTGCCCTTGAGCCATGGCGCTCGCGGCGAGAAGAACAGCTGCCGCAGATATTCCGATGAGGGTCCGCATTTAATACACTCCACCATGAGAAACACCGACATGGTGGGATTTTGCCAGGGCTGCAGACGGACCGCATGACCCATTTGGGTTAGATTTCGATGAGAGGGCTGGAAATCGGGCAGCAGACAGTTCTGGTTTGTCTTCGTCGCAACCCTTGGATCTATCTGGATGATATGGTGCGTGGGGCGATCCAAAAAAACGATTCCACCAGGCGTGGCATTCTCGAGGGCAGGTCATGATTATCAGGCTATGGCGTCTTTGGCGGAGCCTTCGCTTCATGGACAAGGTTGCCCGGTCGATGGGGGTTAATCCTGCCATCCACAAGGCGGCCCTGACCGAGGCCGGGGTCGATTATCGCTATTATATGGAGCTGGCCAGAGCGGGGAATGTGCGGGAAGAGGACTACGCCGCAATTGGCTTCCTGCAGGTCCGCAGTGCCGGCTCGGGTGCTGCAAAAATTCTCGAACGTTTTCCCGAGCAGCTCGAAATCCATGAATATCTCATCGACCTTGAGCGATTTGCGAAGAGTGCAAGCGCGCAGGGGTCAATCGTCCAGGAAATCGTGCAGAGGAACTGGTCGATCGAACCCAGTTCTGAACCTAAACCCTCGGACCAAAGCACCAAGGCACTCATCGCGGAACTGATCCGTCACCAGATGATCCTGAGCGGTGTTTCTGACGCCAGGTCGCAGCTCCTGGCGAGCCCCTATTTCGCAGGCTACCACATCTATTTCTGCTTTGAGGGCACGAACAGGTTGCTGGTTGGTGCAGAGGAAAAAGACCGCTCTCGCGCCCATATCACGAAGCTGGTCACGGCCGAGCTGATCGGGGGGGACCTCGATGAGGCGAAGCGTTTTTGTGATCAGCTCGTCACAGCGCATCGAGATCTACCGGGTTACGTCGATGGGCGCATGGATGCCGGGCAGGATTGGAAGGAATGGGTGGCGTCTTCGGGAAAGAAAGTTCCGTTGCGACTGGCGGAATTCCTTTCGCGAAGCGAGTGATGCTCTTCAGGACCGGGTCTTGGCATTCGGTATCACGGATTGGATTTCCGATATGCGTCACAAGCTATTCTTGCTCATCCCGCTGCTTCTCTCTGCCTGTATTTTCGATGACCGATACGCTGCAGAGGTTGGCTATTTCGAGGGTGAGGATATCCGTTGGGAGGTTTGGGGTGACTTTGAAACTCTCGAGGACTGCCAGGACGCGGCAATCACGCGCTACAACTTCTACGCGGCCGATAAGCGTGCGCAATCCTGGTCCTGCCTGAAGAAGAACTCGGATGGTGGATATGAGAGTCGGCATAGGTGATGGTCTTGGAGGGTGGCGCTGTCAGATCGCGGTCGCGCTGCCATGGCCGCGCATTGCCTATCCCCAGGATCGGGGTGCGACCTCGATAGCGCGGCAGATCCAAGTCTATCCCCGCAACCTCGGGGGAAATTGCCGATCAGCGCAATCCAAGGATACCTCAGTGGTCTATCCCCGTATCTGCGGGGCAATCGTCTTGCACGAGTGGGTCTTCCTCGCGCTGTCAGGCACTGAGTGCATCAGCAGGTTACGCCAGGTGTGGGGTAATGGCCAGATGGCCGGAGGGGGGATCCCGGCAGTCCTTGGCACTCCCCATAAGGGCCGGGGAGCGCCGAGGTGGCCGAGGTGAGGGCGGCGCGGATGGGTCTGTCCCCGCGCATGCGGGGGAATATTGGCGCTCTGGTGCCGTGCGACGAGACCGACAGGCCTATCCCCGTGCACACGGGGGAACCCAAGCGTGGCTGGATGGGTCGTTTTTCGACTGGGGCCTATCCCCGCGCATGTGGGGAGCCATCCGCGACCTCGCCCTTCGTATCCTTGCCCAGGGCCTATCCCCGCGCATGCGGGGGAACCCAGTCGGGCCGTCTCGATGCGGTCATCGAGAGGGGCCTATCCCGCGCATGCAGGGGAGCCCGAGCACCCTGACGGAGATCAGCTTCTTGGGGGGGGCCTATTCCCGCGCATGCGGGGGAACCATAGGCCGCGCAGGCGCCATATTGATACCAGGGGGGGCTATCCCCACGCATGCGGGGGAACCATGCGATCCTCGGCCTGCCCGGTGTCGCCCGGGGGTCTATCCCCGCGCATGCGGGGGAACCTACATCGAGATTGCGTTTACGACCAGCGGATCGGGTCTATCCCCGCGCATGCGGGGGAACCTATTTGCGCCGGGTGATGACGCGCTTGGGGCCGGGTCTATCCCCGCGCATTCGGGGGAACCTCTCCCAACTAACTCACTGAATATCCTACAATGTCAAAAAGCAAGAGGAGAGCCACACTACAGCTGTTCCCGTTTCGCGTGCATCACCGGGAAGCCGGGGTGTCGGCTGTAAGCGGCTGGCAGATGTCAGCCCCCCCATCCGAGCACTGGGCCGCTATCAGTATGCCTTCCGCTCGGAGCCTATCCCCGCGGGTGCGGGGGAGCCTTTTGGAATTAGAAGTGACTGGGATGGCGCGTGGGTCTATCCCCGCGGGTGCGGGGGAACCTATGCGCCCGTCCTTTCGGTTTCACGCGCCCAGGGTCTATGCCCGCTTGAGCGGGGTAATCAAAAATCGGTGCAGCATCGAGGGCTACCGTCGAACAGCGCCGCTCGCACCGCATAGATGCGCTTGTAGCAACCTTGATGCAAGCTGGGCTTTAGCCTATATCATTACAAACCCATCTGGAGAGCTGCGATGGTGCAGATGAATGTTGCCGAGGCCCGTGCGAAGCTGTCTCAGCTGCTGGCAGCGGTTGACGCTGGCGAGGAAGTAGTGATCGCGCGCGATGGGGTTCCTGCGGCGCGCCTTGTCCCGGTTATGCACTGTGGAGTTCGTTTGGGCTTGCTGGAAGGGGCCGTTGATCCAAATACGATCCCGGACTTCATGGAACCGATGAGTGAGGATGAGCTGTCGGAGTGGGATTCTTGACGAGCGTCCTGATTGATACGCATGTGTTGGCGTGGTCCCTGATCGCGCCGGTTCGCTTGCCGCAAGAGGTCAGGAGCCTGCTGGTGAGCGGCGCAATGGTCTATGTTCCACCATGCTCTCTTCACGAGATCACAACCAAGGTTCGTGGTGGAAAATGGGATGCGATGATCCCCTATGCGGACCGGCTCGATGGGCTTTGCATGTCTCAGGGCTTCCACATTGCCCCTTACACCGCAAGGATGGCGATGAGATCCGGGTCGATGGACTGGATGCACCGCGACCCTTTCGATCGGATGATCGCAGCGACGGCGATTGAGATGGCATGTCCGCTGATCTCCACTGATAACGCATTTGATGAGCTGGCCGGCCTTCCGGAATGGCGAGGGCGTGTTTGGGGGCGCTGAGCGCAAATCCGGAAAGCGGAATGTCCCCTGAAGGGCGGTTGCTTGGACGGGATCCTGTCGCTGCAAGCGTCGGGCACCTGGAGGCGGGTCGTAACGGCTGATGTGTAGAAGGGGCTATCCCCGCGGGTGCGGGGGAACCAAGAAAAGTCTTTTTCTTGATGGGAAGTCAGCGGGCCTATCCCCGCGCGTGCGGGGGACCCAAAGTATCGCTGGCAGAAATGTTTTCCACAGTGGCCTATCCCCGCACATGCGGGGAACCCCCTCGGTAAAAAGCTTCGCGACCAGGGCCGCAGGCCTATCCCCGCGCATGCGGGGGAATCTCGCTTATCCAAGTCAATGCTGAGGGCGTCGCGGGCCTATCCCCGCCACCGCGGGGTAATACTTCATTTCCGGCAATTCAGGGATAACTCACTGGTCTATCCCCGCTCATGCGGGGGGCTCAATCATCGGGGCAAGCACGCTCGCGGTTGGGGGACTATCCCCACATGTGCGGGGGCCATCCTGCGCGGCTGCTCGTAGCGGTTCACCGAGAACCATCACGCAGAGGCTAAGACATCTATCGCGCCTATCGCAAGATCTCGGAGATGGGCCATCTCAATATGCATGGGAGAGCTGTCGGAAAGCTATGAGGGCTTCTTTTACTGCAGGCCTATCCACGCCCAGACGGGAAACCCCGAGTGGCAGGATTTACGAAGAAAAGTGGCATGGGCCTATCCCCGCCACCGCGGGGTAATACTTCATTTCCGGCAATTCAGGGATAACTCACTGGTCTATCCCCGCGCAGGCGGGGGAGTTTTAACTCGGCTGGGGACCAGTCGCTTTCCCGGGGTCTATCCCCGTGCAGGCGGGGGGAACGACAAAGAGGCTGGTGACCGCCGACTAGATCGTGGCCTATCCCCACTTCCGCGGGGCAAAGCTGGCAGAGAGCCAGTGACCGGGCATGTAGGTGGGCCTATCCCCGCTCAAGCGGGGAAGCCGTGGTCGTGATCGTATGATAACGGTTCTCCACAGGCCTATCCCCGCGCATGCGGGGGGAAACCTCAATGTAAGGATCGGTTGCGCCCACGGATAGGGTCTATCCCCGCGCATGCGGGGGAACCTCCGATCTGATGGGGATCTCGCCTGACAGGAAGGGTCTATCCCCGCGCATGCGGGGAATCCGTATCTGCCTCGAATTGTGCATCTGATCGCAGGGGGCAATCCCCACACAAGCGGGGAACCCAAAGTATCGCTGGCAGAAGTGTAATCCACAGGGGCCTATCCCCGCGCACACGGGGGAACCTTCGCCTGTTTCCTTGCAGGACTGCGCGTCAGGGGCCTATCCCCGCGCACACGGGGGAACCGCTCTGTTCCCGCGTGTTCGCCATGCCGCCGAGGGCCTATCCCCGCGCACACGGAGGAACCTCTCGTAATCAACTTATTGATTTTCCAACAATGTCAAAAAGCAAGAGGAGAGCCGCATCGCGGCTCTTGCCGTATTACGCGAAGATTGACCCGTCTCAGCTCATTTGGTCAACTCACCATCATCGTCGAAATCCGATCGCCGCCCACTACCTCAACGGCTTCGCTGCGGCGGCCGCAAGAGCAGCATCCCATAGCCATAGGTGCGATGGCGGCCGATGCCTCGGGCCAGCATTTCCGAAAACGCCAGCGGATCGGTCACCGTCAGCGTCCCGTGCACGACCGCATCCGGACCCTCAAGTTTCTTCCCGTTTCGACGAACCTGCAGGCGGGAGAAGCTGGCTAGACGGGTGGCGGTGAGGTCGAGCTCAGCTGCGGGTGCCAGGCGCTCCGATAGCCATTCGATATAGCGCGCCTCGCGGGTCACCTGCGTGCCGCGCAGCCTGGATGCGAGAAAGGCATCGATCTCGGCACCTTTGGAAATGCTGATCTCCTTGCCACTCTCATCCTGGCCGGTCAAAGGCTCGCCGAGCCGGACCACCGGCCGGAGCCGGATATCGAAACCGAGGCGCTGGCCGACCGACCAGCTCTCCCCGGCGCGGGGAAGGCTGCGCATCCGGTCAAGACTGACCACCTCGGCATTGGCGGGAGTAAGTGTGGCCATGGCCGATAGCCGAAGCCCATCTGCCTCGTCCGCGGCATAGGCATAGAGCGTGCCGTCTTGCGCGCGTGGGGCGACCATGAGCCGGAATGGCTGAAGCACGGCCGGTCCGAAGGTTTCCCCCAGGAGATGGTGCAGGATCAACCCTTCGTCTGCCGGGATTTTCCGCGCGCCCGCCCAGAGATGCAGCGCCCGGATGGACAACGGCATTTCGATCAGATGCACATTCATGACAGAACTCCCTCACAGACCCGGCGGCTGCCAGCATGCAGGCCACTGACCCAGTTGCGCAGATCCGCAATATCGCGACCGGGCTCCTCGCCCGTCATCGGCCAGAGCGCCCGCCCGGGAATACCAAGGGCCAGCAGGGCCGCGCGCGCGTTCTCACCCTCGACCCAGCCCGCAAAAATCGGGGTGGATGGGAGGCACGGTTTCCGACCGATAAAGAGCGGGCGGGCCGGGCGCTCCAGGGCATCGGCGATGTCTTTCGCCCCAGGGCCGTCGCCGGCCAGGAGGCGGACGACCACATGGCAGTCGTGATCGGCAAGGTAGTCCCGGCGACGCCGATGCGGACTGTCATAGGTTGCGCCGGCGCGTCCTTCCGGCTGACCCCAGGTCGTCCAGCCCCGATCGTTCGCCTCGAGCTTGGCGTTCTGGCTGTCGGTCAGCAACCGGCCTTGGACGGCGATCAGCGCGCCGAATTCGAGCCGGTCCTGCAGGCCTTGATGCAGATCACCCTGTTCGCGGCGCCAGCCGAGGGCATTGGCGAAAAGACCCGTCAGCCCAGAGGCTGACGGAAAATCGCGTGTCGGGCCGACCTGGTCGATGGTCACGCCACCAAAGGACATCAAGGGCGCTGCGAGGCGCAGGTGAAGCCAACGGTTGCTCATGCAGCTGGCTCAGCTTCTTTGGCGGCGCGGCCACGCGCAAAGCTCGCGAGCTCGGCAAGGCTGCCACGTTCCGCTCCAGGGATGTCGGCATTGCTCAGAGTCATGACGCGGCGGTCCTCACCCGTGGCATAGGCGGCGTCGAGCGACGCGAGATGTTCAGCAAGCTTGCCGATGGCCATGGAAGTATTGGCAGCGCATTTCTCACGGAAGGCTTCCGCCAGCGAGCGCGGCTGCCGGTCACCCGCTTCGACCAACATGAACGAGGCACGCGAATATGGCGCGGTCGAGCCCAGCTTCGCACCGGGGGAGACCTCGGCGATCAGGTAGATGAGGTTGTGAAGAACCTCTCCGGCCAGGTCCGCGTCACCTCCAAGGTTGTCGATGAGGCCGCGAAGGTCGACCACGACATAGCCGTAATAGAGCCCTGAGGTCAGTTCCGTTTCCTGGATCGTATCGGCGCCCATATCCTCGTCGCGGGCGAGATCGTCGGCCGCGATGAAATAGTCGCTTTCCGACTCTTCCGCGTGAACGGTGAAGGCATGGGCGACATGAACCGGCGCCTCGATATTGGCCTTGGGATCGGAGGTGACCATCCGCCCGAACAGGGCACCTGTCAGGCCACCGGGCAGTTTGGCACCCTCGCTGAGGGCTTTCAGATTGGCCTTATGCGCCTTGTGCCATACCTTTGCCAGTTCGGCGGAGGTTTTGGGATCCCCCGCGGCATCGATGACCAGACGCTTGGCTTCCGCCTCGAGGTAATCGACTTCGACAGCGCCGAGAAGCAGGGTCTGGCGCGATTTCTTGTCGACGCCCTTATCCCCATAGATTGCGGTCAGCATGGCCTCGCGGATCGGCTTGAGCACCGCCACATCATGGGCTTGCGACCAATCGCCGAACACCTTGCGGTCGATCGTGTCGCGCGACCGGTAGGCCAGGTCGGATCCGGCAATCCTGTGAAGGGAATGGGGGTCATCTGCAAGCCGCCAATGACGCTTCAGGCATTGCGAGGAAATCCGGGTGCGCAGGCTGCCGCCATAAGGGAGGCGCTTGGCGAGACCGGAATCGTCGCGGTTCAAAAGCGCAGCTGCATAGGGCGCCAGGAAGTGGATCTGCAGGAAACGGGGTTCAGTCATTTTCAAGCTCCTCGGGCATCTGTTTGGCAAATTGACGGTAGTAGGTTCGGGCAAGCCTGCTGGTTTCGTCAGGCCAGAGGATCGCATTGGCGAGGTCCGTGACATCGAGACCTTTTCCTGTCCGTGCCAGCATGCGGATGGCGCGTTCCAGCGCGTCATCGCGTGTCGCTCCCCTGGCTGCCAGAAGGCGGGCGAAACGCTGCTCGCTGAGTTTGGCATCGGCAAGAGCGGCGCCAAGGGGGCGGCCGTCGTCATGGATGGAGATATCCCGACCGGCCGGTGTCATCAGTGCGACCATGCGCGTGAATCTCAGCCACATGGCTTCCTGCGACTGTGGTAGCTCGAGCCGCGCTGCCTGACGCCAGAAGAGCGGCGACCCGGCCGCATCCATGCGTCGCGCCTCGGCCTTCTCGCCTGGGGTTGTCGCGGCCAGGGCCGCGGCAATCGACAGGGCGCGCCGCGCGGTTTTGTTTTCAGGGTCGGCCATCGGCATCCTCCGGGTCATTCAGCTTTCGCATTGCGGCGTGGAGCCCACGCTCCAATGCCTGGCGCCCACGCGCCTCTGCCCGCGGCCGCATGAGCGTGGAGCAGGGAATGCCGGGGCTGGCGCGTTGAAACTCGTTGCGTGCGATCATCGCCAATTCCTCAAGGAATTCTCGTCTGAGAGGGGCAAAGCCGTCATCATCGGTAACCTCCATCCTTTTCCAGAGTTCGGGGAAGAACAGCTCATCCGCCTTCCGGCGAAGGGCCTCGCAGGCGGGCCTGCTGCGTTGGTAATTTTGCTTGTCCAGCTTGCCTGAGCTGCCGCGAGCAGCGACCGTGGCCAGACCATTGCGCAATGCCAGGTCGATCGATGCGATATCGGCCAGGAGCCCGCTTGCAACCGGTCTGGGCTGGGCTCCAAACATTTTCCTGACCATCGCCATCGGGACCGGCACGATGCGGGACTTGAACCCGTCGGTCTTGGAATTGCCGCGCGCAAAAGCTTCGGCCACGAGCAGCATGGGCTCGTTCGCTTCGGCCGCATGATGCTGTGCAAGGGGAGGAGCGACCCATTCCGGCTTGTCGCTGAAGAGTAGTCGCACCAGCAGTTCATGCGTCCAGTTCTGGTCACCAAGGGTAAGGCTCTTACCCTCGGCAATATTCAGCGGGGCCCACGGATCCCCGGTATTGCCCTTGGCATCTTTCCCGGAAATCCGCGCAGCCTTGGATGTGCTGCGTTGGGCGGTCAGCCTGCCCTCGGTTTCGACAAGACGGATCCGACGACAAACCTCGATGAACTGCGGGTCCAGCGCAGTGAGATCCAGCATGCTGCCTTCAGGCCACGGCTCCTGCCAGATCAGGCATTTGCCGGTGACCCCTTTGCGGGTCTCAAGCAACCTGGACACGTCTCTTGCCCACCAGGCCGAAGGGTCGATGTCCGAGGCACCTTTCCGCGCTGGCGCGAGCCCCATGAGAACCCGGGAGGAAGAGCCGCCATTCATCCTGGCGATACCGTAATTCCCGGCGCCGCCAAACCCTTCCATCGTCTGGAGGCTGACCAGTGCAAAGATCCAGTCCTGCGGCTCAGCATTCCTTGCGATCTCGCGTTTGATGTCGTGGTTGCGCGAGGTGATCAACATATCCAGCGCGTCAGGGGTGGCGACGTCCTGCCATTTCAGACCCCCAGGATCTGCCGGCTGCAGGAAGGCCGGCCGGTCAGGGCTGGTCGCGACCAGATGCCACGCTTCATCATCAGGAAAGTCCGGGGTCAGGCCCCGCAATGCCGCGCGCCAGCCATCTTCCTCGAGCGGCAGATCCCGCCGTTTCGCGGTATCCAGCGCCATCACCGAAAGCTGGACCAGAAACATGTGCCATGCCGGTCGCTGATGGGGCCTGAGGGCAGGGAAAGCCTGCACCTCGCCTCGCGCCATTGCCGCGAGAAGGCCCGGCAAGCTCTGCCGGCCGGCATTGGTCTCGATTAGCGGTTCATGCAGCAGATCAAGCATTGTCAGACCCTTTTCGTTGGAGCCCTTCCGGACCGTAGGTGAATGCCTTGTCGAGAACGGAGATCATCATCTCCGGGGTGCGGAATACCTCAGCCACCTCTTCCCCTGTAAGGCCGCGGGACCAAAGGGCGGGCAGGGCAAGACGACGGATGGGTGCGCCGAAGACGCCGATCGTGCCGCTCGGCAATTCGATGATGGCGCCCTGTTCGCCGAGCCGGGTGCGGATATCTTCATCAGCCGGGAAACAGTTCACGCGGCCGCCGGGGGAGACCATGGGAGCGCTGCGATCGAGCAGGCGAAGCCCGGCTGTCTGCATCTCGGCCGTGGCCTTGCCCATGACACTTTGGCGATAGCTCTGCCACCCCCTGGCCTCGGCCAGCAGGTCAAGCGCATCGGGATGGGTCGCCGCCTCGACGAGTTGCCGGTTCATCCGCGGGATTTCCCATCGCGGATGGGTCTGGATCTGATCGAGCGTGGCCTGGAGGCCGGGCACATCGACATAAATCCCCGAGAGGTCCGGGCCGCCGGGATAGGCACCCAGGCCGTTTTCGGCTCTGCGCGTCAAGGCATCGAGGCCGTCTTCGGGGCAGAGCACGATGCATTGCGGCTCGGAGAAACCTTCAGGACGTGGCCGCTTGTGACGATGCAGCCGCCCGATCCGCTGCAGCAGCACATCCATCGGGCAGAGATCGGTGATCAGGATGTCGGCGCAGAGATCGAGGGATTGCTCGAGCGTCTGCGTGCCAATGACAACGCGGCCGCCCAAGGGGCTGTCCTTGCCGATCGCCGCCTCGACAGCGTGATCGAGAAGCGCGCGGTCCTCCGCGGCAAAGCGGCTGTGGTGAAGGGTGGGGATGCCGTTGACGGCGAGGAGGAGTTCCGGCGCCACGGCCCTGCAGGCGTTGAAGGTCTCCTGGGCTCGGGAGACGGTGTTGCGGATCACCAGAATGCGCGCGCCCCGCCTTGCCGCGTCGAGCGCCAGATTGGCCGCTTCACGGGCCGACCAGCCGTCATGAGACCGGACCGAGACCGACTTACCCGATTCCGGCTCGGCGGCGATGGGTTGCAGGCCGCAGGACGTCCAGACGGCCGGGTAGGGGAGGTTGCTGTCACTCGCGAGATCGGCAGGCGCTTCGCGCCGCCAACGCCGGCGTGCGGCGGCACCCAGTGTTGCCGACATCAGGAGCACATGACCGCCAAGCGCCAGGTGGCTTTCGACCATCGCCAGCTGCGTCTCGGTCATGTAGGGGTCGGAAGCGTGGACCTCGTCGATCACGAGAAGCGCGCGGGAGAGAGCCGCGCCGCGCAGATGGGCGAACTTGACCTGCAGCCCACCCAGGGCCATCTGGTCCACCGTCCCGACAGCGACGCGTGCCGCCAGATAGCGCGCGGAATGCTCCGCGGCCCAGCGGGCCGGCTTGCTCAGCCCGTCATCCCAAAGGTATTTGAAGTCGGGCAGTCTCCGCCCGCGGACTTCTCCGGCAATGGCCTGGCCGGGAATGGCGAGGACGGCCTCCGGCGGCTCTTTGAACATGCGCTTCAACGCATCGTTGATCCGGCCATGGATCTGGCGCGCCGCCGCCCGCGTCGGCACTGCAAAGTAAAGCGCATCAACCTCGCCCGCCTCCAGCAATGCGGACAGCCGCCAGAGTGCGGCCTCGGTCTTTCCCGATCCGGTCTCGGATTCGAGAAGCACCAGCCGCTCGCTCACCGGCAACCGACCCACAGCTTCCTGAGCCGGACGTGGTGACGGATGATCTGAAATCATCCCCCAACCCGCGGGGCCGCGGAGGGCCGGACTTGCACCGAGTTCGATCTCGGCGACGCGCCCGGCGGCCCGCGCTTGCGCGAGCTCCCAGTATCCGGGCGTGAACTCGGGCACGAAAGGGAAGGCACTCCGATCAGAGCCGACCCAGTCGGCCAATGTCAGCAGACCCGCGAAAAAATGAAGAAATGCAGGTTCGGCGGGCGGTAGGCTGTTGGACCGGATCTCCGGGAACCAGGCCAGCAATGCCTGTCCCAGAACGGCCTCTTCGGCCTCCCAGTCATACCCATCGAGAGCGGGGAATGCTTTCCTTGCCAGGCCATTCTCAGGCATCTGCACGGGTTGACCGTGATGGCTGAAGATCGCCGCCAGCCATTCTTCCGGACGCGTTTCCGCCCCGCGGAAAAGCTGCGCCGCAGCACCTGCCAATGCATCGGGTCGCGGAAGATTTGTCCAGAGCCAGCCGCATTCAAGATGCCCACGCAACAAGAGGCCATGCCCCTCCGGCCAGGCCTTCGCCTGGAAGCCCGGCGCGAGCTTTCCGATGTCATGGAGAAAGGCCAGAGCACCCAGGCAGACCGTCTCGGCATCGGTCAGTTCCCGCCCGAGGGCTGCGTTTGCTCGGGCCCGCCAATGTGGCTCGCGAAGCAGGGCGATGAGGACAGCTGCAACGTCGGCGCAGTGATGGGCGAGATGATGCGTCTCTGCGCCTCCGGCGGCAGATTTGCCCCAGGCATTGCGGCTTCGAGTGAGCGGCGAGTCAGTAGCCAACGTGAGATATCAGTGAATATCTTCATCATGTTTACCTTCTCCATGAGCGCGCAGCAATATTTTTTTCATCTGCATGTGGGTCGGCGATAATGAGAAGGATGAAATGTGTTCGGGACACCGCAGCAGCGGCTGCCCCTCGCGGTGGTAATGCCTGGCTCGGGATGCTATTATCCTGCGGATCCGGGGTCATTTGACCACTTCGGCGACATGGAGGAGGATGCGAGACATGGGTCATCAAGCCGCAATGTTCGGAATGACGGTCACAGCATTCATTGCCGGCCTTTTCTACGCCCGTCACCTCGGGACCAGTGGGATCTCGTTGCCACACCGTCGGCCGCGGCGCCAATAGACCCGATGCGTGACGAGCTAGTCTGAATCGACTTGCAGCGCGCTGATGGACGGGTTGGTTAATTTCGGAACCAAGGCCGCGCCATGCTAGCGGTTCAGCGACTCGATCTCGGTCGCGTCATCGGCGACGATCGCCGCCTGCTCGAAGAGCCGACGCACCGCCTTGCTGCTGAGGTTCGCTTCTGTGGGCTTAGGGCCATGGGTCAGGCCGCCGATCTCGGTGATAATGTCGACCTCGATCCTGCCACCACCTGAGATGTGCTCGAGCATGAGTGCCTTGAGCCGCAGGTTGGTTGCCTGTGTCGAACCAGGCTGGCGGTAAAAGCCAAAGCGGTTGCGCAGGTTGGCGCTCTCCCCGATATAGCATCGGTGGCCTGTTCCGCCTGAAAACCTGAAGCGGTAAATCCCGGCGGCCACCGGTGCCTGTGGGAAAGCCAACTTGCCTAGAGCGGAAACCGCGATCTCGCCCGCGGCGACCCATGAGGCGTTGAGCGAAACGTGGAAGCCAGTCCGGAAGACCGCCCGGACCGCCGGCTGATCCACCCTCGTGAAGCTCACCTCCTCCATCTCGAGCGAGAGGTCCTCAGCCCGAAATCCGGCTTGCAGCCAGGAGGCGGAATGTCTCTTCCCGCCTTGATCGTTATTGCCCCACCAGGCCGAATATTGCCTTGCGCTGGGAGGCAGGGCGCGCTCGATGATCTCTTCGATATCCGAGAATTTCATCCTGACGCTGGGCACGCTCAACGTGGAAAGTCGTTCCTGCAAAGGGGTATAGACGCTCAATTGACGCTCCGGATCGGGTTCCGCCGGGGATGATGCCTGACTGCTTCCGGGAAGAAAGGGAAAAATTGGGTGGGGAGTGGCCAGTGTGAAACTGAAAAACGAGAAAGAGAGAAAAAGGACTCTGAAAAGAGGGAATGGCCATGAAGCCCTCTTCTCGTGAGTCTTCCTGAATTAGTCCGAGTTGACCACTCTCTGTCTGCGCCCTGCCGTCAGGCGGGTTATCCTATGACCGTCCGGGAGGTTAAGCCCGGGTAGGGTCGCGGTATGTTAGATGTGCGGACGTTGCGGTTGTTAGCTGCGCAGGCGCCGCAAAACGAAGATAGATAGTCCGCGCAACTCGGCTTCTAGCCAGGTTCAATTTAAGCTCTGGAAATGGCCTTGGCCGTCAAAGAAGCAGTTGAAGAAGGTCGAGCCGCGCGTGCCGTCGAACCAGCCCTGTGAAACGTAGCGATTACCCACCTTGAAGGCCGAATTCACGGTCAGATCGGCCGGCCGGACGTTGAAATGGCTTGCAGCCTCGCCCCTGCAGAAACGCGACATCTCGGACGTGGTCATGGCAAGCTTGGGTGCGACCGGCTCCTGCACCTTGCGGCCCTGCCGCTGATGCGCATTCACTTGGCAGATGCCGTTCGCACCTCCCTTGGTATATGAGACGGCAAGGCTGTTGTCGGGATTGACGCTAATCGAGACGGTGATGTGGTCCCTGACAGCCTCGTAGTAATTCGCGTTGAACCGATGCAGCTTAGCTTCGTTGCCGTTCAGGTAAACGGGACCGCCCGCGTCGGAATGCACCTCAATATGGCTCGGACAAGTTGCATTGAAAAAGGGAATGTCGGCGAGGGCCGGGGTGACAGCTCCAAGCACGAGAAGAGCTGCAATCATCAAGTGTTTCGTCATCTTGATCTCCTATTCAAACTTGTTCGTTTTCGTTCATGGTTGGCTGATAGCTAACGCGGCCAGTAGCGTGAGCATGATTGCCAGCGCGGCAAAAGCCGGGATCAGGAACGCGTCACGCAATCGAAGCGGGCAAAACAAGCCAGTTCGGCCTGGGCCTGCAGAAGCGGCCAGCGCGAAGAGGGGCAGGGCAGGAAAAAGGATGCTGGTTATGGGGGCGGGAAATCCCAACACCACCGGACCGCCAATTAACAATGCAAGCCCCAAGGCAAGCCCGGCAAGGATCAGTCCCCAGCCGGTCGGTGCGATTGCGTCGTTTTGCAGCGGGAGTTTCTCAACATCGATCATGGGCTCCAACACACTGGGATCGGCGACGCATACAGCATCTTTCAGTATCGAGCCTGATCAATCCTGTGGCCCTGAAGTTACCCCTGTAGGTCGTAATCCGTCCAGTGCTTGACCGCCTGTCGCTCAATCTATCAGATTCAAGTCAAAGCAAAATGACCCACAGGTCACGTCATGTCGAACAACTCCGCAATGTTAGTTTTAATCATTTCCGCCGTCGTGCTGGCCTTGATCATGTCTCATCTCGCCGTGTCCGAATGACCCGCGATCTGCCGCACCAGTTCCCTGGATGCGTTAAGGCGCAATCCCCGGCGCTGGTGGCCGCAAGATAGCGACACGAAGCCCGTCGGTAATACGGACGAAGCGGACCTTTGATGATAGAGAAAAATCGAATTTACTTGCACCGCGCAGAGGCTCTGATGATGTGACCGCCCCCCGACGGCATCGGTGTGCCAAGGTGGGTCTGCGAGGATCCACACAGGAGAGCGGTCATGTCGGAGATTATCACGGTCGGGCTCGATCTGGCGAAGCATGTGTTTCAGGCTC
>Ga0247819_10001017_pt1 | contig 15572 bp, 13 predicted proteins | sample 13C_Xylose_Day6_FD_193428 | JGI IMG/M metagenome (GOLD analysis project Ga0247819, IMG submission 193428) | Soil microbial communities from agricultural site in Penn Yan, New York, United States - 13C_Xylose_Day6 | ecosystem: Environmental > Terrestrial > Soil > Agricultural land | place: USA...
ATGCCGCAGGTTGGTGCCGATGGCGATGTGGTGGACATCACCCTGCACACAGTCAAAGTGCAGAATTTCGACAAGACCATCGTGTCCATCCCGACCTGGCGCCTGATGTCCGAGTCGTTCAAGAACCAGTGTCAAGAACCACACATTCCATACTATTGGTATTAGACCCCCTGCAAACACTGGCCCTCAGCAAAGTATCAATACTCAACATTATCATACTATCCCTGATTCGATGATAGATCTCTCCCCCCGCACCCAGTCAAAAAAACCATCCATCACTGCTACGAAAAACGCCTCAATGGAACTCTTGCCGCTTATGCGAGCGTCAGGAGTGGAATGCAAACCCGATCACCTGTTGCATTTTCTGACCCAAAAACCGTCGAAACACTAAATTCCTGCCGTAGTTTCTAGGCACCCGGACGACGTAAGAGTGACATTTAATGTTATTTGTTTATTGACAATAGTGACACGGACGACTAAAGAGAAATACAAGACCGAAATAGGCGGAAACCGTTGAATACAACGTCACTTAAACCTTCCAACCCCGCCCTTCCAAAAAAGGGGATTAGTCCAATAAACACTGCATTTTTTTCGCTCAAACGCGTTCAAAAACCGCATCGGCAATTCATAGCGATTAATTTACAGACAATACATACATAACAACCCATTTTTTTCCACCAACCACCACCCAGTCAATATATACCAATCATAATTAGCACTCTAAAAAACCAAAAATAATTTTACAACCAACCTTGGCTTTGCTAGGATTCTTACAACTAGACGCAACCGCCAACATACAAAACAACCTCATCTGGACGCTAGGTATTTTACCCCATCCAACTTAAATAAAATTATACCCAGAAAAAACTCATCAACCTAAGAATAAATGCAACTTCGCCACCTCAGACTTCACAGCAACTAATAAAAACGACCCAAAGGATAATTTATGAAACATGCTGATCGGAAAAAACTTGTAAAATCGCTTTTTGAGGCCAGCAATTCTCTTTCACACTCAGAAATTTCTAAAATGTTAAACCATCTCAACCCCGCGATAACTGCCATGTATATAAAAAACTACGATGATACCAGCCACAAAAATCGGGCAGCGCTCCAGGGTGAGCCGGGCCAAAGCCCGAAAGACCAATAGCCCATTAGCTTAGCTCCGCAGCCCAACTAGTCGCCTATCCATTGAGCCCACCCTCACACCTCTGTTAGCATGTTCGCTTGTATCGGTTTTCCTGGATCGAGCGGTCGGCACGCATAGCTAACGCACAGGTTACAACACCCTCTTCTTTGCATGCATTCGACATCAGTCACTGCGGGCAGCCGACACCGCGTCGACATATGGAGAATGAATATGCGAGTTCCTATTTTTCCTCAAGACCTAGAAGACGGCGGTTTCACACGACTGGCGAAACGTCTCAAACGAGACTGGCTGGGTACCAGGCCGCTTCGCCTTTCCGAGGCGCAGGAAATCCTCGCACACTGTCTTGGATACTCCAGCTTCCATGACGTTGCGCTGTCAGCCGAGATACATAGAGACGATGTTGACTTCCCTCCTTTACAAACGCTGACAGGCGAATTCCTTCTTACAATTTGGACTGAGCTTTACGAAAACGGTCACTGCGAAGTCTTCGATTTGGGTGAGCTACAGGAAACGATTTATAACTGGCCTTTCTTGCTTCTCAGCGTCTACCGAAATCACTACGGACACTCTGATAACCAAATCGTTAATCAGGCAGTTAAAGCCGACAATATTGAGGCATTCCTGATCGCTCAAACGCCTCGGCCTGAATATAATCCAAAAACCTACAAGGTTGGTTTCTCTAGCAAGCAGCTACAGGCAATGCCGGGACACCACGACCATCTTTCCACCTCATCTTATATGCATCCTTCTATGGGATTGTGTTCGAATAATGGCCCGGGCGAAATAACGCTGCAGCTGCTGGATGCCCAATACCCGTGCATCGATAACTTTATTTTAGGCGAAACGAGTTGACTTGACATCTTGGTAGCATGCCGGGGTCTTGAACGACTAGGCGATTGGGATTGGCTTGGTGGTAGTCGATTTGGAATCGCTTGAGATCGTCGATTCGTTCCAGCGATTCGTTCAAACTCAAATCAAACCGCTCCTCGCCGACTTCTCCAACAGGCTCACATCCATTCCAGCAGATGTGGACGGTGCCGGTACCTATAAAGAGGTCGGCCAGGAGTTAGGAGAGTTTCTACCGCGATATTCACACGCTGCCTAGGCGTCGTGGAGGGGCTGTGATGCAAGGCAACTTGAGCGAGACGCAGGGTTTGCTGCGTGCCCTTTCCTACTCGAAGGTTTGCCCCATTTCAATGCCAGGAAATGGCATGCTGGCTTATATGACAATCGACCGAAATCACTTAAGCAGACGGTAGAGTCACTGGGTTTGGTTTGGCAGGGTACCTACCACCGAGGGATAGACGATGCGAGAAATGTGGCGTCCATCGTCAAGGAAATGCTTGGCTGACTAAGCCGGGCCTTAGGCCCGAAAGAGCGAATACCAAAGTAGCTTTAGCTCCACAGCCGAACATATCGCCTATCGAATCTCGCATGAAGATCGCGATCCCTCGCTGTCACTCTAGCCATCTCTTACGCGGCATCGCTCAAGGATTGCCTTCAGAGGTGCTTCCTGAAGAGCTGATTGCGTGAGCATCGAATTACCTCATCGCCTACCCCTGCCAAGAAGCAATACGTAGCCGACGTAAGCTATCTAAAACTTCGATAGTCAGCGATTAAAAAAATTAAATGGCTCCTCCGCTAGTGCCATGTGCAGCTGCGGCATTGGTGTACAGTCTGCCGCAGTGATAATGCCCCTCGTGGCCTATTCCCACTCACCATGCTCTCTAATGAAGGAACCATCATGGACGATCACTTCACCTACGCCCGGTTCTGGCGCTGCGCCCTGCAGGTCAACCCGTTTTCATACCATGGTGCATACCGAGGTGCCGATCACCAGTTGGACGAAGCCGCCTACAACCAAGCACTGCTTCAGAAATGCTTGGAACTAGATATTAGGGTAATTGGGATCGCCGACCATGGAAGCGTCGCGGCGGTAGATGCTTTGCGCCAGGCCCTGAGCCCACATGGGATAGTGGTGTTTCCTGGCTTTGAGATTGCGGCGAGTGACAAGACCCATTTCGTCTGCCTGTTCCCCGAAGACACCTCGGTGCAGACCCTTGAGCGTTACTTGGGGAACCTTGAGCTGCTGGATCCGCAAGAGCGCATACTTCCTTCTCAGTTGAGCTCCATCAAGCTGATCGACAAGATCGAGCAACTGGGTGGATTTATTTATGCTGCCCACTGCACGCACGACAGCGGGCTGCTGAAAAATCGCCTGAGCCACGTCTGGAAGCACCCTAAGCTCAGGGCAGCCCAGATCCCCTACTCCATCGAAGATCTATCAGGTGAAGAAAGCGATTTCTACCGTCGCGCGCTCCTGGGTAGGGATGAAGCGTATCGGCGAGAAAAACCCATCGCGGTCATCAACGCAAAGGATGTCGCGAAGCCTGAAGACCTTGAGAAACCCAATGCAACGTGCCTGATCAAGATGACCCGCCCGACCTTTGCGGCTTTCAAGGTGGCATTTCTCGATCCCGAGTCACGCATACGCCTCAACTCGACTGAGACCAAAAGCCCAATTGGCCGCCTGATCAGCATGAGTGTGGCCGGTGGTTACCTTGACGGAGTGCATGTCAATTTTTCTGACCATCTGAACACCGTCATTGGAGGCCGGGGCACTGGCAAGTCCACTCTCCTCGAATGTGTGCGCTTTGCCCTCGATTGCAAGCCAAAAGGAAAACAGGCGCTAAAGCTACACACCGAGATCGTCAAGGAAAACATTGGGCTCGAAGGCGGGCGCGTAGAGTTGACCTTGGTTTCGTCGTCACAAAACGGCCGGCGGTACACCATCAGTCGCCGCTTTGGCGAACCGCCAATGGTTCGAGACGAAAACGGCGCAGTTTCCACCATGGCGCCTGGCGACGTAATGCCTGGGATCGATATCTATGGTCAAAACGAGATCTATGAGCTCGCTCAGGACGAATCCAGCCGCATACAACTACTCGAACGATTTCTGCCCGAAGAGGGTGATTACAACCACAAGCGAGCTGACGCCCAACGCCGGTTGAAAGTAAACCAGCAAAGCATTTCTGAATCGCTGGGAGACATCGATGATCTAGCGACACAGGTCGATCGCCTCCCCAACCTGGAAGAACAGTTGCGCGGGTTCGACGATCTGGGCGTAAAGGAAAAGTTGGCCAAGACCTCTTTGCTTGTCCGCGAGCGTGAGATAGCCAGGAGCTCCAAAGAAGCGATAAGCAACGTCGAAACCGCAGTACCGACTTTCGGCGAGCACTTTTCAGACCTCTCATTCATCAGTGACGAAGCGCTTGAGGGCGTTCCCGACATCGATGCTCTTGTCGCCATGCGGGGTACGTTGGAAAAACTCACAGCGGACTGTGCCGTCCATCTCCAGGCGATGCAGACACTCGTGGACGCGGCAGTGCAGACGTTCAATGTCCAGCATGACGCCTGGGAGCAACAGGTCAAACAGCACGACGCGGAGCTTGAGAAAGAGCTTCGCGCCCTCCCCGACGCTGCCGGAAAAACAGGCCAGGCGATCGGTGCTGCGTATCAGCGAGTTCAGGAAGAGATTGAGCGTATCAAGCCACTGAATACCAAGCTTCCTACCCACCAAGCGCAACTTGAGGAGCTAGAACAGGAGCGCCGAAACGTCTTAGCTGAGCTATCGGATCTGCGGGCCGAGCGTATTGGCGCACTGATTAAAGCTGCGAAAAAAATGAGCAAGCGGCTCCAAGGCAAGCTCAAGATTGAGATCATTCCGGATGCGGACAGATCCCCTATCGTCCAATTCCTCCTAGCGTGCAAGCTTGACAACATCGGCGAAAAGCGCCTGGGCTGGATTGGCTCCGCTGAATCAATCACACCCATGGCTTTGGTCAAATCCATAAGACAAGGCTCTGCCGTTATTCACCTCGACTGGGCCACACCCCAAATGGTCGCCGATGCGCTTTCCAAACTGCAGCCCTCTCAAATCATGGAGCTTGAGGCACTGGAGCTGGCACACAGAGTCGACATTTCTTTGAACGTCGCTCATGGTGATGCCGAGCCGGTTTTCAGACCGTTGAGCAAGCTCTCAACGGGCCAGCAATGCACTGCGATCCTTCACATGCTGCTGCTCGACAACCCCGACCCACTTCTTATGGATCAACCTGAAGACAACCTGGATAACGCGTTCATTGCTGAAAGGATCGTGGCCGAACTGAGGGATGCGAAGACCTCTAGGCAGTTCTTATTCGCCACCCATAACGCAAACATCCCGGTTTTCGGTGACGCCGAATGGATTGGGGTCTTCACTGCAGAGGATAAGCGCGGATCGCTAACCTTGGAGGCGCAAGGATCGATTGATGTGCCAGCGATCCGAGACCAGGTGGCGAAGATCTTGGAAGGTGGCCGGGCCGCCTTCATTCAGCGCAAAGAAAAATACGAGTTCTAGGTAAGGTATAGAAACTAGGAGAATCTGTACGTCGGAGCTTGCCAGTGAATACGCCGACGAGGATGTCGTGAAGGATCTGATTGGGCATCGATTGGTTGACCACAGACCTTGATAAGGCTTAATGAAGGTTTTCTTGGCTCTGTCGGCAGGCCAATTCCTGCGGACACACTGAGGCCACTCATTGTTAGGCTTTTTTCGTTTTTTTGGTGCTGCCTGTGGAGCGGATAGCGTGGCTACCCTCGCGGGCATCGCACGATGTCCGTTTTCGGCGCTATGCGCAGCAAAAGGCTGGTGACCACTGAGCATCCCGAATATGCTCAGCAGCAGATGACCTCCACCTAACGAAGCTCAAGGTTAATAGAATGCTGCTCACGGAAGACGCGCTTGAATTTGCCCGCCGGCACATCGGGGCATACTACGATACCGACTTCTTCCCTAAGCCATTTGAATTTCTTGCAGTTTGGCATTGTTGGGACGAGATCAAAGCTTACCTGCTGGCAACGCCACTCAAAGACGTTCTGAGCAGCCAGCCGCGCGTACTGCCCTGGCACAAAGCACGAGGCGGATGTCGGGTTGTGCATCAGCTCGAACCACTCGATGCGCTGATCTATACCGGACTCGTCTACCTGGTGGCCGAGAAGGTCGAGCAGGCGCGTATGGGGCCAGAAGTGTCCTGTGCCTACCGGATCGAGGTCAGTCACAACAGTTTCTTCTCTCGAGGATCAGGCTTTGACACGTATCGCGAAAACTGTGAGCGGCTGGCAAGCCAACACAGCTACGTGCTGTCCACAGACATCAGCGATTTCTACAATCAGATTTACCTGCACCGCATCCGTAATGGGCTGGAGGAAATCGGCACCGGCGCCGCCCTCGCCAAGGAAATCGAATCGTTCCTGATGCGGCTAAATATCAAGTCATCCCAAGGTTTGCCTGTGGGCCCTGCGGCCTCAATCATCCTAGCGGAAGCAGCGCTGATAGACGTCGATCAGTTCATCGCACAAAGGGGACTAGAGCATGTTCGTTACGTGGATGATTACCGAATCTTCAGCGACGACGAAGCAGACCTGAAGACCATCCTGGAAGACCTGGTGGTGTACCTGCACCAACAGCACCGGCTTGGTTTGGTCTCAGAGAAAACCAAGATTCAGGACTCAGCAACCTTCCTCCATGTGGAATTGCAGAACGCCTACCAACTGGAGAAACTTGATCTGATGCGCAGCATCGAGGCCGGCAATCAGTATGGAGAGTATCAGGAGGTAGAGGAAGAACACGAAGACGATGACGACGACAGCGATGATAGCGATGACACCAGCCTTGGGGAGCGCCTCTCTGAAGCCCTGACGCGCGCAAAAGATTCAGGCGTGATCGACCTCGGTGTGATGCGAGCCATCATCAGACGGGCGAAGAATGCCCAAGACTATACGATCGCTCCCGTGCTCTCTGAAGACCTCGAGTTCTACCTTCCGGTGATCAATGACGTAGCACTCTATTTTGATTCCCTGCCCTCGATGGATCACCTGGTGTTGGCGCCCGCTCTATCCCACGCATGCGTTCAGGGTCATCTTGAAAGCCAAAGCGCAAGGGTTTGGATCGGCTGGTACCTTGCCCGGCATGTTCCTGCACATACCCCAGCGTTGAAGCAGTACGTCCAGCGGTGCGGTATCGCCATCACTACTGCGGCTGAGCTCTCCAGAGGAAATCGTGCGTGGTCGAAGGAAGCAAAGCAGAGGGTATCCGGTACCGCTTCCTGGGATCGAAGAGCCTTCATCTTGGCGCTCAGCGGACTGTCTGAAGATGAACGAAAAGTGAGTCTGCAACTGCTGAAGAACAGTGTGTCTTTGACCAAGCTGGATAGCTGGGTCTGCAAATGGGTGCAAGATGGCGCTCCGGGCTTCTGAGATCCAGCAATCGCCTCGGCCTTGATGGGGTGATCAGCCCGACATCACCAAAATCTCAAGCCAAGGGACGGTTGATGGCAAGCGAGTCAGCTTGCCATCAACCACGTCCCAGTTCAGATCGCCAGGCCGTTAGGTTTCGGTTTGCACCGTTCCCTCACCTGGCTCTAACGTTCTTGGCTTACCCGGTTGAAACAGGTAACGCCCGTTAGCCAACAACACCTTACCCACGAAATGCGGGATCGCTAAACTCTGCAAATCGAGCTCGGGGACATCACCCTCCATCCGGTACTGCACCAGGTCGTTGTTGTAGAAATGCAGGGTTTTGGCGAAGGCCAGCGCCATTGATTCAGGTTTGGTAGAACTTGGATTTGCGTACAACAGTGAAAATGACTCACCGAACCACCAATGAGAGGTCAGTTTGTCCTTTTTATCCACTGCCTTATGACGGTGGTAAAGGTTGGTCAGGACGACCATGTCGACATTGGAGTACTCATCAGCTGGTGCATAGGATTGATCTGTAAACAGCCCCTGAGCGCCGGTGAGGTACCCCTCCCACTGCATGATATCGACCGGATCATCACAGCCAACGACTAACACGTTGTACTCACTCTCACGTGACGCATCCGGGAACTTGCCATGAGCGTCCATCAGATAGGCTTTTAGCTTGTTGTCCATGTGTAGGCCCTTTAGGAGCTGATTACCACCGCTCGCAAATACTTCCTGCAGCATGGCGGCCGTGTCGCCATAGTCGTCCATCCGCCCCACGGCCCTCATGATGAAAGCACCGCTCTCATCAATCTGTTGCTTCATGGTGTAGTCAGCGCACTTCACCTCAACGTTAAATTTGTATCCTTCACTCGTGAAGGAGCAATCCACGTCCCGCGGCGGCATCACCTTGTCTTCGTACACAAATCCCTCTGGGAAAAAGCGCGCGTAGTGGGTGCATACCGTGAGCTCAACTGCCGCCTGCAGGTACTGCTTTTCGCTAGGCTCAGGGTCTTCAAGCCGGAGCTTTTTTTGCACCAGGGCTTCAAAATCTGACTTGGTAAGAAATGGCCCGATGCACTCCAAGGCTTCCACCACGCCTTGACGATATTCGTTCGCCGGAATGTAGGGATTGCAGACCGTCACCGATAGAGGCTTTTTTTGCATGAGTCGTGTTTCCTGAAAATGTGTGGTTCGTGATGCCCAGACGGCCAAGGCTAAATAATAAGCACGACTCATCTACGACCTTATTCAAGCGGCAGGCGAAAAACCAATAATGAGGCGCCGAACTATACTAGAACACCACGAATACCTATTCACACGAAATTTTTCAGGTATATAATCTCGATCACCGAAACCTGAGTACGAGTAAATGACCCCAAACCCGGATTCTATCGCCGCTTTGCTAATCGCCAACGTTCCGCGCGACCTTGTGATGGGTGTCGAAGACGCCTTCGCCGCCGGTGCGCTACAAGCCTTTGGGTTGACGAAGGAGGTCAGTAAAAAGCAGCGGAAAACTGCGCTGGGGTACATGCGGCACATCCAGATGAACGAGCGCTTCAGTGATTTGCTGGAAGCATCCAACGCTGAGCTGATTTCTTCCCAGGGCAACCGCGTGATCGTGGGCGTGGCAGGGATGTTCAAATTTGCACGCTTGAACATGAGTACGACGAACTGGAATAGCCCCACTCGTAGCACTACCCGACGTGAGCTGGCTGAAGCAAATGAAGCCATGAGCCAACTGGTGCAACCGTCTCTTTTTGGGTCACAGGATGTGACCTCGGGGGCGTTTTTCTTCGTCGCACGCTTCAGTGGTTCACTGCATCAACATCCCGAGAAGCCACTGCAGGTTTACATCGCAGTACCTAATCCGAAAATGGACGGGTGGCTGTTTCGGGAACCTTTGAGCCAGTTCCTGGATCGCTATGATGCGGCTCCGAAACAGGCCGACAACGCAACAGTAAAACTCAAAGCGGGCTTCATCGAGCTCGGAGGACAGGAAGAAACATGAGCCGGGGCATTACAGATTTCCAGCCAGGTCGATTGATTCAAGCATTGGCTGCCCGCGCGCTTTCGCAAGTACAGCTCGCTGCCATGGTCGGTGTATCACCGGCCACGATCAGCAAGTGGAAGTCTGGGCAGCAGGCGCCTGAAGCGGAGGCGCTAGACAGCCTCTCCAAGGTCATCAATGTTAGCCCTGAATGGTTTACCCGCCCTCTTCCTAAGAAGGGGTCGTTGCCTCTTTTTCGAAGCAATGCGTCTGCACACGTCTCCGCGAGGGCGATGCTGGAAGCCCGGCTAGAATGGACGCAGGACATTGTCTTGGCTATGAACGAATTCGTGGACTTTCCGGACGTAAATCTTCCGGTCAGGTCGTTCACCGATCCTCAGCAAATCGCCAATTCCGACATCGAGGAAGCTGCCAGTGAATGCAGAGACCTCTGGAGTCTTGGCCGTCGTGCAATTCCTGATTTGGCAATGGCTGTGGAGGGTGCCGGCGTTATCGTAGTACGGGAGGAAACGGGTATCGCGCCGATCGAAGGCCTTTCTGCATGGAGCTACGAACTTCAACGGCCACTGATACTTCTGTCAGCCGACAAAGGTAATGGCTTTCGCAGTCGATTTGACCTGGCGCACGAGCTCGGCCACCTCATCCTTCACAAAGGCATAGAACGTTCAACCGATCCCGAGCGCTACAAGTTGATGGAGTCACAGGCTCACCGGTTCGCCGGCGCTTTCCTACTGCCCGCAGAAACGTTTGCAGCCGATGTGAGGACTCCGGTCACACTTGATAGCTTACTGTTGCTCAAGCAGCGCTGGGGCGTCTCCGTTGCGGCAATGATCATGCGCCTCGAAGCACTCAAGATCATAGATGCTGACGCAAAGCTTGTTTTGTTCAAGCGCCGCTCTGCCAGATGGGGAGCTAAATCCGAACCAGGTGATGATGCACGCGCTCCTGAACAACCTCGGCTACTCAAGCGCACCATTGAGTTGTTGTCGTCTACTGGGGTTATGCCGATCGAGTCGGTAGCGGGCTATATCGGTTTGGCTGCAAACGATGTCGAAAAGCTTGCGGGCTTGCCGGAACGCTACCTCTCAGGGAAGGCCTCCGTTTTCCATCTGGCGAAGCTGAAGTCCATGGTCAGCAGCGATCCGTCCATCAAGTCCGATGATAGTGGCGTAGTGCTCCCGTTCAATCGGAGCAAATGATCCTCGTCCGCCGATTTGCGGACGTTAGGTGATCACACTCGGCAACGAAACGGAATGCTAAGTCACTGCGTGTCTGCCTCCTTCCCTGATGCTCCCTGGGCACAGCAACCCGATTTGCTGTGACCCGAAGTTAAGCCCTAGGGCGCTCGTAGCCGATGTTGCTAGCGCCTAGGAGTGCCTGCAAAAATTCTACTTCATCGGGATCGCACTTCATCAATCGCTCGTCGAAAACGACCTGTTGCTTCTCCCCCGCCTCAGTGACTGTCCTTTGAATGGTCATTCCCATCCAAAGGAATGCGAGATTCTTATCCCGTGTGAGCAACGCAGAACGGTATTCAGAGTGCTGTGATTGAAATTGTCGTAGCAAGAACAGCAGAAAAAGATCCCACATCGCATTGTAAGCCTGCGCCGCACCGTATACCGCCGCCGGCTTCAGGACATTCTTCGCGGGGTTGAATTGCTGCGAAGCCGTCAGCGCACTCAGCGTAATCGCGACACAGATATGCTGGGGCGAAATCCCCGTATCCTTTGCAGCTTGAATTATCCGAGCCCATGCAGCACGGCGCTTCGCTTTGCCTGTTGTCGCCATCAACGACGGCCCAACCCTCTGAAGAAAATCCATACCTTGGTTGAAGTAGGCGTGGTAGCTTCCAAGAGTGGCCTGAGTCTGCTCTCGGTCATACAAAGACTTGGGCCAGACCCTGATGTGGGGGAGCGCATGAGCGAGGTCGGCCAAGGCGATTCGAAGCTGATCCAATACGACATCGACGTCTGGTAAGTTCTGCACGTTGCCTTCAAGCGCGTAGGGCAACGGATTCAGGGTACTACCGCATGCCTTTTGCTCCAGCATGTTGAGAAAGTCCCGTTCTGCCGTACCACCTGATTTCAGCTTCCCTCCCACAAAGCGCGCTTTGATCTCGGCGACAATGTTCCTATCCACGAAAATATTGGTGCCCCCTAGACAGTAAATCAGAGGCAGCCATCCGCCATCCACGAGGCAGATGCTTTCATTACGGATCGCCGGATCAAGCTGCAAAGTTCTACTGATTCTGCTGCCGATAGCCGGCGAATCAGGCTTTGAAGTATTGCTCCCCTCTTCAACGCGGCCGGTTATCTCCACAGCCAACGGCTGACCCTTCTGGTATTTGAACCAGTCGTCCAACGTGAGGGGCTTAGCGGTAACCTCCCCAAGGATCACCCCATCAGCATCAGGCGGTAAAACTTCATTGTGGGATAAGAGCATCACTGACACGGGCGAACCTGTTTGCTGCAATTCGGAGCCTCCTAGGCTGAGGATGATCGGTAAAACGGGAATGAGCCAGTTCAGCCGTCCTGCCGGAACGACATAATGCCCCAGATGCCTGTCAGTCTGTCGTTGCATAACCGTTTGATCAACGCAAAGTGATCTCCCCTTGGAGTGGAGGGGTCGAGCACAGGGAGGCTTTCGCGCCTCCTAATGGCACTGTAGAATCAGTCACGAAGGGGTGGGTTTTTCCTCTCGTGCGAACGAGGGCGGTTCTGATAATTAACAGCTTAGGCTGTTGGGTTTCGACCCACTGATCCCTACGGGATGTTCAACGGTACTCAAATCCCCCCACCCCTTCACCCTTTTCTATGGAGAGATGTGCGTGAATAAGGACAGCGTCTGGTTCACTTACAAGGCACGCATTCAGGCTCATAAGCGTCTGGAGTGGCTGGACTTTCACTCGCAACTCTTGCTGGTATGGTACGCGATCCTCAGCACAGCGCTGGGTGTGCTGACGATCAGACACAGCACGATCCTTGGCCCAGACACAGATGTCATGGCGACGATCCTTTCGGTCGCTCTGCTCGGCATTTCGCTTGCGGTTGCGAACCGCGACTTTCGTGGCCGAGCAATGCTAATGCGCTCCAACTATCTGGAGCTACAGAAGCTTCATCGGGGATTGCCTGATGGCTCACCGACCACCACATCCCCTGCGCCAACACCGGCACAGGTCACCAGATATGACGAACTGTTGGCTGAATCCGAAAATCATCGGGAAATCGATGATCGGATCGCACGCGTTTTTGCCAGCGGCCTCACCACTCGAATGCCCACAGGCTTTGAATACTTTTCAGCCGTATTTTGGCTGACGATGCGATTACTGATTACAGCGTCGCTCTATGCACTCCCGGTACTGGTAGGCCTCTACTCTTTCTGGAACAAGCCATGAGCGCGGCGAAAAGCTTTAAAAAGGTATTTACCCGAAAGCGTCTCCAGGAAATCTACACCGATAAAATCAAAAACTCCGGGGCCATCGGCCTCGACCGGATGCGTCCGGCTAACCTCGATAAGCAGTTAAGCGCGGAGCTTGATCACATCATTGAGAAGGTTCACAAGGGTGAATATCGCTTCACTGCCTACAAGGAAAAACTGATTCTCAAGGGGGCCTCGTCGCCGCCTCGGCAGATATCCATTCCAACCGCCAGAGACAGAATCGTCCTACGTGCTTTGTGCAATTGCCTATCTGACGTTTTCCCCATGGCAAAACTCACCCTCCCCCAGACCGTCATCGATTCCCTGAAAACTGCGCTCAATTCCGGCGTGTATGCCGAATACGCCAAAATTGATCTTAAAAGCTTCTACCCATCCATTCCTCACGAATTGGTCGCCGCCGCCACGCGAAAAAAAATCCAGAAACCCGAGTTCAGGCAGCTGATTACCGATGCGCTCACAACGCCCACGGTGCCTGAATCCAGGGGAAGCAAAGGAGCCGACCGTCCTACAGTCGGCGTTCCGCAAGGCCTCGCAATTTCTAATGTGCTCGCGGAGATTGCGCTCCAGGGCATTGATACCCTTTTCGAGTCTCGGACGGGGATTTGGTACAAGCGTTACGTTGACGACATTCTGATCTTGGGGCCGGCGGGCGTGGCGTGCTCTACGGCTAATGAGCTCATCGCGGAATTGAAGGCCTTGAAGCTCAACCCGCATGACTTCGAACCGGGATCGAAGTCCAAAGTGGAGAGCTTAACCGACCCCTTCAGTTTTCTGGGGTACCAGATCGAGGGCCGCCATGTGCTCATTCGGCACGAGAGCATTCTTAGATTCGAGTCATCGATCGCCAAAATCTTCACGGCATACCGGCACAAACTCGCGACAGCCCGACGTCCCGCTGATAAAGAGCGTGCCCTGGCCTACTGTCAGTGGAAGCTAAACCTGAGGATTACTGGCTGTATATTCAAAGGCAAGCGCCTCGGCTGGGCTGCCTACTTCTGCCAGATCACCACGACTTCCCAGCTGCGTGCCATCAATCACACAGTCAGGAAGCTCACAGACCGCTTTTGCCCAAGCGGTGAGATCAATCCGAAGTCTCTGATCAAGACCTTCTACGAGCTGCAGAGGGGCATGAAAGCCAATAACGGATACATACCGAACCTCGATGCTCTCACGATCAGCCAGAAGCGTGAGAAACTTGCCATGTGGCTCGGCGATGATGCGCTTAGGCTGAGTGACGCAGAGGTGGAGCGCCGATTTGAAATCAAAGCCAGCAAGGCTGTTCGGGAGCTTGAAGAGGATATCGCTCAAACCTCCTGACCACACATGCAATTAACCTCATCTGGCCTGGCTTCCTGCATCAGAAAACAAGATTCTAGCCGGGCCTCGTTGGCCCGAAGGAGCGAAGTCAGATCACCTGCGCACCGATCACGCGACCTTTATCGCTCCGCATTGGATTTCTTCACGCGCCATTCGCAAATCCTGGGCGTCTTGGTTGAGCCGGTGAAGCACGCCCTTCAGAACGTAGCTGTGTGGACGTGTCGATGTACCTTCAGATCAAAGTTAGAGCAGCCATGCCATGAGCATTCAAGCAAAGCTTCTTCACCTTCAATACATCCAAAATCTGCTAGCCCCATACCGCTACCTCTATTGCGTAGACCTCGAGGCAACCTGTGATGAGGTCGGTGATTTGGAATCATCAAGGCCGCTTGCAGTCGTTCCAGCTCAAATGGAAACAATCGAAATTGGCTTGGTGGTGATGGATCTGGAAACGCTTGAGATCGTCGATGAGTTCCAGCGTTTCGTTCGACCGCAGATCAATCCTATCCTCACCAACTTCTGCAAAAAACTCACATCCATACAACAAGCGGACGTGGATAGTGCACGAACCTATGTGGAGGTCGGCCAGGAGCTAGGAGCGTTTATTGCGCGATATCCAAACGCTGCTTGGGCATCGTGGGGTGACTATGATGCAAGGCAGCTCGAACGCGATGCTGGGTTTGCTGCGTGCCCTTCTCTGCTCGCCGGCCTGCAGCACTTCAACGTGAGGAAATGGCATAAAGGCCTATACGACAATCAACCGAAAGGTCTTCAGCAAACGGTAGAGGCCATGGGCCTACTTTGGCAGGGTACATATCACCGAGGAATCGACGATGCCAAGAACGTTGCATCTATCATCAAGGAGATGCTCGGCTGATTATGTGAGCCGGGCCCATTGGCCCGAAGGAGCGATCTCTCCATTCACTGCACACCACCGCTTAGCCGGGCAAGCGATGACTCGAGCGTAGAATGATTTGAACACAACCTCTCCTCTCACCGCCCTCGAGGTCTGCTAGGTACTGACGGATGTCGCGCTCGGCAAACGCATCATGACGCGAAGCTCCACGCAGTCCTGGAGCGAGATTTATCGCGGCCTCATGACCGTGGAGATAGATGGCTGGCAGCTCACACTCTTCAATGACTGTGACACCCTGGACTACTGCGAGTACTGCAGGTCGCCTGATGGCCGAGTCGGGACGCTTGAGCTCTGGCAGCACGACGGAGCTGATCCTGTCGAGCTATTGAGCTCTTGGGAGCGAGAACAGCTTGAGCGATTGCTCGCTGGGCTCTGAACATGCATGCAAAACGGCAGGTGAATGTTTGGCCACTTCAGTCATCTCGAAATCTGCATCCACCACTGGAGCTATGAGATCATTT
>Ga0247819_10001018_pt1 | contig 15563 bp, 11 predicted proteins | sample 13C_Xylose_Day6_FD_193428 | JGI IMG/M metagenome (GOLD analysis project Ga0247819, IMG submission 193428) | Soil microbial communities from agricultural site in Penn Yan, New York, United States - 13C_Xylose_Day6 | ecosystem: Environmental > Terrestrial > Soil > Agricultural land | place: USA...
GCATTGAATGCAGTCGATGGTGTGGGCAAGGTCTTGAAGCTGCATGGGTTGCTGGCCTTTTTTGGGACTGCGCATGGATCTCCTTTGGGCTTGCACCGCGGCATGGGCGCCTTGAATGCCGCGGTGGCCGGTTGGCTGTTGCTACGGTGGCGCGTTGTTGTGACGTGGCTGTGACGGGGTGGGATGCATGGGCGTTCGCAGTGCAGCAAAAACAAAGCCCGCGCGGCGTGGGCCGGGCAGGCTGGTGGGCAGGGAGACCATGGGTGATCAAACAGTCAGGTGCATCTGCGGTCGTGCTCCTGTGGTGCACACCGGTGGCTCCCAGAACGGGAAAAGCCCGCCATGGCGGGCTGTGTGCGGGCTGTGCGTACCGGTGGCCGGCCTGGCCGATGTGCGACCTACTCCTCCGTGGGGGCTAGTCGGATTTCGGTGTCTGTTGGGATTGGCCACCTTTTGTCAGCATGGGAATCACGCTCAGGATGAGGAGCGCAAAGATGGTGCTGATGACGGCTGTGGCTTCTTCACCCAGTCCTGCGCACACGCCGATGGCGGCGGTAAGCCATAGGCCGGCTGCAGTCGTCAGGCCCTTGACATGGGGCGCCGAATGCTCGCCATCAGATTTCAGGATCGCTCCGGCACCGAGGAAACCGACGCCGGTGATGACCCCTTGCACCACGCGTGCAGCATTCGCTGTATCCACCCCAGACTGCAGTGACACCAGCACCACCAAGGACGATCCCATTGCCACCAGCATGTGGGTGCGCAATCCAGCCGCTTTTCCGTTGGCCTCGCGTTGCCAGCCAAGGAGCCCCCCCAGGACGGCGGCTAAAAACAGGCGCACCACGATTCTTGTCGCTTGGGCAGCGTCTGGGACATCCGAAAACTCACTGGCAATGGTGGTCGAGATGGTGTGGAGTGTGTCATTCATCAAATGGATCCTTTGATCGGCGCACACCCGGCCTGGAAGCAGGGTGCAGGCAAGCATGCCAAACCATTTTGGTCGCGCTGTAGACAGGGAGAAGTAGGCAGAGGGCGCCAAAAAGCAAAAAGCCCGCGCGGTGTGGTCCGGACGGGTTGGTGGGGAGATGTACACGCAGATCTGGCGCCGCAGCGAGCAACCGCGCCGTGCCACGCAATTGCTCGTCGCGGCGACTGCATTTTTCGTGCTGGCCGACGTGCCTGTTACATTCTTGGCATGAGCAGAAAATCCATTGCCAGGCCCCCCAAGAGGGCCACGGGGCTGACTGGTTATCTTGCAGGCAACTACCCGCTGCGCACCGTGTTCTGGGGTTTTGGCCTGGTCGGTGGTGCCGCGTGCATGCTGGCCATGTATGCGTTGGCTACTACCCTGCCATTCATGAAAGCGACGGCCTGGCAGTTTGGCTTGCTGTATCTCTGCGGGTGGTGGCGTGCCACATGGCAGTCTGCGGGCCGGTATGGCGGAGCACCAGTCTGGCAAAGCGGGGCCCGGGCGGCCGTGGTCGCCACTGCCGTGCTGGCGGCTGGCGTGGTTCTGTACAGCGGCCTGACCCGTCCGGCCGTCATCGCCTGACGGCTGGAAGACGGTTGTGGGCGTTCCGCAGAACAAGCAGGAGCTGTTGGAGGCGATCCGGACCACGCATGAAAAGCTGTGGGAGGATCTGTGCACCATCCCCGATGCGCGCGCCCATGAAGCGACCATGGAAGGCCATGCCCAAGGCTCGTGGATGAGTCCGGCGGATCTGGTGGCCTACCTGGTCGGCTGGAGCCTGCTGGTGCTCAAGTGGTGTGACCGCAAGGCCCAAGGGGAGCCTGTCGATTTTCCGGAGACGGGCTACCAGTGGAACGAGCTGGGGCTGCTGGCGCAGAAGTTCTACGCCGACCATGCGCACCAAGACTACCGCGCACTGCTGCAGCAGTTGGCCCAGGTGCACGCGCGCATCGTGGCGCTGGTGGAAGCCTGCAGCGATGCACAGCTGTACGGCGCGCCCTGGTATGGCAAATACACACTGGGGCGCATGATCCAGTTCAACACATCATCCCCCAACGCCAATGCGCGGGTCCGCATCCGCAAGTGGAAGAAGCTGCACCAGCTGGCCTGAGGGTGTTCGCTGGCCCGCGCCAGATCGCGCCATCTTGTACAGCCCGCAGGCATTCGACGGGGAATGTTGGCTTGCAGCTTTTGCTGCGCCCCCTGGCAGGGCGCTGGCTCAGCAGCATGCTTCACGGTGCGAGTCGGTGTGCGGTGGTGCGGAGGCAGTCTCTTTCTGCAGCCGGTGGATGCCGGTGGCCACAATCGGCTCCAGTGCCGCCAGCAGCTCCCGGTGTGCAGGGGTCAAAGGCTGGGTGCTGGCCATTTCGATGACGGCAACCACCTGGCCGGCATGCCGTATCGGCACCAGCAGAAGAGACGCTGGTGTGCAGTGGCCAAGGCCGGAGCGGATGCGCAGGTACTGCGGACCCGGGGCCTCCACCAGCACGGGTTCGGCGGTGCTGGCGCAGCGGGCCATCAGCCCGGTGGTCATCGGAAAATCGGCCAGCGCCTGGGAGGGCGTGGCGGCCGTGCCGGCATAGTGCGCCAGGGCCTGCAGGCGCTGATCGCTTCCATCCACCACGGCAATCAGGCTCTGGCCCAGCGGCAGATGGCGTGCCAGTTCCCTGAGGGTGACCTGGCCGAAGGCTTCCAGCGAATCCACCAGTTGCAGTCCCCGCAGCAGATCGGAAACTGCCTGGCCGCGCGCGGCTTCGTCGTGCATCTGCTGCTGGCTCTCGCGCAGCGCCTGTACGGTCAGGCGGTGGCGGGCCACCTCGCGGTGAAGCCGTCGGGCCCAGAAGGCCATGGCCAGCAGCAGCCCCGCCAGTGCCGAACCTGCAGGAATCCCCCAGGTCACGAGCAGATCGCGCCACTGGTGGTCGGTGTCGAAGGAGGCTGAGTACATCTGGTACTCCATCAGCGACACACCGTACTTGTTGCGCCAGGAGATATCCAGGCCCGACCCGACGCGGCGGCTCTGGCTGAAGAAGGCGCTCAGTGTCTGCTCCAGATCCGGGGTATTCGGGGAAATGCCCCAGCCAACCTGTGTGAGTTCCCCCACCGGAAACAGCAGATCGAGGTTGTCCAGATCGTCACGGACCCATTTGAAGGCCGACTCGGCGGCGATCACGGTGAAGTCGGCACGGCGCTGTGCCACCGCCTGCATGGCCTGTGCGGTCGGTAGGGGGTGGATGGTGATGGGCGTATTTTTGTTGGTGGCGTTGTAGCTGCGCAGCCATCCCTCATACGCCGTGCCGGCCTGCACGGCCGCTGTGCGCCCGGCAAGGTCGTCCGGGCTGCGCAGGATGGTGCGCGCGTCTGGCCGCGCCACCACCACGTTGCGGGTCGAGAAATACGGCACCAGCACCATCTTCTGTTCGCGCCACGGGGTGATGTGCAGATCGTTGGGGTACAGGTCGCAGCGGCCCGAGGCCAGCGGCGCGGCTTCGTAACGCGCATCGCGCTGGACCACGCCTTGGGCGTTGACGAACTGCGCATCCCAGGAGGGCAGGTTTTCCACCCTGGCGGGCACCCCCAGGTAGCGGGCAAATTCCTGGGCGTTGGTGCGGTAGAAGTCCGCGCTGGATCCGGCCACGCACACGCGCAGCTCCCCCGTGTTGCGAATCTCTGCCAGCGTCCGGCCATGGGCGGACCCCGCTCCCGCCAGGGCCGCAGCGGCCATCACGGGCAGAAGAGTGCGTAGGAGCGTGTGCATGGTGTGCGCCTACAAGGTTTGGGCCTGGGCCTGGTCCAGGGCTGCCAGGGCCGCCGTGAAGTCGATCCGGTCGATCGCGCGCGCCACCGGGGTCAGTTGCGCCGCCAGCGGATCGGCTTCCGCGGCCAGGCGCTGCGTCAGCGCCTGCAGCAGGTCGACGGCTTCGGCATCGCTGTCCTGCAGAAGTTGACGCAAGCCCTGCAGCATCGTCGCCGTGGCGGCGGAGCGTGTATGCGGGGGCTGCACGGCGGACACCGTTGCCTGTGCAATACCCTGCGGGCGTGGCAACTGCTCCAGGGCCGCAATCAGGGGCTGCAGCAGCGCCTCCACCTGGCCCAGCAGAGGCAGCACACCGGTCCTGGAAGGAGTGGTCTGGCATGCCGCTTCTAGCCCCGCAGCCGCAGTGGCCAGGGCCTGGGCGCCAATGGTTCCAGACGCCCCTTTGAGCGTATGGGCCAGGCGCGTCGCCAGCGGGGCATCGCCTGCCTGCACGGCTGCCGTGAAGGCGGCCGCAAAACCTGCCTGCTCATGGGCGTAGAGGCCCAGCAGGCGGCGGTAGAGGCGGGCGTCCTGCTGCACGATGTGCAGACCTGCTGCCAGATCCACCCCGGGAAGTTTGGGCAGCTCCGACAGTTCCGAGCGTTTCGGCACAGCCGGCAATGACGGCGCTCCAGCCAGGGGCGGAGGGGGCGCCCCGCCTGGGGTCCCCGGTGGCGGGCCTGCACCAGCCTCCGGGCCGGTAAGCGGGCGGCCGATCCAGCGGGCCAGGCAGGCAAACATCTCGCCCACCCGCAGGGGCTTGGGGATGTGGTCCACCATGCCGGCCTCGATCACCTTTTCCCGGTCCCCCGCCATGGCGTTGGCCGTCATGGCAATGATGGGCAGGGCATCCAACCGTGGCTGGGCGCGGATCTTCTGTGTGGCGACAAAGCCGTCCATCACGGGCATCTGGCAGTCCATCAGCACCGCATCGAAGCGTGGATCCTGTGCCAGGCAGTCCAAGGCCTCCTGGCCATTGCAGGCCACCACCACGTCGATGCCTGCATTGCGCAGCAGCTCCTGCGCTAGTTCCTGGTTCAGCTCGTTGTCCTCCACCAGCAGCACCCGTGTCCCTTGCAACTGCTGCAAATGCTCTTTCTGCCCCTGTTCCCTGGTTGCGGCACGGGACTGCACCAGCTGGCCCTTGCCCAGCGCCTCTCCCACGGCTTCCAGCAGGGTGGATGGTGTGACGGGCTTGGTGAGCACAGCATTGACATGTGCTCCCCGGGTCTGCAGGGCCGTCATGGCCTCTTCACGCCCGAAGGCCGTGACCATGATGACGGCCGGTGCGTCCCCTCCGTGGGAGGACTGCATCCGCGCCACGGCTTCGGCGCCGTCCATCCGGGGCATGCGCCAATCCATCAGCACCAGGTCGTAGGCAAGCTGCCGCTCGTTGGCCTGCCGGACCAGGGACAGGCATTCATCGCCGTCCCGGGCCACATCCACCTCCAGGCCGAAGTTCCGGGCCATGGTCGAGAGGATCTCGCGCGCGGCAGCGTTGTCGTCCACCACGAGGATGCGCAGTCCCAGCAGCTCCTGCGAGTCGAACATTCGCTGGGGTGTGGGGTCGGGCTGCAGGCCGAAACGGGCGTGGAAGTGGAAGGTGGAGCCATGCCCCAGCGCACTCTCCACCCAGATGCGGCCCTGCATGAGCTCCACCAGGGTGCGCGAGATCGCCAGCCCCAGACCGGTCCCGCCATAGCGGCGGGTGGTGGAGCTGTCGGCCTGGCTGAAGGACTGGAACAGCCGTGTGCACTGCTCTTGCGTCATGCCGATGCCCGAGTCCTGCACCCAGAAGTGCAGCTCCACTTCGTCGGGCGTCTGGGCCACCATTTCCGTTCCCAGGATGACTTCGCCGCGCTCAGAAAATTTGACCGCATTGCTGCACAGATTGACCAGCACCTGCCCCAGCCGCAGCGGGTCGCCCACCAGGGTGGCGGGCAAGCCGGACGCCGTATTGAACAGCAGCTCCAGACCCTGATCCTCGGCCTTGATGCCGATGAGGTCGGCCACATGGTCCAGCACGTCCGCCAGCTTGAAGTCGACCTTCTCCATGGACAGCTTGCCGGCCTCGATCTTGGAGAAATCCAGGATGTCGTTGATGATGCCCAGCAGGTTTTCCGCCGAGTGGTTGACCTTCTCGATGTAATTGCGCTGCTTGGCGTTCAGCGTGGTCTGCAAGGTCAGGTGCGACATGCCGATGATGGCATTCATGGGCGTGCGGATCTCATGGCTCATATTGGCCAGGAACTCGCTTTTGGCGCGGGTGGCTTCCTCGGCCAGTTCGCGGGCGCGGCGCACCTCGTCCTCGGCGCGGTGGCGCTGCGTCACATCGCGCACCGAGGCGCACACGCATTCGCCCCGGCCGCCCACATCGGGCAGGCGGGAGATCCCTAGCTCGATGGGGATTTCCGTCCCATCCTTGCGCAGGCCGTACACACGGATACCGTCAGCGCCCATCAGGTGGGAGCCGCCTTCCTGGGCAAAGCTATCCCGCTGTGCGGCATACCCATCCCGCGCATAGAAGGGGATCAGCGTTGCAATGGGCATGCCGATCAGCTCTTCCTCCCCATAACCGAACATCGTTCCCACCAGGGGGTTGGCCAAAGAGATGCAGCCTTCCGGATCCAGGACCAGCATGCCGTCGGGCGAGGATTCGATGATGCTGTGGTACCAGGTCTCGGTGGCCTTGATCGCGTCCTTCTGCCGTGCCAGCTCGTCGGCCTGCCGCTCCAGCGTCCGGGCCTGGGCCTGGGTTTCCTGCAGCAACTGGTGGGTGGCCAGATTGCGCTCCATGATCTCCAGATTGGCCGCAAGCGACGGCATCAGGGCATCCAGCAGCGCCTGGCGGCCGGGGGCGCTGGGCTCCAGGCTGGCGATCTCCAGAACGCCCAGCAGTTCATCCCCCCGCATGACGGGCAGCACGTTGATGGAGCGCGGCGCCGCCTCCCCCAGTGCAGAGCCCACGCGCACATAGTCTGCCGGGGGATTGGTCAGCACAATGGGGCTGCGCTCCACGGCGCATTGCCCCACCAGCCCTTGGCCCAGCGGAATGTACGGCTCCTGGGACTGGCCCGCGCACTGCGCAAAGCCCCCCAGCAGGCGCAACCGGCGCTGCGCCTTTTCGTGCAGATACAGCACCCCATGCCCTACGCCCAGCAAGGGCGCAGTCAAGGTGAAGAAGCGCTGCGCCAGTTCGGCAAAGGTGCGGGTGGCCTGCAGCTCCGCCGAAATCGAGGCGGTGTGCGCCTTCACCCACCGCTGTACTTCCAGCTCGCGCGCAAAACCCTGCAGCACTGTCACGGCGCGCGCCAGGGCGCCCACGTCGTTCTGGTAGGCGGTGTGGGGCACCTGCTGCTCCAGGTCGCCTGCGGCGATACGTTCCACGGCCGTGCGCAGCTCCGCCGCAGAAACGCGGATGGAGCGGACGATGAGCCAGGCCAGAAGCACGCTGGACAAGCCGCCCAGTGCCAGCAGCACCATGCCGCGCAGCCGGGTTTCATCGGCCAGCACCTGCACCGCCTTGAGGGTGGCGCGGGCACTCTGCTCCTTGGAGGTGGCAATGGCCTCCATGGCCTGGCCCACGGTGTCGCCCATCGTCCTGAATTCCCGGCTGGAAATGCGCAGCCGGGCCTCGTTCAGGCGGCCCTGGCGGGCCAGCTCCAGCATGTGCTCCAGGGCCAGGCGGTACGCGGCATAGTTCTGGTCGAATGCCGCCAGCCTGCGCCGGTTGTCCTCCTGGACGATGCGTTTGCGCAGCTCCGCCACTTCACGGCTGATGTCCGCATGCGCCTTGTCCAGCTGCCGCATGGCATTGGCATGGTCCGCTTCATCGTTGGTCAGCAGCGCATCGCGCAGGGAACGCTCCATGTCGGCATAGAAGAACTGCACGGCCCGCGCATCGGAGATGCCTTGCAGCTCGTTCTCGTACATGTCCTCGATCTGGTGGCTCACCTTTCCCACCGTGTACAGCCCGAGCATGCTGATCAGGGACGCCATCAGGAGCACCACCGCAAAAGCGGTGGCCAGCTTGGCCGTCAACGAAGAGCGGTGGTAGTGCTGAACCAGACCAGTCATGGAGTAAGCGCCTCTTCTCAAGAGCAGTGCAGGGGGCCGCTATCGGGGGGGCTGCCCGCAGGGGCCGGGCAAGGGGGCAATGATGGGGCAACGAGGTAAAGGCGCCCGCAGGCTAGGCAATGGAGCCGATGTCGCCTTTGGCAAGCTCCACGCTGCGTTGCTTTTCCAGCATGTCGGCATGGCTGTCGGCATAGGTTCGCGAAATCTCCTGAAACCGGTCCAGCACGCCCAGGAAGGCGTCGAACACATCCGGGTCGAAATGCGTGCCGCGCCCTTCGCGCATGATGTCCACCGCCTTTCCGTGCGGCATGCCTTCCTTGTACACACGGCGGCTGATCAGTGCGTCGTAGACGTCCGCCACCGCCATGATCCGGGCCGAGACGGGAATGGCATCGCCGACGAGGCCTTGCGGGTAGCCGCTGCCGTCCCACTTCTCGTGGTGGCCGTAGGCTATTTCCTTGGCGTATTTCAGGAAGTCCACCGCCATGCCCAGCTGGTCCTCGGCATGCTGTATCGAATCCCGGCCTAAGGTGGTGTGGGTCTTCATGACCTCGAACTCCTGCGGCTCGAAGCGGCCCGGCTTCAGCAGGATCCGGTCGGGAATGCCGATCTTGCCAATGTCATGCAAGGGCGCGGACTTGAACAGCATGTCGATCACATTGCCGTCCAGGTGCAGGCGGAAGCGCGGGTGGTCTTTCAGCGCCGTGGCCAGCACCTTCACATAGTGCTGGGTCCGGCGGATGTGGTTGCCGGTTTCATTGTCACGGGTTTCGGCCAGCGAGGCCATTGCCAGGATGGTGACATCCTGGATGGCTGCCAGCTCACGGGTGCGCCTGTGCACCTCGAAGTCGAGAAACTCGTTCTGGTTTCGCAGGATGTCCGCCCCGATCTTGGCCTGCAGCTGCGATGCCACGCGTGCCAGCAGAATGGGGGGATTGATGGGCTTGCTGATGAAGTCGGCCGCGCCCACCTCCAGCCCGGTGGTTTCATCGGCCGTGCCGGTCATGGCCGTCAGAAAGATGATGGGGATGTGCCGGGTTCTGGGCGACTCCTTGAGCCTGCGGCAGACCTCGTAGCCCGACATCCCGGACATCATCACGTCCAGCAGCACCAGGTCGGGAAGTGTGTCCTGGGCAATGATCTCCAGGGCCTTCTCGCCGGAGCTGGCAAGCTTCAACTGGTATTTGGCTTTGAGCAGGCCAGACAGAAGCCACAGGTTGTCCGGTGAATCGTCCACCGCCAGAATCTGCGGACGAAGCGGCTTCTCTGTGGTTCCTGCAAGCATAAGATCTCCCTGGTCACGGGTGTCGAGACTCTCTTTTCAGAATGTCCACCATTGCCTACACCTTGGCAAGACTTTCCCGACAGGCTCCCATTCAGGTTGCGCAGGAACATCGTTGTGCTCGTTCGCCCGCACGGTTCGCAGTGCGCCCGCCTGCCATCAGCCGCCTGCCAGCAGCTGTCAGCCTTGCCGGCACCCGGGAAGGCGCTCATGCCTCCGGCGATCGGCAGCGCCCGGCTTCCGGTGTCCCTGGGGGCTGGCGCCGTGCAGGGCAGGCCCGTGCTCAGGCCAGCCAGCAGGGAAGGCCTGCTGTGGTGGCTGGCGAGTGGCCTGCGCTGGGGGCGGCGGGGGGCTTGTGTGAGCTGCCACAACTGCGACAGCGGCCATGGCAGCGTCGCTGTAGATGCTGCAGTGCAAAAACTTGCTACAGTGGGGCTCCATGGTTCGCTGCACACTCACCACCACTACCTCCACGACCGCTAATTGCGGACCGTGTGAAGTGCCGTGAGCGATCAGTCGATCCACTTCCCAGGCCCGCCAGCAATGGACAGGGCTTTTTTTATGCCCTTGCGCCGCTGGCACCACGCAAGGAAATGCATACATGTTTGCCCTGTTAGTCCTCGATGTCCAAGTCGGGCTGGTCCACGGTCCCGAATCCATGTGGCGCTGCACCGAGATGCTGGAGACCATCAACACGCTGATGGCCCAGGCCCGGCGCGCCGGAGCCCCCATTTTTCTGGCACGCCACATCGGTCCCGCGGGAACGCCTATCGGCCCCGGCAGCCCATTGGCCGAACTGGCGCCGGAGCTGCAGCTGGATGGCAGTGAAGTGGTGTTTGAAAAGCACCGTCCCAGCGCTTTTGCAGGGACCGGGCTGCTGGACAAGTTCCGCGCTGTCGGTGTGAGCGGCGTGGTCATCACCGGTATGAAAACCCAGTACTGCGTGGACACCAGTTGCCGGGCTGCGCGCGATATGGGCCTGGAGGCCGTGCTCATTGCCGATGGCCATACCTGCGCGGACACCCCTCAGCTGCGTGCCGAGCAGATCGTGGCACACCACAACGCGACGTTGGCTGGCGCGTTCTGCTCGGTCGTGCCTGCAGATGCCTGGAGTTTCCCGGTGCCAGCCCAGGCCGCGCGCACTGCCGTGCCGGCACGCTGAGGCCCGAACCACGCCACCTCCGGCCCTGCGGCTCTGCGCCAGGAGCCGCAGGGCCGGTATCCGAATGCCGGTGCGGTGTGTGGCGTGCGTTTAGCTCAACAGGGTATCTGTTCTCATGCGATGGCGCAGGTGCATCGCTTCCATGCGCGCGGCGACCGTCGGGTGCGATCGCGTGTCGTGCTCCCTGTGGTTGGTGGCTGCCCCCATCTGGCAGCTGATGCCGAAGAAAAAAGCCGGTGCCTTGCGGCGTGCGTGGGAACTGAAGAGAGGGAGGGAGGAGACGCTCCCAGGCCCGGCAAAAAGGTAAAGCCTGTGAACGGTAGGTCCTGGACTGGAATCAGTGCACCGCCATGCAGCGGTACAGGCGCTGCACGGTCCGCACGCTGATGGCAGATGCCCTGGGAAAGCGCCGCATGGCATCTTCAAGGGCCGCGCAGGTGCTGGGGAACAGGGCGGTGTAGTACGCCCCTTCGACTTTGATAATGCACCGCCTCATTGATGACTCCTTGAACGTGATCTGCTGTCTACCGTTTATCGGCTAGTTTGTATCAAACTGAAACAGAATTGTGTAAAGACAGCGTCGGTCAGCGGTTGCTCACGCAGCAGCGCCCACCTACAGGGTGGCTGCGGAATGCAAAGCCGGTGTCTGGTGGCATGCCTGGCAGGGCTGGGGCAATGCGCCGGGGCAATGCGCCGGGGCCCGGTGGGAGGCTGGTCTGTATCCATGCAGCGCTTCTGCCATGGCGGGCAGCAGCTTTCGCAGCGCTGGGGTCGCAAAGGTGCTGCAGAGTTGCACGTGCCATTCACCGTTCGCACCGGCTTTCGCAGGTGCAATGCGATCCATTTCGAACGTGAAATAGGGCTTTTGGCGCTACCTCCCAAAGATGGGCGCAGCGCGCTTAAACTTTCGGTTCCCTTGGGGAGTAGCCTGCTTCCGCCCTGGAAGCGTCTGCGTCAACACACTCGGCATCTTCATGCTGTGGCGCAGGCATCCGTTCTTCGGTTGGCGAGACCATCGGCATGTCACTGCGACGCAGGTCGGGCAGTGGTGGCATGCCGTTGTGCTCAGGCCCGACCGTATTCCCAGAACCCCAGATGAACGCTGCTTCCATCACCCTGTTGGCGCTCGCCATGTCCACCGACGCCTTTGCTGCTGCCATTGGCAAAGGATCCGCCCTTATGAAACCCCGTTGGTCAGAGGCGGTGCGCACCGGTCTGATCTTTGGCGTCATCGAGGCCATCACCCCCCTGGTCGGCTGGGCGCTGGGCTATGCCGCCGCCGACTATGTCGAATCCTGGGACCACTGGATTGCCTTTGTCCTGCTGCTGGTGCTGGGCCTGCGCATGGTGCGGGGCGCGTTCCAGCATACGGATGCGCCGGAGATCAGCAAGCCGGCACGGCACGGGTTCTGGCTGCTGGTCGCCACCGGGTTTGCCACCAGCATCGATGCCATGGCGGTGGGGGTGGGTCTGGCGTTCCTGGATGTGAACATCACGGTGGTGGCGCTGAGCATCGGCTTTGCCACCTTCGCCATGGTGACGCTGGGCGTCATGGTCGGGCGCCTGCTGGGCCATGTCACGGGCCGGTGGGCAGAAGCGGTGGGCGGCCTGGTGCTGATCGCCATTGGTTCGCTGATTCTGTACGAGCACCTGTCCGCCGTCTGAGAGCGAAGCCATATCCACGGCAAGCGCTGCACAGCCATCCACTGCGGCGCTGATTCCGTGGAGGTGTGAATGTGTCCCATTTTTTGACTGTGCCCGGCCGCCATCCAGCTTTTGATGGGCATGTGCAGGATGGGCCGCAAATGGGCTGAAGAGATATTGGTATGCGCCTACAAAAAATCCCGCTGTCGGCGGGTTTTTCTATGGAGGAAATGCTTTCAGTGCCAACGCTGCGTGGTTTGCTTTCTCGCATAGAGGTTTGTTTTTTTATAGCAGACCCATATTGCAGGTGGTCGGTTCGCGTGATTTTGGTGGCGTGGCAGAACGCGCATGCACCGCACTGTGGAGGTGTGCCCGATGAACACCATCCTGGTGTATTCCTTCTCCAGGTACTTCGGCGCCACGGGCTGGCGGCTGGGCACCATTGCCCTGCACCAGAACAATGTGATCGACCAGAAGCTGGCGGCCCTGTCTGCGGCAGACAAGACCTCGCTGGAGCACCGGTATGCGTCCATCACCACCGATGTCCCCGGCTTGAAGTTCATCGACCGTCTGGTGGCCGACAGCCGCACCGTGGCACTCAACCACACGGCCGGCCTGTCCACGCCCCAGCAGGTGCAGATGGTGCTGTTCTCGCTGTTCGCCCTGATGGACGAGAGCAACCACTACAAGGCGGCGCTCAAGGGGGTCATCCGCCGGCGGCAGGCCGCGATGTATGCCGAGCTGGGCATCGACATCCCGGACGACGAGAACTCGGTGGACTACTACACCCTGCTCGATCTGGAAAAAATCTCGGAGCAGCTTTACGGCGCCGAGTTTGCGGCCTGGGTGAAGGCCAGCTTCGCTGCCAACGAACTGCTGTTCCGCATTGCCGACGAAACCGGCATCGTGCTGCTGCCGGGTCGGGGCTTCGGTACCCCGCACCCGTCGGGCCGTGCCTCGCTGGCCAACCTCAACGAGTTCGAATATGCGCGCATCGGCCGTGCCCTGCGCAGCATGGCCGACGAGTACTACGCCGCCTGGAAGAAGAAAAAATGATGCCGACCCGGGCCTGCTGCGCACCACCATGCGTGGCTGCCCGGAAGGTCGGCTGTCAGGCTGTCAGGCTGAATGAGGTGGTATAGATCGGGGTGGATCGGTATAGGCCGGTCGCCCCGCAGCCCCTCCAGCGATAAAAAAAGCCCCGTAGCCTGAGCGCCGGGGCTTTTTGCTGGGGCGGAATTGCCAGGGGCTGCCGATGCGCCGTGCCGCAGCGCCGGTGCATCGGTGCGACTCCATCCGCTTCAGTCCTCTTCAAACACCAGGGTGGTGGGCGCCATCACGCGGGCCAGATCGCCCAGCGTGGGGATGATGCCCTGCTTCACATAGCTGTAGGGCGTATCGGGCTCCAGCGCGGCAGCGGCCACATTGGCCAGGGGCTGGTTCATGCTGATGAAGTAGCTGCCGGGCACGGCGTCGATGGCATTGCGCACCACGCTGATCTTGGCATCGGCGCCTGGGGCGGCGGCATAGCCGTCGCTGAGCACCGGGGCCTGTTCGGCCACGCGCTGCACCTGCACGCCCAGCAGGCGCAGGCGCTCCACCGCGCGGTCGCTTTGCGGCGACAGCCAGTAGCCGCAGGGGCGCGGGCGCTGCAGCGTGGGGCGCAGTTCCTGGCTGGAACGCCAGACGGCGCGCACCGTCTTGTCGGCACCGGTCAGCGGGTCCAGCATGACCACATCGCGCTGGGTCTGCTGTGCCTGCGCGGCCACGGTGAGCTGGCCCTTGCAGGCCTGGGAGGCCACATCGCGGGTCACGAAGGACTGCACCTTGGCCAGATCGTCGGCACGCGCAATGGTGTCGTGCAGTGCGGCGGTCAACGCCGTCACCTGGGTGTGGACCCGGCGCTGGATGTGCAGGCGCTGCAGGTCGGCGCCGCGGCTTTGCACCGTCAGGCTGGGCAGGTTCTTCAGTGCCGCCATGTTGAACAGGCTGGTGGGGGCCGGGCTGCCCGTGCTCAGCACCTTGTCGGTGGGGCTGGCCGTATAGGCCCAGTCCACGCGCTGGCCGGCCTGGGTCAGGCTGTCGGTGATGGGGCGGTGCAGCCACTCGCGTTCGGCCTTGGCAACGAACTCGTGCACATTGGGGCTCAGGCCGTATTGCAGGCCGGCATCGTCGGCGCGCAGGGCGTCGAACTGCTCCAGCGTGGGGTGGATGGCGGCAAATTCCTCGGCATTCACCACCACGGTGGGGCGGTAGTCCCGCACCAGCTTGGCCAGTGCGCGGGCTTCGGGGGTCTGCAGCAGCAGGTGGTCCTGTGTCAGCAAGGTGCCGTCGGCAGTGGCGGCGCTGCCGGTCTCAAAGCCATCGGGGTTGGCGCGGGGCACCAGCACCACATTGACCTGGGCCAGCAGGGGGTGCAGCCGGCCACCGGCGTCCAGCTCCTGGCTCATGGCCAGCAGTGCCTCGGTGGGGGCGAAGTCCGTGCCTTGCTGGCCGGCCACGATCAGCACCGTGGGGCGGCGGGTTTCGTCCAGGGCTTCGGGGTTGATGGCATTGGCCTTGGCGGCCACCAGCGCATGGATGGGGCGGCCTTGCTGGCTGGTGCCGATGGTGATCAGGCCCAGGCGCACGGGCTGGCCCAGTGTCTTGGTCGACAGGGTCTGCAGCAGCGTGCTCAGCTCTTCATTGGTGGTGAAGCTGCGGCGGCCGTTTTCCAGGCCGGGCGTCTGATAGCGCACGGCGGGATCGGGAAAGCGCAGCGCCACTTCTCCGGCGTAAGGCAGGGCTTCCAGCGTGGGTGTGGGGGCGATCGGCGTGGTTTGCGCCGTCGACAGAATGGAGGAGGGCGCGCCGCTGGCGGCCTCGGGCGCGGGTGTCCGCGCCGGGGCCGGAGCGGGGCGGCTGGGTTGCCACACGGGCAGCGGGGTACTGGCACAGCCGGCCAGCACCGTGGCGGCGCCCAGGACGCTCAGCCACCGCAAGGGGGCAGAACGGGCTTCCGAACGATCCTGAAGGGAGGAGGGGGCGAAAGTGGAGGGCGTGGTCATGGTGTGCGGGTACCTCGGGTCACGGTCAGGCCGGGCCGCAGCCGCAAGGGCATGCGGGCGGCGCAGGGGCAATGCTAGCTGCAGCGTGGGGAGTCCGTGTGTCAGCGCAGGGCGCGCTGCTGCAGTTCGAAAACCTGCAGGCGCCAGGCCTGCAGGTGGGCGGGGTCAGCGGTTGTAGCCGCCGCCACCGCCACGGCGGTTGCCACCACCGCCAAAGCCGCCGCTGTTGCCGCCGCCATTGCCACCGTTACCGCCACGGCGGTTGCCACCGCCGAAGCCGCCACGGCGACCGCGGTCAGCCATGCTGTCCACGCTGGTGCGCATCGGGTCAGGCTGACCGCCATTGCCGCCGGCGCCGCCATTGCTGCGGGGAGCGGCATTGCGGATCACGCCCACATGGGTGCCCAGGTGGGCATTGGCGCGAGGGGGTTGGTCGTCAAAACGGCTCGGGCCTTCGTAGCCGTCGCGGGTCTGGCGCTGGGTCTGGCTGCGCGGCGCGCGTGGCTGCTCATCGCGGGGGAAATCGCTGCGCGGTGCATCGGCACGCGGGTTGTCACGCGAGGGGCGCTGGCGCGAGCGATTGA
>Ga0247819_10001019_pt1 | contig 15562 bp, 11 predicted proteins | sample 13C_Xylose_Day6_FD_193428 | JGI IMG/M metagenome (GOLD analysis project Ga0247819, IMG submission 193428) | Soil microbial communities from agricultural site in Penn Yan, New York, United States - 13C_Xylose_Day6 | ecosystem: Environmental > Terrestrial > Soil > Agricultural land | place: USA...
GCCGAAGACGACAAGCGCTCTCGGCATTTGCCGCACTACCTGGAACTGAATAACCAAGCCTGGCGTAACTATCGAGGACTGCTCTCGAAGTTGAACGATCTGAAAATCGGATCGACGATCACGCCGGTGTTGTCCCCTCGTTATTACCTCAGCAAAAAGAAAGGTTAAAAGCCATGGAACGCGACGTACCCCACGCCCGAGTAATTTGCCAGATCCAACGCATCCCCACGGTTGAAGCGGTGGCGCTGAAGCAATTCAGCAACTTCACTGAATCGCCTGAATTCACCGAGATCCGGGCTCGGGTTCGTCGCGAGGCTGTTGATCGTTTGACCAATGACCCCAAACTGAAAGAAACCGCTTCGTTTGCGAGTTCGCATTCGTTTGATCGGTATCACTGCCCGCAGATTATCATCGACCGGATCGGTGAACTGTTGGGTATCCGTAAGCCCATGGGCCGGATGCAGCGCCAAGAACCCGGGGTGATGGCGGTCATGCACATGGACGACTTGAAGATCGGATACATCGAAAACTTCGAGCAGAACCCTCAACCGCATGTGATCAGTGAAGAAGATCGTCAGGTCTTTGAAGGTGATCCGAACTCACTGGTTCGTTTCCTGATCCCGTTGCAGGACTCCCTGCCCGGTCAGGGCTTCGTCTTCAAGGACACCGTGATCTCCCGTTGGGAAGCCGGTGACGTGATCGCCTTCGACTGGACCAAAACTCCGCACTCGACGTATAACACGTCGCTCTGGGCTCGTGACCTCATTCGCATCACTGGGTTCCGCACCCAGCGTACGACGGACTTGCTCACGCAAGCGTTTACGCAAATGCGCTTCTAAAGGAATACCAAGATGTCTTTACGTCAACGCGTATTGTTGATCGGCGGATTGGGTTTCATCGGAACTCACCTCGCTAAAACGTTGTTGGATAGTGGCTACGATGTCACCATCCACGACACCCGACTGCATCTCCAGGTTGAAGAAGACCTGGGGCGCATGATGTACTGGAAAGCTCTGTACGAAGAACGGGAAAACTACCTGAAAGACTACTGGGGAAATACCCTGCGGTACGCCCTGGCTGGCGACTCGGCGGCGCGTACCATCCGCAAAGGCAACTTCCACTTCGTCGTCCACATGGGCGACTACTCCAGCCAACGCATGGGTGGCAAGTATCCGGAGCAGATTGTTCGCGCTACCGTGGACAACGCCGTTAAGCTGCGTGAGTCGCTGCCGTTCGTTCGTAACCGCACGATCTACTTCAGTTCGAGCATGGTCTACGGTAACTTCGAGACCTTTGCTCACGAAGACCAGATCCTGAATCCGGTTGGTCACTACGGCATCTCCAGACTGGCCGGTGAACAGATCATCAAGGGCGCTGCGCGTGACAGCGACCACGACGTCGTCATTGTGCGACCCTCTGCGGTCTTTGGTCCCCTGGATTCGGACGATCGCGTAATCGGTCAGTTCGCCCTGGCCGCGCTGGAGAACCGGAACTTGCGGGTGAATGGTCCGAAGATGATACTGGATTTCACCCCGGTGCACGTGGTCGTCAACAAGGTCATCGCATTGCTCCACGCGAGTAATCTGAGCCGTCGTGTCTACAACGTCACGATGTCGGATCGTTCGCTGCGCGCAATGTCGCTGGAAAGCGCTGCACTCAGTGTCGTTATGAGTACGACTGGCTCGACCTCAGAGATCAAGAAGCACGACAATGAATCCGGTTGGCCTACCCGTGGCCTGCTTAGCCGGGATCTTTTCGAGCAAGACGTCGGCAAGATCGAATACAACCCCAACCTCACCGAAAGCATCTTCGGCGCCTGCCTCTGGCGAAAGGAATTCCGTGAACGAACTGGCTTCTAATCTCATGGACTCTAACGTCCTTCGATTCCCTAACTATCATGTCGGGCATCATCGTCTGAACGTGGACGAGCGCAGTGTGTTCAACGCCAAGTTGGACCTTATCATGAACTCGGGCGTGTTCCGTAACGGCACGTTTTCTGAAGCGCTTTCGGGTACTTTGGTGAAACGCACCGGCTACAAGTACGCCATCCCGACCGACAGCGGTACGACGGCGCTGGCCATCATCACCGCTTTCGTGAACAGCGTTCGTAAGCTCAAATACATCGCCGCCCCGTCGATCACTTACCAAGCAACGTATAACGCGATCGCCCGGGCTTTGCCCAATGTGATCTACGATCAGCCGTCCTTGTTCCCGAACCAAGGTCGTGATCGAAAAACCAAACGGAGCGAATATCCGGATGACGTAGTCGTTCTGAACCGGGCCTACGCCCCGGCGCATGAACTGAGCGTAGATTTCATGAAGGAACACGATGCCGTTGTAACAGTGGGCCTGGGTGGCAAACACGATACGTTCACCTCCCCGGACATCATCGTCATCGAGGACTGCTGCCAGGACTGGATCACCAAGCCTCATACTGGCAACCATCGTGCCATCAGTTTCGATCCGAACAAGATCGTGACGGGTATGTCCGGTGGCGGTGCTATTCTCACTGATAGCCAGCAGCTGGCGGCCTTCGCTAGCGCCGCGATTGTCAACGGCTTTCAGATCGGAGTCGGTGCGGATATCGTCCTGAGCCCGGTCTTCGGTAAACATTCGATCACTGAGGTCGACGCTTTGCATGTCTTGATCATGCTGGAGAATGTTCAGGAACGCCTGGATGCTCGTCGCAAGGTGATGGATCTCTACAAGCAAGCGTTTCCGTCGACGTTGTTCTACGAAGGAGAGCAAGATCACGATATGTCCAAGGCGTTGTTGTTCCTTTCGCCGAAGGATGAAAACTTGTTGGTCAAACTCAACGAAACACTGGCTCAGAAGAATCTGGGTCAGGTTCGTCACCTGTACGAGTCTTGCCTCAAAGAGGTCCACGTGTGGTCGTTGCCTTTGAGTGAGCGCTTCCAACCGTGTCCCGCTTTGGACGAACTGATCAGTACGATCACAAGCGGTCCCTACTAGCCCCATAAACCCCCAGGCGCCCAATTAAGGGATCGCCTGGGGGTTTATGGGGCTTTCTTTTTACTGCCAGATCGGCGGGTAGATCTGCGTCCAGGTGTTGGCGGCTCCGATCGCAACTTCAATGCGACCAGCGCGTTCACGCATCCGGATAGCGGCACTACCACCTTCCAGCTTGATGTACCGAGCGTCGTGATCACCCGACTGGTTGTGATCGTACAGCGCTTTGGCGGTGAGCAAAGACCCCATCGAGTTCAGGAGTCGTTGGTCCGTGATCGAATTGGGGATATTCCCCAGTCCGACCTGATCCTTGGTCACGTCGTGCGGATCGTCCCGGTCTTGCAAGTGACGCAGTAGGTCATCAGCAACCTTCTGAATCTTTGCTTCCAGCGCCGTGTTACCACGATCGATGAGCTCCAGGATCATGTCGTGCGAGGCGGAGTCGCCCATCAGGATAGCCCGACGAATCGCTTCCAGCGCTTGCACCAAGTATTCCTGACCGTAGACATCACCGAAGTCGTGCAGGTGATCCTGGGGATTCAGGAACTTGTCCTTATCCAGGATGTCACCCCAGTGCACGGGACGGTCGTCTTGCATGACGTCTTCGTACATGCGCTGGATAGCGCTACTGGAGTAGCTGGATTCACCACCGACGTACTGGCCAGTGAACAAGAACGTGTCGGTAGTCAGTGTCTGGTTGGTGATCAAGATCACCGAGTACACTTCCTTGGCGAAACGCTTGGACAACATGGCTTCGTATTCCGCGAACTTGTAATCGTCCGCGGAAAGCGGTTGACGCGTCAGAGCATCAACGAGCACAACACCTTCCTTGAAGAACGCGCCGTGTTCGGGGATCAAGATCCGGTAGCGACGGTTACCCACCGCGTGCGGTTCGTCGACCACCCGATTCGAAGGATTGACACCAGTCGGGTCTTCCTTGTATTTCAAAACAACAGGTTGAGCCATGGTTAAAATCCTTCGTTAACGGTACTTGACAAGCAATTCCAAGTCCGCTGTGTGGTTGTTCGTCAGCTTGGTGTTCGTTTCAGTCTGCTCAATCAAGACCAGATGGTCCACGGGATAGTAAGGCCCGGTGTCACCGACCTCACGACCAAAGACTTGGATGAGGTTGACGACCGTTACTTCGCCCAACGTTCCAAAATCACCACTGTTCATGGTGATGATGATCGGGTCGGGCGTACGCACGGCATTGCTGATCTGCGGGATACGCAGGTAGAACGACAGGTTGAGCGACGCTTCCGACTCGTTCTCGAACACGTCCTTGCGGGCGATGAACTTGGACAAAGCCGAGATATTGCCGATCGTGATAGCCGAGAGCAAGACTTCTCCCCCGCTTTCAAGCTCAGCACGACGGTCGATCACGATCTCGCCGACGTCATTGCCAATCTTCCGAACGTAGGCAAACAGCACTACGTCGGTGTCAAACAACGGACGAATACTGCACGAGGAAAGCGTGATCTTCTTGGTCGGGTCAGCCAGGCCTGGCGTCAGGTCCAGCAGCGTGTTAATCGACAGCACGTACGGCCCGATCTCCACGCCGTCGTAGTCCATCGGGGAAATCAACATCGAGTGATTGACGTTGGCTTTCAGTCCCGGAGGGAACGACCACTGGCTGAGCTCTTGGATGTTGAAACGATAAATCGGGAAGTACCGGTTATCGTTGAAGTACATGCGCTGAAGGCTGGTCAGCCCCACGTCATTGAAGTTGGCAGTCGTTGCCTCGCCCAGGTTGTTACCCAGGTTAGCATAGATCTCCTGCTGGAACTGTTCAGGAGTACGACCGTCGAACTTCAGGGCGTTGTCGCCCGTCTGGCGAGCAGCTTCGTCCAGGACTTCGTCGAGGGACATGCCTTCGAGCTGATCAGCGTTACTCGCCTGAGCCACCGCCGTGTAGTTGTCCTGCACGTATTGCGGAACCAGACCCAGCACTTCAGCCAGGGTATGGCCTTGCAGACGTTGAGCGTTCTCGATCGTACCTGCACTGGTTTCAGCACGGATCTGTTCGAGTGTCAGACCGCCGATGCGATCCGAGTTGTACGCCGTGCCTTTCAGGATTTCCACCGCGGCTTCCGGGAACGAATAACCGGCAAAGCGAGTCGAGTTGGCGGCCGTGCCAGTTTTGTCCAGCTTCAGGTCGTGTTCAGCCAGCGTGGGAGAACCCAGGATAGCCGGGGTGAGACCGTGCGGATTGGGCAAAGCGATGTGGGCAGCCAGGGGTTTCAACGCTTGTTCAGCGATCGCTTCCTTGGTGGTGGAAGGCGACATGTAGGCGTTGCTGATCAAACCGACACGAGCCTGCGTGACCGTGGCCATGGCGTAGTTCATCACCAAGCCCAAGTTCACTTGGTCCTTGGTTACGACGTGCGGGTTGTTCCGGTTGTCGATGTGAGCTTGCAAACCCGTCGAGCTACCCGACACCAGTACGTCACGAATGGCGTAGATGCTCTTGATGACGTCCTTCTGACCGACCATGTCCACGAAGTTGTATTCGTGGTCCACCACCGGGAAACGCTCCGGCAAATCGGCGATCTGATCCCACGACATCGAACGCGGGTTGTACTTCATGTCCGCCAAGATTTCAGCGATCTTGGAGGGAGCCAACGTCCAGATACCACCCAGCGCTTGGTAGTACTCGAACTCCACCGTGCCTTCCAGATCCCAGTCCAGGATCTCGATGGCGCCGTAAACCGGATACATCGTGGCCTTGGAGGCCTGGATGAAATAGAACACCGGGTAATAATGAACCCCCTCGATGAGGTCCATCTTCACACCGGTTTGGGGGTCGGTGATATTCACCTTCAAACGGATGTCCGTATCCGTCTGGTTTGCATAAAAGGGTGCTGCGTCCGGGATGATTACGCGATGGTCTTGCGCATCAGTCTTGTTCAGAATGTGCTTTTCGCCCCGAATACGGTTCGTGGGCGAAGTACCTTTGTAATCCACGGGCAGCAGAACGGGAGCGTCATTAGCCATTAGGTTCTCACTTTAGCAGTAGCCGTCAAATCATAAGATACTGTCGGTATCCAGTGATTATGAGTAATTAAAAACTCCAACTACTACTGGTACTTGGAGGCGGCAAAAAAGAGCCCCCGAAGGGGCTCTCCCTAACCGGACTGGATAATGATCACTCCACCGGAGCTTCAGCCGGCGGGGCGAACGGATCTTCCGGGATCTCGCCCTCGGCGTACCAGGGCTGAAGTTCCGGAGGCAGCGTCGGCAGTTCCGATACATCGGTGCCCTCGACCAGATAGATCTGATCCTGGATCAACGACATCGCATAGACCACACGACGGCGGTATTCGCTGATCAGTCGGGCCAGTGCCAAGAGCTCGGCGCGCTTGATGACCAGATTTTCACCAGTGACCGGACTTACCAGGCGATCGAACGGACGATGCGTGGGGTCATCGGTACCGTCGGTGTCAGCGGTCACTGCCGTTGCCTGTTCTTGCAGGAGCAGCACGGGACGCGATTCAAGCGAGAAGCTGTACTCGGTGCCGTCCATCAGTTTGAACCGGAAGCCCGCCGACAATGCATCGGCGAGCATTTGATTCAAACTGTTCAGGCGTTCCGTTTTGGCGTTGTCGAAGATGTCCTGGCGTTCTTCCGGCGTATAGGAACGCACGGAGTAGGTTTGGTACCAGAGGCCGTCTTCTTCGTTGCGCACCGGGCTGATTTCGATGACGACGTCACCGACAGGCGCTTCGACTTCGACGACTTTCGAGTAACCCGCTTCGACCATCTGGGCCTCGGTCGGGCTGGAAGGCATACCGATGCCGCGCATACGCGCAGCAACGATCGCTTCCTGATAGCTGTACGGACCACTGCCGTCAGCCACGAGCATGTATTGACGCATGTTCAATCACTCCAAAAATGTTAAGTAACGGGGAGCAGTGTTACCCACTCCCCGTACCTGTTTGTAAAACTACCTAGCGTTAGGCCAGGTTGGTGCCGCTCGAACCACCAGCACCAACCCACTGGTTACCGATTTCGTCCCAGAGCAGAGTGAGGACCGTGTAACCCGCCGCGAATTCCGGCAGACCCGCAGTACCCCAGTTCACGCGACCGTTCAGAGTCAGCAAACCAGTGTTGCCGTGCAGGATCAGCACGAGCGTGATCGTGCGACCGGTCTTACCGAAGTTCGGCAAGGTGAAGGTACGCGACGTCGACATGTCGATGTGGTACACCTGGCATGCGGCCGGATCGAGAGCGGTCGTACCCGTTTGGACTTGCGTCTTCACGTCGTACGTATCCATCTTCACCCAACCAGTGGAGCTACCGAAGTAGAGACCTTGGCCGGTGATGGCGTCGAAAGGCAGATCAACCCAGGCGTTGAAGATACGAACCTTCTTCTTGCCGTCGTTGGTCGTGTCAAACACGTTACCGCCGCCGAAGTAACCCATCGGAGCCCAGAGGACCGTGGACATCTTGCGGAAGTACTGCATGGTGCCCTTGTTCATGAACAAGTCACCCGGCAGACCATCAACAGCCGTCGGATCACGATCTTCCGTGTAGATATAGTGACCGCGGTCACCCTTCTCGCCACGGATCTTGTTCACCCACTGAGCGTAGGTGGTGATCGTGTTGTCGTACTTCTTGGCAGTTTCGAACTGGTCCAGACCGACCGGGCCGCGGAAAGCTTCCACGTAGTCGGGCATGCCCTTGTCTTCGTTGCCAGGCAAGGCAAACCACGCTTCGATGGCATCCAGGCCGGTATTACCGGTATCACCCTTCGGACCAACCAGTGCACCGCCGTCGATCCACTGCGTTTGGTCTTCCGACCAGAACCAGTAGTTCGAACCGATCAGGTATGCGTCACCGTACGCACCCGTTGCAGGCAGATCGTCAACGGACGCCACCTTGTCACGGATTTGCAGGCCAGCACCCTTGTCACCGGTATCGCCCTTCACGCCCGGACGACCACGGAAGTATTCCTGGTAATCCGCCATCGTCTTACCGACGTTCTCGGGCAGAGCGAACCACGCCGTGATAGCGTCATCGCCCTTGTCACCGTCGTTACCGGGGTCGCCCTTGGTTTGCAGCAGGAGATCGCTCCAACCCGTGATTTCCGGATCGGCTTCCATGGCCACTTCCAGGAACGACTTACCCGGAATACCTTGGTTACCGATCGGACCACGCCACGAACCCAGGTTGTCCCAGGCGCCGTTGCGATAGATGTAGGCGATGCCAGCGAAGTTGACCTTCATGCCTTCGGTCGGGCTAACCGGCAGCGAACCGCCTTCTTCAACCACTTCGTCGGGAATGAACGAAACACCGTCAGTACCGTCGTCACCATCCGCACCCTTCAGGGACGCTTGGTATTCGGCTTCCGTCTTGCCTTCATTACCAGGCAGGGCCACCCACAACTCGTAGTTGTTCTTGGCTTTCAGGCTGTCCAGGAATTCCTGTTCGGTCTTCCCTTCGTTACCAGCCTGAGCAACCCAGATCTCGTAGTTGTTTTTGGCGCGCAACGATTCATCCAGATCCGCTTCGGTTTTGCCGGCGTTCTCAGGACGAGCCAACCAAGACTCAACGTACGAGGCACCAGTGGCGCCCTTGTAGTAGTTGTCGTAGTCGGCGAGGTTCTTCCCTTCGTTCTCCGGTCGTGCCAGCCATTCTTCAGGGGCGCTCAGACCATCTTGACCGTCTTGACCCTTCAGCTTGGCTTGCCACTCGGCGTAATTGGTGATGGTTTCGTCGTTGGCCATGACCACCGTAAGGGCGTCATCACCGTCGTTACCCTTGTCACCCTTCAGACCCCAGTTACCCAGGTTGTCCCACTGACCTTCACGGTAGACGTACGCGACGTCGCCCAGACGAACCTTCAGACCTTCCGCGGGGTCGGTCGGAAGCGGCTCACCCTCAGCCAATACGACGTCCGGCATGAACGCCACACCATCGCGACCTTGGAAGGCAGCGTCATAGTCCGCTTCGGTTTTGTCCTCATTGCCGGGGCGCGAGAACCATTCCGTACGCAGATCCTCGCCACGATAGAACGCATCGAAGTCATCGCGAGTCTTCCCTTCGTTTTCCGGACGAGCTGCCCAGTTCTGGTACAGGTCTTCACCACGATAGAAAGCGTCGTAGTCGTCCTGGGTCTTGCCTTCATTACCAGGGCGAGCCAACCAGTCTTCCAGAGCGTCCTTGCCGTCATCGCCAGGTTCACCCTTGTTGAACGCGTCGAAGTCCGCTTCCGTCTTACCGGCATTACCTGGACGAGCTTGCCAGGCTTGGAACGCCGAGAGACCCGTGTCGCCCTTGATAGCGGCTTCGTAGTCGTCGACGGTCTTACCGACGTTTTCCGGCAAAGCCAGCCACGCCGTGATCGCGTCATCGCCATCTTCGCCCTTGGCGCCACGATTGAAGGCCTGGTACTCGGCCATCGTTTTGCCTTCGTTGCCAGGGATCTTTTGCCAGACCACGAAAGCGTTGTCACCGTCGTTACCCTTCGGGCCGGTGATCTTGCGCTGCCAGTCTTCATAGGTCTCGATCGTGGGATCGTTCTCCATGACGACTTGCAAGGCGTTCTTACCTTCCTGACCTTGCATACCGCGCAGTTCGCTGAAGAACACGAACTGATCCACTTGCGTGTCCCAGCCGTAGACCTTGCCGTCAACCACCCAGCCAGTGCCTTGCTCGCCCGTCGTGGGCAGGTCTTCGATGGTCGGCTTCACACCCAGGAGCGACACGGTTTGAGCCGGGTCACCACGCAGCGATTCACGCCACGACGCGTAGTCCGTCACAGCCGGATCGTTTTCCATGGCGACGGTCAGCGCGTCCTTACCGCGAGCACCGCGGTAGAAAGCGTCGTAGTCGTCTTGCGTCTTGCCGGTGTTCTCAGGACGACGCAGCCAGGTTTGGAAGGCGTCGTAACCCTGAGCGCCACGGATGGCGTTCTGATAGTCATCGATCGTTTTGCCTTCGTTACCCGGCAGCTTCAACCAGGCAGTGATTGCATCGTCACCCTTGAGGGAGGCGATCCACTCGACACGCGTACCGGTGAAGCCTTGAGCCACGGCGTCTTCGTACGCGTCCTTACCCTTGGGACCAACTTGGCCAACGGTCGACCATTGTTCGGTATCCCACACGTACATCTTCTCTTGGATGATGTAGGTGTCGCCGGAATTCATGCCTTCAGTCGGCAGGAAATCAACGGAGGGCAGGCTGCCCAGAATGGTCAGGCCGATACCGTCTTGACCATGGATGGACGCTTCGTATTCCTCGATCGTGCCCACGAAACCGAGTTGGACGGCGATCTCGTACGCCGAGAAACCACGGGGGCCTTGGAAGTTGCCGTGATCAACCCACGCACCGTTGACCACGGTGTGGAAGTGAGTGGCCTGGTCTTGAGCGTTGTACTTGAAGTACACTTCGTTGGTGCCGACACCAGCCGGGTTCGGCAGCGTCGTGACCACACCCATGAAGACCGGCAGGGGTGCGTCAGCACCCTTGATCGACGCATCGTAATCAGCCTGCGTCTTGCCTTCATTTTCGGGCCGCGCCAACCAGGTCTGGAAAGCATCCAGGCCTTGCTCGCCCTTGATAGCGGCGTCATAGTCCGCTTCGGTCTTGCCATCGTTCTCCGGGCGCGCCAGCCATTCTTCCTTGGCGTTCAAGCCGGTGGCGCCCTTGATGGCCGCGTCGTAATCGGCCTCGGTCTTCCCTTCGTTGCCCGGACGGCTCAGCCACTCGGTTTTGGCGTCAGCACCATCAGCACCCTTGTTGAATGCGTCGTAGTCTTCTTCCGTTTTCCCTTCGTTCTCGGGACGAGCGAGCCATTCATCCTTGGCCGACAGACCATCTTGGCCGTCCTGACCCTTGTAGAAGGCGTCATAGTCAGCGATGGTTTTGTCCTCGTTACCAGGACGAGCCTTCCAGGCTTCGAAAGGATCAAGACCATCGGCGCCTTTGTTGAAGGCATCGTAATCGTCTTGGGTCTTGTTTTCGTTGCCCGGGCGGGCCTTCCATTCTTCGAAGGCCGACAAGCCGTCTTGACCGCGAATGGCTTCTTCGTAGTCTTCGACAGTCTTGCCTTCATTACCAGGCAGAGCGAGCCAGGCTTGGATGGCATCAGCGCCATCATCGCCTTTCACGCCTTTGAGCTTGGCCTGCCACTCAGCATAGTTGGTGACAGTCGGGTCATTTTCCATGACCACTTGGAGCGCGTCCTTGCCGTCCTCGCCTTGCAGGGCCAGGTCACCAATGGTCGCGTAACCAGACGTACCGTCAGCCTTCTCGATTTCGACCATGAAGGTCGGAGAGAGTGCCTCGGCCGCCACACGCGGAAGTTGGCTGATTTTCAAGCCAACGATTTGATCTTCAGCCATGCTGAATACTCCTTGGGTTAAGGTGCGGGGGTGAAAAAAGATTAAGTTGCAGGACCGATCCATTCCAGGACCGGGCGCCAGCATCCGTAGATATAACTACTACCGCCAGCCACCGTAACCTGATAGTTGCTGGAGGTGGATGTTGACGAGTAGCCCGAAAACATGTACGCCGAATTCGATGAAGCTGTAGTGCCTCGTAGCAACGGGTACCCGAAGAACTCTTGTACGTAATCGAAATACGAGTAATACGAGTTGATTTCTGAGCCAGCGAAGTTCGCCAGCTTTCTTTTTGGAATAACGATGGCCGCATTGTTGATTACAGCCAAGAGCAAGTCCGTAAATTCACAATCCCGAAAACCTGCTACGTTGTCGGTTATGTTTACGCTACTGCCCGTCGCAAGAAACCCTCGCTTAACGGCGTTGTCCCCTTCAAGGGTTCGAACAATGAAACGTTGACCGCGAATGACTTCTTCTCGATATTGTTCCAGGGTTGGCGCGTGTGACATCGGGTAACTAGGCGCCCCTCGCTTGCCATCGATGACCTTTGCGTCATAGAGAGTCTTGTACGCAGTCGGCGCAACCATCTGTTTGGAAATATAAAGGATCTTTCCCTTATAACTAAACTTCAACCAGTTCGTGTTTGTGCCGTAAGGGGCGGACACTCCGATTACTCGCGCTATGAGTAACCCTGGATTGTCCAGCTCTTGTTCCGTAACCTCGCCGTAAAAGCCGCATTCAGTATCCCCGGAGATGAGCTCCTGAGGACCAGGTCCAGTGTAAGTGGTCGCGACGGCTTTAAGCTGCGAAGAAGTTACGGAATCACCGCCCTTTATCGTCTGCGTTCGGTAATAATAAGTCTTCCCGAACTCCACGTCGTCGGTGAAAGAGCTAGCATTTCCGGGCAGGGTGACTAAAGCCTCACCCAAATTCGATTCCAGAAATGGCTCCTCCTTACGGTATAGCTTGATGCTATCAGCCCCTGGGGTTCGATTGGTCCAACTGATAGTTAGTTCCATGCGATCCCCTTAGTCAACCAGTTCAAGAACCGGTTGCCATACGTAGCCCGCGCCAGCGCTGGTGACCCCGGCGGTGGCAACAGCCAGACTAGCGTTTCTATAGAAGGTGGCAGTACCAGCGACGTTGAGTTCTTGCATCCAGCGGATGCTAGAATTTATACCGAGTTGTGCTTCGGTATAGTTAGCGAGGTTTCCCCACGTCTGCTCGGCCGGAACCGTAGCAAGTAGCGACAACACGATATCGTGCCATTCGGTATCGGTCCCAGAAACACTCGCTGCTTGATCCACGCCATCGGCCAAGGCCTTCATCAGGCGTACCCGATAACGAAAACCCTTGACTTCGATAATCGTGTTCTGATTAACCGATCCGACAGGGCCGTTGTTGTCCCTTCCGAAGACCAGCCCTTTGTCATAAAGCTGCTGCCAGCTGATAGTGGAGCGAATCGGAAGTTTCGGGTACATCAGCACCTTGCCTTTTCGAGCGCACTTTATCCAGGGGATACTCCCGGAAATGTTAGCGCCGACGGAGGACAAGCCGCACAACAGAACGATTTCGCTATGGTCCACAAATTCAGCGGGCGTTACTTCGCCGAAGAACCCGCGCTCCCAGTCACCGCGCAGGATAGCCTGAGGACCAGGACCCGTACTGACTTGGGTCAGCACAGGTGTGTTGATACCCAAGAACTTCTGTTCGCCCTTGAAGACTTCCAGGCGGTAGTGGTAATACTGACCCTGAGCCACATCAGTGTCTTCCCAGGAGTTGGCACCTTTGGGTAGTACAGCGACCGGTGTCATACCCTCGACTGTTGTGATCGGGGCGTTCGAACGATAGATATTGGTGCCGTCTTCGTCCGTATTTCGGTTCACCCAATTGAGTGTGTTTTTCATGTATATCTCTTCTCTAGTCCTCGGACACTGTAACGGAGACAGCGCCCGGAGGAATGATCTTCGGATCTGCAAACTCAATTTCTAACGAACCAGCAGGAAAGACCTGAGTCTTTGCAAGATAGTACATTGAAGCGGTTCGTAGCAGATCTTCTCCGATCGGGCGGGCGACTACGCCCCCAGGATATGAGTATTCCGACCTTCTGGGTAGGAACCCACTTACCGGGTCAGACAATGGCAACAGGTTCGATTGCAGTTCATACTGCAACCCATAAGCGCGATGAAGTTCTTCGCCACTTACGGAGACTGTAACGCCACCTACCGGGGTTAGCATACCGGGATAAGACGAGAATTCACCCTCCAAACCCCCAGGCGCAATTAAACCGCCCTCAGCTTGATAGGTGTGGTTAACGGCTTTAAACAGCTCGTTACCGGTCAGTACTTCTAAGACCGGCCTCCAACCAACTCCGACCGCCCGGCCTCGACTAGCTATATAGGCAACGGTTCCGCTACCTCGCATCACTACGTTAGCAGCAGCAAGATCGCTAATAACCGCTGTCGAGGTGAACTGACCTAGATCAAGCTGTTGGTATGTGTACTGAACCCATTTCTTCAGGGGCGGATTCACCGAGGCGAATTCAGTAGAGTCACTAACCCGATAGATCAGCTGATTCCATTCCGCATCCCGGCCGACGTTCAAATCACGGACTGACGAACTCGTCACATTAGGTAGAGGATCTTGTTCTTGCAACAACCGAACCTTGAACCGAATGTTCCCTTTCTGAACAAGGGTAATCTGATTAACCTGTCCGTTAAACGATCCGAAAGGGTTCTTCCCCGGCCCGTCCTCACCAAACACCAGACCGCGACTATAAAGCGTGTCCCAAGCAATCTGGGTTGCGATCGGTGTTTTGGCGATAAAGAGGAAACGCCCCTGATAAACAAACTTCAACCATGTTGGCTTTGCTACTACCCCTGACTGAAGAATCATGCCAACCCTTTCAGCCAGCTCAGCAGAACTGAAAAGCTCGTCGCTGGAGACCTCGCCAAAGAAACCCGCGTTGGAATCACCCATCGTGAGTAACTTTGGCCCTGGTCCTGATTCCGGATAGAAGCGACCCCCGCCAGACGACATCAGGGCCTCAAACATGGCTTACCCTTGCGGTAAGGTGACAGAGCGAAGCTGTCCGTCGCCAGTCACGCGGTAACGTCCCGTCGACGAGAAACGGAAGTTACCCGCAAAACCACCACGCAGGTAATACGTACCGCTCAGCCAAGCGTGCGATTGGGACGTATTGGTGAAGGTCAGCGCGAACTCGTCCGCCACGCGGGCATAGATGGTGTTCTCAACTTCCGAGGGGCGCAGGTTCGTACCCAAGATGGCGTTGATGCGATCTAGGACTTGATGCGTCGAACTCGGGAAAGTCGGCAACACCAGTGGACTGTACGCCAACGGATCGGGGTTCAATGCGCTAGCCGTCAGGCGACGATAACGCAGCGTCTGGATGTTGAACTTGTTGCTGGTCGGAATGAACGTGATCGCGGTATTACGACCTTCAGGGTCGAACGGAATGCCGGTCAGACCGCTTAACTGATAATCCACGCCGTACACGTACGAGGCCAGTGTCGGATTGTCAGCGGTGATCATGGCTACCAAACGCTGGATCGACGTGCCGGCATAGCTGAACGTCGGACTCGGTAAGAAACCAGTCAGATCCGTTACCGACAACAGATCGCGTCGTTCTGGATCACCCAGCTCAAAAGCGACCGAGCCACAAAACGCCAACGAATTCGGATGGGCATAAAGAACGAATTCGTCTCCGTCGGTATCGTACACGACAGAGTTGTCCAGACTTTCCAACGTGAACTGGGTTTCCAGCTGTTCGTTGATCTGATCGATGATGTCTTCGACCTTGAACTGACCCGACGTACCGTTGATCTTGACGATTTGGTCGCGGGCTACTTCTGCCAAGGTCCAACGGCGGTACATAAAGCCCGTTTCACCTACGAAACGGGTATCTTCAGACCGGTCAATGGTAACAGGGCAGAAAGAGTTCTCGTCGCACGGCAGGTCCGGACGCTGATCCAGTTCCTGCGCTTTACCGAAGGTGATCTTGTTCGGTCGGATCGAATACCCCGCGAAAACGCGGAACATATCCAACGCAATCAAGTTCTCCGGGCGGTTGACATCCTTACGATCCAGTAGTAAACAAAAGCGATTCATGCTTTTTCCTCACTGGGGTTAGTTGCTAAAAACTGATCGTTCAACGGGGGTGAGGAAGTACCTAACCCCGTTTACATAAAATGGGTTTATATCAAGCCACGTCGTAAAAAAATAAACAAAAT
>Ga0247819_10001021_pt1 | contig 15525 bp, 9 predicted proteins | sample 13C_Xylose_Day6_FD_193428 | JGI IMG/M metagenome (GOLD analysis project Ga0247819, IMG submission 193428) | Soil microbial communities from agricultural site in Penn Yan, New York, United States - 13C_Xylose_Day6 | ecosystem: Environmental > Terrestrial > Soil > Agricultural land | place: USA...
GGAAGCGGACATCAGCTCTGCGGAGAAGTTAGTCCTTTCCCGGCTACGCTGGGTAGCGTCGCCGCGCCGTTGGGGACATTCGCGCGGCAACCGCAGACGACGGGCTGGCGAATTCCAACGGGAGCTCCTCGTCCACAGCGTCGCGTGACCCCACGCTTCACCAGTTCATGCGGAGGCCCAAAGCGGCCGCGGTAGCCGTCTGGCGGCTTCGGTCACCATCGACCGTCCAACGGTGGCTGGCCTGACCGTAGACGCTCACGTTCGTGCTCACACGTGCGGTGAGACCTCCACCGACTTCCAGCGCCGTGTCGCCAAACCGGTTTTCGATGGCGGGGGAAGATTGCCCCAGGAACACACTGTCGGTGCCGGAGAAGGCGTGCCAGAGATTGATCCGTCCATAGGGCTGCCAAAGCGTCCCGTGGTCGTCGCGCCGAGTGTATTGCAGACGCCCCCCAAGCCGCCCGGTCCAGGCCGCCCCCTCATTCCAGTCCACACTCGAATACTGGTCCTGCGTCCGGTCCACCGACACATCCTGGTAGACGATCTGCGCCTGAGGCTCGATCAGCCAGCCCTCTCGAAATTCGATGGGATAGCCGGTCTCGAGCGACGCCGTGTATCCGATCGTCTGGGTCGAGATTCCGGGGCCATAGAGGGAGGTCGCCTCCATGTCGTACCAACTCTGCTGCAAGACGGAATCGACATACCAGCCGGTCGGGCCGAAATGCGTCCAATAGGCCCCGACCGAAGGGCCATCCGTCAGCAGACGGCCCACCGCCAGGTTCTGCGTCCCGAGCGCAAAGCCGCGCATCGACGAGTCGTAGTCGGTATAGGCCACATACAGGCCAGCATGGTCTCGGTGGCCGCTGCCCGTCGTCCGCCGGAAGATGTCGAAGCCGGTCTGGAAGCCGACCAGATCACCATCGGCGCGCGCATCCGCCATCCCGCTCCATCGGTTGCTCAACCGCACCCCGAACAGGCGTCCCCAGGCGCCGTTCACATAGGCCCGCGGTTCCACCAAGCCACGCAGGTTTTCTTCGTCGCCGACGCGCTCATGCAGCGTCCCCAAGGTCGACAGACCCATCTGTCGCGCGATCCCGGGGATTGGCGCATAGAGCGCCACTTCCGGACGGTAGAGCGGAATGTCTGGCCCGCTCGGATCCGCGCCCTTGAGATGAGACCGGAGGAACCAGTCGCTCGCATCGGCGTCGCCACCGCGGAAGAGCTGGTACTCATAGGCGCCGGCCACGACGCGCTGGCCCAGCGTGAAGGCGTCGGTCGTCGTGCCGCCGCCGCCGGTCACCTGCACCAGCCGAATGCCATCCGCCACGGTTTGCGCGCCTGGGCCGCCGGTATTGTTGACGAGGACGGTCGTCGTGCCGCTGGCTTGGCCGCCATCGATCACCAACAGGTTGGTCGACGAGTTGTCGGCGCCAAGATAGGTGTTGAAGCCGATGCGGCTCCCGGCGGCGCCCGCGTAGCTGCCGACCGTCAGCGTGCTGTAGGCGTCCTGTCTCACCAGGAACTGGATCACACCGGCATTGCTCACTGCGCCGGTCGCGCTGGAATCGCCGGTCACGTTCCAGGCGCTGCCGGCGTCGATCGCGACATCGGTTGCGTTCTGCGCCAGGCCAGTCCAGAGGCTGCCCTGCTTCAGAGCTACGTCAGCGGTGTTGCCGGGATCGGCGAGCAGGTCGCCCGTCCATCGCGAAGCGGTCAGGCTAGCGCCAGTTGCACTTCCGGGGCCGGTCAGGCGCTGATCGCCGGTCCAGCTGCTGTTGCTCAGGTTGTAGGCGAGAACCGAGGCGTCGACGACGATGTCGCCACTGAGCGACGGCATGTCGGCGATGTTCAGCGTCAGGTCGCTCGCCGCACCCCCTGCATCCTCGCTCACTTGCGCCAGAAAGAGCTGACCGTTCACGACGGCGGGGGCGAGCGCGGCGCCGCCACCGATCGAGATCACTCCCGTCCCGCCCTCGGCGAGGATGAGCGCGCCGTTGGCGGCGCTCAGGCTGCCGCCGGTGATCGACACGGTGCTCGACGCGCTGCCGGCGAGGTGGATCGCCGGCGATCCAGCGCCGCTCACCGCGACCCTGGCGCCAGAGACAGCGAGTCCGCCGCCATTGATGGCGGCGATGCCGTGCGCGGCTGTGTTGACGCCATTGGTCGTGATTGAGCCGCCAACGATCACGGCGGAGGCGCCTTGGCTGACCCTGACGCCGATGGCGCCATCGCCGTTTGTGGTGATCTCAGCGTTCTTCGTTTGCAGTCGACTGCCGGCCCCGATCACGTCCGCGCCATGGGCCTCCAACCCTCTCTCGGCACTCGGGAACTGGAGAACCGGCTGGCTGCCTCCATCTCCCCCGTAGCCGGTGGTGATCTCCGTGTTGGTCGCGATGATCTCGCCCGCGTCGGTGATGAGCAGGCCGGCGCTGGAAGGGCCGGACGCGCGGACTATGGTGTCGGTCAGAGTGACCGTGCTGCCCGCCCCGCTCGCCACCGCGCCGGTGGAGTTGGGCTGATAGGTGAAAATGCCGTAGCCCGCGAAGTCGATCCTGGCTCCGGCATCGGCCCATACGCCCCTGCTGTTTGCGCCATAGGTGGAGATGCTCGCGCCATTACTGACTAGGATGCGGCTGCCGACGCCACGAGCAAGCATGCCCGGAGCGTTGGCGATGATCGTGCCGCCGTAATAATCACCGGTCGCGATAGCACCGCCGCTGACGGTGATCATTCCCTCATCGACCGCAAGTAGCCCAGCGCTGCCGTTGCCGTAGATGTTTACGTAGGTGTTGTTCAGGGTGAGGCTGCTGTCGGCGCCCGAGGCGACCGCGCCTGGGGCATCGTCGCCGTAACTGAACGTGCTCAAGTCGTTGAGGGTGATCGAGCCCCCGGCATCCGCGAAAACGGCGGAGGCGCCCACGCCGGAGGTCGTGACGCCGGTACGGGTTAAGACGATCCTCCCGCCTGCGGACGCATAGGCGCCGTGCGCGTTGTCGAGCACCGTGTTCACCTGGCTATCGGTCAGCGTGACGCTGCTACCCGTCCCGATCGCCTCGACGCCATGGGCTCCGACGCCATTCGTATAGACCGACGTATAGCTGCCGGTGATCCGTCCCCCGCCATCGGCATAGAGGCCATGGCCGCCGTCGCCATAGGTGCTGATCGTGGCGCCATCCGATGGCGTGCCGATCAGGGTGATCATTCCGCTTCCCGTCGCGCGCATGCCGTGGCCGCTGCCAATCGCGGAAAGATCGATGGAGACGCCGCTGTAGGTTCCGGAGCCGGAGACCTCGACCACGGGAGCGGCGTCTGCGCTTTGCCGCACGGTGAACGCAGGATCGGCGCAGCTGCCGGAGGCGACATTGAGCGCCGCTGGCGCATCTGCGCATTGAGCGAACGCTTGCGTGGAGGGCAGCAACGCCGCCGCCGCTGCAGCCCAAATGGCGCGGTAGCGGCAGGCTGAGCTCAAGAGCGCCTTCTTCCGCGAGTCAACGAAACCAAAGCCGGGGTAAGAAACCGGCGTCTCCACACGGGCTGCACGCAATCGCGAACTCCTTATCCGCGGACCTTCTCAATCAGAAGCGGACGTAGCGGAAGGCACTCGGCCGAAAGCGTTAAAATACGGCAAGAATATCTAGTTAAACTTCAGCGTCTCCGCGCAGCCGGCCATTCATTTGGTGAATACAGATCCCCATTGGGGCAGCCCCGAGCGCTTGATTGGGGGCACGTGAGGATCGTGTTCGAGGATCCGACATCTCGCGCCCGGCACACTGTCTGGGGAGCGGACACGTTGAGCGTCTTCAAAGGTTTGCCTGATCGACAGCTGGCTAGCGTTCCAGGACACACCCGAGATGGGACCATGCCCGAACCCCTTCGTCCCGAGGGATAAGGCAGCCTTGGCCCGCCGGCATCGGGGTGACCCAATGTCTGCGGTGCGCCAACAGTGGACATTGGCTCTTGCCCGGAAAGTCGACACTCACTGGCTTGCGGTCGAGAGCATCCCACCAGACCCAGATCAGATCGAATTGTGTGTCATGTAGGCGCGACCTCGGGGATTAGGACATCGATCCAGAACCCTGGCGGTACCGGAAGATGATGGTGGCGACATGCGACCAGAACGATGGGCCAATAGCCGGTGGCGCAAGCAGTCAAAACGCGCAGTCCCTCGCCCTCCTTGCAGGCGGTGGCGATGATCTCGAGCAACTGACCGCCGCCCTCCTGCAAGGACAGGTCGTTCAATGAGCGCCCACCGGGGTCCTCGCCGCTGTAGAGGCGCTGTTCAGTATCCTCGTCAGGCAACCACAGCTGCCAGGTGGAGTGGTCGAGCTTGTCGCGCTGCAACTTGGCGAGCGCCTCGACGGCCTCGTCGTCACCGAAGGCGTGAAGCCAGGAAGCGATCAGGGGCAACAGAGTGCTACCGGAGGTCGTCTCTTCAAAATAGGCGTCCGACCGATCATGGGGGTGCGCGACGATATCGCGATAATCCACTGAAACGATCGGATAGCGTCCACGGGTCCGGATCGTGAAATCGAAACGCTTGGCCATCTGGCGCAGCCAATCCTGAGCCAGCGTGCCCGGCGCTCCGCTCTGCGACCATGCGAACAGGAACAGGGCGACATCGGTCGCCTGTCTGTCCGTGGCGGGCAGCAGGAGGGCCGGATTGGTCTCGATGAGGGCCAAGCCATGTCCCACAAACTTCGCGATCCCTTGCCCCGCCAGATCGGTCGCGCCCTGCATATCCCCGACCCATTTGATCCAGAGCGCGGCCATGCCGATGCGACCCAAGATGTCGAACAGAGCCAGATTGACGTCCGAGGCCTCGCGCGACCCGACCGCCATGGAAACGCCGTGGAAAACGCCCGTGTGCGGAAATACCGTCCGTTCCAGCAGGTCTGAGGCAATCGTCAAATGCAGATCGATCATCTGACGAATGCTGTAGGTCAGATCCTTGGCGTCTCGACCCGACTTGCCGATGAGCGGCCGCAGGAGATGCCACACCGACAGCATGGCGACCTCGCTCGCGCGATAGGCGGCTTCGACATTGCCCGTATCGCGCGCCCAGACGAACAGCACCCAAGTGCACAGGTTTAACTGGCGGGTCGCGCGGACCCGGGCCTTAGCGGACTGTTCGCCCTGTTCACGGAGCAGCCGGGCCAGCCGACTGAAGTGCTGATAGGAGACGTCGGGTTCGTCGACGAGCGCTACAGCCTTACGGAAACTCGTCCGCAGAGCGGGCGGCAGAAATTTTTCCCGCAGCACGCCGCTCAGCAATAGGCCCGCGATCTTGTCGCCGTTCCAAACGTCAAACGAGACACGATCGGTGGAGTTATCTTCAATGTAGCCCTTGAGTTGATCCTGGACCTGCTCCTTGACCCCGCCGCCAAAGGCCAAGCAGACCACGATCTTCAGGGCAGCATAGCGCGGTTGGATCCGAGTCTTGATATAGACGTCGCGAATCTCGTTCAGCGACGATCTCAAGGCTTGGGGCGTACCGTCCCAGTCTTGGCGGGTCATATCTCCGGCCTTGACCGAGAAGAGGAAAAGCTTCTTCACCCCGTCTTCGTCAGCCCCGACGGCCGCGATGTCCACGCCGCGTTGCTGAGTGCCCCGCTGCGGCCTAGACAGGATTGTGAAGCCTAGCTCGCTGAGCAGGTCCGGCAGGACGGCGTCGAGTTCCTCACGTTCCTTCAGTGAGGCGAGGTAGTCGCTGAGCAGGAGTTTCATTCCACAAGCGCCTCGGTGCGGTAGAGACGGAGGAGATAGTCGAGCCCGATGGGGTCGACTATCTCCATGCGCGGAAACTCAAACTCGACGCCATGCGGCTTGAGCTCCATCTCGAACCGCTGAAGATCGCCATCTGGTCCGCGCTGATAGCTCAACGAGCGGCGCCCGTAGAGGATGACCGACCGCTTAACCAGATTGAAAAACACGGACTGTTTGCGGGCCTGTTGAGCGATCTCACGGCTCTGATCCGCACGCCTCAGTTGCTGAACGCGCCGCTGGTGTTCGTTCGGAAAGAAGGCCCTGAGCTCCGGCACCCCGCGCAGTCCCTCGATATAAGCGTCCCCCTCAGCCACCGCTGCATCGACCGCAGCCTTGGCGGGGTCGTCGGACGGTAGCTCTGTCAGATAGTCCCTGACACCTGAATAGTTGATCAGTAGTGGGTGGATCAGAAGGGCCTGCACTTCCCGCCGGGTCAGTGAGTCACAGACCCTCAGACACGACACCAGTACCGAGGCCGCGGTGCGGGGCTTGATGAAGAACCAGGCTATCGCCTTCCGGCAGACGAAGATCTGGGAAGCACCTGACAGTGGCTGGAGGTTCCGGCTTAGGTCAAGGCGCGGCGCGCTGTCCTCGCCGCGGTTCAGGGCCGCCGACAGACCTTTGCAGAGCCGGGGATTGCCGATCAAAAGCCAACGGCAGGTCGCTTGAGCCAGAACCTCCGAATCGCCATTGACGAGCTGGCCGACGAATGACTGCAAATCCTGAAGCTCGACCTCCCCGTCGCCGGTGAAAAAGGCCTCGGCAAACTCCAGGGCCGCATCCTTTCCGTCACCTTCCAGGAGCACTCGCAGGGCGAGATCGAGTTCCTTGAGCGTTCCCTTGTTTGCCGGATTCACGGTCCGCGCTACGGCCAAGAGCCGGGACAAAATGCGGTCGTCCCGTGCCACCGGGTCGGCCCAGATGGCATGGGTTGCGGCATGGACGACTTGGTCGTCGTCAGTGTCGAGAAGACGTTCAATCAGGCGGAGCGCCTCGGCGTCCATGGTGGCGTTGGGCTGACCGAGGACGTGGATTGCCGCGGTAAACAGCGCGGCCTTCAGCAGCCCATCCTGAACATGGGCGAGATCCCCCAGGGCCGACAGCGTGCTGGCTTGAGATACTGGGTCCGGATCGGGCATCCGTGCCAGCGCCGTCGCAGCCGACAACCGCAAACGCGGCTCCTGCCGAACTAGGAACGCTCTCGCTCGGGATGGATCGCCAAGCGCCTCCAACGGGAAGGTTAGCGCCCGAGTAGCGCGTGGGTCGCCGTCTTCCGCCATGGCGAGAATGGCCTCCGATCGTGCAGGGTCCTTTGCGCACCACGCCCTGAGCGCGGCGTTCGGCATGCTAGCCGCAAGGTCATCGCCGCCATGCGTCACAAGCGCCTCTGTGAAGTCCATGAGCCGACCAGGATCAACGTCTAGCTCTGGTACGACTTCATTCAGCAGGTGGCAGGCCGCGAAGAAACTGCTTCCGTCGAGCGCCTGTAGCTCGCCTCGATCAACGAGCGCGAGCAGGTCCCAAGCCTTGGCATTATGAAGCCTTGCAAAGGTTGAACGGATCGTCGCTTCACCCTCGTTTGTCATAAAGACGAAACGATCGGCCATTGCTTGGGCAAGCAACCTATCTCGGAAAAGCTGAACCAGCTCCTCGTCCGTTACACCGGTCACGTGATCATCTCGCCTAAGCCCGAGAAAGACTAACTTTGCGTTGAGTCGCTATAATTTCCTTGGTCAAAGATGAGCGACAGCTGAGGGGCCTGCATGCCTGCCGAGATTCTAGTTTCCGACGACACGGCGAAGCACAATCCGGACACCGAAGACGCGCTCGGCTACGCGCCGTTTGCCAGACGCATTGCGGATGTGATCGGCCGGCTAGCCTCGCCGAACGGCTATGTCATTGCCATCCAGGGCACTTGGGGAGCCGGCAAGTCCACGGCTCTAAACTTCGCGCGAACCTATATCGAACGCCGGAACGCCGCGCTGAAGCCGGAAGAGACCAAGGTTGAGATCGTGGAGTTCCGTCCCTGGCTGATCTCGGGCCACGAGGATCTGGTGGCGGCATTCTTCAAGGTGCTTAAGGAGCACATCACGCCGGGAGAGGCGGGCGACCGCAAACTGGGAAACCTTCTCGCGCGAATGAGCCGGGGCGCGATCGGCCCCACCATGGGCGTCGTGACCGGCTTGGCCAAGACGCTCGACCCGACCGGCGGACTGGGGTCCGCAGCTCTGGGCGACGTGACCAGTAAAGGTGTCACCGCGCTTCTGGACGCCTGGCTGAAAGAGCCGTCGCTGCAGGCGACCTATGAAGCCTTGCGCGACGAACTGGCGAAATCGAACCGCCGCTTCCTCGTCGTAATCGACGACATCGACCGCTTGGAACCCGAGGAAATCCGGGTCGTCATGCAGCTGGTCAAAAGCGTCGGCAGCCTCCCCAATGTAATCTACCTGCTCTCTTACGACCGGCAGATCGTCGCCTCGGCGCTCGGGGACGCTGAGCGCGGCGACGGGCCGACTTTCGTCGAGAAGGTCGTCCAGCACGAAATCGCCCTGCCCCGCCCTAGCGCCTTCCGGCTGCTGACCCTGCTGCACCAAAAGATCGAGCACATCATCGGCCCGACCAAGAGCACCGACCGATGGCGTCAGATCGTGCAGCTCGGGCTGGAGCGGTGGATCGCCCGTCCACGCGACGTGGCGAGGTTGTCGAACGCGCTCAACTTCTCATGGGCTGCGCTAGAGGGCGAGATCGACGCCCAGGACCTTCTGGCGATGGAGGGCCTGCGTTTGTTCGACCCTATCCTGCTCGCATTCATCCGGGATAACCGCGCCTTCCTGCTCGGGGAGGGGCGAAGCCTGTACGTCTCGGAGGAGCAGAGGACCCAGATGGGCAAGGTTTTCCGCGACGGTCTGCCAGAGAAGGATCGGGACGAACGCCTCGAGTTGCTGGGTACGCTGTTCCCCAGCCGGGCGAAGGCGCTGCAGAGCGAGCGGGTCTGGGGAGGGGAAGCTTGGTACGAGCAGGCCAACCGGGTCGGCATCGGGACCCCCGCCGGCTACGACGCCTACTTCTCCATGCTGCCGGCGGAAGAGACGGTGCCCAAGGCTTGGATCGACGAGGCGGTCGCCCACATCGGCGATCGCGAACGACTGGTCGCCGGTCTGGATCGCGCGCTCGGCGAGAAGTCGACTTCGGGCCGCGCGCTGATCGGTCCTTATCTGGAACGTTTCCACTATCGACTGCTTGGGCCGGACGCTGCCAAGCCCACTCCGGCCCTGCTCAGTGCACTGTTCGATCGCGGCGAGGCCATCTTCGCCGTCGCCCAAGACGGCGACCTGCTCGGTCCGCGCGCGCAGTTCCGGTTCTTGGTCGGCGAGATGCTGCGGCAGTGGGGCCGGGATCGCGGCGGCGACCTCTTGATCGAGGCCCTCGAGCAGTCGGCATCCCCCTTTGTGTGCGCAGCCCAATTCATGGAACGCGCCACGGAACTTAAGGTCTTCCCCTACCACGGAGACCATCCGCCCGAGGCGACCATCCGTCGAGATCACCTCGACCGTCTTGGCGCTCTTACTCTCGCTCAAATCGAGACCCACCACGCCGCGGGGACTTTGGCCGACGCTCCCTACTATGGCGACATCGCCGAGGTCTGGGCCCATCTCGTCGACGTGGGGACGCCGCGCCGGTGGTTGATGACCGGCGTATTGGATGACCCCGTGTTCCTCGCCCGGACCGCTGGCAATCTTCTGGCCTTCACCGTCGCGGCGTCGGGACCCCACTACTTCGTCCATCGCCTTCCCAAGGATCCCTGGTACGATGTGGAGACCTTGATCCAGGCCGCATCCCGGTTCGTCGGCCACCCGGATCTCACTGGCGTGGACGCCTTGGTGGTCAAGGCGCTGGCTGACGATCTCCCCAAAGTCTGGGCTGCGATGCAGGCGAAGAATGAGGAAGAACGCCCTAACGCTTCAGCCGATGGCGTCATCTCGGAAGACTGACCCGACGCAGTGCGCTCCACTGAGCGCACGACCGTACCGTCAGGCGCCAGGGCCTCACCAAGAGGTCCTCTGATAGGCAGCCAATTCGAACCGCCGCAATGAGACGTTCCACTTCGCCTCGGATGCGCCATGTGTGGACGGCGCCCCGTTGGCAAGGGTTGATCTGACGTTCTGCTGAGCCTGGTCGGAGCGGCCATTCGCGACACAACCACACACCTCCGACGACGGCTGCTCGTCCAGGACAGGGGCTCTGCGCCGCGCCCGCGCGCCTGAGACCTTGCCTGTCGGTGAGGCCGCGTTAGCAAGGGTCAGGCGGATCGGCCGGAGGGGGATCGCTCGGTCGACCGGCCTTGGACCCGAAAGCGGACCTCACCAACCGCCGCGATGAGTCAGATGCGGACGTTTGCGGATCGATCATGCAGGACGAACACAAGGCGCCTTTACCCTCCTAGGGGCTTCGGACCGTGGGCGGCGTACTTGTAACACGAGCCTCAGACCATCTAACGGTTCAACTCGCCTTGCCCCCCTTATCGCCCTAGCCCATTAGCGACTGGCCTTTGAAAAACGGCGGCTCGATGGAGCCGCCGTCACTCATTCATCTCCGTTCGCAACCCACACCATCGCCGTCGCGATCCAGGTGCGGCCCATAGCCAGGATCATCCCGCCGGACCGGGGCGGCGCCAGCCGCCCGGGCCGCAGCACAGTTGGCGTATACGCCGCTCCGCGAGGCCGACGGGGCGTTCATCAAGCCTTGTGCCCGCGACGATCCTCCCGACGACCGGCCTCCGCGGTGGCAGTGATAGTCACCCGTCTTGCGATTGTTGTGGCAGCCCTCGGAGTTAAGGCCGCCAGGATGCGCTGAAGCCGTAACCGGCGCGACTAGGGCCAGAGCAGCCGCAATGGCCAGGCCGCCGATCATCCGCATCACCAGCTCCTGAGGGTGACCCCGGCAGAGATATAGTCACTCCCGAAATTGCCCTTGATGGCGACCATATCCGTGACACGAACCGCGACCGTGCCGTAGGGGACGCTTTCGATATCGGAAATCCGATATCCGGCGCCGATCTCGATGTTGCGCCAGTGAGCGGTGGCTTCAATCCGGCCATAGGCAGCCACTGCCGTGCTGTCGCAAAGCTCGGTCCGGGCGTATTGGCCATTGGTCGTGTCCCGGCAACGCGAGCCATTGACCTGCTGGTACATCTGGTACCGATCATTGTCGCCCTGGTAGATCAGCGCGCCGACAGCAGGCGTCAGATGGAAGTTGCCGGCGTTGAACCGCCAGCCGACCCCGAGCTCGGCGCCTGTCAGATCCGACGCTTCGGCGACGTTCGCCTCCAGCATCAAGGAATTGGATTGAGCTCGCGCCTGAGTGGTCGGGGCGCACAGGACGGCAGCTACGGACGCAGCCGCGATGTATTTGAACTTCACTTTTCCCTCTGGGAGATTTCCGTCGCAACCCCCCGTTGCAACGTAACGTCGATCTACCATGACAGAGGGAAGAGTCCAGCCATGAACTCAGGCCTCAATTTCTCGCACAGATAGCAACGCTCAGGCCGACACCCTTCTGGCTAGGTTTTGGTCGCCCCAGCCCCACGGGCGAGATGCGCCTCACACGTCTCGCGCACGACGCCCTTCAGGAACGCGATCCGTCCTGCCAGCCAGTCCAGTTCTTCACGCGTGATCTTGTAGTGCCGCGAATAGCGCGCCTTCACATAGGCGGCGCGCAGCAGCTCGAAGGCCCGCCGCTCGAACTTTGTCGCGCCCGGCCACACCTCCGACAACTGCGGCACAAGCGGCTCAGCTAACCGCCGCAAGGCGATGATCTTGTGGGACTTGGGCGCGTAAAGCGTAAGGACCAGCAAAGCCGCCCGATAATAGTTTTCCGCAGCTTGATGAAGGTGGAATGCCGCAAGGCCATTCCATTCCTTCTCCATCCCAAACCGGGCATACTCAACAAACTGATCACCAACGATCATAGCGTCTGAATAGTAACGGCTCGCCTCCTCCAACGCCGTCTCCGGCGCCAGCGGCGTCGGCTCCACAAACTCCACCCCCGACGCATCCAGCAGCACCACGCCGTCGCGCACGATATCGATGAAGAAGTAGCGCCCGCGCTCCAGCTGATGGTTCACGTCGTCCAGGCTGTGAACGATGATGCTGACCGGCGTGCGCAACTGCTGGCCTGACACCGTGGCCGACAGCAGCCGCTGCTCCGCCTGACGCCAGAAGTCGCTGTCCGTGAGATCCTCGTGATCGACCACGACCAGGAGATCGAAGTCGGAGAAATAGCGCCCGACCGGATCTTCCACCCAGTCGCCGCGCGCATAGCTGCCGAACAGGATGATCTTGAGGATGCGTCCGTTCTTCAGCCGATCAGCGCGTCGCGTCGAGGTCGCCTCGGCGAAGGACTGGGTCAGGATCTCGACCACGCGGTCGAGCTCCCTGCGTTTCGCAGCCGGTATTGATTTGAGCGCCTTCGCCATGACTGGACTCTCCCCGATACGGCCACGCCAGACAAGGCCGTAGGCCGGTTCATTCGTCGCTGTCCACCCGACAGCGACCTTCCCCCCCGATCACCCTTCCCCTTCCCTTCCCCAGACCGGAGCTTCAGAGGGATTGATCGGGTCCTCCCCGCGCCGCTCCCGGAGACAGGAGGGCCAGGCCTCGAGCCCCCATCGTCAAGCTCGCCCGGCTTCCCGCCCTGGGAAGCGCCGTCCCCACAGAGAGGCGGGCATAATGTTCGACGCCGTCCACATCGCGCAGGATCACGAAAGGCGCGGCGCCGAGCTCGTCATGACAGCCGGTCTTCATCACCCGCCCGGCTACGCGGCCTTCGCGAAACGCCTCGGTCTTCAGGCCGGTCTCAAGGCGACGCTGATTGAGGGTCCGGATGACGTCTCGCGAGATCTGCAGCCGCCGAAGCCGTCCCTCCAGATCCTTGTCCAGGCGATACCGACGCCCACGACGCTCAGCCAGGCCGAGCGCTTCAAGGTGAATCAACCGTCCTCGCGTCAGCGCCGCCCAGGCCGTACGCAGACCTTCTGCGTCATCGACCATCCGTTCGGCGTCCATGGAGGCCAGAAGGCGCCGATCGAAGCCGGTGAAGCCGTCAGACCGGGTTTCGCGCCAGATCCGGCGCTCGGCGTCATGGCGAGACAGATCCCCCAGCCGCTCCTGGGCGACTTCCTGGGCCCGGGCGCGAAAGCCGTAGGCGACATAGTCGCGCGGTATGACGAGGTCACGGCCGCTCGCCCTGCGGCCGGGCAGAAGGACATGGGCATGCGGCTGGTCCGTGTCGAAATGACAGACCGCCATCCAGGGCAGGTCCGGCTCGCCCAGGTCATCACAGACCCGGGTCATGACCTCCCGCGTATAGTCCCTCAGGTCCGCGATGCGGTCGCCATGTTCGGGCGAGACGATGAAGCGGAAGTGGTGACGATGCGCGCTCCAGTCAGCCGCCCCCTCTGTCGGCGAAACCTCGTCCGATGCGCGATCAAAGAAGACCGGCCGCGCCCCTTCCATCCCGGCTCCCGCCCGGCCGAGATAGACCAGATGCCTGGCCAGGGCCGCCCCGCGTTCGAAGCCCTGGCCCAGGTGACGCGACACCAGGGCCTTGACGATCACCCGCTGACGCACGTCCAGCCGGAAGGCGCGGCCCGAACGTCGTTGCGCCGCCCCCAGAACGCCCGATCGGTCGCCCAGGGTGAATTGCCGCGAACAGGCCAGCCGCTGCAGCAGGCCTATGCGAACCCCTGCCGCATCGGATTTCCCGCCCCGGCGCAGACGGACCTTCAGGTCGTCGGCGTCGGATGCGTCGCCTTTCCCTATCCGTGCCTCGATCGCTTCCCGGACCAGCATGAAGAGCCTCGCGCCCGCCTCGCCGATGCCTGGACCTCCACGACCCTTCACAAGTCGCGCAGGACCTCATGATCGACGTCTATTCTACGGAAAAGATACAGCAAACAGACCGCCGACTCTGCTCTTTTATCTTGCCCTACAGCCCGTTTTGCAGATTTCCAGGCGCCCCAGGCCATGAGACGCAAACCCTCGCAAACAGCCGCCGGTTCAGGGGCCGACCGCCTCCTGACGCCGGCATGATGACCGGTGCGTCCCGCGCGACATGAGAAAACCCGCCCGGCCGGAGCCGAGCGGGCAGGTTGAAACCCTCGTTTTCTTCTCAATGACTGCGGGCGCGGATCGCCAGATGCCGGAGCCCCTGCTCCATGGCCTTCTGGCCCAGGTTCAGGGCGGGGCCGAAGGGCCGATCCGGGCCGCCCCTTCCCTCGTCCAGGGATCGCCCCAGGGTGAGGCAGCAGGCAGGCTCAAGCGCCAGCAGGTCGTCGTTGGCCCTGAAGGGGGCGGCCTTGCCATGGGCGTCGAAGTCCGCGCGAGCGAGGATCAGCTTCACGCCCTTCTGCTGCGCCCATCGAATCGCCAGCTTCTCCGCGCCCCTGGCGCCCGTGGTCGCGAGCGCCATGTCCGGCCACTCCGAGAGCGCCCAGTTCAGGGCGTCGAAGATGCGGGCCGCGTCCTCGGCCGCGTCGGCCGTCGGCGCGCCCCGGAAGGCCACGACCGCACCCCTGTGAAAGGCCTCGTCCGCCCGTCGCTCGCGCACCGCACGGATGGCCTGTCTGGCGTCCAGCTGGGCCGCCGTCAGAAAGCTGCCCCTGCGGCTGCCCCGCCAGGCCGTCCAGACCTCGCCCGTCGCCGAGGTCCAGGCTTCAGCGGCGGCGTCCCGGATCTTCTCGGTCGCCTGGGTCGCCGCATCCGCCGCTCGGGCCCGGGTCGTCGCTTCCTGAAGCTCGACGTCCGCGGCTTCCGACCCGTCGAAGTCGCGATCCAGCCGGCGCATCGCATCGCGCGCCCGGTCGGCGTCGCGCTCGATCCGTCCGGCCGCCGAATGAAAGGCGCCGATCAGGGCTTCGCCCAGAACGGTCTGGAAATCCTCCAGGGCCGTGTCCGCGATCACGTCCAGCAACTCGGTCATGAGGGCGCGCCCGAGCTGAACCAGGGCTTCCTCCTGCGGATGAGGACGGCTGTCGCCCAGAGACGCCGTCAGGTCGTCGAAGGCGGAATCGGACTTGGACGAAAAGGCGAAGACGGGGTGGGAGAAGGTGGCGTGCATCGGATCATTCCAGTTCTGAAATGTCGAAGCGCCCCATGCGCAACGACCCGATCCCTGGCCACGTCGGGGTCCCCGGCGGTCACCGCAGCGACCCGCCGCTTGCGGGTCGCGAAGGGAAACGGCGCAGCCGTTGACGGCCGGGGTGACGTGACAGGATCGGAAGTCGTTGTGTGGGGGCACGTCCTCGTCCCCAGGGACGAGGACCCCTTTCGGCGCCCACGCGCCGAGAGCGACCGAAGAACGGCTCCCGAGCCTTTCAGAGACGACCTGAAAGGTCGTCGCAGCCGCCTGGCGGGAACGGGCCAAGACCCGCCAGACGCAACAGTCCTTCGGCGCTCGCAGGCCGCTTCCGATAGCCGATCGCCGCGTGGGCGACGCAGAAGGCGCCGCGGGCCACGGGTCGGCCGCAGAGGCCGAAGCCGGGACGGCCCGGCGACCCGTAGGGCCACCGACACTGGCCGCGTTTCACGGAGAGGATCGTCGTCAGGGGCGTACCCGGCGCCGCAGGCGTTTCCCGGCACGGGGCAAGCGAGGCCGCCCTGCTTTCAGGGCGTCGCGACGCCGGCGGCCTGCCCTGCCCCAAAGAGGCCCGGGCGCCGGGTGAAGCCGAAGCCTCGCCGGCCCTGGCGCCGGCGCGCCGGGGCC
>Ga0247819_10001023_pt1 | contig 15512 bp, 15 predicted proteins | sample 13C_Xylose_Day6_FD_193428 | JGI IMG/M metagenome (GOLD analysis project Ga0247819, IMG submission 193428) | Soil microbial communities from agricultural site in Penn Yan, New York, United States - 13C_Xylose_Day6 | ecosystem: Environmental > Terrestrial > Soil > Agricultural land | place: USA...
GGTGATCACGGGGTTCTTCAGGCCGGTGATCTTGGCCACCGCGCCTTCGGGCGACAGGTTGCCCTTGAGGATGGCCAGGTGGCCTTCCTTGTAGAGCGGCTTGTCGATGGCGCGGATCACGTCCTGGTCGGCGCGCGGCTGGTCCGGGATGTCCTTGAGCGTCTCGGCGATGGTCTTGCCGGTGATCGTCATGCAGTCGCCGTGCAGCAGGCCCGCCTTGAGCAGCACCTTCATGACCTGCGGAATGCCGCCGGCGTTGTGCAGGTCGACGGCCAGGTACTTGCCCGAGGGCTTGAGGTCGCAGATCACCGGCGTCTTCTTGCGGATGCGCTCGAAGTCCTCGATGGTCCACTCCACGCCGGCCGAGTGCGCGATGGCCAGGAAGTGCAGCACCGCGTTGGTCGAGCCGCCCGTGGCCATGATCACGGCCACCGCGTTCTCCAGCGACTTGCGCGTCACGATGTCGCGCGGCTTCAGGTCCTTCTTGATGGCCTCCATCAGCACCTTGGCCGATTCCTTGGCCGAGTTCTGCTTCTCGTCGTGCGGGTTGGCCATGGTGGACGAGAAGGGCAGCGACATGCCCAGCGCCTCGAAGGCCGACGACATGGTGTTGGCGGTGTACATGCCGCCGCACGAGCCGGTGCCGGGGATGGCGTGCTGCTCGATGTCCTTGAGCTCCTGGTCGCTGATCTTGCCGGCGGCGTTCTGGCCCACGGCCTCGAACACGCTGACGATGTTCAGGTCCTGGCCCTTCCACTTGCCCGGCAGGATGGTGCCGCCGTAGACGTAGATGGCCGGCACGTTGGCGCGCAGGATGCCCATCATGCCGCCCGGCATGTTCTTGTCGCAGCCGCCGACCACCAGCACGCCGTCCATCCACTGGCCCTGCACGCAGGTCTCGATGCAGTCGGCGATGACCTCGCGGCTGACCAGCGAGTACTTCATGCCCTCGGTGCCCATCGCCATGCCGTCGGAGATGGTGGGCGTGCCGAAGATCTGCGGGTTGCCGCCGGCTTCCGCGATGCCGTCGACGGCCGCGTCGGCCAGCTTCTGCAGGCCGCTGTTGCAGGGCGTGATGGTGCTGTGGCCGTTGGCCACGCCGACCATCGGCTTGCCGAAGTCGGTCTCCTTGTAGCCCATGCCGTAGTACATGGAGCGGTTGGGCGCGCGGGACTTGCCCTGGGTGATGTTGTCGCTGCGCAGGTGCAGGCGGATCGGTTGTTCAGCCACGGATGGGTCTCCTGGATCGGTGCTCGGAAGGGCGAAAGTATGGGGGCGCTCGCTGATTCCTTCCAATCCATTCTTGGGCCTGGACTAATATGCGCGGCATATGAGCGATCCCGTCATCGAGCTGCGCCTGTGGCGCCAGTTCGCCGCCGTCGGCGAGACGCTGCACTTCGGCCGCGCCGCCGCGCTCCTCAACATGACGCAGCCGCCGCTGACCCAGGGCATCGCCCAGCTCGAGCGCCTGCTGGGCGTGCGGCTCTTCGACCGCACCAAGCGCAGCGTGCAGCTCACCGAGGCCGGCGCGGCCCTGCTGCCGCAGGCCCAGGCGCTGCTGGCGCGGGCGCGCGAACTGCCGGCCCAGGCGCGCGCGGCCGCACAGGGCGAGGCCGGCCACCTGCGCCTGGCCTTCGTGTCGACGGTCGGCTTCAGCCTGCTGCCGGCCTGGGTGCGGGCCTACCGCGCCGAGCATCCGAACACGCGGCTGGAACTGATCGAGGCCACCGGCGACGTGCAGCTGCCGGCCATCCAGCGCGGCGAGATCGACGCCGGCTTCCTGCTGCATTCACCCGGCTTCGCGCCGCCGCAGCTGGCGCACCTGCGCATCGCGCGCGAGCCGCTGGTGCTGGCGCTGCCGGAGCAGCATCCGCTGGCGACCTCGCGCGGACTGGCGCTGGCGCGCGTGCTGGACGAGCCGCTGGTCATGTTCCCTCGGCGCATCCTGCCTTCGCTCCACGACGCGGTGTTCGGCCTGTACCACGCGGCCGGCCGCGAGCCGCTGGTGGCGCAGGAGGCGATCCAGATGCAGACCATCGTGAACCTGGTGTCCGCCGGCCTCGGCCTGGCCTGGGTGCCCGAGAGCGTGCGCCAGTTCCAGCGGCCGGGCGTGGTCTACCGCACGCTCGGCGGCGCGCAGGGCCTGAAGGTGCCGCGCTGCGAGACCAGCCTGGCGTGGCGGCCCGCGCCCGGGGCGGTGCTGTCGCGGTTCGTGGAGTTCGCCCGCCGGCACGTCTCCACCTGAGAGGCGGAGGCACAATCCCGCCATGCTGATCCATCCGAAGATCGACCCCGTCGCCATCCACCTCGGCCCGCTGGCGATCCACTGGTACGGCCTGACCTACCTGGCCGCGTTCGCGCTGTTCTATTTCCTGGCCACGCTCCGGCTGCGGCACCAGCCGTACGCCTCGCTGCAGGGCGACGGCCCCGGCACCTGGAGCCGGCGCGACATCGAGGACATGCTGTTCCTGGGCGTGGTGGGCGTCATCGCGGGCGGCCGCCTGGGCTACTGCCTGTTCTACAAGCCGGCCTACTACGCCGCGCATCCGCTGGAGATCTTCTTCATCTGGCAGGGCGGCATGAGCTTCCACGGCGGCATGCTGGGCGTGATCGCCTCGCAGTGGTGGTACGCGTTCTCGCGGGGCAAGCCGTTCTGGCAGGTGACGGACTTCATCGCGCCGTGCGTGCCGCTGGGCCTGGCGGCCGGGCGCGTGGGCAACTTCATCAACGGCGAGCTGTGGGGCAGGGCGGCCGACCCGTCGCTGCCGTGGGCGATGGCGTTCCCGACGAGCGGCTCGATGATCCCGCGCCATCCCTCGCAGGTCTACCAGTTCCTGCTGGAGGGCGTGCTGCTGTTCATCCTGCTCTGGATCTACGCGCGCAAGGCGCCGCGCCGGGCGCAGGTGTCGGCCGCGTTCCTGATCGGCTACGGCATCTTCCGCTTCATCGCCGAGTTCTTCCGCGAACCCGACGCGCACCTGATCTGGCTGAAGGACCAGACCGGCCTTTCCATGGGCCAGTGGCTGTGTGTGCCGATGATCGCGTTCGGCATCGGCCTGTGGCTGTGGGCGCAGCGCCGCCCCGCGCGTACCGCCACCGCCTGATCCCTGGGACTTACCCTGGAAGGTACTTGCGTCCGAGCGCAGTCCCTCCATAATTCTCCGTAATTACCGGAAATTACGGCATGCGCCTGGTCCACAACTCCCTGCATGAAGAGGTCGCCGACCAGTTGCGGCAGCGCATCTTCGACGGCGAGCTGGCGCCCGGCGCCTTCCTCGACGAGGTGCAGCTCGCGCAGGAGTTGTCGATCTCCCGCACGCCCTTGCGCGAAGCGCTCAAGGTGCTCACCGCCGAGGGCCTGGTGCGCCACGAACCGCGCCGCGGCTGCTTCGTGGCGGAGGTGACCGAGCAGGACCTGGACGAGATCTTCCCGGTCATCGCGCTGCTCGAAGGCCGCTGTGCCTACGAGGCGGCCCAGAACGCGAGCGAAGCCGACCTGCAGGCCCTGGAAGAGCTGCACGCCAGGTTGGCGCGGCATGCCAAGGCGCGCCGGGTGAACGACTACTACGCCGCGAACTTCGCCATCCACGAAGCCATCATCACGCTGGCGGACAACCGCTGGCTCGCGCAGGTGATCACCGACCTGCGCAAGATCGTCAAGCTGGCCCGGCTGCAGCAGCTGCATGCGCCGGGGCGGCTGGAGCAGAGCCTGTCGGAGCACCTGGCCGTGTTCGCCGCCCTGAAGGCGCGCGACGCCGAGGGTGCCGAGGCGGCCATGCGCACCCATCTCACCCGCCAACGCGGCGCCCTGCGCGAAGTGGCGCGCGCCCAACGCACGAGGATCACCGGATGAACGCGGCGAGCGAATGGATCACCAAGAGCGTGGCGCTGCTGCGCCCCAACGGCGAGGCCAAGCCGGCCAAGGCCGCCGAGCCGCGCGCGGCCCGGCCCACCGGCGAGCGCCTGCGCGCCACGCTGCGCCGCGGGCCCGAGGCGCTGTCGCCGCGCGCGATGCGCCGCGCCCTGGCCGAACTGCAGGCGGTGGTCGATCCGCGCGTGAGCGAGGTCGAGGGCGCTCGCCTGGCCCACTCGTTCATGCAGTGGTACGAGCAGGCCACGCACGAGGAGCGTCACGACGTCTGGCTGCTGATGAGCGACCAGTTCGCGCCCGACGGCGACAAGGTGCGCGCCGCGCGCGACCACTACGAGTCGGCGCTCGGCACGCCCGAGGAGGCCCACGCCGAGATCCGCCTGCGCCGCGCCTTCACCTCGCCGCGCACGCGGCTGCTGCAGCGCTTCGCCGGCACGCCCGACGGCATCCGTTTCCTGGTGGGCCTGCGCGCCGACCTGCTGCCGCACCTGAAGTCCGACCGCCGCCTGCTGCCGCTGGACGCGGAGCTCGAAGGCCTGCTCTCCACCTGGTTCGACGTCGCCTTCCTGGAGCTGCGGCGCATCAGCTGGGACTCGCCGGCCTCGCTGGTGGAAAAGCTGATCCAGTACGAGGCGGTGCACGACATCCGCAGCTGGGCCGACGTGAAGAACCGTCTCGACAGCGATCGCCGCTGCTACGGCTTCTTCCATCCGCGCATGCCGGACGAGCCGCTGATCTTCGTGGAGGTGGCGCTGATGGACAGCATCGCCGAGAGCATCACGCCGCTGCTCGATGAGGCGGGCCCGGAAGCCGACCTGGCGCGCGCGACCACCGCGATCTTCTATTCGATCAGCAACACGCAGCCGGGCCTGAGGGGCGTGAGCTTCGGCGATTCGCTGATCAAGCACGTGGTGGAAACGCTCAAGGCCGAATTCCCGCGGCTCAAGACGTTCGTGACGCTTTCGCCGATCCCCGGCCTGCGCCAGTGGATGTCGAAGAACGCGCCGGCCGAACTGATGGCGCAGCTGGACGACCCGCTGGCGCTGCCGCCCAAGTCCGGCGCGCGCGCGCAATTGCTCGCCCACGCCGCGCGCTACCTCGGGCGCGAGATGGACAACGGCAAGCCCTGCGATCCGGTGGCGCGATTCCACCTGGGCAACGGCGCGCGGGTGGAGCGCCTCAACTGGGCGGCCGATCCTTCGCCCAAGGGCGTGAAGCAGTCGTTCGGGCTGATGGTGAACTACCTCTACGACATCAAGCGGCTGGACAAGCACCGCGCGATGCTTGCGCAGGGACAAATCCCGATTTCAGGCGCCATCGAAGACCTGTACGGTTGAGTGTTCGTTTCGAACGACAAGCAAGGAGACAAGCAAATGAAGGCATTCGGATTACAGCGCCGCGACGTGCTGCGCGCGGCCGCCGCGGCGGCGGTGTGCTCCCCGGTGTTCGCTCAAGGCAACGGCTGGCCCACCAAGCCCGTCACCGTGGTGGTCCCGTTCCCCGCCGGCGGCGGCACCGACGCTTTCGCGCGCCCGCTCGCGGCGCAGTTCGCCAAGCAGACCGGCAAGCAGCTGGTCATCGACAACAAGGGCGGTGCCGGCGGCACGCTGGGTGCCACCATCGCGTCCAAGCTCGCGCCGGACGGCTACAACCTGTTCATGGGCGCGGTGCACCACACCATCGCGCCGTCCATCTATCCCCGCCTCGACTACGACCTGCAGAAGGACTTCATCCCGATCACGCTGCTCGCGCGCGTGCCGCAGGTGGTGGTGGTCAATCCCAAGCGCATCGACGCGCCGGACTTCAAGACCTTCCTGAACATGGTCAAGAGCAACCCGGGACGCTACAACTACGCGTCGGCGGGCAACGGCACCTCGCACCACCTGGCGGGCGAGCTCTTCAAGATCCAGACCAAAACATTCATCACGCACATCCCGTACCGCGGCGCCGGCCCCGCGCTGCAGGACCTGATCACCGGCAGCGCCGACCTGATGTTCGACGGCCTCGGCTCTTCGGCCGGCCACATCAAGGGCGGCCGCATCCGCGCGCTGATGGTGGCGGGCAGCAAGCGCAACCCCGCGCTGCCCGACGTGCCCTGCGCCGCCGAAGTGGGCCTGCCCGACTACACCGTCACCACCTGGTACGGCCTGTGGGCGCCCAAGGGCACGCCGGCCGACATCGTCACGCGCATCTCCGAGGAAGCCCGCAAGGCCGTCCAGAGCGACGAGCTCAAGGCCGTGTGGGCCAACCAGGGTGCCGAATTCCCCAACCTGTCGCCGCAGCAGTTCGGCGCCTTCATCGGCGACGAGATCAAGCGCTGGGCCCAGGTCGTCAAGACCGCCGGCGTGAAGGCCGACTGACCCGCCGCGCGTCCGGCGCAGGCCCGGCGGCCGGGTCCGGCCGGCCGGGCGATTTTTTTCGATGAAGCAGCAGATGAAGAACCAGAACCTGTTCGCCGCCCTCCGCGCGGCCTTCCCCGAGGACCTCGACCAGATCGCGGTGGAAACCGACGACGAGCTGGCCTACAGCTGGCGCGACCTGGACCGGGCCACGGCCATGATGGCCAACCTGCTGCAGTCGCTCGGCGTGCCCGAGGGCTCGCGCATCGCGGTGCAGGTGGAGAAATCGGTCGAGGCGATGGTGCTGTACCTGGCGACGCTGCGCGCCGGCTACGTGTTCCTGCCGCTGAACACCGCCTACCAGAGCGCCGAGATCGAATACTTCATAGGCAACGCCGAACCCGCCGTGGTGGTGTGCAGCCCGAAGAACTTCGGCTGGGTCAGCAGGATCGCCTTCCAGGCCGGCACGAAGAACGTGTTCACGCTGGGCGACGACCGCACCGGCTCGTTGCTCGATCGCGCCGCGCAGCACAGCGACCGGCACGAGGTCGCGGTCAGGGGCGAGGACGACCTCGCCGCCATCCTCTACACCAGCGGCACCACCGGCCGCAGCAAGGGCGCGATGCTCACGCACGGCAACCTGCTGTCCAACGCGCAGGTGCTCAAGAAGTACTGGGGCTGGGTGCCCGGCGACGTGCTGATCCACGCGCTGCCCATCTTCCACGTGCACGGCCTGTTCGTCGCCATCCACGGCGCGCTGCTGAACGGCAGCAAGATGATCTGGCTCGCCAAGTTCGATCCGGGGAAGGTGATCGAGGCGATGCCGCGCGCCAGCGTCTTCATGGGCGTGCCCACGCTCTATGTGCGCCTGCTGGCGGAGGCGGGGCTCACGCGCGAGGCGGTGCGCAACATGCGCCTTTTCATCGCGGGCTCGGCGCCGCTGCTCATCGAGACCTTCAACGCCTGGCGCGAGCGCACCGGCCACACCATCCTGGAGCGCTACGGCATGAGCGAGACCATCATGCTGACCTCCAACCCCTACGACGCGAAGCAGGGTGAGCGCCGCGGCAGCACGGTCGGCTTCCCGCTTCCGGGCGTGGGCCTGCGCGTGGTCGGCGACGACGGCAAGCCGCTGCCCACCGGCGAGATCGGCGGCATCCAGGTCAAGGGGCCCAACGTGTTCAAGGGCTACTGGCGCATGCCCGAGAAGACCGCCGAAGAGTTCACCGCCGACGGCTGGTTCAGGACCGGCGACGTGGGCAAGGTGGACGAGCGCGGCTACGTCAGCATCGTGGGCCGCAGCAAGGACCTGATCATCAGCGGGGGCTACAACGTCTACCCGGCGGAGATCGAAGGCTTCATCAACGAGCTGCCCGGCGTGGCCGAGAGCGCACTGGTCGGCGTGCCGCATCCGGACTTCGGCGAAGTGGGCGTCGCGGTCGTCATCCCCAAGGGCGGCTCCAGGCTCGAGCCCGACGCCATCGTCGCCACGCTGAAGGCGCAGCTGGCCAACTTCAAGATCCCCAAGCGATGCTTCGTCGTGCAGGAGCTGCCGCGCAACACCATGGGCAAGGTGCAGAAGAACCTGCTGCGCGAGCAGTACAAGGGCCTGTTCCTGTAGAGCTCCGCGCCACGGATGGCCGGGCTAGACTCGCCGGGATGTCCGCTTCGCCATGGCCCCGATCTCCCGCGAGCATCCGCGCCCGGCTGATCCTTCTGGTGCTGGCGGTCTGGGTCCCGGCCGCCATCGGCCTGGCGTTGCAGACGCGTGACGCGTACCGCAACCAGGAGCAGGCCGCGCGCGAAGACCTCCGGCAACTCGCCCTGGCGCTGAATTTCTCGGTGGAGGCCGAGCTGGACCGCCGCCATGTGCTGGCCCAGGCGCTCGCCTCTTCCCCCTTGCTGAAGGTCCGCGACATTGCCGGCTTCGACCGCCAGGCGCGGCTGGCCGTGCAGGGCACCGGCCTCAACGCCATGCTGGTGGACCGCACGCACCAGCATCTGTTCACGGGGCGGCCACAGCGCGATGCGGCGTTCCGCGGCCCCGACGCGTTCTTCGTCGAGTCGGGATCCGGCGTGGTGTTCGTGGAGCAAGGCCCGGTGTCGCGGCGGCCCAGCATCGGCCTCTTCGTGCCCGAAGCGGGCACGACCTCTCCCCGCTACAACGTGGGCGTCACCTTCCCGCCGTCGGAGCTGCAGGCCTTGCTGACGCGCCAGCGCTATCCCGAGGGCGGCGTGGCATCCGTGATCGACAGCCAGCAGCGCGTGATGGCCCGCAGCCGGGACCCGGAACGCTGGATCGGCGTGCGCGCCAGCCATCCCCAACTACGCGAAATGGCCCGCCGGGGAGACAGCGGATTCATCAGTACTTCCACGCTCGACGGCGTGTCCTCGCTCACCTTTCTCGCGCCGCCCAACCGCTACGGCTGGGCCGCGGTGATCGCCATGCCGCAGTCCACGCTGATGGGCGCCGCGGGGCGTCTGGCCGCGCAGGCGATGGCGGTGTCGGCCGTGCTGCTGGCCATCGGCCTTCTGGTGGCGTTGTGGGTCGCGCGGCGCATCAGCCGGCCGGTCCTGCAACTGGAACGCGCGGGCGAGGAGTTGCTGGCCGGCCGCGTGCCGGAGCCGCTGCGCACGGGCCTGTCGGAGATCGACCGCGTGGGCGCGGTGCTGCACGACGCCGGCGTCCGATCGCGGGAATCCGAGCGGCTGCTGGAATCGCGGGTGCAGAAGGCCGTCACCGAGGCGCGCGAGGCCGAGGCCCGGCTGTTCGAGGCGCGCAAGCACGAGGCGATCGGGCGCCTCACCGGCGGCGTGGCGCACGACTTCAACAACCTGCTGCAGACCATGTCGATGGGCATGGAAGTGGCGCTGCGGTCGGTGCCGGAGGGCCGCCACGCCAAGCCGCTGCAGGCCGCGCTGGCCGCGTGCGGCAAGGCCGCGGGCCTGGTGAGGCAGATGCTCGCCTTCGGCCGCGCGCAGCCGCTGCGGCCGCAGGCCGTGGACCTGGCCGACCTGCTGCTGCAAAGCCGCGAGCTCACCGGCAAGGCGCTGGGCGAGCGCATCCGGCTGGTCGCCGACCTCGAGCCTTCGCTGCCGGCCGTGCTGGCCGATCCCACCCAGCTGGAACTCGCTCTGCTCAACCTGGTGTTCAACGCCCGCGACGCGCTGCCGGATGGCGGCACGGTCACGGTGAAGGCGCGGCCGGCGAACGGCCAGGAAGCCGGACTCGAGGACGCGGCCTTCGTGCGCGTCGACGTGCAGGACGACGGCCAGGGCATGGACGCCGAGACGCTGGCCCGCGTGTTCGAGCCTTACTTCACCACCAAACCGGTGGGCAAGGGAACGGGCCTGGGCCTGCCGCAGGTGCAGGCCTTCGCGCGCCAGTCCGGCGGCGAGGTGCGCATCGCCAGCACGCCGGGGCAGGGCACCTGCGTCACGCTGTTCCTGCCGGTCGCGCAAGGTCCGGCCGACGTGGCGCGCACCGCCGCCGCTTCGCCCCGTCCGATGCGCCGCAGCCTGCGCGTGCTGATGGTGGAGGACGACGTGCTGGTCGCCTCGGTCGTGCCCGCGGCGCTGGAGCGCGAGGGGCACCATGTCACGCTGTGCCGCACTGCCGACGAGGCCCGCGCGCTGCTGGCGCAAGGGCTCGATGCCGACGTGCTGTTCACCGACGTGGTGATGCCCGGCTCGATGACCGGCCTGGAGCTGGTGCAGTGGTGCGCGGACAACCGCCCCGAGCTGCCGGCCCTCGTGGCCACCGGCTACTCGGCGCGCACGCCGCAAGGCATCTGGAAGCTGCTGCGCAAGCCGTATTCGATGGAAGACCTGCTCACGGCGCTGGACGTCGCCGTCGTGCAGCAGGAACCGGCCTGATCAACCCGAGGCGTGCACCAGGGCGCTGACCGGCGTGCTGGACGCCAGTTCGCGCAGCGCGCGCCAGGTCTCGGACGACACCAGCTGCTCGGTCTGTTCGACCGGATGCACCACGCGCCCTTCGTCGCGCGTCGCGTACCACCCGGCCGCGAACAGACCGCGGGCCTCGGAGTTCAGTTGGTCCGGGTCCGGCGGCGATCCGGGGGGCGCAAGGGTGTCCATGCGAGGAACTTAGCTTGCGCCTTGCGGCCCGCTGCCAGTTGCCGTGCTGAGCCGGTGTCGGCGCAGTCCCACAAGCAGACCAGCGCGCGCCTACTTGCGGAGGACAAGCGGAAATGGGCAAATCTCCCACTCTTCCATTGGCTGAGCTGCACATCTTGCGCTTGTACACGCCTGGCTTCGAACCCGTCCGCGATCATGGCGTGGACATGCCCATCCTCCTGCAAGCCCCCCGGACCGAACTGGCGACGCTGCTCGACAGGTACGCGCGCGAATTCGAGTGGTACGCCTTCTGCCTGGTTTGCGGCCACATGCCGGAGCGCGGGCAGCAATCTCTGCAGGAGCTGTACCAGGCCCAGGCCCGCTGGCGCGGCAGCCGCATGCAGGAGCTCTATCCGCTGGTCTGCGCGCACTGGGACGTGGTCCACCTCGCGCACCAGATGGCGGACGCGCGCAGCGAACTGCAGCGCAAGCCGCTCGACCAGATGCTGAGGAACGCCAAGGTGCGGCATCGCGCCGCGATGCGCGCCTTGCGCGAGACCTGGGGCGTGGTGCCGGCCTAGCCCGGCTGGGCGGCGGCGATCTGCCGCAACACCTGCTCGAACACTTCCGGCGGTTGCCCGCCCTGGACGAGGTGGCGGTCGTTGATGATCACGGACGGCACGGCGTGGATGCCGTGCTGCTGGTAGAAGCCTTCCTGCTCGCGCACCTCGCGCGCGAAGGTGTCCGACGACAGCACCTCCTGCGCGGCCGCGCGGTCCAGGCCCGCGGCTTCCACCGCGTCCAGCAGCACCTGCGCGTCCGAGACATTGCGCGCGTCGGTGAAGTAGGCGCCCAGCAGCGCCTTCTTCAGCGCCATCTGCGCCTGCGGCGATTGCCCGCCGGCCCAGTGCAGCAGCCGGTGCGCGTCGAAGGTGTTCCACACGCGGCCGCGACCGGCCTTGCGGAACTCGAAGCCGAGGACCTCGCCGCGCTGCCGGATCGACTCCCAGTTGGCCGCCTGCTGCTCGGGCGTCGAGCCGTACTTCTGGGCGAGGTGTTCGCCGATGTCCTGGCCCTCGGGCCCCATCTGCGGATTGAGCTCGAAGGGCTGGAAGTGCACCTCGGTGGGCACCTCGCCGCCGAGCTGCTTGATCGCCTGCTGCAGCGAGGCCAGGCCGACGGCGCACCACGGACAGGCCACGTCGGAGACGAAATCGATCTTGAGCGGGGTCATGGGTCGATCCTAGCGGGACGGCGTGTCCTTGACGGGCGCAGGCCTTTGGCCGGGCTGGCGGCCGCTAACGATCCGACACGGCCAGCTTGGCACCCAGCCCCGCGAACGCCGCCGCGAAGCCGTAGCGCAGCCAGCGCTGCACGCGGGCCGAGCCGATCACCTTCTGGCGGAAGGCGTGCGCGGCGAAGCCGTACACCACGAACACCGCGAAGGTCATCAGCATGAAGACCGCGCTGAGCACCAGCAGCTGCGCGAGCGGCCGTCCGGCGGCCGGGTCCACGAACTGCGGCAGGAAGGCCAGGAAGAAGAGCGTGAGCTTGGGATTGAGGATGTTGAGCAGGAAAGCCTTCACCACCAGGCCGATCGCGGAGGCGCGCGCCGCGCCGCCGTCCACCGCGAACGCCGAACGGTCGCGCCAGGTCGCCACCGCCACGTAGAGCAGGTAGGCCACGCCCGCGTACTTGAGCAGCTGGAAGGCGAGGGCGCTGGTGTGCATCACCGCCGCCAGGCCCAGCACCGTCGCCAGCAGGTGCGGCACGATGCCCGCCGTGCAGCCCAGCGCCGCGTACACGCTGGCGGCGCGGCCCTGCACCAGGCCGGTGGACACGGTGTAGAGCACGCCGGTGCCGGGGACCAGCACGACGATCAGCGAGGTGATCAGGAACTCGGGTGTGATCATGCGGCGGTCTCCTCAGGCGTTTTCCGGTTGGCGGGCGTAGCTCACGGTGAGCGCTTCCCAGACATGGCCGTCCGGTTCGCTCCAGTACACGATGCGGCCGCCGTGGTCGGTGTTGATGCGGCCGTCCATCGGACCGTGCGGCGTGCCGCGAAAGGGCAGGCCGGCCGCCCGCAGGCGCGCGACGATGCCGTCGAACTCGGTCTCCGACACGCGGAAGGCGTAGTGATGGACCGGCAATTCGCCTCTGTCCCACTGGTCGAAGTCCAGCGTCAGTCCGTCGCTCGCGTACACGGGCGAGAACGGCCCGACACCGCTGGTCGACCACGGCACGTCGAGGATGCGCGCGAGCAGCTGCGCCGAAGCGTTGCGGTCGCGTGCGGGGACGATCAGGTGATCGAGCGCGATCGTCACGGCGCCGTGCCTTCTTCCGGCGGGAGCATGTCCGGGTTCCAGGCCACTTCCCACAAGTGCCCGGCCGGGTCCTGGAAGTAGCCCGCGTAGCCGCCCCAGAACGTCTTGACCGCGGGCTTGGTGATCGTGGCCCCGGCGTGCCTGGCCTTGGCCATCACCTCATCGACCTCCTCGGCCGAGCGCACGTTGTGCGCCATCGCGAACTCGGTGCTGCTGTGCGGCCCCACCGGCAGCCCGGTGTCGTGCGCCAGGCTCGCGCGCGGCCACAGCGCGAGCCGCAGCCCGCCGTCCAGCTCGAAGAACGCCACCGCGCCATGCTCGAACTGCTCGCCCACGATTCCTTCGGTCTTCCACCCGAGGCCCTCGCGGTAGAACGCGACAGCGCGGGGGAGGTCGTCGACGCCGAGGGTGAGGAGGGTGATGCGCGGCTTCATGCCTCGCATCTTGTCACTGTGCTTCGACCTGAACCAGCTTCATCCGCCCCGAAGCGCCGCTCCTGATCGTCACGGCCGACTTCGGGCAGCCGAAGTGTCCGGCGACGAGGGCGATCAGTTCCTCGTTGGCCTTGCCGTCCACCGGCGGGGATTTCAGCTGGGCTTGCCAGGTGCCGTCGTCGGCTTGCGTGAGGCTGCTCGTGCGCGCGTTCGGCTTGACCTTGACCTGGAGAATCTGCCGAGCCATGGCCGTTTTCAGGTCGCGCTGAGGCGAACCACGGCTTCGCGCAGCAGTTGCCGCGCGGCGTCGTCGCAGAGCAGGGAGTCGGGGCGGAAGAGCAGGCAGACGCCTTGCGCGCTGGCCAGCGCGACGGGACCGCCGCCGTGCTCCTCGCTCGCGATCACGTTCCAGCTCGCTGGGGCCCGAACGAGGCGGTGCGTCGCGTAACGGGCCGCCGTGAATCGCTGGCCGGTGTCGGCGCGAACGCAATGCAGCACGCGTCCGTGTTCGGCGCCGACGGATTCGACATCGCCTTCGATCGCCAGCAGGCGATAGGCCGCCTCGCCGATCGCGACGACCGGCAGGCCGGCCGGCGGTGAAGCCGCGCCTGCGATCACGCACACCGACGCGTCGTCCGCGCATTCGATGCCCAAAGCGGCCAGCGTGTCCGCCAGCGACGCCTGGAAGGGATCGCCGTCGGCCAGCAGGCGCACGCGCATCGGCGCCGCGTCGCGAACGGCGGCCTGCTCCGTCGAAGGCCCGGCCTCCAACCCGAACGCCCGCCACAACGATCGCGTCTTCAGCCGCGACTCGGCCTCTTCCCGCTCGGGCGAGGAATCGGCCAGCAGGTCGCCGCCGGTGCGCACCTCGGCCACGCCGCAGCGAACGGCCGCGGCGCGCAGGAGCGTGCCGACCAGCGCATCGCCGTTCGACGCCACCTGCGCCACCATGCCGCCGTACCAGCCGCGCGGGCTGGCCTCGAGTTCGGCGATGGCGCGCAGCGCTTGCGCGCGCGGTGTCCCGGTGAGCATCACGGGCGCGGCGGTGGCGACGATCGCGTCCCACGCGTCGCGGTCGGCGCGCAGGCGGCCGGCCAGGCGGTCGACCGCATGCACCACGGTCGCCAGCGACATCGGCCGGCGGCGGTCGCGCAAGCGCAAGCTGCCCGGCTCGCACAGCGGCGCCAGGTCCTCGCGCAGCGCGTCGCTGCAGACGGCCAGCGCGGCCGCGTCGACGTCCTCGTTGAACAGTTCGCGCAGCGAGTCGGCCTCGCCCTGCGCGCCGGGGCGGCGGGCGACGGTGCCGCAGACGGGCAGGGCCTGCACCTGCCCGCCGGACACGACCAGCTGCAGGTCGGGCGAGGCGCCGAAGAGGCGCAGGCCGCTGCCGTCGTTGAGGAAGAAGCTCGCCGGCGCGGGATTGGCCGCATGCAGCCGGGCGAAGGCCTGCGAAGGCGGCATGTCCACGCGGCGCCGGTAGCTCTGGCTGAGCGTCAGGGAAACCAGCGGGCGCTCGCGAAGGACGTCGAGCGCGCGGGAGACCATGGCGGCATAGCCGCCGGGGGCGTGGTCGTCGCCGATACCCGGCGTGTCGTCGTGGCTCGTAGTCGCAGCGAGAGGCTCGGTGCCCGGTTCGATGCCCGGCAACGAGAACTGCACCCAGCTCCATTGGCCGCTCGCATCGCGGCGAAGCATCCGCTCGGGAAAGTAGAAAACCCCCAGTTCCCCGTCATTCCCGCGAAGGCGGGAATCCAGAGCTTCCGCCTTCGCGAGGCGGTGCGCTTCGAATCGCAGCGCGCCCAGCAGCAGAACGTCGGGAGAAGGCTCGAAGCACCGCAGGAAGCCCCGCAGCTGCTCGACCGCCCCGCTTCCGCGCCGATCGCGCAACAAAGGCGAATCGAGAAGCGCCTGCCCGAACGCGGTGAGCGCGCGGACGTCGAGCCGGTCTTCGTGAACCCCCAGCCGCAACGCCGGCCGCGTCACCAGCGTGGCCTGCAACGGGTGCAGCCCGGCGATGCCGGCGTCGACGCCGAAGTAGAGCCCTTCGCCGCCGTCGAGCGCGGCCAGCGCCTGCTCGGCCTCCTGCGCCGAACAGGCGCCGCGCTCGATGCGCATCATTCCATCGTGATGCCGGTGCGCTTGATCACGGGCGTCATCGTGCGCAGTTCCTGCTGCATGAAGCGCGCGAGCTCCTGCGAGGAGCCGCCGATCGGCTCCATGTACTGCGACTGCATCTTCTCCTTGGTCTCGGGCATCGCGAGCACCGCGTTGATCTCGCGGTTCATGCGCTGCACGATGTCGTCGGGCGTGCTGGCCGGCGCCATGATCGCCATCCAGGCCAGGTTCTCGATCTCGGGCAGGCCGGCTTCCTTCATGGTCGGGATGTCCGGCGTGAGCGCGCTGCGCTTGGCGGTGGAGACGGCCAGCGTGCGCAGCTTGCCGGCCTTGACCTGCGGCAGCACCGCGA
>Ga0247819_10001025_pt1 | contig 15456 bp, 13 predicted proteins | sample 13C_Xylose_Day6_FD_193428 | JGI IMG/M metagenome (GOLD analysis project Ga0247819, IMG submission 193428) | Soil microbial communities from agricultural site in Penn Yan, New York, United States - 13C_Xylose_Day6 | ecosystem: Environmental > Terrestrial > Soil > Agricultural land | place: USA...
GTTCCTGCGGGACTCGGGGCGTGGCGACGACGCACTGCTCGACGAGCTCGCGGCATCCGACTCGCTCTGGGAGCGGCGCGTCGCGGTGCTCGCGACGTTCGCATTCATCAAGGCGGGTGACGGCAACCCCATCCTTCGCCTTGCGCCCAGTCTGCTCGACGACCGCGAAGACCTGATGCACAAGGCCGTCGGCTGGATGCTGCGCGAACTCGGCAAACGCGTCGCGCGGGACGCGCTCACCGGATTCCTCGACGAGTACGCCCCGCGCATGCCGCGCACGATGTTGAGTTATGCGACCGAGCACCTCGCGCCCGACGAGCGCGCCGCCTACCGCGCGATGCGATGACGGGCTAGCGTGCTGCGGCGAGTTCCAGTTCGGATGTCTCGTCGGCGGCCGTGACCGGAGCCGCGGCCATTGCACGCCCCGACGGCAGCATCAGGGCGACGAGCGCGGTCGCGATCAGCACCGCAGCGCCCACGAGGACCGCCGGTTCGGCGCCGGCGCTGTAGCCCGTGGGCGTCAGCTCGCCGCCCGCTCCCGTGAACACGGCGGTCGAAACCGCGATGCCGAGTGCGACGCCGACCTCGCGCAGCATCGAGTTCGTGCCGCTCGCCTTGGCGTGATCGTCGGGTGCCATGGTCGCGAGTACCGCCGTCGACGACGGTGCGAACACGAGGCCCATGCCGACGCCCGCCAGGATGAACGGCGCGATGTAGGCCGAGTACGCCGTGCCGGGGTCGAGCAGCGTGGTCAGCCAGAACAGCGCGACACCGAGGAACGTGAGGCCCGCGACGATCAGCGTCCTCGTGCCGACGCGTGGCGCGATGAAACCGGCAAGCGGGGCGACGACCATGGGCGCGAGGGTCCAGGGCGATGTCTGCCAGGCGGCCTCGAGCGGGCTCGAGCCCTGCACGACCTGCAGGAACTGGATGAGGATGAACACCGACCCGAACGCGCCGAAGCTGAACCCGAGTCCGACGACGTTCGCGATCGTGAAGCTGCGATCGCGGAAGAGCCGCAGCGGCAGCAGCGGTGACTTCGCCCGCCATTCCCACAGCACGAACGCCGCGAGCAGCACGCCGCCCGCGATCAGCGCGCCGAGCACCTCGGCGCTGTCCCACCCGGCGTCGTTGCCGCGCACGATGCCGTAGACGAGCCCGAGCAGCCCGAGCCCAGAGAGCACGAGGCCGACGATGTCGGCGCGCAGCTTCGCGCCGAAGCTGTTCGGCAGGGCGATCAGGGCGAGTGCGACCGAGACGACGCCCACGGGGACGTTGATCCAGAAGATCGCCTGCCAGGCCCAACCCTCGATGACCGCGCCGCCGATGAGCGGGCCGGTTGCGACGCCGAGGCCGGCGACGCCGCCCCAGATGCCGATCGCGAGCGGTCGCCGCGCGAGCGGCACGTTGCCCGCGAGCAGCGTGAGCGAGAGCGGCAGGATGGCGGCTGCGCCGAAGCCCTGCAGGGCGCGGGCGGCGATGAGCTGGCCCGGGTCGGTCGCGAGGGCGGCGAGCGCCGAGCTCAGCGTGAAGACGATGATGCCGATGAGGAACAGGGTGCGCCGGCCGAAGCGGTCGCCGAGCGCGACGGCCATGAGGATCGTGCTGGCGAACGCGAGCGTGTACGCGTTCATGAACCATTGCAGCTCTTCGACGGATGCCCCGAACTCGGCGTGCAGCACGGGCAGGGCGTTCGTCATGACGAGGTTGTCGAGCGTCGCCATGAACATCGGCAAGGCCGTGGCGATGAGCACGAGCCAGAGGGGGCTCGGACGCCGGCCGGCGCCGCGACCGGAGTCGCCGCCGACGCCTGCTGGCCGGGCGGCCGTTTCGAAGGTGGTGGACACGTCGCACTCCTCGGTTGTAATCGGATGATTACTTGCAGAGTAGTAATCGACTGATAACATGTCAAGCATGACGATCGAAGAGGTTTCCACCATCCCGCGGATGAAGGCCGCCGAACGTCGTGAGCTGATCCTCGAGGCCGCCACCGCGGTGTTCGGCGCCAAAAGCTACGTCGGCACGACGACCGACGAGGTCGCGCGCGCGGCCGGGGTGAGCCAGCCCTACGTCGTGCGGCTCTTCGGAACGAAGGAGAAGCTCTTCATCGCGGTCATCGAGCGCGCCTATGCGCGACTCATCGACGGCTTCAAGCAGGCGCTGCCCGGTGATGTCGAGGGCCGCAAGGAGCGCATGGGCACGGCTTACACCGACCTGCTGACCGAGCGAGGCATGCTTCCCGTGATCGCGAACTCGACGACCCTCGGCGGGGAACCCGAGATCGGCCGCGTCGCCCGCGCCGGCTTCAGCTCGATCTGGCGATTCGTGCGCGAAGAGGCGGGATTCTCCGCGGAGGAAACGCGTTCCTTCATGGCGACCGGCATGCTCATCAACACCATCGTGGGCCTGCGGCTCACGGGTGACTACGGCACCGAGGCGGCGGCCACCGAGGTGCTCGACGCGTGCTTCCTCGACGCGGTCGAGAAGGCCCGGCTGCTGATGCCCGAGGCCGCAGAGCCCTGGTGATCCGCCGCCGGCACCCCTCGGCCGCGATCGGATCAGTCGGCCGAGTCGGCTGAGTCCTGAGGGATCGTCGCTTAGGGTGGGCCGCATGCGACGCGGTCGGCGAAGCCGGTGGCGGGCGGGGGTCGGACTCATCGCCTTGCTCGCGCTCGCCGGCTGCGGCGCGGTTCCGCCGGGCATCGACCAGCCGGCGCGCACGCGGACGCCTGCCGCCGAGTCCGATCGATCCGCAGCGACGCCGCCGAGCTCCGGCGCCGACGATGCGGCCGACGAATCGCGCGCATCGTCGCCGTCGCAGCCGCGCGCCGACATCGGCTATCGCCTGCCGCGTCTCGGTCCGGGCGAAGCGCCCGGCATGGTGGCCCGCCTCGCGGCGATGGCTGCACCCGACTTCGCGGTCGTGGTGCGCTGGGCGACACCGGCCGGCAGCACCGCGTTCGGCGACGCGCTCGACGCTCGGCTCGCCGACCTCGCGCGAGGCGCGGCCGCGGCGCGGGGGAATCCCTGGACGCCGGGCGTCGACATCGCGCCCGGCGGCGTGGGATCGGCGTGCGCGCGGAATCCGCTCACCCCGCCCGTCGGCGTGAGCCTGACCGTCGAATGCCAGATCGTGGCCGCAGCGGGCTCGATCGTCGGAGAACGGCTCATCGTGCTGCGTCGTGACGGGGCTTCGGCTGCTCCGCTCGAACGCGCGACCTGGTACGCGGATGTCGCGACCGGCGAGATCGGCGACGGCTCGGCCCTCTACCGACCGGGCGCCGAGCGTCGCGTACTCGCGCTGCTCGCCGAGGGACTGCGCGCGAGCGGATTCGCGCCCACGCCTTCGGATCCGTTTGCGGCGCTCGCGCCAGAGGCCGTTCGCACGATGCTCGCCGACACCGTCGTCGCCGCCGACGACCTCGTGGTGCAGGTGCCGCTCGAACCGAGCGCCGACGGGCTGGGCCGCCGACTCGTATCGGTGCTCGTTCCGGCGCGGCTGCTCATGCCGTTCCTCAGCCCGTTCGGTGCGACCGTACAGGGGGCGGTCGCCGGGGGTGAGCCATTCCGCGTTGCCGACGCACCGGCGGCGGCGGACCCGATCGACTGCACGCTGGTCGCGTGCGTGTCGATCACGTTCGACGACGGGCCGGGTTCGATGACCGACGAGCTCATCGGCGTGCTCAACGAGTGGCGGGCGCCGGCGACCTTCTTCCTGCAGGGCGTGAACGTCGAGCGACGCCCCGACGTGGCGAGCCGGCTCGTCGCCGAGGGCCACGAGCTCGGCAACCACACGTGGAACCACCCGCAGCTCACGAAGCTGCCCGACCCCGAGGTGCGTGCGCAGGTGCAGCGCACGCAGGCCGCGATCGCGACCGCGACCGGCGCGACGGCCCGGTCATTGCGCCCGCCCTACGGCGACATCGACGAGCGGGTCCGTGGTGTCGTCGGACTGCCGATCGTGGTGTGGGACGTCGACACGCTCGACTGGACCGACCCCGGCAGCGATGCGGTCGCCGAGCGGGCCGTGGGGCAGTCGTCGCGCGGCAGCGTCGTGCTGATGCACGACACGCACTCCGAGACCATCGCCGCCGTTCCCGAGGTCATCGACGGCCTGCGGGATCGCGGCCTCACTCTCGCGACGGTCAGCGAGCAGCTCGGCGGCGCGTATCCCGCGGCCGGACAGACCGTGTCGCATGGGCCGCGCTGAGCGGCGCCGGATGCCGGCGCAGGCCATGATGAGTGCATGGACGCACCCGCACCCGCACCGGCACCGGCATCTGCACCCGATCCCGCATCGAGGTCGAACCGCACACTCGTCGTGATCCTCTGCGTGATCGGCGCCCTGGTCGTCATCGCGCTCGTCGTCGTGTTCACGCGAGGGGCTCCCGTGCCGCTCGACGAGTCGACGCCCGAAGGGGTGGTGCAGCGATACTCGGCCGCGGTGATCGAGGGCGATGAGGCCGCCGCGATCACCTACCTCGTGCCGGCGCTCGGCGACGATTGCGTGCCCTTCGAGACCGGCTCCGCGCAGAACCTGCGCGTGACCCACGTGTCGAGCACTCAGCGCGATGACACGGCCGATGTGCGGGTGCTGATCGCGACGACGTACGACGGCGGACCGTTCGGTTCCTCTACGTACGAGGAGGAGGGCGAGTTCGACCTCGTCCGAGACGGCGACGGCTGGCTGATCGAGTCGGCGCCATGGCCACTCGTGGTCTGCGACCCGGCGCTGGTGAAGGGATGACCGCGATGGAAGCCTCGGCAGGTCCTGCCGTCCCGACCAGTCGAGCGTCGGGCTCGGCGCAGGGAACCGTGCGACGACTGATCGTCTACACGATCCTGTTCGCGCTCGTCACGATCGCCGCGATCGGCGTAGCCGGCCTCCTCGAGCGACTGCTCGGCTTCACCTCGCAGTTCGTGTCCGGCGGAACCGCCGACCTTGCGCGATCCCTCGCCTTCGCACTCATCGGCGGCCCGCTCGCGGCCGTGCTCTGGTGGGCGGTGTGGCGCCGGCTCCGTGACGAGTCCGAGCGCACCTCGCTCGCCTGGGGCCTGTACATCGCGGGGATGTGCGCAGTGGCGCTCATCGTGGCGACCTCGGCGTTGGTCGGCACGGCGACTGCGCTCGTCGACGAGCGGTGGCAGGCCGGCACGTTCGCCACGGGCGTGGTCTGGGCACTCGTGTGGGTCTGGCATCGGTGGATGTGGCGGCATCCCGTGAATCGCCCGGTGCGGCTACGCACGGTTCCTCCCGTCATCGGAACCGTCTTCGGCCTCATCATCGGCGTGGCCGGCGCGGTGTTCGCGCTCGGCGGGTTGTTCGACATGGCGATCCGCGGCGCCCTCGAGCCGGCGATCGCCGGAGGCCCGTGGTGGGACGCGCCGGTCGACGGGGCCATCTGGGCGGTGGCCGGTGCAGCGATCTGGTGGTGGCACTGGTACCGCGAGGGCGCGGTGCACCTGCACACGCGCTTGGCCGGGGTCGGGCTCGTGGTGGTCGGCGTGGGTGGCGGGGCCGTGCTGATGCTCGGTGGGCTCGGCACGGCGCTGTGGGTCGGGCTCCGCCTCGCCTTCGATCCGGGCGAGTCGGCCGGCGAGGTGCTCCGCCCGTTGGGAACGGCGCTCGCGTCGGCGCTCGTGGGAGCGGCCGTCTGGACCTACCACCATCACGTCGCCACTCATCGGGACTGCACCCGCCGCCCGAGCACGCTGGTCATGTCGGGCGTCGGCCTCATCGCGGCGGCGTCGGGCATCGGTGTGGTCGTGAGTGCGGCGCTCGCGGAGTTCGTGAGCCCGCTCGCGGCGTCGGATTCCCGTTCACTGCTGCTCGGCGGCATCAGCGCGCTCGTCGTCGGAGGCACCGCCTGGTGGTTCAGCTGGAAACCTCTCGCGCGCACCGACCCGGCCGAGATCGCCTTCCCCGGCCGACGGGTGTACCTCATCGCCGTCTTCGGACTGAGCGCCGTCGTGGCACTCGTCGCCCTGCTCGTGGTCGGCTTCCGCGTCTTCGAGTTCGGACTCGACGCGAACACCGGGGGGAGCCTGGTCGACCGCGTGCGCGGTCCGCTCGGCGTGCTGGTGGCCGCCGGGTTCGTGTTCGGCTACCACTTCACCGTCTGGCGGCGCGACCGGGCGATCATCGCCGCAGCGGGGCTGAGCTCCGAACGGCGTATCGGTCGAGTCTTCCTCGTGGCCGCGGGTGACGTCGCGACGCTCGAGCGGGCGATCGCCGATGCCACCCGGGCGTCGGTCACCGTATGGGAGCGGGCGGCCGAACCGGCTGGGGAACCCGGTACGGAACCGCACGCAGCCCCCGATCCTGCCGCCGTCGTCACGGCGCTCGACGGGGTCGCGGGTCGTCGCGTGCTCGTGATCGCCGGCCCCGGCGGCCGGGTCGAGGTCGTGCCGCTGGCCGACTGAGCTCGGCTCGCCCGGAAGCCCGCATGCAGAGCCGGGCGGACGCCTCGTGCAGCGGCGGCGCCTCAGCCGGCGAGCACGGTCGCGATGCGCGCGGGCACCTCGCCGTCCTGCAGCGACGTCGTGTCGCCGAGCGCACGCCCCTCGGCGAGGTCGACGAGCAGCCGTCGCATGATCTTGCCCGAGCGGGTCTTCGGCAGTTCGGCGACGAACAGGATGTCGCGGGGCTTCGCGATCGGCCCGATCGCGGTCGTCACATGGGCGCGCAGTGAGCGTGCTCGAGCCGCGGCCTCGGCCGAGGCATCCGCTCGCCCTTCGACGCGGTCGCCGGTGACCACGAACGCGGCGATCGCCTCGCCCGTCGTGCCATCGGAAACGCCGACGACGCCGGCCTCGGCGACGTCGGGGTGGGCGACGAGCGCCGACTCGATCTCGATCGTCGAGAGCCGGTGGCCGGAGACGTTGATGACGTCGTCGACGCGTCCGAGCAGCCAGATGTCGCCGTCGGCGTCGACCTTCGCGCCGTCGCCCGAGAAGAACGAGCCGCGATGGGCGAAGCGCGCCCAGTACGAGTCGCGATAGCGCTCGGGGTCGCCCCACACCGTTCGGGCCATGCCCGGCCAGGTGCCGTCGATCACGAGGTAGCCGCCCTCGCCGTGAGCGACGTCGTCGCCCTGCTCGTCGACCACGCGGGTCGTGAGCCCGGGCAGCGCCCGCAGCGACGAGCCGGGCTTCAGCGTCGAGAGTCCGGGCAGCGGCGCCATGACCGCGGCGCCCGTCTCGGACTGCCACCAGGTGTCCACGATGGGTGCGCGGCCCGCGCCGAGCTCGTCGCGGAACCACTCCCACGCGGCGGGATTGATCGCCTCGCCGACCGATCCGAGCAGGCGGATCGTCGAACGGTCGTACTCGGCGGGCACGCCGTCGGGAAACCAGCTCATGAACGAGCGGATCAGCGTCGGCGCCGTGTAGTAGGTCGTCACCCCGTAGCGTTCGATGACCTCGAAGTGGCGGCCGGGGTGCGGGGTGTTCGGCGTGCCCTCGTAGATGACGCTCGTGACGCCGTTCAGCAACGGCCCGTAGAGCACGTACGAGTGTGCGGTCACCCACGCCAGGTCGGCGGTGCACCAGTACACGTCGGTGTCGGGCTTCGCGTCGAACACCGAGCGGAAGGTGCTCGCCGCGTGCACGAGGTAGCCACCGCTCGTGTGCACGAGCCCCTTCGGCCGGCCGGTCGTGCCCGACGTGTAGATGATGAAGAGCGGCGTCTCGGCGTCGAAGAACTCGGCGTCGTGATGATCGGATGCCGCGCCGAGGGCTTCGTGCCACCACATGTCGCGGCCCGGGGTCCAGGGGATGCCGGGTGTCTCGTCGCCGGTGCGGCGCACGACGAGCACGTGCTCGACGTGGTCGAGCCCCGCGACGGCCTCGTCGGCCGCGGACTTCACCGCGACGGCCGTGCCGCGCCGGAACTGCCCGTCGCTCGTGATGAGCAGCTTCGCTCCCGTGTCGGCGACGCGGAAGCGCAGCGCCTCGGCCGAGAACCCGCCGAACACGAGCGAGTGGATCGCCCCGAGCCGCGCGATCGCGAGCGTGGCGATGATCGTCTCGAGCAGCACGGGCAGGTAGACGACGACGCGGTCGCCCCGGCCGATGCCGAGTGCGGTGAGGGCGTTCGCGGCGCGCGCGACCTCGCGCTCGAGCTCGGTGTACGTGAGCGAGCTGCGGTCGCCGCGTTCGCCCTCGAAGTGGAACGCCACCTGCTCGCCGCGCCCTGCCGCGACGTGCCGGTCGACGCAGTTCACGGCGACGTTCAGGCGCCCGCCCGCGAACCACGTGGCCCGGGGGATCGTCGTGGCCGAGGCATCCGTCGGCTGCCACTCGTGCAGGGTGCGCCAGGGCGCGGCCCAATCGAGGCGTTCGGCCTCGCGAGCCCAGAACGCGAGCGGGTCGGCCTCGGCGGCGGCGACGAACGCGGCGTCGGCGTTCGCGGTCGCCGCGAAGGCGGGGTCGGGCGGGTAGGTTCGCGACTCGTGCGAGAGGGTCGTGATGGCCGGGCCGGTGCCGGGCGGTGTCGGCGGCACAGCGTTCAGGCCCATCGCTTCACCGCCCAGCGCTCGAAGAGCCCCACGAGCGAGTCGGTGAGCTTGCCGAGCACCGCGAGCAGGATGATCGCGAGGAAGATGCGGTCGATGCGGCCGTTGTTACCCGAGTCGACGAGCAGGAACCCGAGGCCCATCGAGCTCGCGATGAGCTCGGCGGCCACGAGGAAGAGCCATGCCTGCGCGAGCGCGAGGCGCAGCGCCGAGATGACCGACGGCACGACCGCGGGAAGCTGCACCGTCGTGAACAGCGGCACGCCGCGCAGCCCGAACGCGCGGCCCGCCTCGAGCAACTGGTGATCGACGTGGCGCAGGGCCGCGGCGACGATCGTGTAGACGGGGAAGAACGCGCCGATGGCGATCAGGATGATCTTCGAGTCCTCGCCGATCTTGAACCAGAGGATCAGCAGCGGCACCCACGCCAGCGACGGCACCGCGCGGATCGCACCGAGTGTCGGCGAGAGCAGGATGTCGCCGAGCTTCGAGAGTCCCACGACCGCGCCGAACGCCAGGCCGAACGCGGCGCCGATCGCGAAGCCGATGAAGACGCGCTGCGTCGAGATGGCGACGTACTGGCCGAGCAGGCCGCGCTGCGCGAGGTCGACCGCGGCGAGCCAGACCATTTCGGGGCTCGGCAGCATCGACACGGGCACGAGCCCGCTCGTCGACACGAGCTGCCACGTGATGAGCAGCACGGCCGGGATGAGCGCGCCGCCGACCACGCGGAACCAGCGGCGTTCGACGAGCCGGCGCCGGCCCGACGACGGCGCCGGCTTGGGCCCGCGCGGCCGCTGATCGGGCACGATCGCGGCAGCGGGCACCGCGTGGCCGTCGGCGTCGACCGGCCCGGAGGCCGTCGTCGCCGCCGGGCTCACGAGGTAGTGCACCTGCTCCGCGGCATCCGTCTTGCGCATCTTGCTGGCCCTCTCAGCCGTGAGCGCGTCACTTCCCGACGATCTTCGCGAAGATGCGACGCCGGATGTCGCGAAGTGACGCGCTCGTCGAATCAGAAGCGGGCCGAGTCGGCCTGCGTGGCGAACGTGTCGTTGATGAGGCTCGCGAGCGCCTCGTCGACCTGCTGCTGGGTCGCGACGTCGCCGAGCTCGACGAAGATCGGCCCGATCTTCTCGAGCACCGCGACCTGTGCGTCACCGGGCACGTTGTCGACGTCGAGGTTCGTGCGCTCGTCGATGACCTTGGTCGCGACGGCGGTATCGAGTCCTGCGACCTCGGCGAGGATCGCCGCGGTCTCTTCGGGGTTCTCGGTGGCCCAGGCGCGAGCGGTCTCGTACGCGTCGACGACGGCCTGTGCGACCTCGGGCTTCTCGGCGATGAACGACTCGGTGGCGTTCAGGAATCCGTAGCTGTTGAAGTCGACGTTGCGGTAGAACAACGTCGCACCGGCCTCTTCGGCACCGGCCATGATCGGGTCGAGGCCCGACCACGCGTCGACCGACCCGTTCTGCAGGGCCGCCCAGCCGTCGGCGTGCTGCAGGTTCTGCACGGTGATGTCCTCGGGGGCGAGACCCTCGGCCTCGAGCGACTGCAACAGGAAGAAGTAGGGGTCGGTGCCCTTCGTGACCGCGACCTGCTTGCCCTTCAGGTCGTCGACCGATGCGATCGCCGAGCCGTCGGGAGCCACGAGCGCCGCCCACTCGGGCTGCGAGTAGATGTCGATGACCTGGATCGGGGAGCCGTTCGAACGCGCGAGCAGCGCGGCCGAGCCGGCGGTGGAGCCGACGTCGATCGCGCCGGCGCGCAGCGCCTCGTTGGCCTTGTTCGAGCCGGCCGACTGCACCCAGGTGACCTCGAGGCCGGCGTCTTCGAGCCACCCCTGGTCCTTGATGACGAGGCTCAGCGGGTTGTATGTGGCGAAGTCGATGTTGAGCGTCTGGCCCTCGAGCGAGACGGCCTCGCCCGACTCGGCGGGCTCGGGCTCGGAGGCCTGGCCTTCGCCGGCGACGCAGCCCGAGAGCAGCAGCGCGGCGGCGGCTGCGCCCGCGACGAGCGCGGATCGGAGGAACGGGGTACGGGACATTGGTGACTCCTTCTGGGTTGCGGTACGGCGCGGGTGCTGTGGGGCGCCGTCAGTACGGGTAGTGCGGGATGGTCGTCGTGGTGGGAACCCCGCGGGCGGCGCCGTGGCGGTCGATGCCGAGTCCGTCGAGCAGGCGCCCGCGGAGCTCGGCGAGTTCTGCTGAGCCGCGGTCGCGCGGGCGGGTGCCCGGCACGACGACGGTCTGCTGGATGCGAGCGCCGGGCTGGTCGCCGTCGTTTCCGAGCAGGATGACCCGGTCGGCGAGCTGCAGCGCCTCGTCGACGTCGTGCGTGACGAGCAGCACGGTGGTGGGCTCGGCGGAGTGCACGTCGAGCAGCAGGTCCTGCATCTTCAGGCGGGTCAGGGCGTCGAGCGCGCCGAACGGCTCGTCGAGCAGCAGCACCGCGGGGTTGCGGGCGAGCGCGCGGGCCAGCGAGGTGCGCTGCGCCATGCCGCCCGAGACTTCGCGCGGCCGGTGCTCGGCGAATTCGGCGAGCCCCACGAGCTCGAGCAGGTGCGCCACGTGTGCGTGGCCCGCATCGCGCGCCGTGCCTCGCGGGAGGCCGAGGGCGATGTTGGCGGCGATGGTGCGCCAAGGCAGCAGCCGCGGTTCCTGGAATCCGACCGCGGAGCGGGCGTCGAACGGTGCGACCACGCTGCCGTCGATCGCGACGACGCCGTCAGAGGGCCGGTCGAGGCCGCCGGCGATGCGCAGCAGCGTCGACTTGCCGCAGCCGCTCGGCCCGAGGATCGCGACGATCTCGCCGGCGGCGACCTCGAGGTCGATGTCGCGCAGCACCGTCCGTGCCGCATCGCCCGTGCCGAACGTTCGCCCGACGCCATGGAACGAGATCGGCGCCGCCGACACCACGTCGCCCGCGGCGCGCGCACCGACCGGTGCGGTCGGTTCGCTGCGTGCGGACGCCGGGGCCATCGCTGCTCCTCGCGGAAGGGACTGGGGGAATGTCCCGAAACTAATGGAGGTGATGCGCGGCGGTAAGCGACGACGACCCGCGACGTAACAGTGGCGACGGCGGGGTATGCGGCACCCGGCGGCGCCGGGCGGCACGGGCGACGGGAGGGTCAGACGTCCTTGAACATGTGGAGCGAGGAAGTGAGGTACCCGAGGCTCTCGTAGAGCTTGATGGCCGGCACGTTGTAGGCGAACACGTTGAGCCCGAGCGACGCGGCACCGTGCTCACGGGCGATGCGCTCGGCCTCGATCATCGTCGCGCGACCGATTCCGCGGCGCTGGAATGCATCGTGCACGCGGATGTCCCACACCCACCACGGGTCGCCGTCACCGCCGTCGCCGTCGGCGTCCTTCCACGGGCCGATCCACAGCCATCCGGCGTCGTCGCCGTCGACGAGCACCGTGAAGACGAGCTGGCCCGCGGCGGGTCGTCGGTCGGGGAAGAACCGGGCCTCGGACTCCTTTCGCGCCGCGGTCGCCTGCTCGGGGGTGTCGCCGGCCGCGATGCGGGCCTTCTCGTACTCGGCCATCGCCTCGACGAGCCAGCGCTCGAGCTGCGCGTCGCTCTTCAGCACCAATCGGATGTCGGAGTTCGGCATGCGCCCATGCTCGCACATGCGACATCCGTATCGACGAACCGAGCCGATTCACTGACGCAGGCCTCGTCCCGGCTCCGCGATGCTCGGCCGTCGGAGCAGCGAGACGGCGTAGGCGGTGATCCACGCGAAGCCGAGCGCGACGGCCAGGAAGAGCCGCACGCTGAAGCCCGGACCCACCGGAACCGAGAGCGCGAAACACACCACGGCAGCGACTCGAGTCCACACCGCGGCGCGGCGTCGGCCCTCCCATGCGAGCCGGTGCGCGACCACGAACATTCCGATCACGAGCGAGGTGAACGCGAGCGGCGGTGCGACGGCGTGCACGAGCGCGTGGAAGCTCATCGTCTCGGGGATGCCCTCGGGCGCGCCGACCGGGAAGCCGAGAGCTGGATCCGCGGTGAAGGCACCGCCGATCACGAGCCCGGTGCCGAAGACGCCGAAGAGCCACGGTGCCCAGCGGCGCGACGGCCCGCCGCGCAGCGCGCGTGCCGCGCCGACGGCGAAGCCGAGCATGAGCACCCCGGCGAGGATGAAGTTCGTGATCTGCACCCATCCGGCATCGCCGAGCGAGAGCAGGCTGATCGGTTGCCGTGTGAGGTCGAATCCGTCACGGCTCACCGACTGCACGCCTGCGGTGAGCACGAACACGGGCCCGGCGATCGCGCCGCCGGTCACGAGGGTGCGAGCGGCGCGGTCGTCCGCGTGGGCGATCCGGTGAGTGGCATCCGTCGCCGTGTGCGTTGTGGTGGTCATCGTCGTGTCCTTCCTTCGGTACGACCGTCGAACCCGGTCGCTCACCAAGTCGTCGCGGTGGCGCATCCGTTCTCGACATCTCGCGAAGAATTTCTCGGGACCGATGTCGAGAACCGTTGGGAGCCGCCGACGCTATCGTGAAGGCGAGCCGACCGAGCACGCCTCATCGAGGAGGGATCCCATGCGATACATGTGCCTGATCACGTCCACCGAGTCGAACGGCGAGGCGCCGCCCGCGGTCTACGAGGCGATGGCCGAGTACGACCGGTGGGGCCGCGCGAACGGCGTCCTCATCGAAAGCGAAGGCCTCCTGCCGAGCGACGCCGGTGCGGTCGTCTCGCTCGTCGACGGCAACATCAAGGCCGTCGACGGGCCGTTCACCGAGGCGAAGGAACTCGTCGGCGGGTATGCCGTCATCGAGGTCCGCTCGCGCGAGGAGGCAGTCGAGCTCGGACGACGGCTCATGCAGATCCACAAGGATCACTGGCCCGAGTGGGAGGGTGCCGTCGAAATCCGCCAGATCGCGGAGTTCTAGCTTCTCCGACTCGCTTGCGTCGTGGGCGGCGCGTGTGGTCGGATCACTCCCGTGGGAGACGAGACCACACGCGCCGCCATCGAGGCGGTCTGGCGACTGGAGTCGACGCGACTCATCGCCGCACTCGTGCGCATCGTGCGCGACGTCGCGCTCGCCGAAGACGTCGCGCAGGATGCCGTCGTCGCCGCACTCGCGCAGTGGCCCGCCTCGGGGATCCCCGAGAATCCGGGAGCCTGGCTCATGACCACCGCGAAGCGCCGCGCGATCGACGCGTTCCGCGAGCGGGCCAAGCACGACCGGGCCGCCGCGATGATCGCGCACGACTTGGCCGAGACCCTCGACGACGACCCCGGTGCAGGCATCGACCATGTCGAGGACGACGTGCTGCGGCTCATGTTCATCTGCTGTCACCCCGCGCTCACCACCGAAGCGCAGAGCACCCTCACCCTCAAGCTCGTCGCCGGACTCTCGACGCGTGAGATCGCCCGGGCGTACCTCGCACCCGAGGCGACGATCGCGCAGCGCATCTCGCGGGCCAAGCGCACCCTGACCGTGGCCGGCGCTGCGATCGAGGAGCCGAGCGGCGCTGAGCGCCCCGAGCGCCTGACGACCGTGCTCGGGGTCGTCTACCTGCTCTTCAACGAGGGCTACTCCGCAACCGAGGGCGCCGACTGGATGCGACCGCAGCTCTGCGACGAGGCGGTACGCCTCGGTCGTATCCTCACCGCGCTCGTGCCCGACGACGCCGAGGTGCACGGCCTCTCCGCGCTCATGGAGCTGCAGTCCTCGAGGCTCGCCGCACGCGCCGGTGCCGACGGTGAGCCGATCCTCCTCGACGACCAGGACCGCGGGCTGTGGGATGCCTCGCGCATCAGCCGGGGGCTCGAAGCTCTCGCCCGAGCTGACGCGCTCGTGGCCGCTTCGCGCTCCGACGCCGCGCGCGGCCCGTATGTGCTGCAAGCCGCCATCGCCGCAGAGCACGCGCGGGCGCAGTCGGTCGACGACACCGACTGGCCGCGTGTCGCCGCGCTGTACGAAGAACTGGCCCACCTCACGGGGTCGCCCGTGGTCGAGGTGAATCGAGCTGTCGCGCTCGGCCGAGCGTATGGCCCCGATGCAGGGCTCACGCTGCTCGAACAACTCTCCGGATTGCCGTCGCTCCGCGGCTATCACCTCGTGCCGGCCGTTCGCGGCGACCTGTACCTTCGGCTCGGCCGCAACGAGGAGGCCGCGATCGAGTTCGAACGCGCCGCCGGGATGACCTCGAACGCGCGGGAGGTCAGCCTGCTGAACCGGCGGGCCGCCACCGCCCGATCAGGCGACGTAGCGCGCGGGTGAGCCGCGGCCGCAGCGTGCGCGAAGATGGAGGGATGACGAGAACGGTACGCGGCGCGAGAGTGCTCATCACGGGGGCTGCCGGCGGCATGGGGCGCATGTACGCCGAACGCGCGGTGGCCGAGCACGCGGCATCCGTCACGCTCTGGGACCGCGACACGACCACGCTCGCGCGCACCGCCGACGCGCTCGGAGCGATCTCGCAGGGGCGCACGCGCATCTCGTCGTACGTGGTCGACGTGGCCGACCTCGGTGCCATCGCCAAGACGGCGCAGAAGGTGCGCAAAGACATGGGCAATCCCGACGTGCTCATCAACAACGCCGGCATCGTGCGCGGCAACCGGTACTTCTGGTCGACCGACAACGGCGACGACACCCGCCCCACGATGCAGGTCAACGCCCTCGCACCGATGTACATCACCCGCGAGTTCCTGCCCGGCATGATCGCGAACGCCTACCGCGAGGCGCGCATCGTGAACATCGCCTCGGCGGCCGGCACGCTCGCCAACCCGCGCATGGCGGTCTACGCCGCGTCGAAGGCCGCGCTCATCGGGTGGAGCGACTCGCTGCGGCTCGAGCTCGAACAGGCCGACCACGGCAACGTGAAGGTCACCACCGTGACCCCCAGCTACATCTCCACCGGCATGTTCGCGGGTGCGCGAGGGCCGGTGCTCGCGCCGATCCTCGCGCCCGAGTACGTC
>Ga0247819_10001029_pt1 | contig 15435 bp, 18 predicted proteins | sample 13C_Xylose_Day6_FD_193428 | JGI IMG/M metagenome (GOLD analysis project Ga0247819, IMG submission 193428) | Soil microbial communities from agricultural site in Penn Yan, New York, United States - 13C_Xylose_Day6 | ecosystem: Environmental > Terrestrial > Soil > Agricultural land | place: USA...
GAGCGCATGAGGCGATACCCGCCGGTCTCGGGAGCTCCATGGGACAGGATCTGCCAACACCCCCACCCAACCCTCCCCCCTCGAGGGGGAGGGCTACTTGGAGCGCTAACGGCTATGGTCAGCTCTTCGGCAAGTCCTCAAACGCCGCCACCACTTGCTGATAGACCTCGCGCTTGAACGGCACGATCAGGTCGGGGGCTTCCTCCAGGGCGCCCCAGCGCCAGGCGTCGAACTCCGGCTCGCCGTGGGCGGCCAGGTCGAACTCGCTGTCCTGGCCGGTGAAGCGGAAGGCGAACCAGACCTGCTTCTGGCCCTTGAAGCCCTTCCAGGCCTTGGGCCCGCCCATGCCCTCGGGGAAGTCGTAGACGATCCAGCCCCCTGTGCGGCCCAGCAGTTCGACCGAGCGGACGCCTGTCTCCTCCTGAAGCTCGCGCAGCGCGGCGGCTTCCAGATTCTCGCCCTCGTCGACGCCGCCTTGCGGGAACTGCCAGTTCCACGGCTCGGGCGTGTTCGCCCGGCGCCCCAGCCAGACCTGACCGGCCTGGTTGAACAGCACCACCCCGACATTGGGACGATAGGCGGAAAGATCGCTCTGGGTCATCCGTTCCGATTACGCCGCGCCGCGACGACCCGCCAGCCGTAACCGGGCCTTAAGCCGCGGCGGGGCAGGGTAGGGCATGGATCGTCGCGCACTGATCGGCCTTGCGGCCCTGAGCACCGCCCTGGCCGCCGAGGCCGAAGCCTCGGGCAAGAGCGAGGGCGGAGGCGCGCCCGCCAACGCCTATATTCCCCTGCCCACGGCCACGGCCACCATCTTGCGTCGCGACGGGCGGCGGGGGGTGATGACGGTCGAGGTCGGGGTCGATGTCGCGGACACGGCCCTGCGTGCGCGCGCCGACCAGTCCAAGCCGAGGCTCAGCGCCGCCTTCAACGAGGTGGTGCGGCTGGCGGGCGAACGCCTGCTGCCCGGCGCCCCGCCGGATGTGGAATGGTTGAGCCGCGCCCTGCAGGCGGCCACGGACCGCGTGCTGGGCCGGGCCGGAGCGAAGCTGCTGCTCGGCACGGTGATGGTGGTTTAGGGGCGTCGAATCGTCTTGATCCTCCCCCCGTTTCGCAGGGGAGGATCGAAAGCGTCAGTCCTGCGTCGGACTGGGTCGGCTGGCGTCGCCGTAGGTCATGGCCAGGAAGACGTCTTCCAGATCCGGGTCCTCGGTGGCGATGTCCTTGATGGTCACGCCCGCGGCGCGCACCGCCGCCAGCACCTGTTCGACGCTGGACTCGCCCGTCCGGTAGGTGACGACGAAGGCGCCGTGCGGGCGCGGGGCGACCGTAAAGCCGTTCAGCGTGGGCAGAACGTCTTGAGGCGTCTCGGGCGTGACCACCACGTTGCGGGTGTCCAGGCGCTTCAGCAGGGTCTGTGTCGGCTCGCAGGCCACGACCTCGCCCCGGTTGATGATGGCGATGGTGTCGCACAGCTCCTGGGCTTCTTCCAGGTAGTGGGTGGTCAGGATGACGGTGACGCCTTCCTCGTTGATCTTGCGCACATAGTCCCACAGCTGACGGCGCAGCTCGACGTCCACGCCCGCCGTCGGCTCGTCCAGGATCAGGACCGGCGGGTTATGGACCAGGGCCTTGGCCACCATCAGGCGGCGCTTCATGCCGCCGGACAGGGCGCGGACATAGGCGTTGGCCTTGTCCGACAGGCCGAGCGCGGCCAGCAGTTCGTCGGAGCGCCGCTCGTCGGCCGGCACGCCGTAGAAGCCGGCCTGGACCTCCAGCGCCTCGCGAGGGGTGAAGAAGACGTCTGCGACGATCTCCTGCGGCACGACGCCGAGCGCCGCGCGGGCGTCGCGCGCCTCATGGTCGATGTCGCGGTCCCAGATGCGCACCGTGCCCTCGGACTTGTTCACCACCCCGGCGATGATGTTGATCAGGGTCGACTTGCCCGCGCCGTTGGGGCCCAGCAGGCCGAACATCGAGCCGCGCGGCACCGTCAGATCGACGCCGCGCAGAGCCGTCTTGGCCGGCGACTTCTTGTTGCCCGCATAGGTCTTCTTCAGGCCCCGCACCTCGATGGCGTTGACGGGCAGGGCAGGGGTCTCGGTCATGCGGAGGTTCACTCGGGCGGCGGAAGCGTGCGGCATAGGTAGGGGGCGAAGGCCGGTTCGCCAAGGCGCAGTTCCGCGTGGTTCGGACAAGCGTACGCGTCTTTGTGTAAATGATGCTTGACGTACGGTTCTGTCATGTCTAGGTTGCTTGTCATAAAGACAACCTGCCTTGATGGAGAGACGCTCATGACCGCCCTGCAAGCCCAGCTGAAGAAGCCTCTGACCAAGACCCGCCTGATCGGCTTCGCCGCCCTGGGCGTCTGCGCCGTCGGCTATACCGGCATGGGACTGGCCCTGCTGGCGGGCAAGCTGGACTATCTGGACATGACCCATGCGGCCCTGCTGGCCGCCGTCGCCGCCCTGATCGGCGAGATCGGCCTGTGGGTCGGCGCCGGCTGCCTGGGCCTGACCCTGTTCAAGAAGCGCAAGGCCATGCTGGACAGGCTGTTCGGCCGCGCGTCCAAGCCCGCTGCGCCCGCCGCCGAGGTTTGACCTAGAGGGCCGGTCCTTCTAGGAACGGCGCAAGCCTTTCCCGACTGGACCGGACCCCATGCCTCCCCGCCATACCGACGCCGTCATCCCCGCCCCCGAAGAGATCGTGGTCTCGTCCAAGCGCGTCGCCTGCGACGGCGGCGGCGTCCTGGGCCACCCACTGGTCTATCTGGAGATGGGCGAGGAGAGCTTCATCGAGTGCGGCTATTGCGACCGCCGCTTTGTCCTGTCGGCCGATGCGCATCCCGAAAGCGAATACCTGGACCCGGCGGCCCGTCCGCCCGAGGTCCACTGAGGCATGCGCTATCTGCACACCATGGTCCGCGTGAAGGACCTGGAGGCGTCGCTGCACTTCTATCGCGACCTGCTGGGCCTGGTGCAGACGCGCCGGATGGACAGCGAGGCCGGTCGCTTCAGCCTGATCTACCTGGCCGCGCCGCAAGACACGGCGCGCGCCGAGGCCGAGAAGTCGCCCGAGGTCGAGCTGACCTTCAACTGGGATCCCGAGGACTATCAGGGCGGCCGCAACTTCGGCCACCTGGCCTTCGAGGTCGAGGACATCTACGCCGCCTGCCAGCGCCTGATGGACGGCGGGGTGACGATCAACCGCCCGCCGCGCGACGGCCACATGGCCTTCATCCGCTCGCCCGACGGCATCTCGATCGAGCTGCTGCAGGGCGGCGAGCGTCTGGCCCCGGCCGAGCCCTGGGCCTCCATGCCCAATATCGGAGCCTGGTGATTTGACCACGGCGCGTTTGATCGTCCTGTTCGCGGCGACGGCCGTTCTGGCCGGCTGCGCCTCGGTGACCGAGACCAATCCGGCGCGGACGGCCACGGACATGCTGCTGGTCAACCGCGCCGCCGACCGGGCGGTCGAGGGGCTGACCCTGCCCATCCCGCAGGGCGCGCGCGTCTTCGTCGACGAGACCTATTTCCAGGCCGAGAACGCCCGCTATGCGCTGAGCGCCATCCGCGCCGCCCTGTCGGACGCCGGCTACGCCATCAGTCGCGACCGCGACAGCGCCGACGCCATCTTCGAGGTTCGCGCCGGCGCCCTGTCGCTGGAGCAGATGCGCCGGGTCTTCGGCATCCCCGACATGAGGGTGCCGATCAACGAGAGCCTGAACGTCGTCTCCATTCCCGAGCTGTCGATCTATTCCAATCGCGACCGGATGGGCGTGGCCGAGTTTTCCGGCTTCCTCTACGACGGCCGCACCGGCCTGCCCCTGGGCGCGGTCACGCCTATGATCGGCCAGTACAAGATCCGCAGCCACAAGGCCCTCATGGTCGTGACCTGGGGACAGCAGCTGGCCCAACCGGGCGAGCGCGATCCGGGTTCGAGCTGGAAAGAGTTCTGAGACTTTCGTCCGTCCGCTGACGCGAGACAGAGCCGTTGCGGCGTGTTAGGGCGCGGGTGAGCATAAGTCCGCCCTCTCGTCGTCGCCGCCAAAGAGCCGCCCTTGTCCTTCTTTCACGCCGGTCCCGCGCCGAAAGGCCTCGGCCCTCGACCCGGCGCCCTGCGTGACGGTCTGGGGCTGCAGCCCGGCATGAAGGTCGGCCTGTTCGGCGGCTCCTTCAATCCGGCCCACGACGGCCACGCCCATGTGGCCGAGACGGCGATGCGGCGCCTGGGACTGGACCGGGTGGTCTGGCTGGTCTCGCCGCAGAACCCGCTGAAGTCCAACCACGAGACGGCGCCCCTGTCCGAGCGCATGGCCTCGGCCCGCGCCGTGGCCAGAACCGTCGGTCCGGCGATGATCGTTTCGGACTTTGAAACCCGGTCCGGGGTGCAATGGACCGTCGACACCCTGCGCCTGCTCAAGGCCCGCTATCCCGGCGTGCAATTCGTCTGGCTGATGGGGTCGGACAATCTGGCCAGCTTCCATCGCTGGAGAGGCTGGACCGACATCATGCACCTGATGCCGGTGGCGGTGATCGCGCGACCCGGCAGCCAGCTGGACAGCCGCACGGCGCCCGCCGCCTCTCGCTATGCGCGTTTCCGCATCCCGGCGGCCCAGGCGGGGCTGCTGGCCAGCCTCGAGGCACCGGCCTGGACCTATCTGACGGCGCCGCTGAATCCCCGCTCGTCCACCGCCATCCGCGCCACGCGCACGGCGCGGTGAGGGTGCGCGCTGAGCTTCAGCGCGCACCCCCTCCCTGTGATCGGGTTGCTCAGTTGGAGCCCATCGCCCCGTCCATCGCCGAAATGGCGTCGTCGATGGTGAAGGTGTTGGGCTTCTGGACCGGCGGGAAGTCCTTGAAGCTGTCGGCGAAGTCCGTGGCTCCAGCTTGTGCGCCGTACAGCAGGAAGGTGTTTTTCAGCACCCAATCGTAATAGGTGTTGGAGGTGATGTCGGCGAACTCGTACGGGTCCGTCCGCAGGTTGTACAGCTTGGGGATGCGCAGCCTTGTGAAGGGTTCGCCCCACACCTTCATCGTCCCTTGGCAGCGTTGTTCCAAGAAGACGCACTTCCAGTTGTCATAGCGCAGAGCCAGGATGTCGCCGTCGTCGCTGATGTAGAAGAAGGAGGTGCGGGGGCTGTTTTCGTCCTTGCCCGTGATGTGGTTAACGAGGCTGACGCCGTCGATGTGGTTCTTGTAGGTGCGACCGATGGCCTTGTAGCCCTTCTTCACCTTCTCGACGATGTCGGGTTCGCCCGCGATTTCCAGGAAGGTCGGCAGCCAGTCGTGATGCTGGACGATGCCGTTGGACACGGCGCCCGCCGGCACCTTGCCTGGCCAGCGCACCATCATCGGAATGCGGAAGGCGCCTTCCCAGTTGGTGTTCTTCTCGCTGCGGAAGGGGGTCGTGCCGCTGTCCGGCCAGGAGTTCCGGTGCGGCCCGTTGTCGGTCGAATACTGGACGAAGGTGTCCTCGGCGATGCCCAACTCGTCCAGCAGGTCCAGCAGCTGGCCGACGTTCTTGTCATGGTCGATCATGGTGTCGTGATAGGCTGACTGCCAGCGACCGGCCTGGCCCTTGCTTGACGCCTTGCTGTGGGTGAACATGTGCATGTGGGTGGTATTGACCCACACGAACCAGGGCTTGCCGTCGGCTTCGGCCTTCTTGATGAAGGCGGAGGCGCGTTCGACGAAGTCGTCGTCGCAGGTCTCCATCCGTTTGGCGGTCAGCGGGCCGGTGTCCTCGATCTTTTGTTTGCCTACCTTGCCCCAGCGCGGCATCTCGGTGGGGTCGTCCGTATCCGTCGCCCAGGAATGGATCACGCCGCGGGGGCCGAACCGCTCCTTGAAGTTCGGCATGTCGGGTTCGTTGAGCGGATAGTTCTCCATCTCCGGCTCTTCCTCCGCATTCAGGTGGTAGAGGTTGCCGTAGAACTCGTCGAAGCCGTGATTGGTCGGCAGCATGTGGTTCAGGTCGCCCAGGTGGTTCTTGCCGAACTGTCCCGTGGCGTAGCCCTGCTCCTTCAGCAGGGCGGCGATGGTGACCAGCCTGTCGGTCATCCCCACCGGGGCGCCCGGAATGCCGACTTTCGACAGCCCGGTCCGCAGAACGCTTTGACCGGTGATGAAGGACGAACGCCCGGCGGTGCAGCTCTGCTCGCCATAGCTGTCGGTGAACTTCATCCCCTCATTGGCGATCCGGTCGATGTTCGGCGTGCGATAGCCCATGACGCCGTCGGTGTAGCAACTGAGGTTCGAGATCCCGATGTCGTCGCCCCAGATGACCAGGATGTTCGGTTTCTTGTCGGCCATGACGCTTTCCTGCGGTGATGGTGGAGCGCCCAATTCATCGGAGAGCTGGAACTCTTCCATCCGTCGAAACCCCTAGGCGCCCCGGTCGGATTTCTTCGCGCCGTTTGCCATCGGCCGTGCGTCCTGCGGACGGGGTATTCCGGCTGATTCGCCGCATGCGCCCGGACGGGATGACCTTTCGGAGGGAACGTGCTAGGCTGCCGCCTTTAGTAACCTCCCCTGGAGCCCTCCGCTGACCCCCTCGCCCGCGCACGATGCGCAAGACGCCGCCGTTTCCAACGCGGCCCATGAAATGGACCCGATGGATTCCGTCCATTCCGAAGATGGTCAGGCCGAAGGCCCCAGTACCGGCGATCAAGCTCCGCTTCCGGTCGGCCTGACTGACCTGGAACGCGCCATCATCGCCAAGCTCGACGAAGACAAGGCCCAGGACATGGTCCTGATCGACCTGCGCGGCAAAAGCCCCATGTCCGACGCCATGATCGTGGCCTCGGGCCGGTCGCACCGCCACGTCGGCGCCCTGGCCGACCACCTGCTGCGCCTGTTCAAGGACCTTGGCCTGGGCAAGGTCAAGGTCGAGGGCCTGCCGCACTGCGACTGGGTGCTGCTGGATGCGGGCGACGTGATCGTCCACCTGTTCCGCCCCGAAGTGCGCACCTTCTACAATATCGAGAAGATCTGGGCGATCGACAGCGCCCACCGCGGCGCCGGCGCCGCCTGATCCCCGGACCGAGCTGACCCCATGAAGCTGGCGATCGCGGCCATCGGCAAGCCGGGCCGCGGTCCCGAGGCCGCTCTGGCCGACGACTACGCCCGGCGGGCGACCCTGGCGGGGCGGCCGCTGGGACTGGGGCCGCTCGAGCTTCTGGATCTGGAACCCCGCAAGTCCGGCAAGGCCCCCGAGGCCGAACTGATCCTGGCCGCCGCCGAGGGCGCGCACCTGATCGCCTGCGACGAACGGGGCAAGACCTATTCGTCCCGCGCCTTCGCCGACCACGTGGCGACCCTGCGCGATCAGGGCGAGCGGCGTCTGGTCTTCGCCATCGGCGGAGCGGACGGGCTGGACGAGAGCGTGCGTCGCGCCGCCCGTTCGACCCTGGCCTTCGGACCGCAGACCTGGCCCCACGCCCTGGCCCGCGCCATGCTGGCCGAGCAGCTCTATCGCGCCGTGACCATCCTGTCCGGCTCGCCCTATCATCGCGACTGATGCGCCGGGGGGCGGGGCTTCTTCTGCTGACGTCGGGGCTGGCGCTGGTGCTGGCGGGGCCGGCGTCCAGCCAGCGCGCGGCCGCGCCCAATCCTGAACTGACCCGGCTTCAGGCCGAGTACCGCGACGAGACCGCCCGCGCGCGGCGCTTGCGCGCCGAGGCCGCCGCCGCCGGCGACGAGGTGGTCGATCTGGACCGGCAGCTGGCCGAGTTGCGTCGGGCCGAGGCCGCGGACGACGTGCAGATGGAATCCCAGCGCGCCCGCCTCAAGGAACTGGGCGACCGCGAGGCGGCTCTGGTGGCCTCGCTGTCGCGCGAACGGGCCGGGCAGGGGCGCCTGCTGTCGGCCCTGCAGATGATAAGCCGCAAGCCGCCGCCGCCCCTGTTGATTCCGGCGGACAAGGCGGTGGACACGGTGCGGGCCTCCATCCTGATCCGCGCCATGACGCCGGAACTTCAGGCGCGGGCGAAAACCCTGGTCGAGCGCCAGGCCGAGGTCATTCGCATCCGCCGCCTGGCCGCCCTGTCCAGCGAGCGCCTGTTCACCGTCGAGAGCGCCCAGGGCGACCGCCGCGCCGAGATCGAGAGCCTGTCGGCGCGCAAGACGGCCCTGCGCGCTGTCCTGCGGGCCGAGGCCTCTCGTGCGGAGCGAGCGACCCGATCGCTGGAGGCGCGCATCCGCGAACTGGGCGGCCAGGCGCCGGTCGTCGCCGACGCCGTGGTTGAAGCCCCCGCCGCCCGCCTGCCCGCCGGGCGCAGCCGCCTGACGGCCCCGGTTCAGGGCGCGCCGTCGCAAAGGTTCGGCGGCGGATCCAGCGGCTGGCGCTGGCGCTCCAGCCATGAAGTCATCGCCGCGCCCGCGCCCGCCCGCGTCGCCTACGCCGGGCCGCTGAAGGAATGGGGCGAGGTGGTCATTCTTGACCTCGGACCCGGCTGGCGCGTCGTTGTCGCGGGTCTGGACCAGTTGTCGGTCGATACTGGCCAGCGTGTCGCCGACGGTCAGGCCCTGGGCCGCACGGGCGAGGACGGCGAGGCCTATTTCGAACTGCGCCGCGACGAACGCCCCATCGACCCCGCGCCCTGGCTGCAATAGGCCGCGTCTCAGCGCGAAAGTCCTTTCAAATCCGCGCCGAGGCTGATTGTATCGACCCATCTGACGTCGGCGTCTGACGCCTGCGCCTCCCTGGACGACCGGAGCCCGCGCGGGTCCGATGGAAAGACACCGAATGCGTAAACTGCTTCTCATCGGCTGCGCCGCCCTGGCCCTGGGCGGATCGGCGGCGGCTGTCGCCAGCCAGACCCCGCGCAACGAGACCTTCCGCATGCTCCAGATGTTCGGGGACGTCCTGGGCATCGTCGAGCAGGCCTATGTGGTGCCGGTCGACAACAAGAAGCTGATCGAGGCCGCCCTGTCGGGGATGATGACGGCCCTGGACCCGCACTCCAACTATCTGCCGCCCAAGTCCTATGGCGACCTGCGAGAGCGGACCACGGGCGAGTACTCCGGCGTCGGCCTGACCATCACCTCCGAGGGCGGGCTGGTGAAGGTCATTTCGCCGATGGACGACAGCCCCGCCGGTCGCGCGGGCGTTCAGGCCGGCGACGTCATCAGCGCCATCGACGGCCAGAACGCTTCGGGCCTCAGCGTCTCGGAGGTGTCCGACAAGCTGCGCGGCGCCATGGGGACCAGCGTCACCGTCACCTTCCTGCGCGACGGCGAGGAGCCGCGCGAGGTCAAGCTGACGCGCGAGGTGATCAAGGTCGAATCCGTCACCGGTCGACTGGAAGGGGACTTCGGCTACCTGCGTATCTCGACCTTCAACGAGAACACCGGCCGCGAACTGACCGAGACCATCGAACGGCTGAAGCGCGAGAAGCCCGGCATCAAGGGCTATGTGCTGGATCTGCGCAACAACGGCGGGGGGCTGCTGACGGCGGCCATCGACGTGTCCGACGCCTTCCTGGAGCGTGGCGAGATCGTCAGCCAGCGCGGGCGCAAGCCCGAGGACATCGAGCGCTACGCCGCCAAGCCGGGCGACCTGACCGGCGGCCTGCCGGTGGTGGTCCTGATCAACTACGGCTCCGCCTCGGCCTCCGAGATCGTGGCGGGCGCCCTGAAGGATCAGGAGCGGGCGACGGTCGTCGGCCTGACCAGCTTCGGCAAGGGGTCGGTGCAGACGGTCATCCCGCTTCGGGGCGGCCAGGACGGCGCCCTGTCGATCACCACGGCGCGCTACTACACGCCGTCAGGCCGTTCCATCCAGAAGATCGGCATCGAGCCGGACCTGGAGGTCGCCCGCTCCGAGGCCGAGGCCCGCATCGTCTCGCGTTCCAGCTTTATCTATTCCGAGGCCGCCTACGCCACGGCTCTGGATTCCTCCATCGGCGCCGAGCGCAAGGGGCCTCATGTCCCGCATGAGGCGCCGGGCGAAGGCTTCGACAAGACCAAGGACTATCAGTTGCAACGGGCCCTGGACGTCCTGCGCGCCGGGGGCGATCTGAGCAAGCTGGCCGCCGCGCCGGAGACCGTCGTGGTCACCGCGCCTGGAACCCGGCCGCTCGAGACCGCTGAAGCGGAGCCGACCCAGCCGGACGACGCCACGCCCGATTGACGGCCGGGCAACGTGGTGAACGGGCCGTTAGGGTTTCTTAACCGGCCTTGGGGATAAGTGAGGATCGAGGAGGGCCGTGTCGTGCGGGTCTCCAGTCCCGCCCCTGTCGTCCGAGCGCCGCCCTGTCCATGTTCGCCAAGCGCCAGTCCGCCCTCGCCGCCACCGCCGGTCTGCCGCCGGAGGCCCGCTCGCGCGCCGGCCTCGAGGCCGTCGTCGCCGTTCTGAAGAAGCCGCCGGTCGCCGTGGCGGCTGCGGGCGCCTTTCTGCTGACGGCCGGGGTGCTGTTCGTCGCCGTGCTGGGCGATCCGCGCGCGGGCGCGCCGTCCGCGCGGGCGTCGCTGCAACGTCCGTCCGCCGTCGAGACGGCGCCGACCGGCGCCGACGCCTTCGCCATGAGCGGCCTGGACCTCTATCAGGACATGGCCGGCGGCGATCCGGCCCTGCTGGACCCCAACGGCGCCGCCGGGGGCGAGGCCCTGATCACCCTGCCGGACGGCGCCAGCGTGGCGGGCGGTTCGGCCATCGCCGCCCCGGTGCGCGCGCCCTCCAACCCCCTGCCCAAGGCGCCGATCGCGGGTCTGTTCTCGCCCGGCCCCAACGGCGCCCTGCCGCGCATCGCGCCGGACGGCCGCGTCCCGGCCCAGGCCTACGCCCGACCCTTCCGCTCGAACGGCAAGCCCATGGTGTCGCTGGTCGTCGGCGGTCTGGGCCTGAACGCCGTCACCACCCGCGCCGCCATCGAGCGCCTGCCCGCCGAGGTGACGCTCAGCTTCGTGCCCTACGCCGAGGGCCTGCAGGCCTGGATCGACATGGCCCGCGCCCAGGGCCACGAGGTGATGATCGAACTGCCGATGGAGCCGACCGGCTATCCCGAGAACGATCCCGGCCCCTACACCCTGCTGAGCAGCGGCGGCGCCGACGACGTCGAGGCCAAGCTGGACTGGTTGCTGGGCCGCGCTGTCGGCTATTTCGGCGTGACCAACTATCTGGGCGACCGTTTCGCCACCTCGGACGAGGGCATGGGCGCCATGCAGGCTGTGCTGCGTCAGCGCGGCCTGGCCTTCCTCGACGACGGCTCGATGCGCCGCAAGCCCGGCGCCTTCGCCCGCGCCAGCGCCGACCGCATCATCGACGAGCAACAGAGCCCCGCCGCCATCATGGGGCAGCTCAACGCCCTGGAAGCCGCCGCCAAGACGCGCGGCGCGGCTTTGGGCACAGGCTTCAGCTATCCCGTCACCGTGGAGGCCGCCGCTCGCTGGTCGGCCGGACTGGAGGCGCGAGGCCTGCAACTGGCGCCCGCCTCGGCGATGACGCGCCGCCCCGGCCGCTAGTCGGGACGCCTAGACCAGGGTCGTCGACAACCAGGCGGCCCCGAAGGAAGCGGTCGCCAGGATCAGGAGCAGGCCCTCGAAGGGAGAGAGGGCCCAGGCTGAGCGTCTGCGGCGGGTTCTGCTGTCCATCTATGCCTCTCGCACTTGAGTATGACCTCGAGGGCCAGGGCCGGCGCGCCACGGATCGGCAGCGGCTGGCCGTAAAGGCCGCGCCACAAGAGGTCCATCACGCGATCAGCTTGCCCCAAGGGTTCCATGCGCGCATTGGCCACGACGTCGGGCGCGCCGTCCCCATCATATGTTAGGCGCTGTGGACAACCGTGGTTTTTGTGTTCAACGGCAAAGCTCTGGCGCGGCGGCACCTGGGGATCATTGCCGCGCGGCGGCTTCGCGAATCCTGCCGACCATGCTGTTCAGCCCGTTGGCGCGCTGACGGGTGAGGGCGGCCGGCAGGCCCAGGCGGTCCAGCGCCGCTCGAGCGTCGAAGGCCAGGATCTCTGCTGGAGTCCGACCGGAGTAGAGCTTGAGCAACAGGGCGATATTGCCCTTGGACAGGGCGCTGTCGCTGTCCGCGTCGAAGAAGAGCCGGCCGTGGGCGCTTCGGGTCGACAGCCAGACCTGGGCGGCGCATCCGGGCACCTTGTTGGCTTCGATACGGGCGGCCTCGGGCAGGGGCGGCAGACCCTTGCCCAGGTCGATCACGTATTCGATCCGGCCTTCCCAGTCCCCGAGCAGGTCGAACTCCTCGACCAGTTCGGCCAGGGTGTCGTCGAGAGGCAGGGCGGGAAGGGCGTCGGTCGAGCTCATGGAAGGCGACATAGGCCCCGCCGGCCGGATCGACAACCGCGACGCGTCTTCATGAGGTCATGGTCTGCGCCGTTTTGGCACAATCGCCCGCAAGGCGAGCGGCCTTTGGTCGGCCTTGGTGGAGGTCTAGACTCACGGGTTGAATCAACCCGTTTCAAAGGCTCGGATTGAAGCCGTCGCCCGCCCTGTTCGAAGCGATCCGTTCCTCCGACGCGTCAGACGCGTCGGACGGCGCCGCCGTCGCCGCCTGGCATGCGGGCTGGGCCACGGCGGTGGGTCTGATCGCCCTGTCCGGCGCGGGGCTGGGGCGCGGAGGCGTCGGCGGGCTGGGCCTTTCGGCCGCCCTGATCATGGCCGCGCCCGGGCTTCTGGGGCTGGTCCTGCTGATGCGGGACGGCCGCATGGCGAGGGCGGCCTTGCTGGCGGCCTGGGGACTCGCCACGATGGCGGCGGCGGGCCTGACGGGCGGCGTCGCCGGGCCGCTGGCCGGTTTTGTCTTCATGCCCCTGGCGGCGGCGATCGCACTGGCCGGGGCGCGCTGGACGACGGCGGGCCTGCTGGGAACGGCCCTGACCGTGGTGGTCGGCCTGACCGCCTCGAGCGTGAACGGCGCGCAGCCGGTTGCGCCGGGGATGGCGACGGCGTCGGCCCTGCTGGCGACCGGGGCGCTCGCGCTTGCTTTTCGCATGAGCGCCGGCGCGCAGACGCGTCGTCTGAAGGCGGTCGAGGGCGCCGTGGCTCAGGTCGAGACGGTTCTCGCCGGTCAGCCGGGGCTGACCCTGGTGCTGGACGCATCGGGCGGCGCCCTGGCGGCCTATGGCGCCGCGCCGGCGGCCCTGCCGGTGGACGTCCTGTTCGACGAAGGCCTGGCGTCCGCCGTCCATGCGCCGGACCGTCCAGCCGTGCTGGCGGCCCTGGCCAAGGCGGCGGCCGGCGCTGAGGCCCAGGTCCGTTTCGCGCCGCGCCTGGCGCTGGATCGACGCATCCTGCTGGTGTTGCGACGCCAGGAGAGCCGGGCGGGCGAGCCGGTTCGATTGATCGCGGTGGCGCTGGACGCCACCTTGCAGCACGCCCGCGAGGAAGAGTTGGATGCGGCGCGCGTCGAGGCCGAGGTTCAAAGCGCGGGCAAGACCCGATTCCTCGCGCATATGAGCCACGAGTTGCGCACGCCGCTGAACGCCGTGATCGGATTCTCGGACATCATGCGCCAGCGGCTGTTCGGGCCCGTGCCGGAGCGGTATGCGGAATACGCCGAGTCGATCCACACCGCGGGCGGGCACCTGCTGGCCCTGATCAACGACGTGCTGGACGTCAGCCGCATCGAGGCTGATCGCTATGAGTTGAACATCGAAAGCTTCGACGCCCGCGAAGCCGTTTCAGCCGCCCTGGCCCTGGTGCGGGTTCAGGCCGACGACAAGGGGGTCGAGCTGGCCGCCGTCCTGCCGCCCGAAGCCTTGATCGTGGCGGCGGACCGGCGAGCCTTGAAGCAGATTCTGCTCAACCTGCTTTCCAACGCCGTGAAGTTCACGCCGTCAGGCGGGTCGGTCACCGTGACCGCCGAGGCCCTGGGGAGCATGCTGGAGCTGACGGTCGCCGACACCGGCGTCGGCGTGGCCGCCGAGGACCTGATGCGTCTGGGACGCCCGTTCGAACAGGCGGGCGACGCGGCGCAGCGGGCGCAAGGCACGGGGCTGGGCCTGTCCCTGGTGCGATCGCTCGCCGAACTGCATCAGGGCGCCATGACGATCGAGAGCACGCCCGGCGAGGGGACGGCGGCCAGCGTTCGTCTGCCCGTTCTTGTCGCGGGTCCCGCCGCCGCCGACGCCCAGGTCGCTCCGCTGAGCCGTCGCGCCTGACGATCAGCCGACCGCGCGCAGATGCGGAGCGCCGGATGCGCCGCGATCCAGACGGAAGCGGCCGACCTGCTGATTCAGGCTGACGGCTTCGTTGGCCAGTTGGCGGGCGGCGGCGGTGGCCTCTTCGGTCATGGCCGCGTTCTGCTGGGTGATGTCGTCCATCTCGCCCATGGTGCGGCGGACGCGGGCCAGGCCTTCGGCCTGATCCTGGGCCGAGCCGGCGATGCCGCCGGCCAGACCATCGATGGCCACCACGCGGCCGCCGATCCGCTCCAGCGCCTCGCCGGTGCGTTCAACCAGATCGACGCCGCGCGCCACCTGGGCCGAAGAGGTCGAGATCAGGGTGCGGATCTCGCCCGAGGCTTCGGACGAGCGCTGGGCCAGGGCGCGGACTTCCTGGGCCACGACGGCGAAGCCGCGACCGGCGTCGCCCGCGCGGGCGGCCTCGACCCCGGCGTTCAGGGCCAGCAGATTGGTCTGGAAGGCGATCTCGTCGATCAGGCTGGTGAAGCGGGCGATGCCGGTCGAGGACTCGGCGATGGCGTGGATGGCGGCGACGGCCTCGCCGACCACCTGGCTGCTTTCCTCGACGTCGACGCGGGCGGCTGCGAGCGCTTCGGCGGTCTGGCGGGCGTTGTCGGCGGTCGAGGCCACGGCGCGGGCGATGGCGTCGGCCTCGTTGACCGTGCGCTCCAGGTTGGCGGCCTGACGCTCGGTGCGGCTGGCCAGGTCTTCGGAGGCGGTGGCCAGCTGGTTGGAGCCGGCGCTCAGGCTCTGCACGCTGTCAGCCACGGCGCGGACGGCGGTGCGCAGGGCGCGCGTCGCGGCGTGGAAGTCGTTCTGCAGGCTGCGGTATTGTTCGGGGAAGACGCCCGGAATGGTCGTCGACAGGTCGTTCTCAGCCAGGTCGTGCAGCGCGGCGCCCAGGGCGCGGACCACCTCGGTCTGACGGGCCTCGGCCTCGTCATGGGCGGCCTGGACCTTGTCGCGCTGCTCCTGCAGCACGTCGAGGTAGATGGAGATGGCCAGGTCCATGTCCAGCATGACCCGCTGGGTCAGCTCGGACACGGCCTCGGCGGTGATGCGGTCGTGCTCGCGCCTGTTGGCCCAGAACTTCCGGGGGCGGGCGGCGATGGCGCGGGTCAGGTGGGCCAGGATGACGCTGTAGCCGCCGATGTACCAGCGCGGCTCCAGCCCGATGCGGGCGTGGACGTGGCCGATGGTGCGCACGGACTTGGCGTAGTCCTCGTCGGCGCGGCCGTCGATGATGGCGTCCCAGTGGCGCTCCTGCGCCTTGCTGGCGGCGG
>Ga0247819_10001033_pt1 | contig 15417 bp, 19 predicted proteins | sample 13C_Xylose_Day6_FD_193428 | JGI IMG/M metagenome (GOLD analysis project Ga0247819, IMG submission 193428) | Soil microbial communities from agricultural site in Penn Yan, New York, United States - 13C_Xylose_Day6 | ecosystem: Environmental > Terrestrial > Soil > Agricultural land | place: USA...
GACCACGGCCGACAGGCCGATCCGCACGCCCTGTTCCTTGCCCTGAAGCGCCCCCGCCTGCGTCATGCAGCCCCTATTCCGTGTGCCAGGCGTCGGCGCCGGGCAGGATGCCGACAGCTTCGGCCAGAACGCGGTAGCGGTCCAGATAGCGTTGCTGCGCCACCGAGGCGGGCAGGGGGTCGATGATCAGGTCGTAGCCGGCGGGCGGGGCGCCGAAGATCTGCAGCGACTCGCGCTTGTTGAAGCCCGCCAACTGGGTGGCCTCATAGAAGGCGCAGGCGCGGTCGGCCTTCTTGATCAGGGTCTTGATCGTCTGCGGGGTCTTGGGCGGCAGCTGGAAGCGGACGTGGATGGCGGCTTCCAGTCGGGCTTCGAAGTCCTTGTAGCCGGCGCCGAGGGCCGACTTGAACGGCGAGATCATGTCGCCGATTACGTATTCCGAGGCGTCGTGCAGCAGGGCGGCCAGGCGCCACTTGGGCTCCAGCCCCGGCCGGATGTGGGCGGCGATCTCCTCGACCACCAGGGAGTGCTGGGCGACCGAGAAGGCGTGCTCGCCGATGGTCTGGCCGTTCCAGCGGGCGACGCGGGCCAGGCCGTGGGCGATGTCCTCGATCTCGATGTCGAAGGGCGAGGGGTCCAGCAGGTCGAGGCGACGGCCCGACAGCATCCGCTGCCAGGCGCGCGGGGGCTTGGGCGTCTTGGGCTTGGGCCTGGGGGCCAGTTCTTCGTGTTCTTCAGCCAAGTTCGGGGTCCTGCGCATGGGGCAGGTGAGGTGACGCATCCCGAACGCCCGATCAAGGGCAAGCGTTGCGATTCGTGGGGGTTAATCCCCGACGTTCAGCGTCACCAGGGCCTTGGCGGCCTCGAACACACGGTTTTCGTTACGATCCTTGCCGCGCACGGTGGCGACGACGATGGGGCCGCCCGAGGGGCCGCGCGCCTCATAGCCGACCACGCGCCAGCCGGTGGTCGAGGACTGGTCGGCGGTCATCAGGAAGGTGGCTCGGACCGCTTCACCCGGCGAACTGGTGCGGATGCGGGCGCCGCCGTCGTTGGCGTCGATGGTCACGGCCTCGTTTCCGGATTCGGCGTCCGAGCGGATCTTGACCTGGCTGTTCCTGTCGTCGGCGCGGATAGTGATGCCGCCGATCCGGATGTTGGCGCGGTCGCCGTCGGCGTCGATACGCATGCCTGGCAGGCGGACAGTCGCCTTGTCGCCCTGGGCGTCGATACGCATGCCCGGCGCGCTGACATGGGCCGTATCCGCAGCGGCGTCGGCGGCGGCTTCCGCCTCGAGAGCGGCGCGTTCGGCGTCGGCGCCCGCCCGTTCGGCGTCGGCTTCGGCCCGGGCGGCGTCAGCTTCGGCGCGATCCGCCTCCGCGCGCGCACGGTCTTCGCTGGCGCGGGCTTGCGCCAGGGCTTCGGGCAGGTCGGCGGACAGGCGCGTTTCGAAGTCCTTCAAGGCGTCATGAACCGAGCGGCCGTTCAGCGACACCAGGTGCAGGGTCACTTCCGAACCCCGCGGGCCGCTGTAGACGCAGGTGTTTCCATCAGCCTGGGCCGAGCCCTTGCGCGTCAGAACGCCTTGGGTCTGCGGGCATTGCAGGGCGTCGACGACCTTGAGCACGCCCGCCGCATCCTTGCCGGACGAGGTCGTGGTGATGCGCACCGCGCCGCCGTTGTCGCAGGCGGCGGTCATGAGCGCGAGCGCGCAGACGGGCCAGAGGAGATGATGCATGGTCGGCTCCTGTTCGGGTCCGATTGTGCGCGCAAGGCGCGGCTATTCCAGTGAAATCGCGGTAATCGACGGCGGCGGCGTCGTGGCCGTCTCAGGAACCGGGCCTGGCGCCTTCGCGACGGTTCAGGAAGGCCAGACGCTCGAACAGATGCACGTCCTGCTCGTTTTTCAGCAGGGCGCCGTGCAGGGGCGGAATCAGCTTGCCCGGCGTCTTCTCGCGCAGGGTTTCGGGCGAGACGTCATCGACCAGCAGCAGCTTGAGCCAGTCCAGCAGTTCCGAGGTCGAGGGCTTCTTCTTCAGACCCGGCGTGTCGCGGATCTCGTAGAAGGTCTTCAGCGCCTCGGACACCAGGCGCGGCTTGATGCCGGGGAAGTGGACCTCGACGATGTCCTGCATGGTCTCGGCGTCGGGGAAGCGGATGTAGTGGAAGAAGCAGCGGCGCAGGAAGGCGTCGGGCAGTTCCTTCTCATTGTTCGACGTGATGACGACGACGGGGCGGACCTCGGCGCGGATCGTCTCGTCGATCTCCTGAACGTAGAACTCCATACGGTCGAGTTCCTGCAGCAGGTCGTTGGGGAACTCGATGTCGGCCTTGTCGATCTCGTCGATCAGCAGGACGGGGCGGACAGGGGCGGTGAAGGCCTCCCACAGCTTGCCCTTCTTCAGGTAGTTGCGGACGTCGTGGACGCGCTCGTCGCCCAGCTGGCTGTCACGAAGGCGCGATACGGCGTCGTATTCATAGAGGCCGTTGTGGGCCTTGGTGGTCGACTTGACGTGCCAGGTGATCAGCGGGGCGTTCAGCGCCCGCGCCAGTTCATAGGCCAGGACCGTCTTGCCGGTGCCGGGCTCGCCCTTGATCAGCAGGGGACGCTCCAGCGCCACCGCGGCGTTGACCGCGACCTTCAGATCGTCGGTGGCGATGTAGTCGGACGTGCCTTCGAACCGGCTCATGAACAGGCTGCTCCAATCGGGGGACAGCAGCAGGTAGCTTATCAAGACGCGCCTGAACAGACTGCGGTCAGGTGATGCGCTTGGCCGAGACGGGGTCGCTGGCGGGGAAGGTTTCCTCGACGCCTTCGTCGATCAGGGCTTCCTGGCGGTTCTCCGCTTCCTTTTCCTTGTCCTTCAGCTGGTCCGGCTTGCCTTCCTCGCGGGGCGCCTTCTTGGCGGGCGGGGTGTTGGGGTCGGCGTCTTCGTGGGCCCTGGTCGGGTGATGTTCGCTCATGCTCGCTCCTCGCTGTCGGGGCCGTAGCCCAGATCTTCGATGTCGTCGTCGGAGAGGCGCCGGGCCTCCCAGTGGGCCGCGCTGGCCTGGGCGCCGCGTTGATTGCGCATCAGTCCGGCGTAGACCAGTTCGATCTCTTCGGGGCTGGAACCGACTTCGCCGTTGGCGTCGGTCTCGCTCAGACGGATCGAATCGACTCCCAGCAGGGCGTCGGCTTCCGCCTCCACGCCGTCCAGGGCCAGGTTGCGTTCGAGATCGGGGTCATCCTCGTCGAAGGCCTCGTCGTCGGCGTCGCCGTCCGTCTGGGTGACGTCCAGAACATCATCGACCTCGTCCAGCGACAGGTCGCCGTCGCCTTCGTCGTCGATGTGGGTCTCGTCATAGACCTCGGCCTGGTCCTGAGCATCGAAATCGGTTTCCGGTCTGCCCATCTGCGCCTCCTTGCTGAAGACGTAACGGCGCAGGCTGGCGCGCCGTTCCTTTGCGGCGTGCGGGACGAAAGCGCACACACGGGGTTTTCCTCAGGGGCAGGGGAAGAGATGGTTAACCACGTCGCTTTACAGTTCTTCAGCCGCCCGCCGTCCAGGTTGCCGGTGCGCCATGGAGATTCCCTTTGCCGCTGAAACTATCGCTCAAGCCCGGCGAAAAATTCGTCCTGAACGGCGCCGTCGTCCAGAATGGCGACCGGCGCGGCGTCCTGGTCCTGCAGAACAAGGCCAGCGTCCTGCGCGAGAAAGACATCATGCAGCCCGAGGACGTCACCACGCCCGCGCGCCGCATCTATTTCCCCGTCATGATGATGTATCTGGACGAGGCCGAGGCGCCGAAATTCTATGACGAGTTCGCCCTGCGCCTGACGGAGTTCATGGGAGCGATCCGCAACCCGGATATCCTGGCGGAATGCGTCGCCTGCTCCAAGCACGTGCTGGCGCGGCAGTACTACAAGGCCCTGATGGGCGCCCGTAAAATCGTCGATTACGAAGACCAAAGGCTCGGCAATGTCGCTTCAAGCGTACAAGACAGCGGCGACGCGGGCTGAATCACCGCGCGAAATGGAATACCGGCTGTTCGGTCAGGTGACGCGCGCCCTGATGCATGCGTCCACCGTCGACAAGGCGGACATCACCACCCGGATCGATGCGATCGACTGGAACCGTCGGCTGTGGTCGACCCTGTCCACCTCGTGCAGCGAGCCGTCCAATGCGATGCCCCAGGCGCTGCGGGCGCAGATCATTTCGCTGGACCTGTTCATCGGTCGTCACAGCTCGGCGGTGATGCGCGGCGACGGCGACTTCGAGACCCTGATCGATATCAACCGCATGGTCATGCAGGGTTTGGCGGGGCCGGCCCAGGCGGCCTGATCACGAAGGCGGGAGCGGCCTTTACGCGGGGGCGTGAGCGGACCTAGCCTGACCTTCCTGTTCAGCAGTCGAAAGGAGGTGGCCAGTGTCTCATTGTCATCCATCGCGAGCGAAGGCCGCGATCTGGACCTCTCGGGAGGCCCGGGCCTGATCCTTCGGGAAGGCAGCGGTCAGGCCGTTCGCGGTCCGACAATGAAGCGCCGCCGGGTTGACCCGGCGGCGCTTTTTTGTGGTCGCTAGAAGAGGGTGCTGAACCAGTTGGCGACGCCGTGGATGATGGCGACGACCGTGGTCCAGACCAGGGTCAGGTAGACGCCACAAATCGCCGTGCCGATTAGGCCCGCGATGATGAAGGCGCCGTCCCTCTGGATGATGGCCAGGCCGAAGACGGCCAGGGTCAGGCCGGGTAGGGCGTCGCCGAAGGGCACCGGCAGGGCCATCATCAGGGCCAGCAGGATGCAGATCACGCCCACCACCACGTCGGCGAATTCGCCGGTCAGGACGGGGATGCGGGGGCGCGTCAGGCGTTCCACCTGACGCAGGCGCGGCAGGATCTTCTGGCTGGCGCTCTGATAGGTGGCGCGGCTGACCGAAGCCTTCATCAGCCAGCGCGGCAGCCAGACCTTGTCGCGCTGCAAGGCCAGTTCGGCGGCGATCAGGATGATGGGAACGGAAAAGACGGCCTTGCCGCCGGGCGGCCAGGGGATCAGGGCCATCAGCGCCAGCATCAGGATGACGGCGCCGAAGCCGCGCTCGCCGAAGGCCGCGACCATTTCCTTCAGAGTCAGCTTGGGATCAGCGCCATGGCCCAGCGATTCCAGAACGTCGGAAAACGTCCGGTCCTCATCCGGCGGCAGGGGCGTGGAAACAAGCGTCATCAGGCGAGACTCGGGGAGCGAAGGTTCGCCAAGTTAGGGGCGGCGCGAACCCTGCGCCATCCCTGACACGCGGGGTGCGGCTTAATGTTTCGTCACGTGCTCGGGTTTGCCCTTGCGCGGGGTATGGGCGAACTCTTCGAGTTGTTTATCGGTCATCGATTCCAGCATGGATTTCGATGCGCCCTTCAGCTTGGATTTCGGCGTCTCGCCGCGTTTGGCGGACAGGGCGGCCCCGGCGGCCTTCTGTTGGGCGGCGGACTTGGCGGGCATGGCGGCTCTCCTGCGTGAGCAAGAAAAACCGCCCGCCCGCCGTGTCGTTCCGTCAGCCCAGAAGCTCGCGGCCGATCAGGAAGCGGCGGATCTCATTGGTGCCGGCGCCGATGTCGTAGAGCTTGGCGTCGCGCACCAGGCGCTCGACCGGCCATTCCCTGGTGTAGCCGGCGCCGCCCAGGGCCTGAACGGCCTCCAGCGACACCTTCACCGCGTTCTCCGAGGCCAGCAGGATGGCGCCTGCCGCGTCATAGCGGGTGGTCTTGCCCTGATCGCAGGCGCGGGCCACGGCGTAGACATAGGCGCGGGCGCTGTTCAGGGCGACATACATGTCGGCGACCTTGGCCTGCATCAGCTGGAAGGAGCCGATGGCCTTGCCGAACTGCTTGCGCTCGCGGACGTAGGGCAGGACCACGTCCAGGGCGGCCTGCATGATGCCCAGGGGGCCGGCCGAGAGGACGGCGCGCTCATAGTCCAGGCCGCTCATCAGCACGCCGGCGCCGCCGCCGACCGGACCCATGACGTTCTCTTCGGGGATCTCGCAGTCCTCGAACACCAGCTCGGCGGTGTCGGAGCCGCGCATGCCCATCTTGTCCAGCTTCTTGGACACGCTGAAGCCCTTCATGCCGCGCTCGACCAGGAAGGCGGTGCAGCCCTTGGACCCCGCCTCGGGGTCGGTCTTGGCGTAAACCACCAGGGTGTCGGCCGAGGGGGCGTTGGTGATCCAGAACTTCGTGCCGTTCAGGACGTAGCGGTCGCCCTTCTTGTCGGCGCGGGTGCGCATGGACATGACGTCGGAGCCGGAGCCGGCCTCGGACATGGCCAGGGAGCCGACATGTTCGCCCGAGATCAGCTTGGGCAGGTACTTGTGCTTCTGCTCGGGCGTGCCCCAGCGACGGATCTGGTTGACGCAGAGGTTGGAGTGGGCGCCGTAGCTGAGGCCGATCGAGGCCGAGGCGCGCGACACTTCCTCCATCGCCACGACGTGTTCGAGGTAGCCGAGGCCGAGGCCGCCGAACTCTTCTTCCACCGTGATGCCGTGCAGGCCCAGCTCGCCCATCTCGGGCCACAGCTCGCGCCTGAACTCATTCTTCTCGTCGATTTCGGCGGCCAGGGGGGCCAGCCGGTCGGCGGCCCAGCGGGCGGTGGTTTCACGAATGGCGTCGGCGTTCTCGCCGAGGCCGAATTCCATGGATTGGGGCGCGAAGGGAATGCTCATGCCGCAAGGCGTAGCATCGCGCACGCGCTTCGCATAGCGGCCTCAGACGACGCGTTTATTGTTCCGCTTGCGCGTCAGGTTCCAGCCGGCTGTGCCGATGAAGATCAGGCCAATGACGGCCAGGAGGCCGCCGATCAACACGGTGCCGTCCGTGGCCTGATGGCCCGCCAGAACGCGACGGAAGGCCGCGACGCCTGCGGCGAAGGCCAGCAGACCGATGCCGCCGATGAAAACGACCGCGCCGGTGTCGTTCAGCACGGGCGCGGCGGCGCGTTTCTCGTGACGTAGAACCTGAATCGTGGCGGGGGCCTCGTCCTCGACCGGGGCGGTCTTGGCGCCAGGCCCCTGAACCGGGGCGGTGAGGAGCAGATCGAGCGGGGCGGCCCGTTCGGGAGCCGTGTCGAACAGGGCGCGCTCGGCTGAACGGCGGCGATAGGGGGCGTCGATGGCCGGCTGGACCCGATCCGGCCAGCCGCTGAGCGCCTCGGCGGCGCGGGCGGGAGCGCCGGCGTTCAGCTGTTCCAGCACGTCGGAACCTTCGAAGCGCTGGACGCCGACCGAGAAGATGAAACTGGCCAGGGCGTCGAACTGATGCTGGTTCAGCGGGATCGCGACACGGCTATTGATCGTCTCGACGACGGGCAGGAGGTCATATTGCAGCAGCAGCTCCGCCTCGGCCTCGGTGATCGTGGCTCCGGGGCGGGCGGACCTGGTGTGGCCGTAGCCGATGACCGCCACGCCGTCGCGCCGACGCACGGTCCGGGGGCGGAAGCCCTCGAAGCTCTTGATCAGAAGCAGGCCCTCGCGGGACACCTTCAGACGCTGGGAGGTTGTTGCGGACACGGATTGACCCAATTCGGAACGGGCGCGCTCGCCCGCAAGGCGAAGCAGCAAGCCGCGTTCCTAAGGCCGTCGTCCCGCTTCAGAGCAGGACGATGGTCGCCAGGCCGAGGAAGATCAGGAAGCCGAAGAAGTCCGTCGTCGCCGTCACGAACACCGCCGAAGACACGGCCGGGTCGAACTTCAGTTTCGACAGGGTGAGCGGCGTCAGCACGCCGACGGTGGCCGCCACCAGCAGGTTCAGGATCATGGCCGCGGCGATGACCGCGCCCAGGCGCCATTCCTGGAACCAGAAGCCCGCCGCCAGACCGATCAGGGGCGCCAGGACCAGGCCGTTGGCCAGACCCACCGTCAGCTCCCGCCAGAAGGTGCGCACGGCGTTGGACGAGGTCAGTTCGCGCGTCGCCAGGGCGCGCACGGTGACGGTCAGGGCCTGGGTGCCGGCGTTGCCGCCGATGGCCGAGACGATCGGCATCAGGACGGCCAGGGCGACGATCTGCTGGATCGTGCCCTCGAAGAAGGCGATGACGCCGGCGCCGAGGACGGCGGTGAACAGGTTGATGCCCAGCCAGGGCACGCGGCCGCGCACGATCTCCAGCACGCCCGAGGAGCGGTCTTCGTCCGAGACGCCGGCCAGGCGCAGGATGTCCTCGCGGTTCTCTTCCTGAATGATGTGGACGATGTCATCGACCGTCAGCTGGCCGACCAGTCGACCGCCGCTGTCTACGACCGGGGCCGAGATCAGGTTGTACTTCTCGAAGATGTAGGCGACCTCTTCCTGGTCGACATCGACGTCGATCTCGTTGACCGGCTCCATCAGCTCGGACAGCGGCGTCTCGCGCGGGGCGCGAAGCAGACGGCTGATGGCTACCCCGCCGACCGGATGGTTCAGCGGATCGACGACATAGATGTCGAAGAAGAGCTCGGGCAGGTCCTCGCCCTGGCGGCGGACGTGGTCGATGGTGTCGCCGACGTTCCAGAACTGCGGCGCGGCCATGACCTCGCGCTGCATCAGGCGCCCGGCGGAATCTTCCGGATAGCCGAGCGAGCTTTCGATCGCGGCGCGATCGACCTCGGGCATGGCGGCCAGCACCTTCTCGCGCTGGTCATCCTCCAGGTCCTCGACCACGGCGGCGGCGTCGTCGGAGTCCAGTTCCTGAAGAGCCTCGGCCAAGGTCAGGTGGGGCACCCGCTCCAGCACTTCCTCGCGGATGCCGTCGTCCAGCTCGGGCAGGGTGTCGGCCAGAAGATCCGGCGGCAGCCACTGGACCACCACGGCGCGGTGCTCGGCCGTCAGGAAGCCCATCAGGTCGGCGACGTCGGCGGGGTGCAGGTCTTCCAGCAGGCCGCGCAGGCGCATGCCGTCGCCGTCGTCGGCGGCGTCCACGACCTTTTCGACGAAGGAGGCCGTCAGGGCGTAGTCCTCGCCGAGGGCGACGTGATCTTCGGTTTCGATTTCGGGAGCAGGGGCCGGGGAGGCTGAATCCGTGTGTGTCACGTGTTGCCTCCCCGAAATGTCAGCCTGGTATAGCCGAGTGTCGCCCTGTCAGATCAGATGGTGCGGTCGAGAAGACTCGAACTTCCACGGGTTGCCCCACAGCGACCTCAACGCTGCGCGTCTACCAATTCCGCCACGACCGCTCGCATCGGAGGGCGGGCAATAGCGGAGAGAGGACGGAAAGAAAAGGGGGTTTTGCGGAAATAGGCGAAGGCGGCGATTTTCCTCACCATTTGCCGTTGTGACACAGCGAAGCAAGCCGCGTCGGGTCGAGAAGGCGGAGCCTTCTGACCGCGGCTCAACATCAAGCCGCGCCGGCCATGAAGTCGTAGATGTCGGCGGTGCGGGTCACCGTGATGGCGATGCGGTCGTCGCGAATCTCGATCTCGCCGCGCGCCACCGGATGGTTGTTGGCCAGGATCCAGACCTCGTCGCGTTCGGAGGCGTCGAGCGGGATCACAGCGCCGCGACCCATGCGCAGCAACTGTTGCATCGGCAGGACCGAACGGCCCAGCACGACCGAAATCTCGACTTCGACGGCTTCGATCTGGCTCAAGACGATACTCACAAACAACGGGAGGCCCTTGCGCCGCCGCGTCGGGAGACACATTGAAGCGTCATGCTTGCCGACCCGTTAAGCCTGACTGAAACATCCCTGATCCGCCCTGACGGCCGCCCGGTCGCATGGGCGGTCTCGACCGGCTATGTCGACTACGAACCCGCTGTCGCCGCCATGGAGGCGCGCGTCGCCGCCATCGCGGCGGGCGAGGCGGAGGAGGTGGTCTGGCTGCTGGAACACCCGCCGCTCTATACGGCGGGGGTCTCGGCCAAGGACGACGACCTCTTGGCGCCGGATCGTTTCCCGGTTCACCAGACGGGACGGGGCGGGCAGTTCACCTATCACGGGCCGGGCCAGCGCGTGGCCTATGTCATGCTGGACCTGAACCGGCGCGGCAAGGACGTGCGCGCCTTCGTCCATGGCCTTGAAGACTGGATCATCGGCGCCCTGGACCGGTTCGGGGTCGAGGCCGGAATGCGCGAGGGCCGTGTCGGCGTCTGGGTCGAGCGCAAGGGCGCGGGCTGGTCCCGCGAGGACAAGATCGCCGCCATCGGCGTCAAGGTGCGCAAGTGGGTCAGCTTCCACGGCATCAGCCTGAACGTGGAACCGGACCTGGACCACTTCGGCGGCATCGTGCCGTGCGGCATCACCGAGCACGGCGTGACCAGCCTGGTCGATCTGGGCGTTCTGGCGACGATGGACGAGGCGGACGGGGCGCTGAAGGCCTCGTTCCAGCGGGTGTTCGGCCCGATTCAGGACGGCGAAGCGCCGCTCTGATCACGAGGTGACGCGCCGTAACGATTGAACGCCTTCTGCCCCGGCAGCAGGGCCAGATCGACGGCGACCAGGATCAGGACGGCGGCGGCGATCCAGTCCAGCGGCGCCTGTGGGCGCGGCCAGGCCATGGCCACGGCCAGCAGTATCGGCCCGCTCCACCACCCTGAACGCCCCCGGTCATGCAGCCGCTGCGACAGGACGCAGGCGCCGCTGTAGAACAGGACCGCCGCGACGAGCCAGCCGGCGAGGTCCCGGGCCGCCAGGGGCGCGAAGAGGTCGAAGGCCGTCCAGAGAGTCAGAAGGGCCAGCGCCCCCATGCTGAAGGCCAGGCGGCCGGTGCGCCCGCTGGACGTCAGGAACAGGTCTGAGAAACGGTGCATCCGGCGTCGGTTCTGCGAAAAATGACGACCTCGCTTAGGGCCCTGACCTGCATGAGTAAACCGGGGCATGGGCGCCCAAGCGCGGCGGTCAATTCGTCGCGGGGCTTTAACGCGGGCCTTTCTTGGGTTTAAACACGGCCAAACTGCGTTTCGACGGCCTCCGGGAGTTCCCTTCATGCAACGTCTGCTCACCGCCTCAGCGGCTGTTCTCGCTCTGGCCTTCGCGGCCGGAAGCGCTTCGGCGCAGAATTTCAGCGATCTTGCGCGCCAGGACCTTCAGGCGACGCACGACGCCCTGAAGGCCAATCACCCCGCCGCCGTGGTGCCGGGCGCCGCCGGCGAAACCTTCCGCGGCTGGATCGACGCCGGCCTGCAGGACGCCCTGTCCAAAGCCGGCCAGGTCAACAGCGGCGAGAGCCATGCCTATCTGCTGCGCTACTACGCCAACGGCTTCCGCGACTCGAACATCGCCACCAGCCCGACCTTCGAAGGGGCCAGCCCCTTCTTCGCCACCGGCTGGCCCGGCGTGGCCACCGCCTGGCGCAATGGCCAGTATGTCGTTTCCTACGTCCAGCCGGGCGTGCGCGGCGCGCCGCCGGTCGGCGCTGTGGTCAAGGCTTGCAATCTTCAGCCGATCGCCGACTTCGCCAAGGCCAAGCTGGTCGCCTTCGAAGGCGACCTGACGACCGAAGCCGCCCGCGTCCGCACCGCGCCCTACCTGCTGTGGAACCGTAACAACCCCATGGCCGGCGGCGTGCCCTCGACCTGCGAGTTTCAGGTCGGCCGTCGCACCCGCGACTATACGCTGAGCCCGCAACCGGCGACGCCCGCGAACCTTGAGGCCGCCTATCGCGCCTCGGTCTTCACGCCGGGCGCGACCAAGCTGTCGATCGAGCAGGTCGACGGCCGTCCCTGGGTGCATGTGAACTCGCTGGACGACAGCGCCGGTTGGGACGCCTTCTTCGCCCAGGTCGAGGCGCAAGCCGCCACGCTGCGCGGCGCCCAGGGCCTGGTCATCGACCTGCGCGGCGCCGACGGCGACTCGATCAACGCCACGTCGCGCGGTTATGGCCTGGCAAACCGCATCTGGTCGCCGGAATTCACCGTCAGCCGCCAGCCGGAAGCCGGACAGATCACCTATCGCGCCACCCCGGCCAACCGTCAGTGGTTCGCCGAGACCCTGGCGCGGATGCAGGCCGATCCGCGCTTCGTGCAGGAATCGGCGCCGGTCATCGAACAGACCCAGGCCATCGTCGCTGCGTTCGACGCCGCCCTGGCCGCAGGCCAGCCGACCTTTGTCATGCCGGGTCGTCCGGCCGTGGCCGACGCCGGCGCGGCTAACCCCGTACAGGGCAAGGTCGTGGTTCTGGTCGACGGCGGCTGCACCAACGGCTGCCTGGACACCCTGGACCTGCTGACCCGCCTGCCGAACGTGCAGCTGGCCGGTTCGCCGACCGCCGTGGACTCGATCTTCATCGAGCCGACCGTGCTGCGCCTGCCGTCGAACTATTCGGACCTGAGCTACGGCCACAAGGCCTGGACCACGCGTCAGCGCGGCAACAACCAGGGCCATGTCCCGGCCCAGGGCCTGACCTTCACCGGCAATCCGACCGACGAAGCGGCTGTCCGCACCTGGGTCGGTGGTCTCTTTTAAGAGGCCTACCGCTCTTTGGGCTACTTGAGGCCATGTTCTAGGGCCAACCGCCCTTTGGGCTACTTGAGGCCCGATTGAGCTAGTGATTGGGGCCGGACGGTGGAAACATCGTCCGGCCCTTCCTATTTTGGGCGCATGACCCAGACCGAAAATCCCGCGCCGCTTCGTTCCCCCACGGGCTTTGATCTGACGCCGCCGAGCGAGAGCCAGCGCGTGGTGCTGGAGGCCGACCTGTCGCCGGAGGAGAAGCGCGTCCTGCTGGCCCACGGCACCGAGGCGCCTTTCTGTGGAACCCTGCTGGGTGAGAAGCGGGCGGGGGTCTTTTGCTGCCGGGAATGCGGCCTGCCGCTGTTCCGCTCGGCCACCAAGTTCGAGAGCGGCACGGGCTGGCCCAGCTTCAGCGTGCCGGTGGACGAAACCCACGTCCGCGCCGTACGCGACGACAGCTACGGCATGGTGCGCGTCGAGACCCGCTGCGCCCGTTGCGACAGCCATCAGGGCCACGTCTTCCCCGACGGTCCGCCGCCGTCGGGCCTGCGCTACTGCATCAACTCGGTCGCCCTCAGCTTCGTGCCGGAAGGCGAAGCTCTGCCTGATCCCCTGGGGCGCGGCGATGGGACCGCCTGACCTTAGCCGCATTTGCCGTTAGGGTAGGGACGAACGGGAGTACGGGCGCATGATGATCGAACTGGCCGCCGCCGCGATGTTGCTGGCGAACATGGACCCCGAGGGCGTGGTCACGACCGCGCCGCGCGGCGAGCAGGCCGTGCCGATCGCCACGGCGGCCATGCTGGCCGCCTCCACGACCGACGCCTCGCCCAGCACGACGGTCCAGAGCGCCGCTCCGCACGGTCTCAGCACGGATGAACAGATCGCCCGCTGGATCGGCGAGCGTACGGCGGAAACCGCCGGGCGCGCTTCGGCCGATCCCTGGGCCGAGGTCGAGCCGCGCAAGATGCACGGCGAGGTCAGCGTCGGATTCGGGACCGGGGATTATGAAAGCTATGCGGCGGCCGTATCCATGCCGCTCGGTGAGAACGGAACGCTGAACCTCAGCGTCAGTCAGACCCGGAACAGCCCCTGGGGCTATGGCTATGGTTCGCCGTGGGGCTATGCCTACGGCCGCCCGTTCGGCCTGATGGAACCCTTCAGCTATGGCGCCCGGGGCTATGCGCCGCTGAGGATGCGCTCCAACGGCAGGGTCGAGGACGTGACGACCAAGTCCGCGGGCGTGTCGCTCCAGCTCGGCGGCGACTGAAGCCACCGCCCGGACTGAGGCGTCTGCGCCACGGCGCGGACGGTTTCGTTCGGGGCGTCCCATCGCCGCATTCCCTTTGGGCGGCGATCTCCCATATGCGTTGGGAGATAGAGGACCAGTATGGATAGTTTGCTTAGTTCGGCCGCCGATTTCATCGCCAGACACCATGTCTGGGCCGGGGTCGTTCTGGGGTTGGTCACATTTTTCGAGTCTCTGGTGGTCATCGGCGCCTTCGTGCCGGCTACGGGCCTGCTGGTCGCGGCGGGCGGACTGGTGGCCGCAGGCGTGCTGGATCCGGTCTCGGTCATCGCCGGCTGCGTGATCGGCGCGGTCATGGGGGACGCCATCTCCTACTGGATCGGCCGCCGGCTGGGCACGGGCGTGTTGCGCCAGCCCATGCTGCTGCCGCACCGTCGCAAGATCGCCTGGACGCGGCTCTACTGCCGTCGCTACGGCGTGGCCTCCATCTTCATCGGCCGCTTCTTCGGCCCGCTGCGCGCCTTCGTGCCGGTCATGGTCGGCGTGCTGCGGATGCGTCAGCGGGTCTTCCAGCTGGCGAACGTCACCTCGGCCTTCGTCTGGGTCCTGGCCATGCTGGCGCCCGGCTATCTGGCGGCCAAGGGCCTGGCGCAACTGGAGTTCATGAGCGAGGCCCACGGCCCGACCCTGATGCTGATCGCCTTTGGCGCGGTCGTGGTGGTCGCCGTGGTCGCCATGCGCTGGCTCAAGGGACGGGCGGCCAGGCGCTCGGCCCTGCTGGCCGCGACGGTCGAGTAGGCCTTCCCGGCCGCATTCAACCGCCGTCATCCTCGGGCTTGACCCGAGGATCGAGCGCAGGGCGCGCTCGCGCGGACGGACAATCCGATCCTCGGGTCAAGCCCGAGGATGACGGCAGGGGATGCTGTGACGTTCAGAGCATGAAAAAAGGCCCGACCGGGATGGTCGGGCCTTCTTCGTTTCAGGACGGAGAACCGTCAGTCGTGGCCGTGGCTGTGGCCATGCGCGTCGGCCTCGGCGGAGGTGGCGCCGGCGCTCCAGGCCTGACCGTCGGCGGTCTGGTGCCAGAAGGGCTGACGCGGGGCTTGACCGACCTCGTTCATCTGGTTGTCGAAGATGCGGCCGTTGCTCATGGTGTAGCCGATCTTGACCGTGTTCCGCAGGTTCTCCAGCGGGTTGGCGTCCAGCACGACCAGGTCGGCCAGCTTGCCGGTTTCCAGCGAGCCGATGTCCTTGTCCATGCCGAGCGCCGCGGCGCCGTTCAGGGTGCCGACGCGCAGGGCTTCGTGCGGGGTCATGCCGCCCTGCTCGAACATCCACAGCTCCCAGTGGGCGCCGAGGCCTTCGCGCTGGCCGTGGGCGCCGATCTGCACCGACACGCCTTCGTCGGCCAGGCGCTTGGCCTCGCGGGCGATGGCGATGTGGTTCAGCTCGTCCGGCTGCACATGGACCGGGCGACGGGCGCGGCTGTCCAGAATGCGGCGCGGGACGTACTGCGTCAGGATCGGGTCGTTCCAGACGTCCGTGGCCTGATACCAGTAGTTTTCGCCCCAGTTGCCGCCATAGGCCACGATCAGGGTGGGGGTGTAGGCCACCTTGGTCTGACGCCACAGCTGATGCACGTCGGCATAGAGGCGGGCCAGGGGGATCGAGTGCTCGATCGTGGTGTGGCCGTCCACGACCATGCTCATGTTGTGCTGATACAGCGAGCCGCCCTCGGGCACGACCATCATGCCGAGCTCGCGCCCGGCCTCGATGACCT
>Ga0247819_10001035_pt1 | contig 15411 bp, 15 predicted proteins | sample 13C_Xylose_Day6_FD_193428 | JGI IMG/M metagenome (GOLD analysis project Ga0247819, IMG submission 193428) | Soil microbial communities from agricultural site in Penn Yan, New York, United States - 13C_Xylose_Day6 | ecosystem: Environmental > Terrestrial > Soil > Agricultural land | place: USA...
CTGACCGCCGCCGCGCGGCCGTACAGGAAGCCGTCCTCGATCTCCGCGCCATAGGGCGGATGCTTCCAGCCGTCGCCGGGCGGCACCACGTCACCGTGCGCGTTGAGCGCGACCACGCGGCCTTCGCCGTAGCGGCGCCGCACCACCAGGTTGGTGATCGACTCCAGCCCCGCGGCGTGCACTTGCGTCGCCGGCACCGGATGCTTCTCGGCTTCGAACCCGAAGGCCTGCAGCAACTGCGCCGTGCGCTCGGCATGCGGCGCGTTGTTGCCGGGGGGCGTGTCGGTGGGCACGCGCACCAGCTCCTGCAGGAACTTCACCTGCTCGTCGAAGTGGGCGTCGATCCAGGCGTCGAGTTGTTGGTGCTGCGCGCTCATGCCGCGGACTCCGAGGCGAGTTGCTCCAGCAGATGCGCGAACGCCCGCACCGACAGCTCGATGTCGTCCGCCGTGGTGCTCTCCAGCGGGTTGTGGCTGATGCCCGAGTTCTGGCCGCGCACGAACAGCATGGCCTGCGGCATCACCTCGTGCAGCTTCATCGCGTCGTGCCCCGCGCCGCTGGGCATGGGGAACAGCGGCACTCCGAGCGACTCGACCGCGCGTTCCCAGCGCGCCTGCCATTGCGGGTGGCTGGGCGCGGCGGCGGCGCGCATCGTCGGCTCGCAGGTGAAGCGCAGGCCGCGACGCTCGCAGATCGCCTTCAGCTGGGCGAGCACGTCGTCCACCAGGGCATCGCGTTGCGGGTCGTTGGGCGCGCGCAGGTCCAGCGTGAACTGGCAGCGGCCCGGCACCACGTTGGTGGAGCCGCCCGGCACGTTGAGGATGCCGATGGTGCCCACCGAGTCGCCGTCGCGCGTGGCGCGCTGCTCGATGAACAGGGCCAGCTCCGCCACCGCCACCGCGGCGTCGCGCCGCCGGTTCATCGGCGTGGTGCCCGCGTGGCTGGCCATGCCGATCACGTCACAGAGATAGCGCACGCCGCCGTTGATCGAGGTGACCACGCCCAGCGGCAGGTGCGATTCGTTGAGCACCGGGCCTTGCTCGATGTGGACTTCCACGAAACCGAGGTAGCGCGACGGATCGCGGCGCAGCGCCGCGATGGCTTCCAGCGTCCCGGGCAAGCCGGCCTTGTGCATGGCCTCGCGCATGGTGATGCCGTCGGCGTCCTTCTGGTCCAGCCAGGCGGGGTCGAAAGCACCGATCAGCGCGCCCGAGCCCAGGAAGGTGGCCTTGTAGCGCTGGCCTTCCTCCTCGGAGAAGGCGATCACTTCCAGGCCGAATGGAAGCCGGCGCTTCGCGTTCGCGAGCGAGCGCACGCAGGCGATCGGCACGTAGATGCCCAGCCGGCCGTCGTACTTGCCGCCGTTGCGCACGGTGTCGAAGTGCGAGCCGGTCAGCAGCCGATTCGATTGCCGCAGGGCCCCGTGGTAGACGCCGACCACGTTGCCGACCGCATCGACCGTCACTTCATCGAAGCCGGCCTCCTTCATGTCCTGCTCGATGCGCGCGGATGCCGAACGGTGCGCGTCGGTGAGGTAGGTGACGGTGAGCTGGCCCTTTTCCTTGAAGCCCGGATCGCTGAACTGCGACAGCCGCTCCAGCTGGTCCCAGATCTGCTCGCCTTGCGTGGGCGCGACGCCGAACTTGTCGTTGAGGCGGATCTCGGCGATGCGGTGCACGTTGCGCAGCGCTTCCTCGCGCTCGAAGTCCACCGGGTTGCCGACGCGGCGCTCGAAGGTATCGATGATCTCCGTGCGCGTGAGCCCGTTGCCGCGCGGCCCGCGCACGGCCAGGATGAACGGGAAGCCGAACTTCGCGTTGTATTCGGCGTTCAGGCGCTGGATGCGGTCGAACTCCGCGGGCGTGCAGTCGGTCAGTCCCGCCTTGTCCTGTTCGTTCGTCGATTCGCTGGTGAGGGTCTTGCTCACCATCGCCTTGCCGGCCAGCTCGGGGTGGGCGCGCAGCAGGGCCAGCTGGCGGTCCAGGCCCGCGTCGTCCACCACGGTGGCGAGCGCGTGCTTGAGATGCGCGAGCGAACGGAACGGCCGGTGCGCCAGCGCCTCGATGGCGATCCAGGGCGAATGTTCGTAGACGCCTTCGAGCAGGGCCGCCGAGGCCCGCGCGTCCGGCGCGTTCAGTTGGTCGAGGGTGAGGGTCATGGTCTTCCCGCCGGATAGGGGTGGATCAGTTTCCAGTGGCGCGCCAGGTCGATGCGGCGGCACACCCACACGTGGTCGTGGCGCTCCACGTGGTCCAGGAATTTCTGCAGCGCGACGATGCGCCCCGGCCGCCCGAGCAGGCGGCAGTGCATGCCCACGCTCATCATCTTGGGCCGGTCGAGGCCGGCCGGGTCGCCTTCGGCGTAGAGCGCGTCGAAGGTGTCGCGCAGGTAGGTGTAGAAGTCCTCGGCCTGCGAGTAACCCTGCGGCAGCGAGAACCGCATGTCGTTGCAGTCCAGCGTGTAGGGCACCACCAGGTGCGGCACCACGATGTTGTCGGAGCGGCGCACCTTCATCCAGAAGGGCAGGTCGTCGCCGTAGTAGTCGCTGTCGTACTCGAAGCCGCCGTCGTCCACCACCAGCTTGCGCGTGTTGGGGCTGTCGCGGCCGGTGTACCAGCCCGCGCCGTGCACGGCGCCGGGCGAGCCGTGGCGCTCGCCGGTCAGCTGCTCCAGGGCGCGGATGGCCAGGCGCATGTGCTCGCGCTCGGTGCCCTTGTCCGTGTCCTGGTAGTGGATCCAGCGCCAGCCGTGGCTGGCGATCTCGTGGCCCAGCTCGACGAACGCCTTCGCCACGTCGGGGTGGCGCTGCAGGGCCATGCCGATGCCGAACACGGTGAGCGGCAGGCGGCGTCGTTCGAACTCGCGCAGGATGCGCCACACGCCCGCGCGCGAGCCGTACTCGTAGATGCCTTCCATGCTCAGGTGGCGCGCCGGATAGCTCGCCGGGTTGAACATCTCGGAGAGGAACTGCTCGGAGCCGGCGTCGCCGTGCAGCACGGAGTTCTCGCCCCCTTCCTCGTAGTTCAGGACGAACTGGACGGCGACGCGGGCCTTGCCCGGCCACTGCGGATGCGGCGTGTCGCGGCCGTAGCCGGCCAGGTCGCGCGGGTAGTTCTGCTGGGTGCTGTCGTAGATGGCGGGCACGGTGGCGGTCCTTTGCGTCGCTCAGGCCGCGGCCAGGGCCTGGGCGATGTCGTGGGTGGGCGGCGGCCGGTCGAAGGCCAGGCTGGCCTCGACGTTCTGCAGGTGGTCCTCCATCAGCTTCACGGCCTTGTCGGCGTCGCGCGCGGCCAGCGCCCGCACGATCTCCACATGCTCCTGCTGCGAGTGGTGGGCGGCGCCGGCGCGCTGGTACATGAGCGTGACGAGCGAGCTGCGGGAGATCAGGTCACGCAGGATCTGGGCCAGCACCTCGTTGTCCATCAGCTCGGCCATGCGCACGTGGAAGTCGCCCAGCAGCTCCACGCCGCCGGCCGCGTCGTGCGCGTCGACCGCGGCCTTTTCGGCGGCGACGTGCTCGCGCAGCGCGCGGATGCGGGCCGGCGTGGCCTCGCGGGCGAAGGCGCGCGCCATGCCGGCTTCCAGCATGCGGCGCACGGCGAACACCTGGCGCGCCTCGTCCACCGTGGGCGCGGCCACGAAGGCGCCGCGCGCGGGCTCCAGCGTCACCAGGCGGTTCTGCGCGAGCTGGTGCAGCGCCTGGCGCACGAGGGTGCGCGACACACCGAAGTGATCGGCCAGCTTCTGCTCGGCCAGCTTGGTGCCCGGCTGCAGGCGATGGCCGGCGATGGCCTGCGTGAGCTCGTGGACGATGACGCTGGTGGTGGTCGGCTGCACGGTGGCGATGATAGTGGCGCGCCGCAAAAGTGTATACACTTCTGTGGACCAAACGAGGAGCGCCCATGGGCCTGAGCACCCACGTGCTGGACACGATGCACGGATCGCCCGCCGCCGGCATGTCGGTGGCGCTGTACACGTTGCAGGGCGAGAAGGCGACGCTGGTGCGCCGCTTCCAGCTCAACGCCGACGGCCGCGTGCCCGACGGGCCGCTGTACCGCGATGGCGAGCTGCGCCAGGGCAGCTACCGGCTGGTGTTCGATGTGGCGGGGTATTTCCGCGGCCGGGGCGTCGACCTGCCCGAGCCGCCTTTCCTGGACCAGGTGACGCTGGACTTCGGCGTCGCCCGGCCCGAGGAGCACTACCACGTGCCGCTGTTGTGCAGCCCGTGGAGCTATTCGACCTATCGTGGATCGTGACCGCTCAGTCCTGTCCCTCGGTCAGCGTGTCCAGCTGGAAGCGGCCGCTCTTGTGCCACAGCCAGGTGTCGGTGTAGGTCACGCGGCCCATTCGCGAGGGCGCGGGGTAGGGCGCGGCGGCGCGGACCATCTTCTCGATCTCGGCCATCACTTCCGGCGCATGCTTCGGGGCGCGCATCCAGCTGACGTTCTGCACCCGGCCGTGCTTGTCGACGTCGACCTGCAGCACGCCCACCGCGTACAGCAGCGGCGGCATGCGGCCCTTGTAGATGCGGTCGCCGTGCAGCCCGTACAGGTGGCCGGCGGCGTCCTTGCGGTAGGCGCGCGGCGTGGCGGCCTGGGAGACGTGGGGGTTGGTCACCGGTTCCTCGACGACCACCGGCGGCGGGGGCTGGACGGGCACCACCACCGGCGGTGCCACGGCCTCGGGCGGCGCGGGTGGCGGCGCGGAACTGCAGGCGGCCAGCAAGGCAGCCACGGTGACCGCCGACCAGCCGGCGACGCGAATCGGAACTTGTAACTTCATGTCATCTCCTCGTCATGCTCGCGACGCCTGCCCGCCTCCCGCGGACGATGTACGTCACGCCATCCGCAACGACGGTTCGCGCGAATGGATGACCATGCTTGCGACTGGACGTGACTGTTGCGATCCGTCGCCGATGAGCGGCAGCCGGAAATGAACGAGTGGTCCGCCGTTCTCGCGGAATGTGGAAAAGGTGTGCTCGTCATGGTGACGGCCGTCGAGGGTTCCGGCCCGCGCGAGCCCGGCGCGTGGATGCTGGTGTTCGACCGCGAAGAGGCCGGCACCATCGGCGGCGGAAGGCTGGAGTTCGACGCGATCGACAGTGCGCGCGAGCTGCTGCGAAGCAGCGAACCCGGCCCGCGCCGGCAGCGCTATGCGCTCGGTCCCAGCCTGGGGCAGTGCTGCGGCGGCGTGGTCCATCTGGAATTCGAGCGCGTCACGCCGGCCGACCTGCCCGCGCTGCGCTCCCGCCTGGCCGAACCCACTACGCCCGTCGCGCTGTTCGGCGGCGGCCACGTCGGCCGTGCGATCGCCTCGCGGATGGAAGGCCTGCCGTTCGCGCTGACCTGGATCGACAGCCGCGACGAGATCTTCCCCGAACACCTGCCCGCCAACGTGCAGTGCGAGTACTCCGACCCGGTGCAGCGCGCGGTGGCCGACCTCGCGCCCGGAAGCCGGGTGCTGATCATGAGTTTCAGCCACGCCGAGGACCTGGACATCCTGGCCGCCTGCCTGCAGCGACGCCGCGAGCGCGCCGACCTGCCCTTCGTCGGCCTGATCGGCAGCAAGACCAAGTGGGCCACCTTCCGCCATCGGCTGGAGCAGCGCGGCTTCACGGCCGCGGAACTGGACGCGGTGCACTGCCCGATCGGCGTGGCCGGCATCGCGGGCAAGCAGCCGGCCGTGGTGGCCGTCAGCGCACTGGCCCAACTCCTGCAAGCCTCATAACGAGAACGACATGGAAAGCTACCTCCTCGACTGGGCCAACCTGCTGCTGCGCTGGCTGCACGTGATCACCGCCATCGCCTGGGTGGGGTCGTCGTTCTACTTCGTGTTCCTCGACTCCAGCCTCACGCCGCCGAAGGACGAGGACCTGAAGCGCCAGGGCGTCAGCGGCGAGCTGTGGGCGGTGCACGGCGGCGGCTTCTACCACCCGGTGAAGTTCGCGGTCGCGCCGCCGCGGCTGCCGGAGCACCTGCACTGGTTCTACTGGGAGAGCTACACGACGTGGATGTCGGGCTTCGCGCTCTTCACCGTTTCGTACCTGTGGAACGCGGGCAGCTACCTCGTCGACAAGTCGCTGATCGACTGGTCGCCGCTGGCCGCCGGCGCGACGGCGGTGGGCTTCATGGGGGTGTTCTGGCTGGCCTACGACGCGGTCTGCCGCGTGTTCGGCGACCGCGAGAAGGGCGATGCGATCGTCGGCGCGCTGGTCGCCGTGCTGGTCGCCGCGGCCGCCTGGCTGGCCTGCCACTGGTACCCGGGCCGCGCCGCCTTCCTGCTGGTGGGCGCGATGATCGCCACGGCGATGAGCGCCAACGTGCTGTTCTGGATCATCCCCGGCCAGCGCAAGATGGTCGCGGCCATCCGCGAGGGCCGCCCGGTCGATCCGATCCACGGCAGGCGCGGCAAGCAGCGCAGCGTGCACAACACCTACTTCACGCTGCCGGTGCTGCTGGCGATGCTGTCCAACCACTACAGCTTTTTGTGGAACCACCCGCGCAACTGGGTGGTGCTGATCCTGCTGATGTTCGCGGGCGCGGCCATCCGCCAGTTCTTCGTGCTGCGCCACGGCTGGAAGCTGGGCCGCAACCGGCATCCGCTGCCATACGCGGCGGTGGGCATCGCGGCGATCGCGGCCACCGCCGTGTGGCTGGCGCCCGCGGGCGGCGGTGCCGCAGCTGCCGCCACCGCGCCTTCGTCCGAAGCGGGCTACGCGCAGGTGAAGGCGATCCTGGAGCAGCGCTGCTACCAGTGCCACGGCGCGCAGCTGCAGATGAAGAACGTGCGCCTGGACTCGCCCGAGGGGCTGAAGCAGCACGCCGCTTCGGTCTACCAGCAGGCGGTGGTGAGCAAGCTCATGCCGCTGAACAACGCGACCGGCATGACCGACGCGGAGCGTGCGGTGGTGGGGCAGTGGTTCCGGGCGGGGGCGCTCACTCCGCCGTGATGTTCGCCGTCTTGATGATCTTCGCCCAGTACTCCGTCTCGCGCTTGACCAGTGCGTCCAGCGCCTCCGGCGGCAGGTAGCGCAGCTCGATGCCCGCGGTGTTGGCGCGGGTCTTGGTCTCGGGCTGGTCGAGCGCCTGGCGGATGCTGGTGGTGAGCTTGTTGATCACGTCCGGGGGCGTGCCCGCGGGCGCGAAGATGGCCACCCAGGCTTCCAGCTCGAATCCCTTCAGCCCCGCTTCATCGGTGGTGGGAACGTTGGGCACGCCCGGATGGCGCGTCTTGCCGGTGACGGCCAGGCCCTTGAGCTTGCCTTGCTGGACGTGGCCCATCACCGACGGCGGCGTGGTGATGAACACCTGGACCTGCCCCGACAGCACGTCCTGGATCGCCGGGCCCGAACCGCGGTAGGGGATGTGGACCATGCTGGTGCCGGTCTGCATCTTGAACATCTCGGTGCCCACGTGCGAGAGCGAGCCGTTGCCCTGAGAGGCGTAGCTCAGCTTGCCCGGGTTCTTCTTCACGTGGGCGATGAACTCGCCCAGCGTGTTGGCCGGCACGGAAGGGTGGACCGCGATCACGTTGGTGGCCGCCGTGATGAGCGCCACCGGTGCCAGGTCCTTCTGGGCCCAGGGCAGCTTGGGCATCAGCGAAGGATTGCCCACGTGGTAGGCCGAGTACGAAGTCAGCAGCGTGTAGCCGTCGGGCGCCGCGCGCGCCACGTGGCCGTACGCGACGTTGCCGCTGCCGCCGCCCTTGTTGTCGACCACCACCGACTGGTTGAGCACCCTGGCCAGCGGATCGGCCAGCAGTCGCGCCGAGCTGTCCACCAGCCCGCCGGGCGGGTTGGGCACGACCAGGGTGATGGGCTTGGTCGGGAAGCCCTGGGCGGCGGCCCAGCCGGCGGCGGTGGCCAGGCCGGCGGCCAGCAACAGGCGCCCGAGAGGCAGGGGGGATGTCATGGCGGTCGTCTCCTTCGTTGTGGTCGCCCGCAGTATCGGCGGCGACCGCCGGCGGCACAATCGGCCGCTGTGCACCACCAGGCCACGCTCCAGTTCTCCACCGCCGGCCGCGGCACCCGCGACATCACGCAGGCGGTGGCCGGCATCGTCGCGCAGTCGCGCGTGCGCACCGGCCTCGTCCACCTGTTCGCGCAGCACACCAGCTGCTCGCTGGTGATCACGGAGAACGCCGACCCCGACGTGCGGCGCGACCTGGAAACGGTGCTCTCGCGCCTGGCGCCCGACGGCGACCGCGCCTGGCGACACGACACCGAAGGCCCCGATGACATGGCCGCGCACGCGCGCACCGTGGTCACCGGCGAGTCGCTCACGGTGCCCGTCGGCGAAGGCCGGCTGCTGCTGGGCACCTGGCAAGGCCTCTTCCTCTGGGAACACCGCGCGGAACCGCAGCACCGCAGCGTGGTGGTCACGATCCTCGGCGAATGAACATGAACCCTTCCACCGGCCCCGTGCCCGATCCGCAGCGCGCCCCGCGCGAATTCCTGGAACACCTGTACCGCGCCGCGGTGCACCGCGCGCTGCCGCTGCACAACACGGCCGCCTTCCTGCCGGCCCCGCCGCGCGGCCGCACCGTCGTGCTCGGCGCGGGCAAGGCGGGCGGCGCGATGGCGCAGGCGGTCGAGGCGCTGTGGCCGGCCGATGCGCCGCTGTCCGGCCTGGTGGTCACGCGCTACGGCCACACGCCGCCGCGGCCGGCGGGGCTCGCTTCACGCATCGAAGTGGTGGAGGCCTCGCATCCCGTGCCCGATGCGGCGGGCCTCGAAGCCGCGCAACGCATCCTGGCGCTGGCTCACGGGCTCACGGCCGACGACCTGGTGCTGTGCCTGATCTCCGGCGGCGGCTCGGCCCTGCTCACGCTGCCGGCCGAAGGGCTGACGCTGGAGGACAAGCAGCGCATCAACCGCGAGCTGCTGAACAGCGGCGCCAACATCATCGAGATGAACTGCGTGCGCAAGCACCTGTCGCGCATCAAGGGCGGGCGGCTCGCCGCAGCCTGCGCGCCGGCGCGCGTGGTGACGCTCACCATCAGCGACGTGCCGGGCGACGACCCGTCCGTCATCGCCAGCGGCCCCACGGTGCCGGACGCGACCAGCTGCGCCGACGCGGTGGCGATCCTGCAGCGCTACCGCATCGAGGTGCCCGGCGCGATCATGAGCCTGCTGGAGCAGGGCGCGCTGGAGACCCCCAAGCCCGGCGACGCAGCCTTCGCGGGCCAGGAGGTGCACATGATCGCCACGCCGCAGCAGTCGCTGGAAGCGGCGGCCGCGCAGGCGCGCCTGGCCGGATTGACCGCGTACATCCTCAGCGACGAGATGGAAGGCGAATCGCGCGAGGTCGGCAAGGTGCACGCCGCGCTCGCTCGCGCGGTGGCTCGCAGCGGCCAGCCGTTCGCCAAGCCCTGCGTGATCCTGTCGGGCGGCGAGACCACGGTGACGGTGCGCAAGCAGCCGGAAGGCACGCCGCGCGGCCGTGGCGGTCGCGCCGGCGAGTTCTGCCTGGGCCTGGCCCAGGCGCTGCAGGGGCAGGAGGGCGTGTGGGCGCTGGCGGCGGACACCGACGGCATCGACGGCATGGAGGACAACGCGGGCGCCTTCGTCGCGCCGGACACGCTGCGCCGCGCCGCAGCGTCCGGCCTGAAGCCCGACCGCCACCTGGACCGCAACGACGCCTACGGCTTCTTCAGCAGCATCGGCGACCTGGTGGTCACCGGGCCGACGCACACCAACGTGAACGACTTCCGGGCGGTGCTGGTGCTTTGACGACGGGTCAGCGCGCGGTGTCGCGCCGCAGCTCCGGCGGCAGGCGCTTGAGCAGCCAGCGGATCGCGAACGGCACCAGCACCAGGTCGTCCACCACGCCCAGGAACGGGATGGCGTCGGGCACCAGGTCGATCGGCGAGATCAGGTACAGCACGATCGCGGCCGTGCCCCACTTGAGCCAGGCCGGCGAGGCCGGATGGCGCAGCGCGAACCACAGCTGGCGCGCGTCGCCCCGCAGCAGGGTCCACAGCACAGTCAGTCGCTTGAACATCGATCGGCCTCCAACAAGCCCGGTTGGGCTCACGCGAAGTTTGCGGTGGTGGCCGCCCATTGCAAGACGCGGGAACCGGGCGTTACACCTGCCGCGGTGAAACCCGGCAGCATGCCCCGCCTCCAATGCCCATGCTGTCGCGACGCGTCCTGCTGACCGCACCGCTGATGACGCTGCATCCGGTGCTGCAGGCGGCTCCGTCGCGCAGCAGCGTGCAGTGGAGCGCCCCCGTCGAACTGGCCCGTGGCGCCGGCTTGCGCGGCCCCTGGCGGCAGAACGATTCGCGCTACGACTTCGTCGACGACCCGGCGCTGGCGCTCGCGGCCGACGGCTCGCTGCTGGTGGCCTGGGTCGACCAGGCGCGCAAGGCGGTGGTGGTGCAGCGGCGCGGTGCGGGCGGCCAGCCCGCGAGCCCGCCGGCCGAGGTGGCCGGCGCGCCGCACGCGTTCTCGTGGATCCCGCGGCTGGCGGTCGCGCCCGATGCGCCGCAGCGCGTGCTGCTGCTCTGGCAGGAGATCCTGTTCTCGGGGGGCTCGCACGGCGGCGAGATGATGCTGGCGCGTTCGGACGACGGCGGGCGCAGCTTCTCCGTGCCCGTCAACCTTTCGAACTCGGAGGGCGGCGACGGCAAGGGCCGCATCACGCCGGAGTACTGGCACAACGGCAGCTACGACCTGCTGGCCGCGCGCGGCGGCCGCGTGTTCGCGGCCTGGACCGAGTACGACGGGCCGCTGTGGGTCGCGCGCTCGGTCGATGGGGGCGAGAACTTCCCGCGTCCGGTGCGGGTCGCCGGCGGCCGGGGCGAACGGCCGGCCCGCGCGCCGGCATTGACGATGACGCGCGACGGCGCCTTGCTGCTGGCCTGGACCGAAGGCGACCATCCGATGGCCGACCTGCGCCTGGCCCGCTCGACGGATGGCGGTGCTTCTTTCCGCGCGCTCGGCACGGTCGGCCTGCCGGGCTATTCCGACGCGCCGCGGCTCGCCACCGACCGCGAAGGCGTCGCCCACCTGGTCTGGAGCGAGAGCGAGGGCGGCCCGTTCCGCCGCCAGCGCGTGCACCACGCGCGCTCGCGCGACGGCGGGCGCAGCTGGGAATCGCCGCGCACGGTGATGGACGAACTGCCGGACGGCTTCGTCAGCGCCGGCTTTCCTTCGCTGGCGATCGACCCGCAAGGCGCGGTGCTGGTGCTGGCCGAACTGCAGGAAGACCTGAAGCAAAGCCCGCGCGGATTGGCGCTCGCGCTTTCGACAGACGGCGGCGAAAGCTTCGGCGCGCCGCAACTGGTGCCGCACAGCCGCGACCCGGGCGGCGGCTTCAACGGCAGCAGCCAGGGCCTCCTGGTCCCCAAGCTGGCCGTCAACGCGCGCGGCGACGTCGCGGTGGTGAACAGCGCGCTGCGCGAGGGCTCGCACAGCCGGGTGTGGTTGATGCGCGGGAAGTTGAGTTAGGCCGATTCAGTCGCAGAGCGCGCGAATCGATTCCGGGATCGCCATCGCGAAGATCCCGCCGTCCTCGCGTCGTCCCGCGAAGATGCGCACCTCGTCGCATTCCATCAGCAGCTCCTCGCCGCGCATCACGCGGTAGCGCTGCACGAAGCTCTTGCCGCGCCACTCGGCGATGCTCACGCGGATCTGCAGCGTGTCGCCGTAGGTGGCGGTCTTGATGAAGCGCGCATGCGTGTCGACCAGCGGCGTGCCGATCACGCCGAGCGTCTTCTCGGTTTCGGTCCACGTCGGCACGCCGCACTCGATGAAGAAGTGCCGCGAGGCCGCGTCGATCCAGCGGAAGAAGTTGGGGAACCAGACGATGCGCGCGGGATCGCAATCGCCGAACTCGACGCGCTGGGTGTAGACGATTTCCTTGGACATCGATATCAATCAGCGGCGATCTTGCGTTCGCGAATGATGGCGCCGAAGCGCTTGGAGTCTTCCATCGCCTTGGCGCCGAACTCGGCCGCCGGGATCGGCAGCGCCTCGCCGCCCAGCGCGACGATGCGGTCCTGCATCGGCTTGGTGCGAAGGACCTTGTTGATCTCGGTGTTCAGCTTGGAGATCACGTCGGCGGGCGTGCCGGCCGGCGCGTAGAAGCCGAACACGGTGTCGGCGTCGAAGTTGGTCAGGCCCACCTCGTGCAGCGTGGGCACGTCGGGGAACAGCGGCGAGCGCTTCATGCTGCCCACGGCCAGCAGCTTGAGCCGGCCGGTCTTCGCATGCTGCAGGCCGATGCCGGGATCGAAGTAGAAATCGATCTGGCCGGCCAGCAGGTCCTGCAGCGCGGGCGCGGCGCCGCGGTACGGCACGTGCACCGCGAACAGCCCGGCCTGGCTCTTCATCATCTCCGCCGCAAGGTGTGGCGAGCTGCCGTTGCCGGGCGAGCCGAACGACAGCTTGCCGGGATTGGCCTTCACGTACTGGATGAAGTCCTTGACGTTGGCCGGCGGCAGCGAGGGCTTGGCCATCAGGTAGACGGCCACGCGCGCGGCGGCGGCCACGGGCACCAGGTCCTTGGCCGGATCGAACGCCATCTTCGGGTACAGGTGCGGGTTGACCGACACCATGCCGCCGGAACTCATGAGCAGCGTGTAGCCGTCCGGCGCGCTCTTGGCCACCGCTTCGCCGCCGATGTTGCCGTTGGCGCCGCCCCGGTTCTCCACGACGACGGGCTGCCCCAGCGCTTCGGACAGCGGCTGGCCGATGGCGCGGGCCAGCTGGTCGGCGGCGCCGCCGGGCGGGAAGTTCACGATCACGCGGACCGGCTTGCTCGGCCAGCCTTGCGCCATCGCGAAAGGCGAGGCCAGCAGGCCGGAGGCGATCGCCGCGGCGAGCACCGCGCGGCGCGGCAGCGAAGTGGGGCGGAAAGCGCGCATCTCAGTCTCCTTGGTGTTCTCTGCGGCGGATCAGGCGGCCTGCCGCGCGGATGCGGCGGGCTTCTTGCGGACGAATCGGATCGGCTGCGCCTTGGGCTCGCGCGCCGCCGCGCTCGTTGGTGGCGCCGTAACCCTTGATCAGGCGGCCGCACAGCGCGACCTCATGGCCCAGCGCCCAGCCACGCCGGCAACCGGCGACGATGCCCTCCAGCCAGCGGCCGATCATCTGCTGCTCGAAGGCGAAGCGACTGCCGCGCACGCGCAGCCACTTCAAGCTGGCGAGCGTCCGCAAGGCGACCATGCCGAAAGCAGTATGGGTGCCGACCTTCAGCGGCATCGCCCAGGGCTCGCGGCCGGCCAGCACGCGGGCGCGGTCCCAGGCGGTGAGGCGCTGCGCCAGCGAAGGCGGCAGCAGCGCGGCGAATTCGGGCACGCCGGGCTTGAAGTGGTCGTACACCTTGAGCAGGTCGTGCTCGCCCACCTTGACCTCGCCGCGCACGCGGTCGGCGCGGGTGGCGCGGCTCTTGAGGTCGGCCACGCGGACGATGTCGTCGAACGCCATCCACAGCGCGAGCCAGCGCGCGGTTTCGCGGGTGGTGGTGAAACCGTGCGTGCCGGTGGGATCGGCCTCGCGTTCGGCGGCGAGCACCTGGTTCAGGCGCTGGACGTAGAGGTCGGCGTAGGCGCGGTTCTGGTAGTCGACGAGGCGCGCGTAACCGAGCGACGCGAACTCGCGGACGGGTTCGGGGAAGCCCTGGATCCCCGCCTCCGCGGGGATGACGTAGCCCTTGTCGTCATTCCCGGGGAGGCGGGGATCCAGCGCTTTCCTGACGTACTCCGCACGCTCCACGATCTCGAACGCCCGCGCAAACCCTCTCAAACTCGCCTGCGCCGACACGCCCCCGCGCACCGCTTCCTCGAAGAACCGCCGCTCGAACGGAAACAGGCCGCTGCCCGCGATGGCGCCGAGCAGCACCGCGCTGACCACCGTGCCGCACTCGCGCGCCACGGCGTTCATGTCGAACACCTGGTGCTCGCGGGCGAAGGCTTCCACCAGCTTGAGCAGCTCCGCCTCGTCCACGCGGCCGTCGCCCAGCTGCATGCGTTCCTGCGTGGTGAGCAGGCGCGCGTTGGAGCTGAGCACGCGCGTGCGATCGGGCGAGGCCATGCCGTTGCCGATCTGGCGCGCGGTCTCCAGCAGCTCCGACGACACCAGCGCGTCGAGCGCGCCGGGCACCGGGCTCAGGCTGAACACCGGCTTCCTGCCGCCGAGCTCGGCCAGCGGCACGGGGAACACTTCCAGGTAGTAGGTGGTGGCGCCGGTGCGCTGCGCGACGCCGGGGATGGACGTGGCCTGCGCCGCGTAGCCGGCCAGGCGCGCCGTCTCCACCAACCATTCGGTGAGCACGCCGCCGCCTTCGCCGCCGAGGGCGCAGACGAGCAGGGTGATGGGGTGCTGCTTCTTCATCGATGTTTCTCCAGGGCGCAAGGATCGAACGACCCTGCTCCAACCCAGTGCCGCCGCGGAACCGGCTTTGCCGGGCCGCTGGGGGCGCCCCTTGAGGGGAGGCGGCCGAAGGTCGCTTCGGGGTGGTCCATGTTCTAGGCCGGTTGCAGCGCGCGCACCACGGCGCCGCGCAGGGAATGGAGCAGGCGCTCGTGCCAGCGCGGGTTCTGCACGACCTCGGCGCGGTAGAAGCTGGGGCACAGCGTGGCGGCATGCGCGTTGGCGCCGCACAGGCCGCAGCCCACGCAGCCGTCGATCACGGTGGCGACCGGATCGACCTTGAGCGGATCGGGGTTGTCCTTGAGCGTGAGCGTGGGGCAGGCGGACAGGCGGATGCAGGCGTGGTCGCCGGTGCACACGTCCTCGTCCACGCCGTACTTCACCTTCACCACGCGCTTGCCCTGCTTGAGCAGGCCGGCGATCCAGGGCTTGATGCGGCGCTGGCGCTCCAGCTGGCATTCGCCTTCGGCCACGATCACCTTCAGGCCGTCGAAGTCGCTGGTGAAGGCCTCGACCAGCGTGCGCCGCATGGTCTCGACCTCGTAGGTGTGCACGGTGCGCATCCATTTCACGCCCAGGCCCTGCAGCGTCGATTCGATGGTGCGGTTGGTGTGCACCAGGCTGCGCGCCTTGTCGCCGCTGGCGAATTTCGCGTCGGCATCAGGGCCCCCACGCTTGCCACTTCGTGTGCTGCGCTGCCCCCCAAGGGGGCTGGCAGCCCTTGGGAGCGGCCCTGCGGACTGCCCCGGCGTGGAGATGATCTCCTGCGTGCCGGTGGCGGACGTGTAGCCGTTCTTGAAGATCAGCAGCACCGCGTCGTCGCCGTTGAAGAGCGCGCTCTGCACGCCGGTGAGCAGTCCGTTGTGCCAGAAACCGCCGTCGCCCATGATGGCCAGCGTGCGCCGGTTCATCATCGGCGACACGCCGGCGCGGCTGGCCAGGCTCATGCCGTAGCCCAGGATGGAGTGGCCGGTGGAGAAGGGCTCGAAGGTGCCGAAGGCGTGGCAGCCGATGTCGGCGGCCACGTGCACCGG
>Ga0247819_10001036_pt1 | contig 15399 bp, 14 predicted proteins | sample 13C_Xylose_Day6_FD_193428 | JGI IMG/M metagenome (GOLD analysis project Ga0247819, IMG submission 193428) | Soil microbial communities from agricultural site in Penn Yan, New York, United States - 13C_Xylose_Day6 | ecosystem: Environmental > Terrestrial > Soil > Agricultural land | place: USA...
CTACACCGTCCCGCTGCAATTGCTGTCGTATTACGTTGCCGTGCTGAAAGGCACTGACGTTGATCAGCCACGCAACCTGGCGAAATCGGTGACTGTGGAATAAGTTATCCACAGCTGATCTAACCTTGGTTTCCGACAAAAAAAGCGGTACCGCGACAATAAAAGCTGTCATGCGCGACCACAGCCTCCTGGAGGAGGCGTAGTCCGCGTCAGACGGCACGTTTCTGTTACGTTATCCAAGCAGTCTTAGCATGCACGCCATACCGCATTTGCAAATTCAGCCTGAAGAGTCCATTCGCTCCTATGTGGAACGTGCTTTGTTTCTTAGCTCGGATTCACACACTGTCGATGAAATCCGGAAATTTAAAAGTAAGATTCGATTCTACAAATCCGATCTGATAGAAATTTCGGCCTATCTAGGGTGGAATGGGAGCTATGGTTTCGATCGGTTGATTTGCCTTCATACCCCTCTCGCGGTGAATTATGTAGTAAAAAATTCACAGGATGTTTCCTACTCGCGTAAGTTCTATCCGTTTATAGGTGAGCCATACTCCGAGAAATCAGTCAGCTACTGTCCACAATGTGCAAAAGAAGATTTTGAAAGTCTAGGTTTTTCATATTGGCGCCGCAGATATTCTCTGCCAGTAAACGAATCGGTTTGCCATAAGCACAACGCGTTACTACTTACGCACTGCCCGTATTGCGAAGTTTCTTTGAGTGACCCCAGGCATGGTCTCGATGCAATGTGGCGAGGCTGCGATGGTCAGTACTTATGGGAGGTGAGACCTTCTGTGAATAGTGACGATGTGGAGTTTCAACGAGCACGGTTCAACCATGCATTTTGCACATCAAAACACCACATTTCGGCCGAGGCAGCACTGGAGGCTTTGAGCCGGAAGGTAAGGTCTGCAATGTCAGAAGGTGTCACCCCGTGGCACGATATTTACTGGCTGGAAAAAGATCTTGAAGTTGCATCAGATCGTATGCGCGACCAGGCGGTTAATAATGACGCTGCGCACGTAGAATCTTCACTTGAACTCATAATAAAAACTATTTTTTTGTATTATGAGAATATCGATGAATTCACACGTGATCTTGGCGAGCACGGATTTTCGAGGTCAATACACAAAGGGTGGGGCACTTATTTAGCTATGGGGGATGAGTCAGCTTGGTACGTGACCGAGGACTATAGAACTGGCATCGCGGTCTTTTCCTGCCCATATCCCTGTGATAAATCAATGCGCCTCTATAGTCAGACTGGATTTCGTAATATAAATACACTGTATCACTACAGCTGCTGTATGCAGAGCGATGTTCCACCGCGGAGGTTGATCAAAAGGTCCCACCTTGTCCTGCCCCCCGTTCCCAAATTGGATGCCAAAGTAATACAGAAAATGGAGCAATTGGACGGGTTTGCTGTTTAACCTTTTACCCGGGTAGATACTTGAATTTACCGACTGGGGTACGGCTAGGCCAGGATCATTGATTTCAAAAGCGCTCTCGTGCGCGGATAGCGATCGTATTTTTCAAGGGCTCCGGCCAGCGTAGAACAGGCGAGAAAAAGCGCCCGACGGCTAACCTTCCTATCCCAGCATACTCCACCAAGATCGCTGAGGGTTTGGCTAACCTGGGTAAGCAGTTCGTCGTCACGTTTCGCCCAATCCACCAGAGAATTGTTACCCCGACGTCCCGAGGGTAGCTCTCGTGTTTGTGAAAGCAGCCACTTACGGTCATTCCGGTAGAGCCAAGCGTAGGCGCATGGGGCGAGAGCCCGGAGGTCTTTTGGGGTACGGCTTGGGTCAGTAGCAACTGCGGCGTTCCAGAGGAATCGATACTTCTCCACGTTGGTCCTAAGTGATTGCTCTATCCAGGACCGTCTCACTTCGGGTTCTGATCGAAGCAGCTTGTTGACCGTTGAGATAGTGATCCCGAATATCTCGCAGATGTCGCCCTTAGGCTCCCCGCGGCGCAGGCGCTCCAGGATGTTGTTGCGGATGTCTGGCTTTAGCACCTTCGGCCTGCGGGGCTTATCGCAAGGAGGATCTGTGCAAGGAGACTTACTGCGTTGGTAAATTTTTCCCTCGTATTTCGCTGACCTTCCCGGAACTGACTGCCGCCCAATAGCGCGATCGTACGCCTCGACAAAGCCGCCCACCGATCCGTATAGCCAACTGATCGCCACCAGATGCTTGAGGGGATGACTGTGGCTCTGCCGATTGCGAAGGAGCTGTGTCCAGAAAGTCGATACCTGCTGAGGTGTTGCGGGTAGTGATGTGAATGGTGAATAGGGTCGTAGCAAGGCGCAATAGTGAGCGAAGGAGGATATTACGGACTCCGTGCCGGTACTCAATGCAGTCTTGTAGAGTGTTCTCACCACGTCTGGGTGAAACTGCTGACCATGGCCGCAGATGGCCAAATCCAAGACCGCGGTCGCGAGCTGCTCCAATGCCTTCTGCGATGAACCAGGAACGGGGTCCGGTAGCGGCGCAAGTGAGCTTTCACTTGGCAATACCCATTGAAAGCGACCAGACCACTGCCGGTTGTAGCAGCTCTCTCTCAGCATTTTCCCGTGTGTAGGACATATCAGGACGCCTGGGTACTGGTGAGTTAGATGCCAGTATGCGAATCCATGGGTGGCAAGGTCTGTCTTCATGCACTCCGAGCAAGCTTTCAGCGGATGCTCAGCGCCGAACCGTCCAGTAAGCAGGCCCAACTTGTACTTCAGGGAGCCGAGGCGTGTCCCTTCCATAGCCAGCATCGCTTCCGTTGCGTGGTGGGCCGATTGGAACGGGAGGAAGAACGGCAGAATTGTGTGCTCAAAAATAATCGATCTAGGATTTCCCCAACTTGCTGCAGCTGTGCTGTTCAAGGCTGCCAAATTGTAGGGGAAATCGTGAGCGGTCGCCGCTGATGGTGAGCCGAATAGCCAGGTAGATGTTGACGATGGCGTAGGGCTGCTCAGCACACTGTGTTGTCGGCTGCAGAGGCTGTAGAAGGTCTCGTCCTTAGCCCACTTGGTGATAGGAGCGTGGACAAAGCCGGGAGGGGCATAGCGCGAAGGAAGCATCTTCTTAGGCTCAGACCGAGGTCTGGCTACAGAATAAACGCAGGACTTAAGCCTAGAAAATAACCGTTAGGCATAACTGCAAACTTACTAAAAAGAAAAAATGCGAGAAAAATAATTAAACTCCAGAACAACTATTTCCCTCTGCTCAATCCCTCTGCTCAATATTGGCACGCACTTTTCTATTGTCAGAGAATAAAACCGAGCGATAACATTAAACGCTTGACCGAAGCGAGTACAACCCTGCATCTCAGGTTGGAAAAACCTGACAACGATAACGATCAACCGATGGTGTAGCTGAGAAGCGGTACACCGACATGAAGGAATTCAAATGACATAACTAGCAGCAGCGCTAGAGAAGTCAGATAGAACAGGGAGCCCGAGTTACAGCTCGGGCTCCCTGTGGATAAGTCAGATAAGTACCCTGACAAATCCATTGTCTATCTCGCGCATGCGGGGCGTCAAGCCCCGCACGACTTCGTTCGTCCACAAGAAGGGTGGCGTTATCCACAGCGCCTTGAGAGGGCCAGAGCCCGGAATACAAGGGTTTGGCCGATGGCTAGGCTGTTATCCCCAGCCAAGAAGCGTCGGAAAAACCGGTGGTATTGGACAATTGCAATGACACTGCAACAACGCTTCAAATTAATAATTCAGCGACAAGTGGGGTTCAAATGGGGGGATCCGTACGTACCCTCTATCATGGCGGTGCCAGGTGAGGCACCGAGGACTTCCAGACCCAGTCGGCTAAATAGCCGCTTGCTTGGCCGCACTATCCACACACTCTCGCGACCAGAGCGCGTGTTCACTCAGCTGGCTCTTTATCATCCTGATCTGTTTGATTTGCATGAGCAAAAGATGCTCTGGCCGATAAGCAGTTCGCACCCCCTGTTTGGTCATCCCCTAATGCATGGTTCCTTCCCGCATCCTGTACGGGGAACAACCGAAATCGCTAAGGAGATCGGTTTCCAGCACTATGAGATCGTAGTAGCAGGGCCCGACGGGCAACGGCAGAGAATGCCTTTCCCCTACATGGGAGACCTCCTGTTATACCTGCATGGTGAAAAAGGCCCCTACGCCCTGAACTGGACGGTCAAGGATAGGAAAGTGGCTTTTGGTGAGCTGAGGAGCGGTCAGGCCAAGACTCCGATGCAGCAAAAGAAGGACAGGATTAAAGCTAAGCTTCGCGCAACGCTTGAGGAAGCCTACTACGATACTGCTGGCATCAGGACCGTCCAGGTATCTTTGGACATGCTCGGGCCTATGCTCATTCAAAATCTGGGGCTCCTGTTCCCCATGCATGGTCTCCCGCTGAGACTCGAACCTAGCTTGCAGGAGGATTTTAGCTTCGCAGTGAAGGAGGCTGTCGATGAAGGCGTGCCGCCGGCGATGATCGCTATTAAATACGCTGCTCATTGGGGCGCACGCGATCAATTCATTTGCCAGATTTATCAGGACATCTGGTACCGACAACTTCCAGTGAGCCTTCTCGATCCGATTTTGATTGATCAGCCGCTTTCAAAGGATGGACCCGACGTTTTGTCGGTCTACGGCTCGCTGTTTGAGGAGTTTTCCTCATGATGATGGGCTCGCGCATCATCGCGCCCGAGGGCTATAACTCACTGCAGAAAGGTGCGATTTACCATTTCCTGCTCAGTGATGGGGCAAACAACCGGGTTCGGTTGGTCTCCTTTAACGAAGGTAAAAGTTGTCTGCGTGCACAGCTGATTACCATCGGTCGAATCGAGTTCGAGGAGGGGCTTGAGGATGGCCTATTGATCGAAGAGTCTCCGGATAAATTCCCGCCTTGGCTTGCCAATATCCAAGGTGTGTCCATTCAGCATCTGGAAGATCATCGTAAATCAGTCAAAGAAAGCTACGACCAGAAAGTCAATCGCAGGTACTTAGCCATCGCGGGCTTGGTCGAGCGTGCCAACAGAATCTTGACTGCTGACAATGCTGATAAACAAATCGTCACACATGCGAAGTATCTATCACCCCCGCAGAACCCTACCCGGCTGCGGCTTTGGTTTTTTACCTACATCGTGTTTGGGCGAAACAAATGGGCCCTGCTGCCGCCACTACATGCGGCCGGCAGGTGGAGCCGTGAGGATCGTGCCCGCAAGCAGAAATTGGGAAGGCCTTCGCGCAAGGGCAAAAGGTGGGGATTTCACGCAGACCGCATGATGCGAGACAAAATACTTGAGGGATTCCTGCGTAAAAAATCCAAATATAAAACTAAGAATGATATTTACAGTGAGGTACTTAGAGAGTTCTTCGGCTGCGTAGCTGTCAAAAAAGAAGGGAGTGGGCATGAATTTATCCATCCTGAGGGTAAGCCGTTCCCTACACCTCGGCAGTTTTGGTACGCGATAACAAAACGAGTCCCTCAACGTGAATTGTCCTTGGCGCTCAGGGGACGTCATGACAGTAGAAAATTCTCTGGGTCGGAAGGTGAATTTGCCGAACTGGTGACCAACGTAAACCAAGTCGTTGAGTTTGATGGCTATTACATCTCCGAACACCCAGCGGGGATGATTGAAGGAACTGCACAGCAGACTTATTGCGTTGTGCGCGCTACATGCCTGCTCTCTGGGGCAATTACGGCAATCGGTTTTTCGGAGGGGCGCGAAACGATGGAAGCTTATCGGATGTCGCTTTTCTGCATGGCGATCAGCAAAGTCAAATTTTTTGAGCTTTTCGGATTTGTGCTTGAGCCCGATGAATGGGCTTGTGAGGGACTTTCGGGAGACATCGTCTTTGACAAAGGCCCTGGAGCGACTTTCGATTGCTTGCCAGAGATCAACTGGCTCGGAGCGTTCGAATTGACGCCCACCTTCTCAGGTCAATCCAAAGCCACGGTAGAGTCCTCTCATCCCCGGGATAAGCATCCGACGGCTCAGCCAAGCTATCTTCTCAGTGATAAAAATTTCATCTCGCTGGCTCGCAGGGAGCTCTGGCGGGTAATTTTGGATAACACTTCGTCTAATGCCAAAAGTCGACTGAATGACGACATGGCTCTGGCAGGGGTAAGGCCGACGCCACAAGGCGTCTGGGATTACTGGGATGCCAGAGGCCGAAACTCGTCAATTTCAATGGAGTTCGAAACTGCGGTAAGGACGTTTTTGACCTCTACCCCAGTCACCATCGCCAAGGATGCTGTCTACCTACACAAACGGAAGTACCGATCCGAAGCTTTGATGGCAACTGGGGTATTTGATCGCGTCGCTAGGCAGGGTGTGATTCACGCTACTGCCTATGTTCTCACGATGTGTGTGAGGCACATCTGGATCGAGGTTGAGGGTGCTCTCTATGAATTGGACGTGGTGCGCTCTGCGAAGACGGTAGAAGGGACGGTCGATTTGACCCTTCGAGAATTGTGCGCGCTTGGTCAAATGCGGCGCGACAGCGAAGCCACTCTGCAAGAAGAAATTCCAGCGACACAATGGTTCCACAGGGATCTTTACGAGCAGGCCACCGGCGAAACATGGGATGGAGGTGTACGCAAGCTCGGCCGAGCGCTCAAGACTGCTGCTGCCAAGCGGGACAGTGCAGACGTTGCTCGTCTCACAGGTAAAGCCCGATGAATGCCGTGATCGAATCGCGGTTTAGTGGATGCTTTGAGATTGAGCAGATCCGTCAGCGCGTGACCGTTCGGCCTGAACCATTGAGGGACCTCAGCCGTTTGAATCCAGTGATCGCGGGTGAAGTGATCATGGTGAGGCTGAAGCAGATCTTCCTGCCAAATCAGTTTTCACTGGCCTTCATTCAGGAAATGGTTGGGCGAGCGGATCTGTTCACCCGAAGCGTGTTTACGAATGAGCGCGACTACCAAGCGAAGATCTACAACCCTCCGGATATCGAGGTCGCGCCTATATGCCTAAGTGGCCTGGCCGGTGTTGGAAAATCCGAGACCGTTGCGGCGCTTATGAGATTGCTGCCATCGAACATTGAGTTCGAGAGCAGTCATTTTCAGGACAAAGTTCCGCTGGTCTCGCATTGGTATGCAAGTGCTCGCGACAAAGCCCGCGGGAGGCAGCTGCTCGCTGAGTTTTTGCTGGACTCCGGGCCGGCGGGCAAAAGCACGAACGCGTCCCAGCTGTTGAACTTATGCCGGCGCATCGTCTACAGGCATGGTGTATCGCTCCTGCTTCTGGACGAGACTCAGCATATCGTCAAGGGCCAAGGCACTGCCTTGGTGACCGACATACTCCTGACCCTGGCTCGGATAGGACTGCCGATGATCTACCTTGCCAATTACAGCCTGTTGCATAAGCTCCTGGGACGAAATCAGGAGGACACTCAGCGATTACTGACTCAGCCCAGAGTCATGCAGCCGGACGATCCGGCCGGCCAGGACTGGAAGGCCTACGTCGCTGAATGTGTGAGGGTCAGCAGCGGCCAGATACGAGCCAATGAAGGTGAGTTCGCTTCGGAGCTCTACCGTTTGACCTTCGGACTGAAGCGACTGGCCGTGCACCTGCTGAGTCTTGCGTACATTGAGTGTCGCAAGGCCGGGAGAAGCTACATCGTGCTAGGTGATCTAAGCCAGGCCTACCGGTCCACGGAGTACTCCAGTAGCAGGGTAGATGTGGAGGAGTTGTACCGTATAGGGGTTGAAGGCCCTAGAGGGACGAAACGGAAGGATCTCTATTGCCCTCTGGACATTCCGGCGCACAAATCCAACATCGTGCAGTTCGCCATGCAGGAGCGAGACGAACGCGTTACTGCTCTGGCGATCGACTCTTCCATGACTTTGCAGGAGCGCGAAACGATAAAGCACATAGAGTCAGCAAGCCGAAGCCCCCATGCCAAGCTCCCGCGGCTCAAGCCTTTACCAAAAGCCACCCTTGAGGAAACTCAGGTGGCGTTCGCGAAGTACGTGGAGCAGACGAAGTCGGGCAAGCCAAAGAAACCCAAATGAGGATCGCCTGACGGGGCTGTATTCACGGCCCCGTCCAGTGGCAGGTGAATCGTGTAAATCTTTTTTTACCTGTAAACCTAGGTGGTTTAAAGGTAAAAAACTCGGGATCCTACATCGACGGTCTTTGGCGGGGCAGTGAGACGATCAATTCCGGGCTCTGTCATACCGACTCTTCAACGTGAGCCGCTTAGTTGTGACTGTCTTCAGTACTTGCCACTGGATCAGGCAACGAGCTAATCTCCACCTCGCCGGGCGTTTTCCAGCCCCTATGTCTGGCCATTAGGCCCATGCCGAGCAGTAGTCCTCATCCAGTTGAGTTTCTGCATACGGAAGACACCTTAGCTGTCCAATTGGACGCAAGGAATAAATCACGGCCCGAGTACTTTGGTGCTGCGTTGCCACATTAAAAGCTTGTACGTTTCTAGGGATTAGATCGCGTATTGGCACGCTCAGAGCTCATGAGGTTCGATGCATCGTTGCCCATTGGGGCGTCAGCAGAGCAAATATATCGCCCCGACACTCATGACCTCGAGGGCAAGACTTGCAAGTTCTAGCCAGGAATTGTGGTGTGGTTTTTTTTGCACATCAGCCCGCCCATTTTCTGCCTTCCCTTACCTTTCCAGGTTAGGTACCCGTAACGGTGTTTGTGCGACCCTTAGACGGTCGAACAAGTGGCAGATCAAATATCGGCGCCGGCAATCAAGGCGCAAAATCAGCTCAGGGCGCACATAGGATTTGTGACGACTGAAGCAGGCTTCACTAAGCGTGGGTTTGATGCACTGGAGCATTGGCCACAGCCGAAGCGCAATCAATGTCGCGGGGATTAACGCCTGTGACGTATCTGGATCCTGCCATCGGTAGGACCAATAAAAATTGGCTGAAAACGCGCCCGCAAAAGAATGTTCTTCTATTGAGGATCTTTTATGAGCGGATTGCGTTGGCAACCTGATTGGTTGAAAAAGAATTTCTCTTGGTTTTTTAAGGAAATTCTACGTGTGATTTTTCGCAAGCTTGTTGACTGGGCCTGGGAAGAAATACGCGAAATGATCAGCTAGCCACCAAAAAGCGGCCCATCCAATGGGCCGCTTTCTCCGGTGTACAGTTCAGTTCGCTTCTGATGGCCAAGAACGTCCTAACGAAAAAAGCCCTCAATTTGAGGGCCTTTGTATAAAGCATTTGTTTCACGCAGAAATTTTTTGCAACTGCCTATCTCTGTCATGAACCACAAATTTGATTATTCCTTTCACATCGTTTGTGTAGTTTTCGAAGGCTAGACGAGAAATGACTAATCTCTAGTCCTTAGCCGCTCAGGCAGCATCATCAGCGTCTTCTTCCTCTTCATCGGCGTCCCCGACGCTGAGCCAGTCGTGAATGTTGTAACGCACGAAGTCTTCCGCATCGAGCATGGTGAAGTCCTGTAGCACCGAGACCTCTGCCCCACCGAAATACAGCCCCTCGTTGAGAGTTCTGTCCAGCCCGAGCAGTTCATTTATCTGATCGTTCAACTGATTTATAAGCCTGGCGTGCTCCGGTTTGGTCAAAAATCGGAACATCACGACATAGGGCTCAGCGGGATCGTGGATCTCGTGTTTAGGGTTGAAGGATACCCAGGCGCTAGCGAAATACTGGTTGTTGTTTTGAAGAAAATCGTCGACAAGCACGGCGAGCCCCTTCATGCCATCATCGCCTTGGTCTGCCTTCAGTCGATTGACGAGCTCGTCCGGCATGGCAATACGGTTGTAGGCGTGCGATAGCCAGTACGAGAAATAGTTACAGTTTTCTTCGCTCATTGTGATTTCTGGATTTCGGTGGAGCGTCGGAAGGACGGCTCTCCTGGTCCAGACACGCTTATGAATCTTGAGCTCCAGAACCTGCTTTTCCGCGTGCTCAAGGTGCAGGGTGCGAGGATTGAGGGCATGCAGTTGCTTACCGTATGCCTTCTTTTTCACTTTGACGGCAATCCACTCCACAAGCGGTGCATCGGCGAGGTTACGCGCATGCACCGTGCAGGAGTGAGAGGCCAGTATCCAATAAGTCGGAGCCGCCCCCTCGAATTGGCCTTTTAGGACCTCATTGGGGATGTGTTCGATCAAGGCGTCACCTGAGACGGTATCTCCTTGCAGCCAACCAGCAGCGCTAATGGCACTTACGATCTCTTGCTCAGGTGTATCAGCCATAATCAAACCAAATTCGAACCGCCCGATTTTTCTAACCTGGCGATGGTTTTGAGGTCCCTATCGCGCAGCTGCTGCGCCTTGCCAGCCAACTCCGCAACCATCCCGTAAACACCAGCAGCGCCTTCTCGACCCCACGCTTCATCCGAAAGCGCATCCTGTATCAGGCGGCCATCAGTGGTTGGATAGAAAAGCACTCGGTGTAGATACTGAGCATCTTCAGTCTTAACTTGGCGTAACGCTTCTGTTAAAGCCGCAAGTCGCTCCGGAAAACCAGTGGCAGTTTTCCCGGTCCGCCAATTGTACACGGTCTGGCGAGACACATTGAAGATCTGCGCGATGGAGCTATCGGACAGCCTGAAGTCGCTCCTGAGCTCTTCGATCAGAACAGGCGCTACTTCTTCCGTAACAGCACCTTGACTGGTATCCACTTCAGTCCAGGCACCTGCTTGCACGCCGTGAAGGCTTATGCCCGCCGAACCGATTAGCTGTGGATAGGGCAAAGGGGTATTCCCGACGTTGACGGCCGTTGAGACTGCCAGCATCGCTGTAAAAGCAATTGCCAGTAGAGGGTTTACCGTTGTGGTACCCACACGAGGAGCAATTTCAGGGTTTTGCCAAATAGAAGACTGGGGAGTAGCAGTACCCGAAGAATCAACCCATTGGCCATTCATTGCTGTAGTCATTTCGCCTTCCCCCAAACCTTAAAGGCATGATCTTTCGCGACTGTCCTAAAGGCTAAGTTAGCAGTCTTGTGCAAGCCGTCGAGTCTTGTGCAGATCTCTTCGGTGCCCAGTCGTTCAGCGAGCGGCATTGGCCAATGCGCATCTGTATCGAAGAGAGCGCCATTCCCGCTAACAGGTACAAATACACCTTGTGCCGGAGCGCCATGCTTAGGCGTTTGCCTTGATTGCTTAGCAATCTCGAAAACCATCGCAGGCTCCATCAAATCCTCCGGTATCCACATACCTGTCTGCCGCCAGCATCTGATATGAAGATACTCCGGATCCAAATGGTACGTGGTAGTGGAAATACCGAGCCGCTCCTTAGGTACTTTCCCATGCGCCGCTAGCTCATCACACTTGAGTGGCAGCATAGCTTCAGGAAGATAGTCTGCTAGGGTCTCACCTTCAGCAGGCTCTACTTTATCAACGTACCGCATCCCGATGCCGGTGATATCTAACTCACCTGCCTGTCCAGCCAGTGCCGCAAGACATTCGCGGAAGAGCGCTAAGTGGTTATCAAAGTGAAGATAATTTGTGCTCTGCAGGATCATATGATCCATGCCCAGTACGCACGCATAATCAGCGTCCCGATTTAGAAACGCCCAGGAGTTCGGCTCGCCGTTATGCATCATTCCGGGCGGTACACCCTTAACCATCTGGAAGAAGCCAGGAAGACTCTGACGGATAGTGTGCTGAATATCTGGGATCAGCTTCGGCAGCTTAAGAATCGGGGCAAATCTGATGACGCTCACTGCATAGATAAGCGGCGCCTTTGCTAAGACCCCTTCGCGCTCTGACATTGTTAAATCCTCCACCGCTCCCCCAACGAGGGACCGGATTCTACACCATTTGACAAATCCTTTGACAAGAACTGTATAGCAGGGGCTTTCAATTTGACAAGCGGCCTTTGAGAGGGAATTGAAACCGGGGGAATGCCTTAAGCGAGTGCTCATCCGTCAGTCTGGGAAAGCCTCTACTGTTGCTATCGCTGATTCTCTGTAAGCGTCCGGGGAAGGCACATTGCGATGCGCTAAGCTGTAATCCTTTAGGATTGAGGTCTCAGCATGGAATGCCACGTTCGTCCCGCCACGAGCAGAGATGCAGCAGCGATAAGCCGCGTAGTTATAGCCGCCCTGCGTGAGTCAAATTCACAGGACTATCCGCCTGATGTGATCGCTCAGGTTGAGCAGAGCTTTTCTCCTGAAGCCATCACCACACAGCTTACGAAGCGTAGGGTCTTCGTAGCCTCATTGGGCGAAAACATTATTGGCACTGCCGGTCTCGACGGTGACGTCGTCAGAAGTGTGTTCGTTGACCCAGCTCACCAGAAAGGCGGTATCGGGCGGCATTTGATGGATGTCATTCATACAACTGCTGCCAGCGCTGGAGTTGGAGCTGTACGTGTGCCATCGTCGATTACAGCTGAAAGGTTTTATACCGCGTTGGGTTATCAGAAAATCCGCGACGAGTTTCATGGGGCGGAGCGCACCATCGTTATGGAGAAGCGGCTGTAGGATTAGCCCACACTATTTACCCAGTTATGCGGCAACAAATCAGTGATCTCACTGGCCCGCTGCGTGGGCAGCCGCGTCAGCACATCTTTGAGGCAGGCATACGGATCATGCCCATTCATGCGTGCCGATTGGATCAGGCTCATGATTGCAGCCGCCCGCTTGCCACTGCGCAGCGACCCGGCAAACAGCCAGTTCGAGCGGCCAAGCGCCCACGGCCGTATCTGGTTTTCAACTTGGGCAATTCAAAACCAGCTTACTTGCCCCTTCTTCGAAGTAAGTCGGACCCGGCAATAATTTGGTCATTGGAAAGCGCCGGGAACCAGCGTTTTGGTGAATACACCTGATGTCTACTGAATGACATTGTTCTCGAATTTATGGCGGCGATCACCTTGGGCTGTGCTTGCGCATAACCTTCCTCTCCGTCGAATGTACCGACCAAGGCTAGGTTTTGCGTAAGAGGAAATATCACCTCGGTGTCAGTTGCTCCGTACCCCGGACTGTTTCTATAAAACGGAGGTACATTTTCCGGGTGGCGCCAGCTCAGTGCTACTGGCCAATCACTTGAGATGAAGTGTCCATCAATGGGTATTGCGCGATAAAGCATCCAATTCCTTTTGGCGAACAGCTCCAGTACTGTCTCATGCATTTTTTCCTCTAAGGACAAGTGATGTTCTGTAGTGACATCAATTTTGTACTCGCCTTTGTCCAGAAAAACTTTCATCTGCTCGTACGAGATATTGGTGTTGATGGCTACCCCGTCACGTTTCATATCAGAGGTGACTTGATCGTAGGTTTCTTGCTTATGAAGAACCATGTCCATTGTCAGTTTTGCTATTTTCTCATGGAACTGTCGGGTTGATTCTCTACGATCTGGATGACGGGTGGCCAACAATGCCATCAGATTAAGGATGCAGGTTTTGGATTCGTCCGCGAACTCATTGCTAGTTTCGATGCGGCTCACGGCAGGCACGATCAGCGACTCAAACTTGCCCATTTCAGATTCCACGAAATCACTCGGCCAGCCAGGCACTGCGATTCGATTGAAGTCCCTGATCGCGCAGACATTGCGGGGGATGGTTTCGAAGCTGTCGCCCGTCGATACATCGTAAACACTGAGCTTGGATTTTTTCGACCCTCCGTCAGTAAATGCACGCAGATAGGCCTGTGGAATATAGTGGTGATTCCTCGCCTTATTGCTCATTGCCATGTCTCTTTTTGGAAGTGCATACTTCAGGAGGCGTCCCGGCAGGTGACATCGTTCCGGCACGATCGTTGGAGGAGTCAGCTGCCTTTGCAGACTCAGGTGACGATCTAAGACTGACGTAGTCGCATAATCGCATCTGTAATCGCCTTCGCGTTTGTATCCAGAGTTTCCATAGCCACGACTGCGTTATGTGCAACAGTCTCTTCGCCGTTCTCTGAAAGCCACTTCGTGACCTCTTCTATTGCCGCCCCCAGGGCATGCTGGTTGTGCAGAAGCAATGTCAGAGCATCTGCGGTGGCGATGTTGGAATCTACGTTATCTGGCATAGAGAGTCGTCCTTGAGCGAGGGATTTGGAGAGCCTAGTTCATGACAGCCGGATCATACCCAACTCATTCATTAGGCTCTTTTCCCCACCAGGATAGAGCGCCAGTCCCATATGTCTGTTTTTCAGACGCCAAAAGCCGCACCCCCCCCGACTTTCTCTAGCAACATCAGGGGATTATGTTTTACAAATTTTGGCGGTGAAGAAGATTCGAGTGCTCAACCTACATTAAGTCTATTGCATCCAACGATGAGCGCTTCAGATCATTAGTTGTCTACGTGAAAATTCGTATTGGGTCGACCGCAGCTATCATGACTGACTGCTTTTGACCGTTGAGGGAGGACAAGGTGGATCAGTCACAACGTCTGGTGGTCGCTATCGACCCAAAGCCGGCAATCATTAAGCGGCACCTACATGCTGCCTTAGCTGAAGATGACACGCGAGACAGCGCTCGCTTATCAAAAAAACTTATTCAAAGTGGGCAAGGACTAAATCTGAGGTCATGCCTGCAACCTCAGCAAAGCTATGCAGCAACACTGGCGCGATCAAGCCGCCGGTAGCAATCCGAGCCACACCAAAAATTACTCCCAAGCAACCCAACAGAAGAAATGACGGCCAATTCTTGTACTGTCCGTGGGTCAGCATGAAAATCGAAGCCATCGCAATGACGGCGACCCACTGCCAGGATCGACCGGTGATTGGAAAGAGTCTAATCAGAAAGTGTCGATACAAAAGCTCCTCACTGAGGGGCGGCAATATAAGTAGCATCGATAGGAACAGAATGATCTGGGCTGTCGATAGTTCGGACAACAATTTTTCCATGAACGGTTCTCGTCCGAATCCGAGTGTCACGTCCAAGAACGTCGTCACGACGTAAGCAGCCAAGATCAAAGGTACGCCAAAGCGCAGTGCCCGTCCTGTGTTGTGCCCAACCAGTGCCCTAATACCACCGTAATTGCGGAGTTGGATTAGTGCCAGCAACACCAATGCCGCGCCAGTGATTCCATGCGCCCCCACCAGCCAAAGGGAATTCCAATTTTCTTGCCCCACCAGTGCGACCGTCGCGATCTGGAGGGCGTAGAAAATGAGCATGGCCAAAGCCGCCATACCCCATCGACCTGCCCATTTGTAAGGCTCAGACCTTGAGGCCTCGATTGGCGGAATGTTCTCGAACTTCATACCGCTTCCTTACGATGGATGATCCAAGCCAATGTAACGGCAGACGCGCCTAAAAACTTAATTACTCCCCCTTTCGACCGGCCGCATCTGGCCGTTCTCTGCCCCTCGTGACAGGCAGAAATCGGCCGATTCTGTTGAAAAAGTAGCTCCCATGTCTGGCCTGCGGCAATATCTCGGCATTGGCCAGCAGGGAAGCATGCAGCATGATGGGACAGTTATCGAGTGGGCAGGACCAGCAACTCTGTGGACAGTCCAACCCACTCTAGAAGCCAGCATGTTTGCTCCTACATAGAAG
>Ga0247819_10001037_pt1 | contig 15396 bp, 7 predicted proteins | sample 13C_Xylose_Day6_FD_193428 | JGI IMG/M metagenome (GOLD analysis project Ga0247819, IMG submission 193428) | Soil microbial communities from agricultural site in Penn Yan, New York, United States - 13C_Xylose_Day6 | ecosystem: Environmental > Terrestrial > Soil > Agricultural land | place: USA...
GATAACGCTGTTCTGGCCGATCACGGCTTTTTGCAATTCCACGCGGATTGCCTGAGCCAATTGGCTGCCGCGTTGTCGTTGTTGAGCGGCATGGCTGGGGGCATCGGGCTCGATCGGTTCACTCATCTGTTTCGGAGCCTTGCTAACAGTTACATGTGTTTTATCTTCCATAAATCAATCACTTACCTAATCTAACTTTTTTCAGTTATTTTTTACGCGTGGAGCGGGTGAGCAAATGCCAATCTGCCTCATTGCAATCCATTGAAGCTCTCTCCTTTGAGTGTTCGTCTGAGGTGGAGGTTAGGCCATGACGACCACTTATGTTTGGAGGTAGTGATCCTAAATCCTTAAGGAGAGTGAACTTCCATACCGGCTCTATGCAATAATGCGTAAAAGCGGTTTCGATGACCGACAGCATCACGACGTAGGCTCAAAACGTAAGCCACATTTCGGAATGCCAAGCGTTTTAGCTCATCTGATTGCGATCTCCTCAACACCGGCGTCAGTCAGCAACTGATAGAGCTCGGAGACATTCCGTCTTGCGCCTCGATGCGGACAGAACATAAAAATTGCGCGTTGCTTGGCGCGCGATAAGGCGACAAAAAACGTTGCGATACCTTCCGGATTGCGCGGCGTATGACTCCACCAAGAACGATCATCAAGCCCGAGGAAGAATACGGTGTCGTACTCCAATCCTTTACTTTTGTGCACAGTCATTAAAGGTATGTCATTCGCTCCCAGATATCGTTCGATACAGTCCAACCAAGTGACAGTCACCGACGCAGCACTCTGAAGGTGTAATGAGAAGCCCTCGATCATGATTTCAAGCAGGTCATTGCGAAGATAGGTAGGAAAAGCGCGCTTTATTGCAGAATCATCCAAAAACTCAAAGATCTGATGCGCGACCTGTATGGCCGATTCGGATGAGGGGCCCTCAGCGCGGACAGAATGTTTCAGCTCTTCCAAGAACCCCTCGAGATCTCGATCAGCTCGTCCTCGTTGAACCTCGTCTTCCTCATCGATTTCCCGGACGGCATAGACGGCTTCAGATAGGGTCAACCATGATGCAGCGCTACGCTGCCCGGCGGCCAAACGCAACGCAGCCAAAGCTACACACGACGCCTCGTCCACCATCAAATCCTGGACGTTGGTGCGTCCAATGCTGCGGCTTTCATTGCGTATGCTCAGTCCGACCGAAGCAAATATAGGCTGAAGCTCTTCCTCAAACTGGTCCGGGCGCTGCCGTACGAGGAGTACGTAGTCTCGTGGCTGTATCTGACGCGCTGCCATATCTGTCACGATCCACTGAGCAAGATGTCGTCCTTCCACATCAGTAGAACTAGAGTTCCACACCTGTACGACATCCCCGTCCAGCTGACCTGGCGCTTGAGATTGTATTTGTGGCGAAGTTGGATCCAGTGCCTGCGCGACGAAGTGCTGAACGCGCACTAACTCCGGAGAGGACCTGTAATTGAACAGCAGGTTTATCCGCCGTGCATCGAATTCAGCTTCGAATTGCTCAAAAGCATCCTGACGCGCGCCAGCCCAGCCCATGATGCGCTGCTTATGATCGCCGACGGCGGTGACAACCGCTCCACCCTGACCAAAGGTGGAGAGCAGGAAGTCATATTGAGCAAAAGACGTGTCTTGGAACTCATCAACAAACACATAGGGATAGGTCATGCGCAGCGCACGAGCGATCCTTGGATTAGCTCGCACAATCAATTCGGCCAGACGATTGAGGGTGACGAATGTCAGCTTTGACGGCTCAGTGCCGAACAGCTGCTGGTGCAGCCAATGATAGCGGGCGAAATCATCTGCAGTCGTGAGCTGCTGTGGAACCTCCAAGGCGAGGCGACTTGCTCCTATGTATTGGGCTTCAAAAGTCCCCGGGGAAAAGTCCGAAAGCCTTGCCTGCCAGGCGGGCTGCCCCATAGCACGAATACGGTGTAACTCGTCCTCGATCACACGTCGAGTTGGGAAATCAATATCATAGGGTCGAGTCGGACGCCAATGTTGAGGGATGGACGCATGAAAGCGATCAACGAGGCTTTTGGTGAAAGCATCAAATGTAAGGGACGTAAAACGCCCAGCTAGCTCTGGAGGACAGCGTTTCCGCACGCGTGCCGCGAGGTTGGCCGCGGCATCTGCTTTGAACGAGATCGCAAGAATCTGCTGCGGTGGTTTACATAACCCAGTCTCCAGCAGGTACGCCGCGCGTTGCGCCAGAAACTCAGATTTGCCAGCCCCCGGACCTGCGACAACTGACGTTGCCCCCTCTCGACGCAGAGCTTCCCAAGCGCTAGGTTCAAGGTTGGCTATGCCGCGAGGCAGCCAGTCCTCTGGCGAGACAGGTCGCCAGCTCATAGCGCTATACCTCCCTCTAGAGTTTCACGGATATTAGCCAGCATGCGTTGCAAAGGCTGTGGAATGGCACCAGCCAATTGCTCCTGAGGAAGGCGACTCAAAACCCTCACGTGCGTGCTTGGTTTACCGCGACCCAGAAAGAGATATCGATACCAGCGTAGCGCATCGTCTGCGGTTGTATCGTAGAACTCAGGGTTACCTTCTTCGCCAAGAACAGCCCCTCTCGGCTCTCCCCTTGCCGACGGCCCTCTCATCTCGGTTTCGAGCGTCCGATAGGCAGTCGGATATGCCGTCAGCATCGTAAAGTCCAGATCAAGCGGATCAGAGAAATAGATCTGGAATCTTTCCAGCCATGTTGTCCACCCACGAATATCCTGGATACGTGCCTGATCTCTAGTTAGGAAACCAGCGAGGATTGTTTCTGGCGTACCTGACGACAATGCGTCGCCGAAGATGTGCGCTGGCGCCTTACCTACGCTAAGCAACTGCTCGCACACAGTTTTTATACGGCCAAAGCCACCACCGCTGCGCCCCCAATCGAGATCCAAGAGGGTCGCAAAAGGCACTTGAAGATTTGATAGCAACCGCCATAGGTGGTTGACATGTCGACCCCCCAGCGGCACTACGGCGACAAAAGATCGATCGATGGGAAAATCCATCGCTTTAGCCAGCAGTGGCAGCACAACCTCTTCCGTAGCACCCTCACCTAGAATCACGTAACGCGCAAAGTATAACTCTGGGTAGGCCCTGACGGCTTCTCGGATAAACTTTGAAGCCTCTTCATCACCTATCGGAAGATCAATTTGTCGCACCTCCGAACATCGATTTTGAGGGTTGAGGCGAAAGTGCCGGACACTCGAAGGATCGACCCTGGCGAGGATGCTGGGTGAATGGCTTGAGACGATAGCTTGGGCGTTGCTGCCGGATGCGACTTGCTGCACCTGCTTGATGATGCGGGACAAGTAGAACGGTGCCAGATTGTTTTCAGGCTCCTCCAAGGCCACGATAGTGAGGGCAGGAAGAGGAACTCCTGCCTGAGTAAACCCCTGAGGAGCATCACCACCCGCTAGCCTGGCCTCAATGTCTAGCGTTGCGGCAGCCATCGCCATATGAAACAAGGAGCGCTGACCGTCGCTGAGATCCTCAAGTGCACGGTCATGACCATCTTCCGTGGGGTGAAATACAACCTCAACTCTGCGGATGAACTCTTGCCACCGTGTGTCGACAGGACGAAAGACAGGGACTGAATCCGTACCAGCCGAATGAAGCTGTTGCCAGCGCTGAGTCACTGCGCTGCTAATACTTGATACAGCGGCTTCTGCTAGGAATGCCTGATTGACCTCATCACCCGCATCAGCCAACGACTCTTTGACTTCCTGCGACCAGTTGATGGCCCTCCACAAACGACCGCGAACGAAGGCTGTGACCTGTGATGACCCATCTCTTGTCGCGGGAATGTAAATGAGTTGGATTCGAGACCTATCTGCTCCGCGAATCTGTTGCATGTCGTTTTCATCGAAGTCGCCGAACGTCTGGATAGCGCAATAAGACTCTTCAATTGCACCATCCAAGGTTCCGTCGTCCACCCAGCTCGCCTGCAATCTGAGCCGCACCTTAAGCTCTCCATTTTCTACCGCAGCCATGTTTCTGAAGAATGCTGGCACCGCAACGTTCTCAGCGTCTGCATCCAGTTCGGGGAACCCGATGATGGCTTCGATCACGAACGTACGTGCCGCAGGCCGTTCAATTTCATCGCATGGAACATGGAAGTCTTGTTTGCGTATTCGTCGCTGCTCGGAGGCTATGCCGAACATTCTCTGCAGGGCTTGCATCAGCGCTGTCTTACCAGTTCCGTTATCCCCTACAAATGCGACGAGAGAGGGGTCAAGAGTAACCTGAGTTCTTTGAGGGCCGAAGCATCGAAAGTTCTCTAATTCAAGACGTTCAATGTGCATGCAATCTTCCTTTTGCTAGTCCATAGGTGCAACTTGGATGCAGCACAGCGACGCCTTAGCTTCGATGCGTCATCCGTAAGGTAAGGTCAGAGCCTGAGAGCTGAGCTGAGTACTCGAATGCAGCGAATACGTAGTCACAGGATCAGTTTTACACTGATACCACAGCAGTGGTAAGGGGCGTTCTAACGATTAGTTAATCGGACGGAGTTGCCCCCCACTTGCATTTGACTTGCCCCGTCAGTCGCATCCAATTTGACCAGGACGCGTTGTAACCACGACCGGCAGAGAACGACTGATTGCCTGCGGAAACAATGGCCGGCTTTTCAACAAAACCGGCCAAAAGCGGACCAGTCGGGCAAGTCGTAAAATGCTGTTTAGGCAACGCATTCCCAGACTGATGATCTGCGCTTGGACGCCCAAGCGCATCCTCCGGTCGACGTTTAAGCTCTTGCCAATGATATACCGCCACACTGCGTGGTATTGTCGATACCAAGCCAACGGGACTTTGAACCAGCCTTATCCGATCTGTCGTTGATGCCACAGGCGACTAGGCTAGCGTATGAAATCAGGACGATAGATGGGGTGCATCAAGCCAATCATGGGTGACGACGAAACTGGTACAGCAACGATAGCAATCGACAAAGTTCGCGCATCAAAGGCGGGGCATGCCTTTCATGAGGCTTGGGCCGCGCGGACAGCCCTTGAACTTCTGCCGCCTTCAACCGACCTTACTGCCATAACGCTCGAAGGATTCGATGAGCGAGACGAGCAGAGTTTGGGAGCCGGTGCAGTCGAGATCGCCGACCTTGTTCGATACCACGGCGCCACTGATGTTGCCGGAGCGCACCTGGTAACGGTCGTTCAGTTCAAATACTCGATCGCGAGTGCCGAAACTGCAGTTCGAGCTGCTGACTTTGCATCAACTCTCGCCAAGTTCGCTACGACCGATGCCGAACTTCGGGCGATGCATGGCGATGACCATGTTATCGCCGTGGTCAGGTATGAGTTTGCGACGAACAGGCCTATCCACGAGAACTTAGGGAAAGCGATCTCAGCTGTTGTGGCGGGCACGCAAGAAATCGGTGATATAGGCCGACAAGCAGGCCAGATCGCACAAGCTCTGAAAGAATATCCCTATCCCCTTGCTGACCTGCTGCAACGATTGGAATTGGTCGGCAGCAAGGGAAGTTTGGCCGAGGCGGAGCGTGCAATTTCAGTAATGCTGGCCGCATGGAGCGAACCTAGCGATCCGGATGCAGAGAAGCGCCTGCTCAAGTTACGGAATCTCATCAGGATCAAGGCGGGTCCCGGTAGCGAGACGGATAAGCGTGTTGATCGGGTAGCGGTCTTGGCTGAGCTGGAAGTGGAGCACGAGGACCGTCTGTATCCCACGCCCGACGCGTTCCCCGAGGTTGAGGTAGTCATTCAGCGCAACGTTCTTGACGACATTGCAATACTCGCCCGCGAACCAGGTCTTCCTCTCGTCGTTCATGCTGCAGGTGGCATGGGTAAGACTGTATTAATGCAAGGCCTCGCCGAACGATTGCGAGCCGATGGCCCCGTGGTGCTCTTTGATGGTTTCGGCGCAGGTCGTTGGCGGGATCCAGCCGACGGCCGGCACCTTCCGGAAAGGACGCTCGTCCATCTTGCCAATCTCATGGCTGGGCAAAGCCAGTGCGACATTCTGTTGCCAGTGGCGGACGTGACGGGTTTGATGAGGGCATTCCGCCGACGGCTTGCCCAATCGGTAGAAGCAGCGCGGCGAACTCGCAGCGACGCATGTGTTTCACTGGTGCTTGACGCGATCGACCATGCTGGGCTTGCCGCGCAGGAAACCGCGACATCGTCATTCGCTCATCTTCTAATGCGCAGCATCAGCGTCGACCCTATCGATGGTGTTCGCCTTATTGCATCCTGCCGGACTGAGCGGCTCAGGCTGGCAACCGGCGACGCCTCACACCGTCCTTTTGCACTTCCATTGTTTACTGACACGGAAGTACGCACCCTTGTCGAGCGGCGCGTGCCGGATTCCTCGGACCACGAGATTGCTGCTCTGCTGACCCGCTCAGGTCGCAACCCACGTTGTCTCGACAACCTCATCACGACCGGGCGACCTTTTGATCCAGTGATTTTTCCTGACGCCCTTGACGCGCCGCAAGATCTGCTCGACGTCCTGCTTCGTAAGCGACTCAACGATGCGCGTGAAACTGCACGCACTCGAGGTGCAAGCGATGCAGACATCGATCTCCTACTCACAGGCATCGCCTTGCTGGCACCCCCAGTTCCCATTGAAGAGCTTGCTGCGGCACACGGCTTGGTCGCGGAGCAGGTTGAAAGTTTTGCAGCCGACCTTGCTCCCTTACTTGAACGAACGTCACACGGCTTGATGTTCCGCGATGAACCTACCGAGACGCTGATCCGATCAAACTACGGCGCTAACCAAGCGGGTCGAGATCGCATTATCGCCGCCCTCCAAGAACGCCAGCTCACCTCAAACTATGCAGCACGAGCCTTGCCAGCGTTACTTACCTCTCTACGAGATGCCGATCAACTCATTCAACTTGCCTACGATCAGCGTGCTCCACGGGGTGCCTCACAAGTAAGCGTTCGCGACATCCGCTTGTCGCGGATTACAGCCGCGATAGGACTGGCGGGAGAACTAAACCGGCGCGACGATCTGATGCGCCTATTACTGGAGGCGTCGCTTGTTGCTGCGGGACATGAGCGATCCGACCGCTTTCTATACGAGCATCCCGATCTCGCGGCCGTAGCGGGTGACCCCGAAGCCCTTCGACGGCTTTCCGCGACCAATGTCGGTTGGCCTGGTGGGAAACACGCTGCTCTTGCACTTGCGAATGCCTTCCTAGGCGACCGAGAGGAGGCCCGTCGGCACGCTCGGCGATCAATCGACTGGCACAATTGGGCGGCGCAGGCCAAACGCAGCGGTCGTTTAAAGAACTCGATCACTTCAGGGCGATGGGATGATATTGGCTTCGCCTATGTCGAAATGCTGGCGGGCAATGACGTGCGCGTTGCGGAGTTTTTCGCCCGTCGAGCCGATGGCGATGCCTTCGCCAAATTTCAGGACTTATTCGACCTTCTGGATCGACACCAGTGTTCGCCGCACCCGCCCAGAACGCGCATTGCAACTCGATTGTTGCGTTGCCGACTGCCATCCCCAGCGCTCTATGCTGCCGCGCTTCCATTCGTCGGTCGTGACCCATCCCATGCCCGCAGGCTCGTCCAAGCGCTGGCGGCCGTCGTTCCTGAGAATGGAAAAAACAATGGTTTGGAGATGGCCAGTGTGTTGGCGTCGGCGCTGGCAATTGACCTTGGCTTGGAGAAAGAAGCAGAAACCATCCTCGCCGCAGCTGCACTTACACCGCCGACCATCTATGACTATTCAAGTCAGTATCCGATCGCCCCCATAATCCACGTGACCGTGCTGGCTGCCGGAGTTCGAGCTTCCTTGAACCGGAAACATCCCGCCTTGATCGATATAGCGCCGACCGAACTTATCGAGTTAGTTCCGGCAAGTGCGCGGGCACGGGGTGGTGTAACCTTCGTCCGGGTGCTAAACCAGAAGCTGGAGGCTCCGAAGTTCGATGGAACTCGCTCTCGCCGAAAGAGGCGCAATGGCCTTGATGAGGAACAGCGATCTGGCTATTCACGTACGCTTAGCGGCCGGATCTTACCGCTGCTGAACTACGTGCAGGATGCTGCCGACATCATTCGCCCACCACGTGGAAAGACGCGAAGCGAGGTGGTAACCGCTGCCTTTGACAGACTTGTTCGCGATGTCGAGCAGTCATCCAACTATCCGTATCGTGACGGGAAAGCCTATCTTGCACGTATCGGTTTCCGAGTGTTTTTTGATCTCGCCGACACATTGGGTGCACTCAACGCTACGCTTGCGAAGCGAATGGTCGAGTGGGCAGCAAGCGCTCCGGGTCTGTTCACGCCGGAACTCACCAATACGGTCGCTCGACTGTCACGCATCCTCGATTGCCACGATGCTGCGCTCGTCCTTGCCGGTCATATCGATCGCAAGATCCAGCTCGATACCGATGTTGGGAGCAGGGTTTCATCCTACGGTGGGCTTGCTCGCGCAGTCTGGCGAGTCAGCACTGAAGAGGCCACAGCCTATTTCGGTCGCGCACTCGACCTTTCGGAAGCAATTGGATCGGATGATTTCGATCGTACCAACCACTTGCTTGAGCTGACGGGCCACTATTCCGGGGCCGAACTTTCGCCAGCGGCGGCGCACACCCTAGCACGCATTTTCGAATTGAATCTGAACGAGGACGGCAAATTCCCCTGGACTGAATATGCCAAATCTATGGTGCCGACTGCCGGTCGAGCCACGTTGGCAATTTTGTCGCGACTAGATGATCGTGACGTAGCTCGATTCGGACTGTCACTCGGCCCAGCGCTAACTTTGCTCATTCGTGAATCGAAGATTTCGGTTGAATCCGCCGTCGCTTTGTTTGGTTTGGCTGCTCCAATCGAAACCTGGACGTGGCATATCTCGGACTTCGCATCAGAGGTCATTCGCCGCCTGCCGCAAGAGCTAAGGGAATGGTTCTTCAATCTGCTCCTAGTCGAGCTTGATCGCGATGATCAATTGTCGCCCGAAAGAAACACGATCGAAAGTCTACATGACCTAGCTGTGCACAGTCTCTCTGTCTCCTCCCCAGCGCGAATACGAATCCAGGGGTTGCTCGCTCGCCTCGGCACCAAACTCCAATCGCAAACGGTCATCTCCCCAGCGACTCCGACAGAACCGTCAATCGTCTTCCCGGTTGATCTCACGGACCCAGATGATATCGACCGTCAGATACTTAAAGAGGAGGTTGACCAATTTGGACGACGATGGCCGGTTCGGACACTGATTGATTTGGCCAAGCAAGCAAACTCTCCGGCTGACCGTCTTGGGTTCGTCCGCGCTGTCGTTGAAGCAACCGCTGCCCCCCTTGCCGACAAAATCCGTGCGCTGGACGGCCACTTGGAAGCGTGGAGTCATTCGTCGGCAGCTATGCGCGATGCGCTCCCAGGCTTTGGGCTGAGATTGGCGGCCAAGCACGCTGTCGAGCTCGCCAGTTCTAGTACTGACGCATGGGGCGACTGGAGGGGGCTGGAGCAATATTTTCATGTCAACCGGGCAACTCTTGTCGAGAATGTAGTTGCCGCCCTCCGGAGCACTGCGAATAGCCTTGGAGGTAATGCCTGGCTTGCGCTCGCCGCGAGGCTGGCGCCTGACGTCAGTCCCAGCGCAATTTCGGAAGGTCTCGAACGGTTTCTAACGAATACAGGCGAAAAGCTGCCATCCGAAGTTGGCGACGGACCGTGGGACGCTAGTTTTGCGGTTCCGCTCGACGAGGCGACATTCGTAGCGGGGCTCGTGTGGGCGAGGCTTGGCCATCCAGTTGCAGCAATGCGCTGGCGCGCTGCTCATGCGGTACGGCGCTTGGTGGCAACCGGACGCTTTGATGTGGTTGAAAGACTGATTGAGCGCTTTGAGTCTGTATGGAGCTTACCTTTCGGTGATGCGAAGCTCCCTTTCTATGTAATGCATGCGCAGCTCTGGCTGTTGATAGCTCTCGCTCGCGTAGCAAAAGACAATGCTTCCGCATTAGCCCCTCATCTAGCTTTCCTCGAGCGAGTCGCCTTTTCCACTGAGTTTCCGCATGTCGTTATGCGCGCCTTCGCGATTGAGATACTTCGCGAGCTTGCGCAGATAATGGCATCCGAAGAGCGGGACCTTATCGCCAAACTTGTCCCAGCAAACCGTTCGCCTTATCCATATGCTCCGAGAGCCGACCATCGCGAGCTTCGATATGCGCCCAGGCCAGACGTATCGCCACAACCAGAGGATAGCTTTCACCTCGACTACGACTTCAACAAATATCATGTTGAACGCTTGTGCCGTGTTTTCGGCTGTCCAGGCTGGGATGTGAAAGACCAAATCAACGCATGGGTGCGGCGATGGGACACAAACGTTCGAGCAATGCACGACTGCCCACGTAGCAGTAGTCATGACGAATCCTGGTCGTCGGGATACATTCCCGAGCGAGATCGGTATGGTGGATACCTCGGCTGGCATGCCCTCATGCTTGTTGCCGGTGATCTATTGGCAACACGGACGGTTGTCGGAGAGGACTGGAGCGGCGATGCGTGGGCGGCATTCCTGAAGGAATATACGTTGTCACGAGACGACGGTCTCTGGCTTGCGGATCTTACCGATCTGTTTCCGCTCGACCTTACCAAGGAAGCGGACATTCCCATGCCGGAGAGTGGTAAGAGCAGCACCATCCGCGAAGACGGCAATCTACTAGCTCCGTTAGTGGGCTTGTTTGAGGGCAAGGTCGTAGCAGATTGGGTCCCAGTTGCGGGCCGTTGGTCGATCGGGCCAGACACAACTGTTACGCTTCAAAGCGTCCTAGCGAATGATAGCGATGCGCGATCGGTGGTCATGGCGATTTTGTCAGGCGAAGCATTTTTTCGGTGGTTACCCGGCGATCAAGAAGAGATTACCCGTGAATTCGGCTGCGAAGGTCATACGGTTCAGTCATGGATCACAACGACACCAAACCCCGAGCTGCAGCTAGATCGGCATGATCCTTACGGATCCACAACCGCACTCGGCCGGCCTTTCCCATCAGATTGGACGCGAGACCTGCTGGGAACAGTCGCAAGTGATGAGGCGCCACGTCACTGGGGGATCGATGGGAAAGCAGCATATTGTGCCGAAGCTTGGGGGGCCGAGGGTGGACGGGGTGAGTATGCTTGGAGTGACACTGGATACCGATTGCGTGTAACCCGTTGCGCACTGCTTTCATTGCTCAAGCAGACCGACAGTAGTCTTGTCGTTGCGCTCAAGCTGCAAAAGTATCATAGGGGAAAAGCCAGCGGACGCATGGGTGACACCAGCGCCTTCACTTATCGTTCGCTGGTGGTTGTAATAGACGAGCGGGGTCAGGTTTGGTCGCCACAACGCCTCTCGCAACAAGCCAAAAAGGCTCTCCAAAAGCTTGATTCAAACCAATCGCGGAATCTTTATCAGAGGTTTCGTGCGATTGCTGGCCTGCCTGATGAACGGTTAGCCCGGCACAACGAACTACTTCCAGATTACGATGAACTGTATCGGGCGTTTCTCGAAAGGCGCTCGCCCGAACAAACAGATGAAGGGCTTTGACCCCTTAGGACCTCAGGGGATTTTGGGGGAAGCCTCGGCATAAGTATTTTTTTGGGGGAATGGCAGTTCACTGCATCACTAGATGCACAGTAAGTTCTTTACTGGAAACGTCTGCTTCAGCCGATTTCTGCCTGTTTCCCTAGAAGCCACCGGCCAGAAGCAGGCGTTTATGTGCGTCTAGAAACCCTGGGCGATTCAGACTTCACCGATGAGGTATCAGGTTATGGACAGGGAAGACTCATACAGCGTTTGCGCCTTCTGCAACGTGGAGCTAGTCGGGCAATCGAGGTCTAAAGAACATGTGATTCCGAATTCCATTGGTGGGCGGCTCAAAACGGCTGAATTCATTTGCGCAAGATGCAATAACACAAAAGGCGATAGCTGGGATTCCGAGCTTGCTCAACAGCTCAACTGGTTTTCGTTATCGCTTGGTATTACCAGAGAGCGTGGCGTGCCGCCCGGACAGCTAGTTGATACCGTAGACGGGCGACAGTACACGCTTTTACCGGATGGGTCTTTCTCCCCTAAATCGAGTTATTCGGAAGAACTAGTTGATGGCAAGAAAAGAATCAACATCGTCGCGGCATCAGTTCGAGAGGCGAAGAAGAGGCTAAGCGGAGTTGCCAAGAAGCACCCGACATTCAACTTGCAGCAAGCGCTATCGGAGCTGGAGATTCAGACCGCTTACTTGGATAGCCCCCTAACGGTGGAGCTCAGCCTCGGTGGAAAGGCGTCTGGGCGTTCGCTCGTCAAGACAGCGTTAGCGTTTGCCTCTTACTGTCGGGTACCGCATCGAGAATTTGGTAAGGCACTTGACTACCTGCTGGAAGCTCAAGCTGAACCGCCCTATGGACACGCTTACCTGAGTGATCTGGTGATCAATCGGGACAGAAAAACGATATTCCACTGCGTTTCCTTGAAGAGCGACTCCGATAAGAACAGGCTCTGGTCCTATATTGAGTACTTCGGAATGTTCCGGGTCCTAGTTCTCATCAACGATAACTACATAGGCCCTATAATAGATGAGACCTATGCGCTGAATCCTATAACCGGCGAGGAAATCGACGTTGAGGTTAACAGTAACATTGCCGATGAGGAGTTTATCAAGATCATAAACGGCGAAGGTTTCGACACCGCTGTCCAAAGAGCTGCTGCGGACTTGGCCTTGCCAATTTTGATCGAGAGAAGTGAACAGCGAACGCTTGAAGGTGCCGTCAGGGCAGGCTTTGCATATGCGGCCAAGACGCTGGGCATAGCAGAGGGTGAGGAAATATCTCTAGAAAGAGCTGAGGAGTTTACAGCACTGATGATGGAAAAAATCACCCCCTATCTCTCTCACTTGATACGCAGCAGTCGTCAACGCCTTTAAGCCGTTCTGGAAAACTGGGGCCGGCAGGTTGTCGGCGTTTATCACCGGCACTCTGTACCAATACTCGGGAGCCGACTCTTCTACCGCCCGGGTGATCAGCAGACGCCGCTGTCAGTCCTTTGACAGCGGTTGAAAACACCCGGTGATCTGAAGGTACTTCATTGGCTACGAGCACAACTGACGGCTTTTGGCCGGTTAGCGACGGCCTGACTTCGACTCGCTAGGCATGGTCAGCCAGGATGGCTAATCGGTCCGCAGCAGGTTGGTTTGGCGCCTGCTGGGAAAACTGATTTACATCGACTTGACCGATACCACTTCTACATACCGGAATTTTTTCCTGGCTGCTTTGGTGGCTTCCTGCTCTGCCAGCAGCGTACTAAGAATATCGGCTTCATGGACGATCTCAAGCGTCCTTCCTTCAAACTCATTGCTCACACGCAGAGTCACCATAAGCCTCGGGATAAAGGCTTTGGCGACCTTCTTTTTCGCCACTTTTGATACGGGAACAGTGTCGACGTCGGGCTGGATTTTTTCTACGGGGGCGCTGCTTACTGGCGGGGATATTCAGCGTTGCCGAACAACGCTTGGCGCATATCTTCTTCGGTCCACTCTTCGTTCATGCTGCTTCTCAAGGGCCTGATGGCCGTTTCCAGCACCGGAATGTTTTCTGAGCATTATTCTCTGGTGGGGAACAAATGAGGCCAATTCGCATCGGTAATCCCCACATCTCAAATGATTATATCCAGCGAATCGGGTGACAGATTAAAGGTGGATTCAGCAGAATGATTTCGGTATCTGCAAAGGATAGCGGGCGTTAGAAGATGTCTATAACTGGCGTAGGCGCATAATCGCATCGGTGATGGCTTGTGCATTCTTGTCCAGCGTGTCCAAGGCCCCCATTGCGTTAGCGGCGACACTTTCCACTCCGTTCTCTGAGATCCATTTGGTCACCTCTTCAAGAGCCGCTGCTAGTGCGTGCTGGTTGTGCAGGAGCAGTGTGAGAGCGTCCGCTGTGGCTATGTTGACTTCAGGGTTATCTGGCATGGGGATCGTCCTTGAGTAACTGGTGTGGGAAGACTAGCTGACCTCCCCGCTGGCTGGAGACATGTGTCCAGATCCGCTGACACCTAGGTATTTACACTGACTTGACGACTCAATTGCAATAGACCTAACGAGCCCTTTGCAACGTGTGGACCCACCCCCCAGCAATCATGATCGGCAGTGAACGACCTAGAGTGTGTAAAGACGTCAGATTGAGTTTTCTGTATCGACGTCAGCAGCCGTGCTTCGTTTCGCAACCTGATCAGCATCATGACGTTTTGAGGAATAACTAAACGGCTCAAAGACTTGCTGATCTAACATCTTCTTTGTTTTTATCTATAATGCGCAAGATGCATCCGGTGAGTAGCTCCGTGAGGCACATTTCTTTAATCACCACATCGTTCCACTGTAACTGACCATAAAGCATGCCAATGATTGTATTGGTTAGTAAGTGAATCCGTTCATCAGAGCCGTCTTTAACCCTGCATTTATTTTCGATAATTTCGTATAATAAATTTTGATAGTTTTTTTTTAACTGGTCTACATGGTGTTTGTGTTCCTCACTAAGATTCACGAACTCGCGGTTCACTAATATCAATCGATTTTTTTCATACGAGGTAAAGCTCACAAAAACCTGAACAAAGCTGCGCACCCGGTCGGAAGTTCTTTTCGCACCGCTTATGCAGCGCTTGGTCGTGACCAGCAGGTCTGATAAAGCGGACTCGATAAGCTCAAATAACAAACATTCTTTATTTTCAATGTGGTGGTATAACGAACCGGCCTGGATCCCTAAGTGACTTGCCAAATCGCGCAAGCTGATGGAATGGAATCCGTGGGTTGCGAATAGCTCGACTGCCGCCTCGAAAAGCCTCTCACGAGCGGTGAGTGGCGAAGTGAATGATGAGTCGATTGCAAGCATGGTGCCCTCCTCAAGGAAAAGGAAAATCGATCGTTCGATGACTCAGTGACGAAGAGTGGCGCATTAGGAGCCGCTTAGTTGTAGAGCAGTCGCTGAAGTGATAATAGTGAAAGGACTCCTTCTCGCCGGCCTCGATTCGCCCAGTAACAGAAACCTTTAAGCCGAGCGTTGACGGCAGGCTAGGCTCTATTGACTCTCGGAAAACATGATCCTTGCTCGAATCAATCCGATGGTATTGACCCGGATTCGTACTCCGACAGCACCGGTTCTGGAAGCGGCAGTTCGTCAATCAGCAATACCGCGCGCCGCTGGTTGGATGGATGCGCACAATTTTCACCAAATTTTTGTACGTCGATACTCCGGACCTCACAGGCAAAGGGGTGTAGTAGAAGTGGTTTGTTGGAAGCGGTAGTGCTAACCGATTCGGGGATCGATCAGGAATTTCTCACCGGATGCCTTACGATCGATGGCGCGCAATATTTCGGGCTCAAGCACCTCGGCTAAGCCAATAGTGCGGGTGTAGTGACTGGCGAAAGTGGTGGTCAATTCA
>Ga0247819_10001040_pt1 | contig 15384 bp, 14 predicted proteins | sample 13C_Xylose_Day6_FD_193428 | JGI IMG/M metagenome (GOLD analysis project Ga0247819, IMG submission 193428) | Soil microbial communities from agricultural site in Penn Yan, New York, United States - 13C_Xylose_Day6 | ecosystem: Environmental > Terrestrial > Soil > Agricultural land | place: USA...
ACGGAGCTCGACACCAGGGTGATCGACTGGCTGCGCCAGGCGATCGGCCTGCCCGACGGCTTTTCCGGCGTGATCCAGGACTCGGCGTCCTCCGCCACGCTCTCCGCCGTACTCGTCATGCGCGAGCGCGCCTTGAACTGGAAAGGCAACAAGCAAGGACTGAGCGCACACGCGCCCTTGCGCATCTACTCCTCGGACCAAGTCCACACCTCGATCGACCGGGCCATCTGGGTGTCGGGCATCGGCGAGGAAAACCTCGTGCGCATACCGGCGGCCGGGCCGCTCCACGCAATGGACTGCCAAGCGCTCGAAGCGGCCATTATCAGGGATAAAGACGCAGGTTTCCTGCCGGCCGGCGTCATTGCCTGTACCGGCGGCACCAGCACCGGCGCCTGCGACGATATCGCCGAAGTCGTTCGCGTCGCCCACAAGCACGGCCTTTATGTCCATGTCGATGCGGCATGGGCCGGGTCGGCAATGATCTGCGAGGAATTCCGCTCGCTCTGGGCCGGTGTCGAAGAGGCGGATTCTGTCGTCTTCAACCCGCACAAATGGCTCGGCGCCCAGTTCGACTGCTCTGCCCATTTCATCCGCAATCCCGATGATCTCGTCCGCACGCTGGCGATCCAGCCGGAATATCTGAAGACCCATGGCCGCGACGGCATCATCAACTATTCTGAATGGACGATCCCGCTCGGAAGGCGCTTCCGCGCCCTGAAGCTGTGGTTCCTGCTGCGCTTCCACGGGCTGGATGGTCTGAAGACGATGATCCGCAACCACGTCGCCTGGGCAAATCGCCTGGCCGCGCGCCTCGGCGCGAACGAAAACTTCGAAATCGTCACCGCGCCGCGCTTCTCGCTGTTCTCGTTCCGCCATCGCGGTGGCGCCGACAGCGACGCCCACAACATCGCGCTGGTCAATGCCATCAACGACGATGGCCGCATTTACCTGACCCAGACGCGGGTCGACGGCCGCGTCGCCATCCGCTTCCAGGCAGGCCAGTTCGACATGACCGAGGCGGACGCCGATGTCGCCTTCGATGTCATCACCGAGGTCGCTGCGGGCATGGCTAACCGGTGATCTGCGGGATCAAACATGTCTGCCCGTCGGCATCGCCCGACCAGGCCGGAGGATTGAAATGACGCTTGCGAAATTCGCCAGTTTTTACACGAGCGACGGTCAGGGATACGGCCTTGTCAGCGACCACGGCATCATCGATCTGTCCCGGCGTTATTGCTCGAAATGGCCGACGCTGCGCGAGGTCATTGCCGACGGCGCCCTGACAAGGCTTGCGGACGAAGCCGCCACCCTCGCCCCCGACGTGTCGCTCGCCGATATCCGCTTCGAAATCCCGATCCCCGCGCCGGAAAAGATCATCTGCGTCGGAGTCAATTTCCCCGATCGCAACGAAGAGTACCGGGATGGGCAGGCAGCACCTCCCAACCCGTCGTTGTTCATCCGTTTTCCGCGCTCCTTTACCGGGCACGGACAGCCGCTGATCCGCCCGCCTGAAAGCCCGCAGCTCGACTACGAGGGCGAGATCGTCATCGTCATCGGCAAGGGCGGCCGGCGCATCCCCGAAGGCTCGGCGCTCGACCATATAGCTGCGTTGTCGCTCTGCAACGAAGGCACGATCCGCGACTGGGTGCGCCACGCCAAGTTCAACGTCACGCAAGGCAAGAACTTCGACCGCACGGGTTCGATCGGGCCATGGCTGGTTCCCTTCACCGACGAGGCGCAGATCGCAGACATCAAGCTCGAAACCCGCGTCAATGGTGAGGTCCGCCAGCAGGACCGAACCAGCCGGATGATCTTCTCCTTCCGCAAGATCATCAACTACGTCTCGACCTTCACCACGCTGGTGCCCGGCGACGTGATCGTCACGGGAACGCCGACCGGTGCCGGCGCCCGCTTCGACCCGCCGATCTGGCTGAAACCCGGCGATGTCGTCGAGGTCGAGGCCGATGGCATCGGCCTGCTTCGCAACCCCATCGCCGACGAGGTGTGAGCCGTGTTGAACGCCAGCGAAATCGCCGATGCCGCAAGGACGCTCGATGCGGCGGAGGCGAGCCGTATCCAGACCGGCCTTCTCTCCCTGAAGCATCCCGACATGACCATGGACGACGCCTACGCCGTGCAATCGGCCTGGGTGAAGCAGAAGATCGCCCGCGGACGCAGGGTCATCGGCTGGAAGATCGGGCTGACGTCGAAGGCGATGCAATATGCGCTGAACATCGATATTCCCGATTCCGGCGTGTTGTTCGACGACATGATGTTCGAGGACGGCGCCACGATCCCCAGGGATCGTTTCATCCAGCCGCGCATCGAGGCCGAGATCGCTTTCGTCATGAAGGCGCCGCTCGCCGGCCCCAATGTCAGCGTCTTCGACGTCCTCAATGCTACCGACTACGTCACTCCAGCGCTCGAGATTCTCGACACACGCATCCTGCGTGTCGATCCGGAAACGAAGAAGGCCCGAACCATCGTCGACACCATTTCCGACAATGCCGCCAATGCCGGCATCGTCATCGGCGGCCGCGCCATGCGCCCGCAGGATGTCGACATGCGCTGGATGGGCGCCATCGTCTCGCGCAATGCCGCGGTTGAAGAAACCGGGCTTGGTGCAGGCGTCCTCAACCATCCGGCCCGCGGCATCGCTTGGCTTGCCAACCGGCTTGCCAGCTATGGCGACCGCATCGACGCCGGCCAGATTGTGCTTGCCGGCTCGTTCATCCGCCCCGTCGAGGCCCGGCACGGCGACACCATCGTCGCCGATTTCGGGCCGCAGGGAACCGTCAGCTGCTTCTTCGAATAGGGTGCGCCCATGCCTGCTCCACGCAATATGTTCAAGCTTGCCCTTTCCGAGGGCCGGCCGCAGATCGGCCTTTGGCTGGCCCTCGCCAATCCCTACGCCGCCGAGATCTGCGGCGGTGCCGGTTTCGACTGGCTGCTGATCGACGGCGAACATGCCCCGAACGACGTGCCGCTGATGATGGCGCAGCTCCAGGCGCTCTCCAGTTCGACGAGCCATCCGATCATCCGCCCGCCGATCGGCGAGGCGTGGCTGATCAAGCAGCTTCTCGATCTCGGCGCGCAGACGCTGCTGGTGCCTATGGTCGAGACCGGCGAACAGGCCCGCGCGCTGGTCCGTGCCGTGCGGTATCCGCCCCACGGCATGCGCGGCGTCGGCGCAGCGCTTGCCCGCGCGTCGGCCTTCAACCGCATTGATGATTATCTCCCGACCGCCAATGCCGAGATCTGCCTGCTGTTGCAGGTGGAAAGCCGTGCGGGACTGGCGGCACTGGACGATATTGCGTCGACCGAAGGGGTCGATGGCGTCTTCATCGGTCCGGCGGATCTGGCGGCCGACATGGGCTTCCTTGGCCGGCCCGGGGCACCCGAGGTGCAGGAGGCGGTCGAGGCTGCACTCGCGCGCATACAGTCGCACGGCAAGGCTGCCGGCATCCTGACCTCGGACACCGCACTCGCCAAGCGCTACCTCGAACTGGGCGCGCTCTTCGTCGCTGTTGGGAACGATGTTAGCCTGCTCGTGGGAGCGACCAGCCGCCTGCGTGCGAACTTTGCCGAACAGCCGGTTGCGCCGCCCGCATCCGGCTATTGAGAGGCAACGCCACCGAGTGCATAGGGTCGCTTCGATTGCATTTGGTCGAGCGCCCGCGCCACGCCGGCCTGAAGATCGATGCGCGGCGCAAGGCCATAGGACGCCTGCAGCGCCGTATCGCCACAACGGAAGAACACGCCCTCGGGCTTGTCTGACCGGCCGCTTACTCTCGGCTCCCAGCCGATGCACCGGCTGACCAGTTGGGCGAGTTCAATGAAGGAGGTGGCGATGCCGGTGGAGATGTTGAGAGATGCGCCGTTCTGCAACCGGGTAAAGGTTCGCCAGACGAAATCGACGCAATCCGAGATATGGATGAAGTCGCGACATTGCCGGCCCGAGCCCCAGACGAAAACCTCTTCCGTGCCGCGCTCATCGAGGAGCCGTCTGCAGATCGCCGGGAATGGATAGCTCAGGTCCTGATCCTCGCCGTAGCCGCTGAACGGCCGGTAGGCGACCGCCCGCCCGCCATAATTCTCGACATAAAGCTTCATGAGGTATTCGCCGCTGAGCTTCGCCCAGCCATAACTCAGATCCGGGACGCCGATCGTGTGCTCGAAGTCGATCATGTCTTCGCTCAGCTTGCGGTACCCTTCCGGGCGCTGGAGGCTCACGGGATAAGCGGCACTCGAGCTGAAATAGATGACGGATCCCGGACGCGTGCGCGCGGCCCAGCGCCACATATCGGTGTCCACCGCGAGATCCTCAGCAACCAGAAGCGTCTGGGTCTCCAGCATGACACGACCGCCGACCATCGCGGCGAGATGAAACACCATGTCGAAACGGTCGTCGGAGCGATCGAAGTAGCGGCGGCAATCCTCCTCGATGAGGGAGAAGCCGCCCCTCGGCGGGTTCGGCCAATCCTCAGGACGCATTGCCCCGGTTCCGCGCGCGAGCTTATCGACGCAAACGACCTCGACACCTTCCGACATCAGCTTGCCGCAGAGATGGCGTCCCACAAATCCGGCTCCGCCGGTCACCAATGCACGCGCCATCCTCTCTCCCTTTCAGATCCGGCTGGCCATCCCAAACTCTGGATGTCCAGGTCGCCCCACCGCCCCTGTCATCACATCACGGATCGAAAATTTGATCCGTCCGGCATAGATATCGACCATCCGCTGGTGCCATTCATCGCGCGAAGGCGCGATCCTCTTGCCATAGGCGAATGCACCCTCGCTCAAACGCCGAACGAGATCGTCGTTTTCCATCAGCACCATCTTCTCGGCGAGGGATCGGGCATTGCCGCTCTGAAAAACCAGCCCCGCCTGGTTCTCTTCGATTTCTCTGGCAATGAGCGCATTGCTGCTGGCGATCACCGGTATGCCCGACATCAGCGCCTCGGCGGCGACGAGACCGTAGGGTTCGGGCATCCGCGACGGCATGAAAAAATAGCGTGCCTTGGCCGCGACGGCGGTAACCTCGCCGTCATCAAGCCATCCCGGAACATGACAGTGAGGAAGTGTGTGTTGTATTTCCTGGAGCAACGGCCCTTGTCCAATCAAGGTCGCCGCCTTGCCCGTCACGTTGAGCGCCTCGGCCAGCGTACGGACGCCCTTTTCTACCGTCATGCGGCCAAGAAACATGGCGCGTTCGTTCTTCCAGGCTTCAACGGGAAACCGCGTGAGCGGCGTCGACGGCGTGCGCAACGTCAGGAAGTTTCGAAGCGAGCCCGTGCTCAGGTAAGGTTCCATGGCTTCATGCGCGAGAATGACACCGACGCGGCCCCAGAAGACCTCACCCGCGGCGCTCTGGGTCATCGAACGGCCGAAACGCCACAGCTTGTGAAGGTAGTTGCGCTTGTCGCAGGCGCTGGCCAAGCAACCGGCAGTCAGCGGTTTCTCCTCGCAGATATCGCCCTTCCCGAAATGAGCATACGCGCCGTTCGGACAGCTCAGAAAGAAATCATGCGCGGTAACGATGACCTTGGCGTCACTGCGCTCCAGCGCGTGAAAAATCGAAGGGGACAGGATCTGTGACCAACCGTGAACATGAACGACCGTGTCACTTCCGGACTTGAGCAATCGGCGCAAGGCACGGTAGGCGCGGCCGTTGAAATTCCTGTCGAACAGGTTTGCGAAGCGGACGCCGTCGCGCAAGGGGCGCTCGCCCAGCGCCTCCACCTGTACGCCCGGGAATCGCAAGCGAATGCCCGCACCGTCATCCCCGACCAGAACGGAACAGTCGAGCCCCGCCGCAACGCCTGCCTCAATGCATTGGAGCGCGACCTTGGTCGCACCGCCCAGGGCCTCCGACACGTCGTTGACAACGATAAGCCGCATGAACACTTGCCTCTCGGAGACTTTACTGGGCGACCTGGATCTCCCCCATTTGGCTGCCGCTTGCCGACGGTTTGCAAGATATCAATTTGCGGTAGACGCTGCGCGCGGATGGACGGAATAACGCCTTGCCAAATACCTCAAGGCGCGCACTGTCGGGCCGAAATGGCCGTTAAGCCTTTGCCTCCACCGACGGCAGGCAGGCTTTCGGCACAGCTTCGCTGTTGTTATTTTGCGAGAACGTAGACGCCGTAAAGCAGGATCAGCACGGCCGCAGCGACGGCTGCAATCAACCCCAGGCGCTTCTCGATGAAATGCCGGACGGCTTCGCCGTGCCGGCGAAGAACCGCCGCCAAAATGAAGAAGCGCGCGCCGCGCGTGATCACCGCCGACGCGATGAACATGCCAAGGCTGACATTGGCGGCACCAGAGAGGATGGTGACGACCTTCATCGGCGGCACGTGCGCAAGCCCCGATGTCACCAGCAGAAGCACGATTGCCTCCATGTCGACCGAAGCGCGCATCGATTCGAACGCATCGATCTTGCCGTAGAACTGCAGGATTGGACGGGCGATCGCGTCGAAGGCGTAGTGTCCGAGGAACCAGCCCGCGATGCCGCCGAGCACCGAGAACAGTGTGGCAATGAAGGCATAACGATAGGCCCTATGCGGTTTTGCCAGCACCATCGGCAGGAACAGGACGTCTGCCGGAACGACGAAGACGGAGCTTTCGACAAAGGCTACCAGCGCCAGCCACCATGCGGCGGACTTCCGGCCAGCGAGGTCCATCGTCCAATTGTACAAACTGCGAAGCATGGGAAATCCGGTCGTTCATCGGGGGCGTCCCGTGCGGGACCTTGGCGGGAAGCGTTCCGATCCCCGATGCCGGGGACAGAGGCTGAACACGCAACGATAATATCCAGTCGACTACCAAACAGGCGGATTTTTGTCTGCCTTGAAATCGCGCCAGAGCAACTTGAGCGACGGTCCTATTGGTCCGCCCCGCCAGCAAAGCTATCCGTAGCCTCGCGTCTTTCGGCCGGAGCCGATCCTGAGGCGCCAGCCATCGCCGCCAGGCTCAGTCATGGAACTTTTGTTGTTTCGTGATATTGAAAGCCAACTTCACGTAACTTATAAAGATACGATCTTGAGACGAAGAGGCCCGATATGACCCATGACGTAATCATCCTTGGCGGCAGCTACGCCGGCCTTTCCGCCGGCCTTCAACTCGCCCGCGCCCGCAGGAGCGTGCTGGTTATCGACACCGGAATGCGGCGGAACCGTTTCGCCGCGACATCGCACGGTTTCCTGACCCAGGATGGCAGCGCGCCGGCTGAAATCGCCGCCGAAGCCCGCTCGCAATTGATGGAATACCGGTCGGTCGAATGGCTGCAGACTGCCGCCATAAGTGCCGAACGTGTGCAGGATGGCTTCAAGGTCGCCCTGCAGCAGGGCCCCGATGTCACTGGCAAACGGCTTGTCCTCGCCACCGGCGTCACCGACGTCCTGCCGGATCTTGACGGGCTTGCCGAACGCTGGGGCAGGAGCGTCTTCCATTGCCCCTATTGCCATGGCTACGAACTCGACCAGGGTAGGATCGGCGTGCTCGCGACGTCGCCCCTTTCGATGCATCAGGCGCTGATGCTGCCGGACTGGGGTCCGACCACCTTCTTTCTCAACGGTGCATTCGAGCCCGACGCGGACCAGCTACAGCAGCTTGCATGGCGCAATGTCACGCTGGAGCACGGGCTTATCGACAGGATCGAGGGTGAACGGGTCGATGTCGTCATGAAGGACGGGCGGGTGTTGCCGATGGACGGCATATTCACCACCACCAGGACGGTGGTCTCGGCGCCATTTTCCGAACAGCTCGGCTGCACCTTGGACGACGGCCCGCTCGGACGCTACATCCGAACCGATGCGATGAAGGCAACGACGGTTCCGGGCGTCTTTGCCTGCGGAGATGCGGCAAGGCCGACGGGGTCGGTCGCGCTCGCCGTTGGAGACGGTGCCATGGCCGGAGCTGCAACCCACCGCTCGCTGATGTTCGACTGACAGCGACTGCAGCGGGTCCGGGCGTCACGCCGCTGGACAATGAAACGGCGGCCTCCCCTAGGCGGCACTATCCATGCTATCAGATGCGAAACAGGGAAGATTGCCAATGCGCCAGGACGGACGGCTTTCACGGCTGCTGCATGTGTTGCTGCACATGGAAAAGCACGCAGCGCCGATGACATCCGAAACCATTGCCCGGATGCTCGGCACGAACTCCGTCGTCGTGCGCCGGACGATGGCCGGCCTTCGCGATGCCGGTTACGTGTCGTCCGAGAAGGGCCATGGCGGCGGTTGGACGTTGTCGCGGCCGCTTTCCGAGATCACCCTCCTCGACGTCTATCGAACCATCGGCAGTCCCGGCTTCTTCGCCATGGGTGTCGCAACCGACGAACCGCAATGCCTGGTCGAACAGGCTGTCAATTCGGCGCTGGAGCGAACACTCGATGAGGCAGAGACCCTGCTGCTCGCGCGATTGGGCGAGATCGCCATCTCCGATATCGCCGCCGATTTCGAGCGGCGCTATGGCGCTGTCACGGGCAACCGATTGTCCTCGTGCAAAGGTCATCCGACAGAGCCGAGTTGAAGACCTCGTCACTGATTGAACCGGACATCGTTTGTTTTTCCGGCTGATGACAGGTTCCCTCAATGAACGTGCGCGAGGATCGCCGCGCGTCGGAGCGTCGTGCGGAGTGAAGCGGTTTCATGCGGGTGCTATTGGTCGAGGACGAGGCAGAACTTGCGGGGGCGCTGAAGACAGCGCTTAGCCAACACCGCATGGTCGTCGATCATGCGCGTGACCTGGCGGAGGCGACCCTCGTTCTCAGCGATGCGGTCTATGACGTCGTCGTGCTCGATCGGCGGCTGCCGGATGGAGACGGGCTTTCGCTCATCCCGGCGATCAGATTGCGGGGCAACAGCGTGCCGGTGCTTGTGCTGACGGCGCTGGGCGAACTTGCGGATCGTGTCGCCGGACTTGATGGCGGCGCCGACGATTATATCGGCAAGCCCTTCGCATTCGAGGAGCTTCTGGCGCGCCTGCGGGCGCTGGCGCGGCGCCCTGTCGCCGTACAATCCGACGTCGTGGCGGTCGGCCGCCTGTCGTTCGACCTCGCCCATCTTGAAGCCAAAGTCGATGGCGTGCCCCTGAAAATGCCACGCCGTGAACTGCTGGTTCTCGAAACCCTGACGCGGCGCATGGGGCGGATGGTGCTGCGTGCGGCCCTCATGGAAGCCGTGTTCGGCCTTGACGACGAAATCCAGTCGAACGCCCTCGATACCCACATATCGCGTGTGCGGAGAAAGCTTCTCGACGCCAATGCAGGCGTCACGATCAATGGCATTCGCGGCGTCGGCTACCTCCTGCGGGAAGCGCAATGATCACCGGCACGCCGCACTCCTTCAAATGGCGGCTCGTCCGCTGGCTGGTGCTCTTCGAAACAGCCGCCATCAGCCTTGTAATCGCCATCGCGGTCGGTCTGCTCTGGGCGACTGGCTATCTTATCGACGGCTACGAGAACGGCAATATCGATGTGCTCACGGACGCGATCGTGCGCGATGGGCAGAACAACCTCGTGGTCCAGGAAACCCCAGAGCTGGCGCGGCTGCGGCGCGAAGTAGGCGAGATCTGGTTCATCGCTCGCGACCGCGCCGGACACAGGCTTTCCGAAGGCGCGGTGCCTCTGGCATTCGCCTTTGCCACGGCCGGTCTCGACCGGATGAACGACGGACGCTTCAGGCTCTCGCCCGACAAGGATTCGCGGCCGGAAGCCGTCGTCAAATGGGTCGATTCGCCCGCGGGGAATATCCAGATCTTCACCGGCACGGAGGGGCAACTCACGCTTCGCCGGCTGCTGCTCGGCACCTCTGGCGCGTTCCTGACCATTTTCGTGCCTATGCTGCTGTTGCTGGCACTCGCCACCATCATCGTCACGCCGATCGTCGTTCGCCGGATGCTGGCCGGTCTCTCGCATGCAGCAGCCCATGCAGCCCATATCGAGTTTGACCAGCAGGGCGTGCAGATGCCGATCAAGGGCGTTCCGGCCGAATTCCTGCCGCTGGTCGAAGCTTTCAACAATGCCCTTAAACGCCTCGACGAGGGATATGCCCGCCACAAGCGCTTTCTCGCCCAGGCGGCTCACGAGTTGCGCACCCCCATTGCAATCCTCAACACGCGGGTAGCAACGTTGCCGCCGAGCGACGGCAAGGCGCGGCTGATCGAGGACACCAATCGCCTGGCGACACTCGCCGGCCAGCTGCTCGACCTGCAGCGCCTCGGCAAACGAACGACCCCGTTTTGCCCGCTCGACCTCAGGGCACTCGCCGAACGCGTCATTGTCGATCTGGCGCCACTTGCCTTTGCCGCCGGATACGAAATGTCCTTCGATCCGGCAGACGAGCCGATGATCGTCCTTGGCGATCATTCGTCGCTCGAACGGGCTTTGACCAATCTCGTGCAGAATGCCATCGAGCATGGCGGTCGTCGCGGCAAGATCACTTTTCGCGTCATGGCGCCGGCGCGCGTCGAAATCTGCGACGAAGGTGACGGCGTCCCACTTGCAGAGCGCGAACGAATTTTCGAGCCGTTCAGCCGGCTTCATCCCGGCGGCAAGGGCGCCGGGCTGGGCTTGAGCTTGGTCAGGGAGATCGTGCACCTCCACGGTGGCCATGTCGCGATCGTCGACGCGACATCGGGCGGCGCATGTTTCAGGATCGACCTGCCGCCGGCATGACGCGCTACTGCATGTTTCCTTAAATCATATCCGATTCAAGGATAAAAACATGCAGCAATTTAAAGTGCTACAGCGACCTTTGCGCGTCTGATAAGACGCGCGGCGCTGTAAAGAAGCGTGTTCTCTCTGCGCCATGCTCGCCGCTTCGACTTTTCGGAAAGGGGGTCGATCGTAAAGATTGTATTTAATCTTTTCCGGTAAGTTTCCGTTAGCAATTTCACATCAATGGGGTCCCGGCGGTACTGTTGTTCGCCGTCGACAATGTTTTGCGTACGGGTGCTCATGCGTTTTTCAGCTGTGCCAGCAATGTTCCTTGCCTGTCTGGTTTTGGCGGGCTGCACGTCCAGTTCGACGCTGGACACGATCGTGCCGCAGCAGCCCTCGCGCGAAACGACGAGTTCGGTCGTGCCGACGTCTCCCGTGCCTTCGGCCAATGTCGGCGTCGCAGCGGCTCAAGCCGCCCCGCCGCAGGAGGTGCTGGCCTGGGCCGGAGCAGTTCCGGAACCGGAAGCCTTCCGACCGCAGGCTAAGACGGCGGCAACGCCCATGCCGCTGGAGCGGCCCGTTGCCGTGATCGCCCCGGCAACACCCGCGGTCCTGACGACACCGGGGACACGCACGCAGATCTACAGCCATCGCTTCCGCGATGCCAAGCCGATTAATTTCGGCCGCGCATCCCCGCGCAAGATGGCCGTTCATGGTGTCGACGTGTCGCGCTGGCAGGGCGAGATCGACTGGCCCAAGCTGCGCGCGCAGGGTGCCAACTTCGCCTATATCAAGGCGACCGATGGCGGCGACCACCTCGATCCGATGTTCAAGAAGAACTGGCGCAAGGCAAAAGAAGCCGGGCTGAAGCGCGGCGCCTACCACTTCTTCTATTGGTGCCGCACGGCCGGCGAGCAGGCCGACTGGTTCATCCGCAATGTTCCAAGAGAAGCCGGCGCTCTGCCGCCTGTCATCGACGTCGAATACAACGGTGAGTCCAGCTGCAAGCGACGCCTGTCGCGCGCCCGTGTGCTTGAAAAGATGCAAGTCTTCATGGACAAGCTCGAGGCGCATTACGGCCAGCGACCGATCATCTACACCGCCCCGGATTTCTATCAGGACAACCTGACCGGCGAACTGCTCGACTACCCGTTCTGGCTGCGCTCGGTGGCAGCTCATCCCTCCAAGAGATATCCAGGCCGCAAGTGGATCTTCTGGCAGTATTCGGGCTCGGGCCTGTCGCACGGCGTCGAAGGCAAGATCGACCTTAATGTGTTCCACGGCAACGAGAACGAATGGCAGAACTGGCTCGCCAGGCGGGCAAGCTAGGTTTTGCGACAGACCAGGCGCCTGACGTGTGCCTGGCTGGCCTGATCTCTATTTCACAGCTGCGTTGCCCCTGAGCCGAAGCCTGCTGTGGTGCCGTCCCTATGCACTTGGGCCGCCGCATTGCGCGCGGGAGCAGCCGCGCGCTCCGGGCCCAGTTTCAAATCCTGAGTGATTACAACCTGCCTTGCATAAAGGCAGCTCCCCAAAAGAAAAAGCCTGCCGCGGGAGGAGGTGCGGCAGGCTTTCAAAGGGATTGAATGGCAACCGGGAGGAGGAGTGTCGCCATTCCGGCAAGCGCTCGTTGGGAGGAGGAGAAAGCGCTTGCACACTCGAAGTCCTGCGGGAGGAGATGCATCGCTTCGATGAGTTGACTATACAAGAATGCACGCGATTTCGTAGATCTGACTTCGCAGACCAGCCATGCGCGGAGCGCCGGTCAGGCACTCCGAGGGCACCATGCAGGTTCTACAGCGCCGCGCGTCTTATGAGACGTGCAAAGGTCACTGTAGCACTTTGAATTGCTGCATGTTTCTAAATAGGATTTAGGGAAACATGCAGTGGTCTTGACTGAAGAGACCATAGAAATGCCGGCGCACGGTTACCCCTTCGCGTGGGCGCGCCCACCAAGTCGGCAAAAAACGATAATATTCCAAATGGTTAGTTGAATATTAGCGACAGCGCCTGCAAGCGTCACGCCCATGTCACGGGAACGGTCCCACAAACCGTGTTATAAAATCCCGTCATCGCGTGTCTCGGACATCCCTCCGCCATCGGTTGTGGATGCGAGAAGCATTGAAAGCCCATGCAAATCGGAAAGGATCGGCGGACTATGCCCCGCTACATGTACCATATCCATGCGGCCGGCGTGACGAGCCGCGATCAGGCCGGCAAACAGCACCCCAATGACGGCCGTGCGGTCGCTTACGGACAACTCATCGTCGACGAACTCGCCGAGGAATACGAATATCGGGGCGCGATCGTCGACGTCCTATCCCCGAGCGGGCGCCTGATCGCGCGTCTGGTTTCGAGCCGGGCGTTCCCGCCGTGGCTGCAATCCACACCACCCGAGCAGCGCGCGCTTCACTGATCCGCGTTCGGAAGTCTGTGCGGAGGCCGTCGCAATGGCCTCTGCTTGGACAATGCCAGTGAACGGGTTGGTTGAGGAAACATGCTTGGTATCGGCCATCGTCCGCTGGAACCGCTCCATAGGGCAGAAGCCGCGCGCTACGGTTCTCGCTGCGCGAATGAGCTAGCGCCGTCTCGCGCGTGACACAAGCACGTTGCGGATCGAAAAGCTGGAATGAATGCGCAACACGCCCGGGAGCTTCGCAAGGATTTCCTTGTGGATGCGCTCGAAGTCGCCGGCATTTTCGACCTCCACCCGCAACAGATAATCGGACCCGCCGGTCATGAGGTAACATTCCTGGATTTCCGGGTGTTTCCGCACCGCCGCCTCGAAGCGATTGAGGTGCTCCTCCGTCTGGCGTTCGAGCGTGATGTTGATGATCACCGCAATGGCGTTGTCGCCATCGGCGTTTCCGACCAGCGCCGTATAACCGCGGATCACGCCGCCCTGCTCCAGCAGATTGATGCGCCTCAAGCAGGCCGAAGGTGACAGCCCCACCTCGGCGGCGAGCTTTGTGTTGCTCATGCGCGCATTGAGACGCAGCAGACGAATGATGTTGCGATCGATCGCATCCAAACCGGACATGCAGATTCTTTCATTTTCCCGCCGATAATTCTTAAGATCAGCGAATACTCGAATATTCAAGCGCTACTTCGCATGATCGTGCTCGATTATTTCACTATGTTCGAGCGCAACTTCTGCCGGGTTTGGGGGCTGGTAACAGCGAGCATTTTGCGCGTACCTCAGCCCGTTTGACGATCGATCTGTGATCCTGAGGATGCGATGAAGATTACCATATTGGGCGCCGGTGTGATCGGCGTCACCTCCGCATATTATCTTGCCAAGGCGGGTCACGAGGTGACCGTCCTCGATCGGCAGTCCGGCCCTGCTCTGGAAACGAGCTTTGCCAATGCCGGCGAAATTTCTCCCGGCTATGCCTCGCCGTGGGCGGCACCCGGCATCCCGCAGAAGGCACTCAAGTGGCTGTTCATGAAGCACGCGCCCTTGATCATCCGCCCGATGGTGGACGCTGCCACCTGGCGCTGGATGACGGCAATGCTGCGCAACTGCACCTCGGCGCGTTACGCCGTCAACAAGGGGCGGATGGTCCGCCTTGCCGAATACAGCCGTGATTGCCTGATTGCGCTACGCGGGGAAACGGGCATTGCCTACGATCACCGCACGCAGGGCACCCTGCAGCTCTTCCGGACCGCCAAGCAACTCGACGGCATCGGCAAGGATATCGAAGTGCTGAAGGCCGATGGCGTGCCCTTCGAAGTGCTCGACCCGGCCGGCTGCGTGGCCGCTGAACCAGGCCTGCAACCGGTCCGCGACAAGATCGTCGGCGGCCTTCGGCTGCCGAATGACGAAACCGGCGACTGCTTCAAGTTCACCAACGAATTGCAGAGACGCGCCGAGGCTCTCGGCGTGCAGTTCCGCTTCGGCGTCGATATCCGCCGGCTTCGACAGGAGGGCAACCGCATCGTCGCCGTCGAGACGGCAGAGGGCGAGATCCGTTCCGACATCTTCGTCGCCGCCCTCGGCAGCTATACGCCGGCGCTCCTAAAGCCGCTCGGCCTTCGCCTGCCCGTCTATCCCGTGAAGGGCTACTCCATCACCGTTCCGATCGTCGACGAGACGCGGGCGCCGGTATCGACGATCATGGATGAGACCTACAAGATCGCCATCACCCGGCTTGGCGATCGAATTCGCGTCGGCGGCATGGCGGAGATCGCCGGCTTCAGCAGTGCCCTTCCCCAGACACGTCGCGCGACGCTCGAACATTCGGTCGAAGACCTGTTCGGCGGCGCTGGCAACCAGAGGCAAGCAACCTTCTGGTCCGGCTTGCGGCCGATGACGCCGGATGGAACACCGGTGGTCGGTGCAACGCGCTTCGCCAACCTGTTCCTCAACTCCGGGCACGGCACGCTCGGCTGGACCATGGCCTGCGGCTCGGGCCGCGTGCTGAGCGATCTGATCAGCGGCACCAAGCCCGAGATCGAAACGGCGGACCTGGCGATCAGCCGATACCACTGATGGGCATTCGTATCGCTTCGATGCCGAGCGTAAACGTCAGAACATACTGGTGATCCGCCGGGCCGTCACGAGTCCGCCTCGCCGGAGATCTGGCGTTGAACGCGCAAGCGGCATCCCCTTGCCCGTGCGTTGCAGGAACTGTCGATAAGCCGGATGCTCGATGAGAAGCCGTCGGCCAAGGCCTGACAAAAAGTCGACATCGTCGGGTTTCAACGTCAGGCGGTTGTGC
>Ga0247819_10001041_pt1 | contig 15379 bp, 13 predicted proteins | sample 13C_Xylose_Day6_FD_193428 | JGI IMG/M metagenome (GOLD analysis project Ga0247819, IMG submission 193428) | Soil microbial communities from agricultural site in Penn Yan, New York, United States - 13C_Xylose_Day6 | ecosystem: Environmental > Terrestrial > Soil > Agricultural land | place: USA...
GGGCGCCGGCGCGATAACGGTCCTCCAGCGGACGTTCGTCGGGTGCGGGATTCTGGTCCGGGTCCCGGGCACCTCGGAAGCAGTCTTGTGCCCTTGACCCGTCTGATGCTGAGGTGCTGCCGGCGGCGTGCTGTGTCGACTCCTGGGCCGCTCTCGACAGGCCTCTGGCGCAGGAGGATATTGAGGTTCGGGGGAGCCGTGATCGACCGGCCACATGAGAGCAGGAAGCGAATGTCCACTGACGCAACAACACTGTCCGTCGACGCTACCCAGCAGACGATGGACGACTATTTGGCGGCGCTGATGTCCGGGGGTGACTTCGCCGCGTTCTTCACTGAGGATGTGCGCTGGACGACGATCGAGTCGGGCGAGCAGATCGTCGGTCGCGAAGCGGTCCGGGACTTCATCGGTTCCATGCACACCACGTTGTTCGATGCCCATCCGGTTCTCAAGGACCTGGTCGTCGGGGCGGGACTCGTTGCCGGGGAGTTCGATTTCGTCGGGACGAACACCGGCGACTTTGAAGGCGTCCCGGCCACGGGGCAGCAGCTGCGGCTTCCCTACGTCGTCTTCTACGACGTCGGCGAGAGCGGGATCAGCGAGTTGCGGGCATACCTGCCCGTGAAGAAGATCATGGCGGTCTTCCGCGCCGTATAGAGGCAGGGCTCGGTCCCTTTCCTTGGGTTTCCCTCGCGAGCGCCGACACGATCCAGGTGTCCGTCATCCTGAGTTCCCGCAGGTGCCCGCTCGAGCTTGCATTGGTCATCGGGAGTCCTCACGGATCCAGAATGCGGGTGCGGTAAGCGGTCCGCTTGCGGGCGAGGAACGAAGGCCGGGCCATGTCCGCGCAACTCGGCTCGATCATGCCGGTCGACGATTAGCCGTTGGTACCGGAAGCCAAAGGTCGATACTCGATCCTCAAGGCACGCAGGTGCACCCGTGCACTACCGCCGGCCCACGGCGCCCCACGCTCACGGGCGCGGCCGTCGGGCGCCGGGCCGTGATCGTGGAGAACCGGAGGTTCGGAGGTTGGTGTAGGGAAAGCAGGGTCGCGCAATCACGGCACGGAGCGTGGCGGAGTTGAGATGAGTACCGCAGCGACTCCGACCGCGCGCCGCTATGGCGTCCACCACGGCCGCAGCGGAAGGTCGGCATCGTCGCTGCTCTCCCGGGAGTTGACGGCCAGGACGTGGTGCAGCTCGATCCCGCCCGATTCGAAGGCGAGCCGTGATCCGGCCATGTAGAGGCCCCACACCTTCGCAGCGGGCAGTCCGATCTCGGTGACCGCTTCGTCCCAGTGCTCGACGAGGTTCGCGCACCAGTCACGGAGCGTCAGTGCGTAGTGGGGGCGCAGGTTCTCCTCGTGCAGCACTTCGAGCCCGGCATCCTGTGCCTCGGTGATGATGCGACCGGAACCGGTCAGCTCGCCGTCCGGGAAGACGTAGCGGTCGATGAACCCCCGCGCCGCGGGCTCGGTCTTGTTGTCACTGCGGGTGATGCAGTGGTTGAGCAGCAGTCCTCCCAGGCGTATCCGCGAGCACAGGAAGCGGAAGTACGCCGGGTAGTTGCGCACCCCGATGTGCTCGAGCAGCCCGATGGACGACACCGCGTCGAAACCGGTCTCGGCGATGTCGCGATAGTCGCCGTACCGCACCTCAGCGTGCTCCAGCCCTTCGTCGGCGATGGCGCGCTGCGCCCACCCGGCCTGCTCCTGCGACAGCGTCACCCCGAGGGCGTGGACGCCCCGACGAGCGGCGTAGCGCACCATGCCGCCCCAGCCGCAGCCGACGTCGAGCAGCCGGTCGCCCGGCTTCAGCCGCAGCTTCTCGAACACGAGCCGGTACTTGTTCTCCTGTGCCTCCTCCAGCGAAGCGTCGAGGTGCGGGTAGCACGCGCACGTGTAGGTCATCGACGGGCCGAGCACCCACTCGTAGAAGATGTTCGAGACGTCGTAGTGGTGGTGGATCGCCTCGGCATCGCGCGACTTGCTGTGCCGCAGGCCACCGGCGATGCGCCTCCAGCGCGGGGGCACCTCCTGCGGCGGCGGCGCGACCGGGCGCAGATGCTCGACGCCGATCGAGCGGACGATCCGGGCCATGAGCCGCGGCGATGGTCGTGTGAACTCGAGGCTCGCGAGCGTCTTGAGTAGCTCGTATGGGTCGCCGGGGTGCACACCACGGATGTCGAGATCGCCGGCGATGTAGGCGCGCGCGAGCCCGAGATCGCCGAACCCGGTGGCGAGATAGGTCGTGCCGCGGGGTGTCTTCAGGTCAAGGGCGAAGGGCGCGTCGGGAGGGCCGGCCGTGCTGCCGTCATACGCGGTGAAGCGCAGCGGCAGCCGGCCCGCCGTGAATATCTCGAGCACCTCGGCGAGCGTGAGTTTTCCGGACTCCGCGTCGGCCGTGCCGGCCGCGTCGCCATCGGCCGAGGCATCCGTCCGCTCCTTGGATGTGGTCATCGTCGTCGCACAGCCTTCTGATAGAGGTCGAGCAGTCGCCCGTCGGGGTCGTACCGCTTTTTCGCCGCTCGATAGTCCGCCCCGCCGTAGAGCGAGTCGAAGTCCTCCCGCGAATAGAACGCGTCGGAGTACAGCGACTTGTGCCCGTCGAGCTCTCGCACCTTCCGCTCGATCAGCCGGTTCGTCTCGCCTTCAGCCGCCCCGACCGCCACGGTCGACCAGAAGCCGACGTTGACGTAGGTCTCGGCTGGGTGAAGCGGGTATAGCGGCCACGCGTCATGGTCGCGCAATCGCAGCGGACAGAGCCAGATGGGCGTGATCGGCACGTTCCCGAGGAACCAGTCGACGAATTCGGCGCAACGGGCGATCGGCACTTCGACGTCCTGGATCACGCGCTCGCGCGCGGGGCGCCCGTGCAGTTTCTCGAGGCGATCGCCGATGTCGAACCGGCGTTCCAGCCGCATGAGCCTGCTGTACGTGGCGCTGCGGAGGTAGCGTCGGGGCCACACGCGACGGACGAGGGGATGCTGCGCCCCGAACGCCGCCGAGCACCAGAACCAGTCAGTGTCCCACCGCCAGAGGTAGTCGTGGATGGTGAGCCGGTCAGCTTTCCCGGCGTCGTCGTGCTGGATGGACCGGTAGTAGATGTGTCGACCCGTGTAGTCGCTGATCGGACCGGGCACGGAGCTCTGGGTCCCGACGCACAGGTAGCTCTCGTCGGCGCTGAACACCACGCCGTCGAGATAGTCCACCGGCACGTCGTCCAGCCGACGCGTCGCGACGATACGGTCCATCGCGGCCATCACATCGGCGATCGCGTGGAAGCGCACCTGCCGGAGGGTCACGAACGGCTGGACCGTCTCGAGTTCGATGAGCAGTCGTACCGCGTAGCCGAGAGTGCCGTAGGAATTGGGGAACGCCCGGTACAGGTCGGCGTGCTCGCTCGGGGATGCAGTGATCACCTCCCCTGCGCCGGTGAGGATGTCCATCTCGAGCACTGATTCATGCGGCAGCCCGCTTCGGAACGACGTCGACTCGATGCCCAGGCCTGTGACCGCGCCGCCGAGCGTGATCGTCTTCAGTTGCGGCACGACGAGGGGTGCCAGCCCGTGCGGCAGTGTCGCGGCGACGAGATCCTCGTACGTGCACATGCCCGCGACGTCCGCCGTGCGACCCTCAGGATCGACGCGGATGACTCCCGTCAACCCCGACGTGTCCAGGCCGGGGGCGGCACTTACCGAACGCGAACGGAACAGGTTCGAGGTGCGCTTGGCGAGCCGGACCTGCGCGTCCGGCGGCAGCGCCCAGTAGCTCTCGAGCAGCCGCCGCACGCCGGCGGCGTGCGCGGTGCGGGCGTCGGTCGCGGGTGCGGACACGACCCCCACGCTAGTCCGCGGCGGGGTTCGGGTGAAGGATCCCTCTCCCTGCCGGTCTGGTCGTTTCACAGCCAGCCCCGCGCTCGTGTCGAATTCGTTGCCGAGGTGGGCAAGTGTGGGCCCGAAGCACGACGTCGCGTGCACCAGGGGGTCCTTCAGCGTGCCTCAGCTTGCACAGCCGGAAGGGTTAGCAGGTGCTTGGTTAGTTGGCTATCGGGAGGCGCACAACCGTGGCGATGCTGAAGCTGTCCGAGGCGTCCCTGGACATCGCGGAGCGATGGCATCGATCGAACGCTCGGTCGGCGCACACGTGGCCGATTCACTTGTGAGCCAGCTGGGCGGGGGAGAATACTGGGCCGATGCTTCCCGGCCTGCCTCACGGCTCCACTGCGGACCAGGCGCGAGCCATCTTCACGGGCGCTGGGTGGCGGCCGGTTGGGTCCGGCGACTGGGCATGGGTGCTCGCCTCGCCCGATGACAACCTCGTCGCACGCGTCACGCCGTTCGATCCGGCCTTCCGCCTCTTCGCCGACGCAACCTTGAGAGGACCATCGAACCCGTATCTTGTGCGCATCGACGAGCTGCTTCCACTTCGCCACCGAGGATATGTCGTGGTCATGGAGCGGCTCCACACGACCGACGAGTATCGGGCGCTTCGCCTCGCGGCTGCTCTCACCATCGACCCGGAGGTCGCCTCGGCACCGTCTGCGAGCGCCGCCCCCGACCTTGCCGCTGACCCGGATGTCGTCGATCTGCGGCGACGCATCGGCGAGCTCGTCGCCGCGGGCGAACGTCTATTCGACCTCTGGGGTGGTGCGGATATCAGGCCGGAGAACATCCTGCAGACTGCCGACGGCCAACTCCGCATCACCGATCCCGTCTTCATCCGCGGGATCGACATCTTCGAAGCCATTCGCGACGGCCGCGCAGACCGCCTACGCGACTTCTCCCGCGCCGACCTTCATGACTTCCTGTCTATCCCAGTCTTTTCCTCCGGCCCGGAGACAGACGCACTCCGGCAAAAGGTAGACATCCTCATGACATAGCTGCGTTCGATTCGCGGTCGCTGATCGTGCAGGGAGGCACGCAGCGCCGTTTTGTGCGCCTTCGCGTCTGAGCAGGGTGACTGCCGGATTCCCGTCCGAAGCTACCCCTCGAGCAGCGCCGCGAGCGCAGCTAGGTCGCGCTCGAGGCTGTGCTGAACTTCGGCAGACATGCGCGTCGCCGACTGCACTTCGCGTGGCCCATCCAGCCATGCGGACAGTTCCACCTCTGTACCGTCGAGCCCTTCGACGGCCTGGTGGTGCACGGTCAACTCCACCCCATCCAGTTCGGTGGTGTCGGCATAGACGAAACCCGGACCGACCGTAGTGATGCGAAACGGCGACTCTTCACCACCGACCGCCTTGAGAATGCCGCGTGCCCCTACATCGAAGGGCTCGAGCAGCCGGAAGTACTCCATGCTCGGCGCCCATTCGGGATGTGTCTCGATGGCGCACCAGCGCTCGAAGAACAATGCGGCCGAGGCGGTAGACGTGCGACGGGTACGTGCGATCTCGATCACGCAATCGACGCTAGCGGCATCCTCCGACAGTGGAGCAACTCCAGTGTCTGAGCGCTCTTACACCGCTCGCGGCTCTCGGTTGACGGTCCTTGACCGCGCTGAGCGGTCGATGGCGCGCCAGACGTTCCGCTAGTCGACGAAGACCACCTCAACGTCAAAGTCCCGAGTGTCGTCGCGCGAAGAGTTCAGCGCGATCAGGTCGCGTGCCATCCCTTCGATATCCGCTTCGTCGTGAGCTTGCGTCCACCACGTAGTCCCGCGCACGCGTACGAGCCACAGGCTTCCGTCGCGAGACACGTCAAGAACGAAACTGTCACCTTGGGCCACTCGAGCATCGTCGCACGAGATGCGCCGCGCTGAACGGTCATGGGTCCTGATCCGCGCAGCCTCACGCGATTGCAGGTGCGTAACGATCCGATCCCCTCGGGGGCCTTCCACCGAAACTGAGTCGCATGCGCAGGCTGATTTCTTCGATCGCTGTGTCGGGCGCGGCCATCGTGCTGGCTGGCTGTACGTCGTTCCCGGTGCCGTTCGCGTGCACCGCCATCGGGTACACCAGCGTCGCCTCGATCCAACTGACTCCGCCGACCGCCGGGTTGAGCATCGAGTTGTGCAGCGGTCACGACTGCACAACCGGTCCCGTCGAAATGCCTGTAGAGATCGGGGCGACGTCGTCGCCCGTCGCGACCGGCATATTCGGGCTTGAGGGCGACAGTCTCGCCGGGTGGACCGCCACGCTGCTCGACTCTCCAGCGGAGATGGGATTTCGGATCTCTGACGCCGAGGGGGTCACGGTGCGGGAGGGCATCGTCAGCGTCGATTGGATACGCATCGATGGCACCGAACGATGCGGCGGGAATCAGACAGCCGACATCGTCATCAACCTCTAGCATCCACACGTTCCCGCACGCACGACGGGTCCGTCGAGCGCGGACATAGACGTGAGTAACGGGACTCGAACCCGCGACTCTCGCGACCACAAGCGGGTCCCCTGGCGTTCGAATGAACACTCGGGGGTGTGACGGATAGCAGCTTGACGTCAGGGCGCTACGCCGCGCACAGCCTTGGGCTATGAAGGAGCGTGTCGACGGCGAATCTATGGGTTGGGGTGGGGAGTCATCCCAGCCCCATCGACTCGCTGCGCTTTGCTACCGATCCGATCGCCGACGGCGAACGCCCAGGACGACGATAGCGATCAGGCCTATGAACAATGCGGCGGCGAGCGTAATCGACAACCACTGCATGCTCGGTGCAAAGATGCTGACCGCCAGGAGAACTGCGGCGATGAGGGTGAGGACGACCCGCAGCGCGATGCCGCTCGGGCCACCGTAGGACTCGTTCACTGCTATCCCTGACCCCAGAAGTAGCCCACCGGGTTGCACGGGTAGATGCCGACGTGCGGCGCGCCGACGCCGGCCACCGCGAGGTGGTGAGCTAGAGCTTTCACGCTGCCACCGTATCCACACCGCTGCACAAGCAGGAAATTGTGGTTGTTGCTCAGTCAACATGATGCCCGCTCGTGGGTCCCGATGCGGGCACCGTAAGAGTAGCGCCCTCAACGCGCATCGGCTCGATGGCCCTCCCCGCGTGAAGTGTCGGCCGTGGGCCGCCGGTTGGAGTTTCCCCGCCTGGCTGGACCACCGCTCTGGGCGGCTTGCGGGCGCGCGTACAGCCCCATCTCCGGGCACGGCCGGATGACGGCCGGCCGCGGACTGGTTCGAAACGTAGCTGCGACGAGGCGTCCCGGACATGGAACAGGCGGGTTGCCGTACGGTGGGCCGCCGTCCGGCCCGCGGCCCTATGGGGTGACGATGGCGAAGTTCGGGTCGAATTGTTCGACGAGCTCGGTGAGCGCGTCGAGGGCGCCGCGGTCTCCGGAGAGCGTCACCGCGCCACGGTCGATGAGGGCGCTGGCAGCCCCGGGTTGCAGCAGCACTCCGACGAGTGCTGGTTTGGGTCCACTCACGGTCGCGGTGGCCTCGACGGAAGCGCCGGGTCGGGCGTTGAGAACACCGTTGCGCACCCATGCCGTCCATGTCTCGCCGGCGTCCGTGAAGTCGAAGTTGAGGTGGATGTCTGCGTCTGCGGCGGCTGACCCGTTGATGTGTACGGCGACGAAGTCGAAGAGGATGTCCAGCGGCATCGCGAGGATGGTGTCGGGGCTTGCGGACGCGAACCGGGCTGGGATGATGCCGTCACGCAGCTCCTTGGCTGCCGTGAGGTAGATGCCTCGCCATTGCGGCCCTTCGGCCTGGTAGCCGAGCTGCTCGTACGCGTCGGCCTGCAGCAGGCGTGCCTCCTCGTCGTCGGGGTTGGCGAAGACGAGGTTGTGGAGGATCTGCGCGGCCCACCGGTAGTCGGCCTCCGCGATGGCCCGGTTGCCCTCGGCGAGGATCGCGTCACGTCCCACCATCGCGACCAGTCGCTGGGCGGAGTCGACGGGCGTGTGCGGGTGCAGCGATACCGGGTCGCCATCCCACATCCCCAGCTCCTTGGTGAACACGGCACGCACATCGTGGTGCAGCGTGCCGTGGTAGCCGCGGTTGAACCAACGGCGGGCCAGCGTCGGCGGCAGCTCCACGACTTCCGCAGCCTCCAGCGGGGTGTACCCCTGGTTGGCGAGTCGGAGGGCCTGATCGTGGATGTACTTGTAGGTGTCGCGCTGCGACTCGAGGAACTCGACGACGTCGGCGTTGCCCCAGACCGGCCAGGTGTGCGGGCCGTAGTGGACCTCGACCTCGTCGCCCCAGCGGACGAGGGTCTCATCGAGGTAGCGGGCGAAGTTGCGGGCGTCGCGGGTACGCGCGCCGCGGAGGGTCTGGATGTTATGCAGCGAGTGGTTCGCGTTCTCCGCGCAGGTGAGGGCCTTCAGTTCGGGGATCCAGATGTGCATCTCCTCCGGTGCCTCGGTGTCCGGGGCGTACAGGAACTCGAAAGTGAGCCCTCCGAGGGTGCGGGTCTCGCCTGTCTTGGTGATCGGATCCGTGGGGGAAAGGTAGGAGACGGTGATGTTGTGACCGCCGATCGACGCGATCCCGTTCGTGATCATCGCCCGGGGGCCGCTGTCCAGCAGATTGCCGAATGCGTACGACGCTCGCCGGCTCATCGCGTTGCCGGCGATCACGTTCTCGCCGATGGCGTACTTGTCGAAGGACGCGATCGTGCCGGGCGCGATGATCGGAACCTTCCCGGAGGCGACGTCTGCCTCATCGACCAGGCCCTTGACCCCGCCGTAGTGATCGATGTGGGTGTGGGTGTAGATGATCGCGATCACCGGCTTGTCGGCAACGTGCGCGCGATACAGCTCCAGCCCCGCCTTCGCGGGTTCGATGCCGGTGGTGCAGTCGATGACGATGAGACCGTCGTCGCCTTCCACGATCGTCAGGTTGCCGATGTCGTGGTTCCGCACCTGATGCAGCCGATCAGTGACCTTGTACAGCCCCGGCTGGAAGATCAGCTGCGACTGCCGCCACAGACTCGGATTCACCGTGTCCGGCGCCGGACCATCCCCCTCGAGGAACGCGAACCGCTGCACATCGAACGCAACCGAACCGTCATCGGCGACCACCGACGGCAACGGGGCCACCAGGCCGCGCCGCGCCGTCTCGAAGTCCTCCACGTCGTCCATCGCGTAACGCTCGCGCGCCCGGGCATTCGCGTCAGCCGTTGCCGTGGTCGCCGGCTTGGGGTCGAGAGTCATCGTGTGCACGCCTTCCGACGGTCGCCGGCGCACCCTTCGGATGTCTACATACCGGAAACCCTCTCCTGGCATCCTTTCGCACCAAAGCGCGCGAACGCGAGAGGGGGCGGGCGTTCACCGTTCCCGCCCCGCACGCGTTCACAAGCGGGTCCCTCAGCGTGCACGCATGCCCGACTTCGCTGGTCTCGAATTCGCCGGGTCGCCAGTCGACTTCACTGTGTGTGGGATCTAGCAACCGTGAAGACGCCGGCTACACCGCTGACGCCTGAGTCGGGTCACCGGCCACACGAACCGACCTCCCCGGTGTTTCCTGTCACGATGGGCCAATGCCTCGTGTCGGAAACGCTGCAACTCGCCTGGTCATCTTCCGAGGGGACTCCGCCTCTGGCAAGACGACGGCTGCACTGGCGCTTCGTCCGGAACTCGGCCGGAAGGTCGCTCTCATTCATCAGGACTACGTGCGACGACAAGTTCTTCAGAACGAGGACCGCCTCGAACGTGCCCGGGACGCGGGTATTCTCATCGTCGGAGCTGCGCGGGATGCCCTGGACCTCGGGTATGACGTCGTCTTGGACGGGATCTTCAATCTGCGCGACTACTCGGCGCTGTTCGAGCGGCTGTACCGTGACCATCGCGGGCAGACCCGCATCTACCAGTTCGATGTCGGCCTCGACGAGACACTACGACGCCACGCCGGCCGACCGCTATCGAACGAGTTCGGGGAGGAGAAGGTCCGCGAGTGGTACGACGGGTGGCAACCGCTCCCCTGGTACCACGAGACGCGCGTGGGTCCCGAAGTCACAACGGCCGACCTGGTGTCGACAATTCTGCGGGACCTGGATCAGGATCGGGCAGCGCTCTCCTGAAGCAGACGCCTTCTCGGTAGCCATCCCCGCACCCGACAGTGAAGGAGCGGCTGACGGGGTTACCCATCCGAAGTTGTCTCTACCCGTTGCGGAAGCTGCAATCGCTCTACCGCGCGCTCGCGGGTCGCTCACTGCGACAATCGCGCCGCGCAAATGGTCCCTCAATGCGACGAGAGCACCGAGGAGCGACTCCAGTCGGTCACGGCACAGGCAAAGGCGTGTTTGCGACGTCGATGAATCCGAAGGGGAAGGGGCTGAGCACTGAAGCGGTCCCCGCCATGAAGTCGGCGATCGGGATCAGGTGGAACCACACCTGCGATACAACGATCGCCACGGCGACGAGCACGCAAACTCCGGTCAGCGAGCGGTCCAGGATCCGCAGCGCCCCCGCCTCATCGGGAGCCTTCAGCACTCGACTGATCGCGAAGAGAACGATGAGGACGATACCGACATAGACCAGCGGGCTGGGCTTGAGCGTCAACTCGACGCATGCAGGGGCTGTGTCCACCGGCCTGCCTGCCGCATCGACGAAACCACCCTCCCCATCGACACCGCCCGCGCAGTAGCCGGCACTGGCGCCCATGAACGCGGGATACACCAGCGCGGCGATCAACGACACGAGCAAGACTCGACGAATCCGGGCCACCACGGCCGCACCAGGAAGCGATGCGACATCAGAAGAAGTTGGAGGCATCTGGGCGAGGGACAACGCGGCTCCTTCGAGGTCAGTTCTCATGATCATGGCGCAGCAACCGACACTGCGCCAGGATCGATGTTCCCTTCGCGCGGGGTGGACAACAGCCCATCGCAGGTCGGATGGCCGTGTTGCTCAGGCCGGTCCCTGACCGCGCATGAACGTGACCTGCGACCCTGCGTAATCGCGACCGCGTATTCGAATGCGCTGTCCTGTCCGTGAGTTCGGACGACAGGACAGCGTGGTGTGCACTTCACCCGTTCGTTGCGGGTTCGAAGCACTTCCGGACGTCCATGCCGCTCTCCTTGACCTGTGCCAAGACCGTGTCAGCGTCCTTGCCAGGCTCGATGCCCATGTCAGTCAGGCACTCGCGGTACCGGATGAATGTTTCGGACTCGTACGAATGGGCGATCTGCCACTGGAAGTCGACCGGTGCGAAGTCGACATAGCACTTTTCGTAGACCGGCTCGTACTGGGCCGGGATGGCGTAGTCGTACACACTGCCGACGACGCGCTTGCCGGCAAGCTCAGCACCGCCTTCGTTCATGCAGGCTTCCAACTTCGCGAAGGCGTCGTCGTACACCTGCTGCGTGACGACGTCCACGCCCTCGGGCAGGGGTCCTGCTTCAGGGTTGGTGGGTGCTCCGCCGGACGCAGCCAGACCGCCGACTGCCACCAGGCCGGCCGCGGCGACGAGCGCGCCGACGATGATCGTTCGCTTCTTCATGTCTCGCTCCTTACGAATTCACCGAGCCGACTTGGACGCCGCTGTTGTTGTAGGCCTCGCGGTACCCGTTCTACTCGGTCATATCGGGTGGCGTGCTGATCGCCTCGGGTGTGATCGCCCGTGTCCGACGGATCCTGCCGACAGCCCACGCGGCAGCGACGAACGAGGCGATCGCGAGAGCAACTCCACCGAGAAGCAGGGGACCCCCGTTCGCCGTTGCTGCGAGCCACATCGCGCCGACGAAAATCGCGGAGGCGACCACGAGGACGATCGCAGGGGTGGTGTACCGCACGGTGGCCACTCTGCCGTGAGATGCGAAGGTCAGCAACGTCTCGCACGTAGTCCGGTCCTTCAGCGATCGGTTCAGAGTTAGGGCCAGAGTTGCTGAGATTGTCGAGATAGGTCGGCGATGCCGCTGATGTCGACACGGGCTCGGCCTTCGGTGATATCCAGTGCTGGCCACCGGATGATGAGGTCCAAGCACCGGGAAGGGGGCAATCGCCAGAGCCAAAGGCCTGCCGCAGACTGCAGGCTAGACGGACCACCACTGCCTCCGAGCCGAGTCAGCGAGAGGGACCACCCACTGGGTTCCGCGTCGACAGGTCCGCGCGCGTGCGCGAGGGCATCGGCCATGACGTCGGCGCCGCCATCGACAGATACGGCAATGGTTAGGGCTTGAGCACGTTCTGCATCGCTCAGTAGCCAGCCGGGTCTGCTGAAGAAGGCCTCCCGGATTCGCTCCCACTCTGCGTCGTCTTCGTCGCGACGACGGGCATGCATTTCGAGCTGCAGTTCAAGACCGTTGCTGTATGCCCGCGCGCCGACAAAGGCGATCGCAACGCTGGGAGTGGATGCGAGGATCTCGACGGTCGGCAGGATTGCGGGAGCTTCATCGAGCGGAGGTTCCCGCCACGGACGCGCAGGTTGCAGTTCTCTGTTTGGGCGAGGCACGGACTCAGCCGACCACAAGTCTCACCCAGCCGGCAACCCGCTGAGGGCTCGTCAGATTCGACGCGGCTCGTCAATTGGGTCAGACGACCTGCGAGCGTCTGTCGGGGTACCGGTTCGTCCGGAAGCCGGTCCGCCAGCGAGCGGATGACGAGACTTGACGAACACTCGATACGGTACGAGCGTGCAAACTCTGCGGCTTGGGTGGGCGCTCGTGGTGATCGCCTGTGGTGGCCTGTTGACCGGCTGCGTCCAGTGGGGCGACTACGCCGAGGGCTCCGAGTGTGCGCGCGTCGTGGAATCGCTCAAGGAAGTGATCTCCAAGGAGCTCGACGTCGCTTGGGAGGCCGATTCTCTCTTCTTGTATCCGACCGGGTATGAGTCGCCGTGGTGCAGTGAGTGGGTAGAGACAGCCCTCGAGTTGGATACGAACGACCCTCGCCGGCATGCGGTTCGCGACGAGCTCGAGACGATTGTGCAGAGTCAGCGGAGCGGAGTGATCCTCACCGTCGAGTACGCGGCGGGCGACCTCGACGTAGCCACATCTCCCGGGACGCCTGCGCCGTCGTCGCCTCCAGCTGGCTGACTCCGGCGCAACCGCACCGACAATGCGGATGTCCCGCAGTCGCCCGAAGATCGGTCCTCCACAGGGCGGTACCCTCCAGCGTGGTCTCGATGGCCGAGGACACCATCCCGTCAGCTGAAAGGGAGCTGGGGATCGTGCACCACGTAATACTCACGGCTGGAACGGCCGACGCGCACGGCGGTGCCCGTTTGACCCGCCCGGTGCATCCGCGCGGACGGGCGCGCCAAACGCGCGGGCGTGCGAACGCTGCTCACAGCATCCGCCGCGCAGGTCGGTGGTGAACCAGCGCTGTGACACCGCCGAGCCGGAACCACCACCCGCAGAGGGCGTGTCGGCGGCGCCCCGATAGGATGGGGTGTAACCGTCCGATAACGGGGGAGTAGCCCATGCCAGGCATCGTGATCGTCGGAGTCCAGTGGGGAGACGAGGGCAAGGGCAAGGCCACCGACCTCCTCGGTGAGCGCACCGACTGGGTGGTCAAGTTCAACGGCGGTAACAACGCCGGCCACACGGTCGTGATCGGCGACGAGAAGTATGCGCTGCATCTGCTGCCCTCCGGCATCCTGTCTCCCGGGGTCAACGCGGTCATCGGCAATGGTGTCGTGGTCGACCTCGAGGTGCTGTTCGCCGAACTCGAGGCGCTGCACGCGCGGGGCGTCGACGCGTCGCGACTGCGGGTGAGCGCGAACGCCCACATCATCACGCAGTACCACCGCACGCTCGACAAAGTCACCGAGCGCTTCCTCGGCAAGCGCCAGATCGGCACCACCGGTCGCGGCATCGGGCCGGCGTACGCCGACAAGATCAACCGCGTCGGCATCCGCGTGCAGGACATCTTCGACGAGAACATCTTGCGCCAGAAGGTCGAGGGCGCGCTCGATCAGAAGAACCACCTGCTGGTGAAGATCTTCAACCGCCGCGCCATCACGGTCGACGAGATCGTCGACGACCTGCTGTCGTACGCCGAGCGCCTGCGGCCGATGGTCGCCGACACCGGCCTCCTGCTCAACGAGGCGCTCGACGCCGGCGATGTCGTCGTGTTCGAGGGCGGCCAGGCGACGATGCTCGACGTCGACCACGGCACCTACCCGTTCGTGACGTCGTCGTCGGCGACCGCCGGCGGCGCCGCCACCGGCTCGGGCGTCGGCCCCAACCGCCTGGACCGCATCGTGGGCATCGTGAAGGCCTACACGACGCGCGTCGGAGCGGGGCCCTTCCCGACCGAGCTCTTCGACGAGAACGGCGACTTCCTCCGTTCGCGCGGCTTCGAGCTCGGCACCACCACCGGACGCCCTCGTCGCGTGGGCTGGTACGACGCCCCGATCACGCGCTACGCGACCCGCATCAACGGCATCACCGACCTCGTCCTGACCAAGCTCGACATCCTCACGGGCCTCGACCGGATCCCGGTGTGCGTGGCGTACGACATCGACGGCGAGCGGTTCGACGAGATCCCCGTGAACCAGTCCGACTTCCACCACGCGAAGCCGATCCTGGAGTACTTCCCCGGCTGGAAGCGCGACATCTCCGGCGCCCGCACCTTCGACGAGCTTCCGATCGAGGCGCAGGAGTATGTGCTCGCGCTCGAGGCGATGAGCGGCACGCGCATCTCGGTCATCGGCGTCGGCGCCTCGCGCGACGCGGTCATCGTCCGCCACGACCTCGTCGATTGACGCGGCGCCGTCCGACATGAGGTTCCTGCTGGGCGGCTACACCGCCGACATGGACGGTCGCGGGAGCGGGATCGGGATGCTGCTCGCCGGCGCCCCCGACGACGCCTCCGCCGGCGGCGCGCTCGCGTTCGCGGGCGATGTCGCGACGACCGACTCGCCGTCGTGGCTCGCGCCGCACCCGGGATCGGGAAGCGTCACGCAGGGCCACGTCGTGTACGCGGCGCTCGAAAAACGCCGGCAGGTGCAGGCGTTCCGCCGCACCGGCGACGCGACCTTCGTGCCGCTCGGCGCACCCGTCGAGGCGGGCGAGGCGGTATGCCATGTGGCGGTGTCGCCTGACGGCCGGTTCTTGATCGCGAGCTGCTGGGGCGACGGCCGCGTGGTCCGGATGGATCTGGATGCCGCGGGCCGGCCCTCGTCGCCGGTGCCGGCGCCCGCGGCGGTCGATCCGTACGGGCCCGACGCCGCCTCCGCGCCCGCCTCGGCCGGCGACATCGACCTCGTGGCTGCGGCCCGCGCCCTGCGCGAGGCCGCCGGAGCCGAGTATGCGCACCTCGTTCCCGATCACGACAGCGCCGACGCCGCGGCCGCGGAGACTGACGCCGGTGCCGACGCGGCGCGTCCGTCGCGGGCGCACCAGGCGGTCTTCCTGCCCGGCGGGCTCGTGGCGACGACCGACCTCGGGTACGACGTCGTGCGCTTCTGGCGCGACGGCGGCGATCGGCTGCGGCCGGTGCAGCAGGTGACCCTGCCGAAGGGCAGCGGGCCGCGGCACATGGTGTGGCAC